>ERZ773054.28-NODE-28-length-102470-cov-45.010311_pt1 | contig 102470 bp, 90 predicted proteins | sample MGYA00580630_ERZ773054 | MGnify/ENA primary metagenome ERZ773054 (study PRJEB29015, sample SAMEA2737994) | human oral metagenome | biome: human oral; feature: human-associated habitat; material: dental | place: China | collected 2115 ... | reverse complement strand
AACCACTCACTGATGAAAACCGCCGGACCCTACACACCGTTTATCGGACAGACCCCGTCAGTACAAGCGACGGCGTTTCGTGCCGAGAGTTAGCTGGCGGATGCGCAGATGCTGCGAGGGGCATCTAGGCACCCTGCTCAAAACACGGGTACATGTACGTTGACGATGATCCGCAACCGGGACGGTGGCTAGGGATACAAGTCAGCGATTCCCCATGGGTAGAGCCTGAAGTTTTCCACAGCGACGGGTATGCGGCAGCGGATCGGTAGATAATCACCGCGTCCCGCCCAGCATGAAGGCGTGAGGATCTACAAGTCGCTGGCTGGTGCCGGCGTAACATCACGCAAGGATCTGCGTCAGGCCGGTATGACACGTCGTCAGATCGATGCAGCAATCCAGGCCGGCGACTTGGTCAAGATCGACCGATGCCGTTTGGCCAAGCGCAATGCCGATCCCGACGCCATCAAGGCAGCTCGTGCTGGGGCCTCGTTGACCTGTGTCTCTGCACTGCAGAAGCTGGGAGTGGCGGTTCCACCCGGGAAAGCCCTCCACATGAGGCAGCGTCGCTACTGTCGGCGAACTCGGGGGCTTCCGTCCGGAACACTCCTGTGCAGCATCCCGAACCACTCTGCCGGACGCCCGATCGACCCGCTGGAGACCGCTCTGGAATGCCTAATCCGGAACCATGATGACGAAGCTGTCGTCATGGCGCTCGACAGCATTCTGCACCAGCACCTGCGTACCCGAGCAGAGCTGGCATCTATGGTGCAGAGCATCAGCAGCCGAGCTCAAAGGCTGTTATCCGAAGCCGATTCAAGGTGTGAATCACCCCTAGAAAGCGTCCTGCGACTCCGGCTTAAACGTCGTGGCGTCCATCCCCGTTCCCAGGTGAAGATCCCTGGGATCGGCCGAGTTGACTTCCTCATCGGAAGACGTTTGATCATAGAAGCTGACGGAGCCGCATTTCATAATGATCCCGATCACTTCGAAAACGACCGCAAACGAGACCAAATGGCACTTTCGCTGGGGTATGTGGTGATCAGAGTGACCTGGCGGCAGCTACAAGACGATTGGGCGAGCGTGCTTGGCCTGATCCGTGACCTAGTGCGATGCCGGACACATCTGCGAGCACCCGAAAGAATCTCGAGAGGCAGATCCCTGCGAAAATCAGCTGCCCAGATGAACCCCAGAACAAAAGACTCACCTAGCTCTATCCGCCAATGGTTGCGCCAGGCACGCGAGTACTTATGGTCGCGAACTGGGCCGTAGAAATACTGTCAGATAGGAATCAGCCAGGTCGCAGCATGAGACGCCACCGTCGTCAACGCACGGATCCGTTCTCCTTCACCTTGCTGCTCGCATCGGCTACGCCCCCTGTCCGCGGAATCTATCAGGAACCCGGCCAGCAGGGATTGACGCTGCTGCCTCCCTTGCATCACCTGGCTCCGCTGACTCATCGTGGACACGAGTTCAATATGTCACCCTTCGAAAGTCCTAGCTGTTCCCATCTAAACGGCGTCTTTTGGTGAAATCCCTAGACAATACACGGAGCAAGTCGAATGTACCGACGATAGCAGTGAGCATTCGGAGCAGCCCCCACTCCCCCAGTTGAAAGTCCTGTGACGGAATGAACCGATGCCGCAGCAACTTGTCCTCACACGTCAGGTAGATTCTGAGTTTCAGACCATGCAACGGATTTGATGCAATGGCGATCCGTTCAGCGTCAGCCAGCAGCGGGGCGGCATACAATGCGTTCTCAAACGTACTCCGGGACGCGCGCTCTACGACAATAGTTCCTGGAAACCCCAGACGCCGCAGTTCACGCGTCAGCAAGTCAGCCTCCGGTATTCCAGAACCAGCAGGGTCGCCCCCGCATGCAAGAATCCGTGCCTGCGTGCCGCAGCGTTGAGCAGTACGATACGCGGTCCTAGCCCGCCACCGATTCACGGCATTGGGATGGTGAGGATCTGAGTTCCGGAAACCAGGTACGACCACCGTAACCGCTACTCCGTCATAGCGCCGGGTCATCAGTCGAGAAGCGACGGCTTCCAGGCACTCGGCAAAAACCCAGGCGCCCAGCAAAGCCATCCAGAGGCTCTTTTTCATATCTTCAAAACTACCTGCCGATCTCCCCCATCAGTGCGTGACCGCTGATGCGCACCTCCATAGCATTGCTGAATCCGGACCGAACGCGTGCACGAAACGCCGTGCGTCTACCGCCATGCCTCTTCTCACTCCCGCTCCTCTGCAAGAAACGGCGTTTCGTGCGCACCAGGACGGTCGTAGATGTCGATACAGCCAATCGCAACTGCGGGCTGGTACGTCGCAAACACAGGCTCAGCGTTGAGTCACAAACGCGACTCAAGAGACTATTCTCGAGGAATTTTCGACCCGGTAAGCACCTTGTCAGTCCAGGATTGCTTACGGTTGTGAATAGCTTCCTCAGCGACGCATCGTAAGCACAGGGCCAGGATGTTATTCATAGTCGGCTTCCACTGTGGCAACACTCGCCGTCAACGCCAAGTTGTCTGTGCCCGTGATTAATCCTCTCAGCATGCATGAACGTAGCCTCAGCGATTCGGCATAGGTTGAGTCGCTACTCGTTGATGACGAAGTCGCAGGTCACGGCGCTGCCCTCGTAGATACAGACGCACTTCAAAGACCAAGGATGTGGCCACCCGCTCAGCCGGTTTTTCACGTGCCGGTTCTAGGAGAGTTAATCACAGGCAGCCCCCGAAGGGACAGAAATCCTTAGGGCTTATTTACGGTCACGAGAAACTCGTGCCGACAAGGAGTTTTATCATTCTGCGGGCTGACTGTGAGTAACCCTCCTTGTCAGACCAAGTTATTCAAGCCGTGATTAAGCCTCCAGGTCCGCCGGATTCATCGTCTACACCGCCGGAAACGGTAAGTTGTAGTGGATCACGGACATGAAACGCCGGCCTGTGCCTATCAGACGACGTCGTATGCCTTGGAATCAACCGGACAGGGCGTTTCGTGCGCATCCGGGGCGTGGAAATCACTCACCAAATACTGTTGGGGCGAACGGATCCAAAGGCTGCTGGAGCCGGCTCTATACCGCAAGACAGACGAAGCATCCAGCACCAAGAGGCTTATTTACAGCCGCAATCGACCTACTCTGGCAAGGAGTTTTACTGTTTATCAGCCGCCCTATGAGTAAGCTTCCAAACAACAAAGAGGATTATTCGAGGGAAGCCTGGGAGCAGCAAAATCCCTTACCAACGCTGCGTTAACAAGGATTTTGCTGGCCTAAAAGCCGCTCGTGAAATTCGTGCCGGAAGTCCTTCAGTGGGCGGTTCCAGGACAGACGCTGGACCGAGACAGCCAAGCTGGACGCAGGCAACACAGCGAGGTGGACCTCAGCATGCCGCATCTGGAGCCAGAAACTGGCGCACGGCACGCGACACCAGGTAAAAGCAAGCTGGCCCGCCCTTTGGGACGGACCAGCTGCGACTTCCGGGTGACCGGCAGGAATCACTTGATCTCGACAGAGCCGCCGGCGGCCTCGAGTGCTTCCTTGGCCTTCTCGGCGACGTCCTTCTCAACCTGCTCGAGAACAGGCTTCGGAGCGGACTCCACCAGATCCTTGGCGTCCTTCAGGCCGAGGCTGGTGAGGGTGCGCACCTCCTTGATGACAGCGATCTTCTTGTCGCCACCCGAGGTGAGGATGACGTCGACCTTGCCGGAGTCAGCCTCCTCAGCCGCGCCGGCGTCACCACCACCGGCAGCCGGGGCACCGGGAACCACGGCGGCAACCGGAGCAGCAGCGGTGACGTCGAAGGTCTCCTCGAACAGCTTCACGAACTCGGACAGTTCGATGAGGGTCATCTCCTTGAAGGCATCAAGGAGCTCTTCCTTGGTGAGCTTCGCCATAATGGGCGTTCCTTTCGGTTAAGCATCGCAAGCAGTCAAGCTGCGACGGATTTCTTTTCCGCAGCGGCTGCTGCTCAGGCCTCTTCGGCCGGGGTGACGTCGCCAGCGGCGGCGTCCTCGTTCGTGGCCTCGGCGGCCGGCACGGAGCCGACTCCACCGATCAGGTCCGGGTTCGCCTCGGCGGCACTCTGCAGAGCACCGAACAGGCGCGCACTCTTGGACAGCGGAGCTGCCAGGGTGCCAGCGGCCTTCGCAAGGCTGCCCTTCATGGCGCCAGCCATCTTGGACAGCAGGACCTCGCGGGATTCGAGGTCAGCAAGCTTCAGGACCGCCTTGGCGTCGAGGAACTTGCCCTCAAGAACACCACCCTTGATAGCCAGGAACGGATGTGCCTTTGCGAAGTCGCGCAGCCCTTTGGTCACCTTGGCGATATCGCCCGTGATGAAGGTGAAGGCGGTCGGCCCCGTGAGCGTCGAATCGATGCCCTCGATACCCGCTTCCCTGGCCGCGAGCAGGGCCAGGGTGTTCTTCGCAACGGCGTAGGTGGCCTCTCCACCGAAGGACCGACGCAGCTCCTGCAGGTCCTTGACGGTGAGACCGCGGTACTCGGTCAGCACCACGGCAGCGGAGTCGGTGAACTTGTGCCCCAGCTCCGCAACCTTGGCAGCCTTGTCCGGCCTCGCCATTGGGTCTCCTTCCATAACTGTTGTCGCCTTCGACCCCAGCACATGAAAGAAGCCCCGACGCCGGTGGCGCGGGACCAGAACGGGCACACCCGGTTGGCTTGCGATCACCTGCGCGGGCTCCCCCGCTTGAGGGAATTGAGACTTCGGTCACCTGCGGTCTTCGGCTCGTGAGAGTCTACGCGACGACGTCGCCGTCCACAAATCCGCCGTTGGTCACTCGGCCTGGGTGGGTATTGGCACGGACGTCGACATGAGCTATCTTTGAGACACTGTGTTGCAGGAGATTAATCATGCCTAAGAAGCAGAATATGCGCAACGCACCCGTATCGGAATTCGGGAGGCGGTCAATGCTGCTCGTCGGCATCCTCCGGATGGGTTCCGCGACGTTCCTCGGGGTGGTACTCGTGATACTCGGACACACCTGGGGTGGGATGCTCGAACAGACTCCCCCAGATGGCGCAAACTGGTTGTGGCTGGTTCTCGCCGCCTTGATCGCCGGGGCCAGCGCCTTCGCCGAAATACTGCTCGGCGGGTATTCAGCCCGCCAGGAAGAACGCCACCTCAGAGCCCGGCTGCTCGACGCGTATTTCCGCACGATCGTCCGCCCCATGACTCCTGGTGCCGTCGCAGCACCAACTGCCCACGCAACATCCAATGCCCAGCGGGGGCATGGGCACTCCCACGCTACCTCAGAGAAGACCTCGTCTGGTCAGCTGGTGACCCTGATGACCGACAACGTGGAGCGCATGTCCGAGTACCGGCAGGTCTATCTGGGCGCGACCATCGCTGCGATAGGCGTCCCTTTTCTCACACTCGGCTATGTTGCCCTCCTAGATCCGTTACTGGGTCTAGGAATCATGGCGGCCTGCCCTCTGGTGCCGCTGGCCGTCTGGGCTTTCATGCGCCTGTTCCGCAAGGTCTCGGCAAATTCCAGAAGAGAGCGGGCTCGCCTGTCGGTGCAGTATTTGGACGCGCTGCGCAATCTCATTCCGATCCGGCTGCTGGGGGCGGGCAAGCGGATCGAAGACCGGCTGAGGGCTCAGGGTGAAGCCAATCGCCGGGCCATCATGCGTCTGCTGGCGGGCAACCAGGTGGTAATCATTGTCCTCGACGGCGCCTTCTCGCTACTGCTGATCTGTTGGGCTGTGTACCTCATCGGCTCCCGGCTGGCGGCCGGGGCAATCACGCCGGGGGAGGCAATGTCTGTCGCCCTGCTACTCACCCTGATGCTGGAGCCCATGTTGCAGGTGGCGGGTTTCTTCTACATCGGCATGAGCGGTAAGGCATCGCAACGCGCCATCGCCCGGCAACTGTCGCGTATCCCAGCGGACCACCCCGCCACAGCCGTGGCGAAACCCACCGAAGCAGCGATCAGCATTCAGGGAATCCACCACGACCACGGCCGGGGACCTGTCCTCAAAGGCCTCGATCTGGACGTACCATGTGGAGCAAAGGTCGCGATCATGGGGTCCTCAGGGGCTGGAAAATCGACGCTGCTGTCTCTGCTGCGCGGGACCCTGCCCATCCAGCAGGGAGCGATCGTGCTCGACGGCCAGGACCTCGGCGCAATCACACCCGAGCAGGCCTGTCAGCTCTCGGCATCCGTCGCCCAGGCCACATGGCTGTTCTCAGGCACCGTCGCTGACAACCTGCGCATGGCGAAGCCCGAGGCTAGCGAGGAGGAGCTGTGGACGGCGCTACGCCGCGCCCACGTGGCAGAAGAGGTGAGGCGGATGCCTCGCGGGCTGGATTCCGACGTCGGCGAGCGGGGCCAGCTGATCTCGGGCGGGCAGGCACAGCGCCTGTCCCTGGCGCGGGCATTCCTCTCAGACCGCCGAATCCTCCTGCTCGACGAGCCGACCAGCCAGGTCGACGCGGTCTCGGAGGCTGCCATAATCGACGCCTTGAAGGAGATCGGCCCTGACTGGACGGTGCTGGTGGTCACTCATCGCCATTCGCTCCTGGCTGTCGCCGATTCAGCCCACCAGCTGCGCGACGGCATCCTCCTCCCCCTCGAGACGGCGGGCACCCGATGAAAACCCCCAGCACCCCTGACCTGATCCGCTGGCTGACCAGCATCACTCGCCCGGTTCATCCCCCTCTTCTGATCTCTGCCATGCTGCGCTGCATCAACCTCGGTCTTGAGCTTGTGCTGTTCGGCCTCACCGGTGCGATAGTCGCGTCCTCCGCGTCCGGGCACCCCCTGAATGGCCTGATGCCTTGGATCATCGTGGCCGCCGTGGGAAAGGCTCTGGCCTACTATGCAGAGCAGTTCACTGGCCACTACGTCGCGTTCAAGGCGCTGGAGTTGCTACGCGGCCATGCCTTCTCCGCCCTATGGCCGAAGGCTCCGGCGGTGGTGTTGCGCAACCGGTCTGGCGATCTGCTACCGGCACTCACCCGTGACGTTGACCGCATCGAGGTGTTCTATGCCCACACTTTCGCGCCCATGGTCTCAGCCTTCATAGTGCCGGCCGTGGCTCTGACCGCAGTGGGTGCGGTGGCCGGCTGGGGGCTGGTCATGATCCCAGCGGTATGTGTCGCGATCGCGCTGCTGGCGATCCCGTTCCTGGGAATCCGGAGTTCACTGCGTTCGACCGCCGAAGGCCTGCGGCTACGCAGACAGCTGGCCGCCCACGTCACCGACTCTGTCTACGGCGTCGACGAGGTGATTTCCTACGGTCGGCAGCAGTATCGCGCCGCCGAACTCGATGTCCTGGGCAGGGAGGTCCGCGACGCTGCCCGGCTTCCTCTGGTCTTCAAGGGCCTGCGGCGCGGTGTCAATCTCATCCTGATGCTGGTGTCAGTAGCCTCGATCATCCTGATTGGTTCAATGGGCCGGATCGATCCGGTGGTGGTGGCAACCCTGGCCACTGCGTCGCTGAGGCTGTTCGAAGGACCGCGAGGTGTGGAGGATGCCGTCGGCTACCTGGACCATTCGCTGAGCGCCGCGCGGCGCCTATGGGAGCTGTGTCATGCCCCCGAGGCGGTTGCGGACGGCCAGCAGCAGCTGCTGCTGGCTTCGTCCCCGAGCGTCGAGTGGCACGACGTCGACTACAGCTACCCCGCCGCTCTGCCTGGCAACCAGACTCTATCGAGGGTGTCGGTGACCGCGGCTGCCGGGAAGCGAACCGTGTTCGTGGGACCCAGTGGGTCGGGGAAGTCGACAGCCGCCCATCTGCTGCTGCGCTATGACGAGCTGGGAGGCGGGGACATCCTGGTCGATGGGAGATCGGTAAGGGAATACACCCTCGACTCGCTACGCCGTGCGGTCGTATTGGTGCCACAGCACGGACAGGTGCTGGACACAACTATCAGGGAGAATCTACAGCTGGGATCCCCTGAAGCAACCGATGATGAGCTGTGGCGGGCTCTAGCCATCGCTGAGCTGGCCGACGAGGTGCGCGCCATGCCGCAAGGCTTGATGACAAGGACCGGGAGAGACGGGCGAGAGCTCTCAGGCGGACAGCTGCAGCGTCTCTGCCTGGCCCGTGCGCTGCTGATGAACCCGAAGGTGCTAGTGCTAGACGAGTTCACGGCCAATCTGAACACCGGTCTCGAGTCGCGCATCCGGGCCAACCTCGACGAGGCATTCCCGGGGCTGACCATCATCGAGATCACACACCGCCTTGAGCACCTGGGGTCGGCACATCAGGTATTCGAGTTCGGCCAGGGTCAGGTGGTCGCACGCACCTGAGGTCAGGCAGCTCCGGCGCCGGACAATTAGTCGACGCCACACCGTCCGACATCAAGCACAGCCAACTGTCCGTCCTCACCCACCCCGCCTTGCGGGCACGAAACGCCGCAGGACGTTCGCGTCGCGTTGTCCGCCTGCCTTCTCCACTGCAGCGCACGGCGATTCGTGCACTGTTCCTGCCCCACATGGAGACGCACGAAAGTCCTGACCCATACAGATACGAAAGTCCTGACCGATACGGAACGGAAGCCCTGACCCATATGGGGCACGCACGAAACCACAATGCACTTGCCTACCACAAGATGTTCACCGCACAGGTGCTTACCGTGTTTACCGCAGGTCCACCACGTCCCCTTGTGCACGAAACGCCGCGAGGCGCCAGAAGCATGTCGCCACAGAACCGCATCACTGCATCGGACGGCGATTCGTGCACAAGGAGAGAGACAGATAGAAAGACAGAAGGAGAGAGACAGATAGATGGTCCCTACGCAACTAAAACGGCCCACTCACAGACCCGGTGACTCACTGCCCAGGGAATGCAACGCGCGTCAGGGCCGTGAGGCCCCTGACGTGCCGTTGATATCCACGAGGACACGTTGCGAAGTCACCCCCCGGCGGGGACTGGGGATTCCATGAGGCGCAGAACCGGGTCGGGCCCCAGCTGGTGCCCGCCCCGGTTGAGTTCACTTTATTCCGCCGGCTTGGTGGCGGTGCCGTCGATCAGGACACTCGGCGACATGGTGGCGGAGATCGCCACCTTCTTCACGTAGCGGCCCTTCGAAGCGGCTGGTTTCAGGCGCAGGATCTCGTCCAGCACCGCGAAATAGTTCTGCGTCAGCTGCTCCTCGGTGAATGAGGCCTTGCCGATGATGAACTGTAGGTTCGCATGACGGTCGACGCGGAACTCGATCTTGCCGCCCTTGATATCCGAGACGGCCTTGGCGACATCCATAGTGACGGTGCCGGTCTTCGGGTTCGGCATCAGACCACGCGGGCCGAGGACACGACCCAGACGGCCGACCTTGCCCATCATGTCCGGGGTGGCGACGACCGCGTCGAAGTCCAGGTAGCCGCCTGCCACCTTCTCGACCAGGTCGTCCACACCGACCTCGTCGGCACCCGCTGCAATCGCGGCCTCTGCCTTCTCACCGGAGGCGAAGACGAGGACCCGAGCCGTCTTGCCAGTGCCGTTGGGAAGGTTCACCGTGCCGCGCACCATCTGATCCGCTTTACGCGGGTCGACGCCGAGACGCACCACGACCTCGATGGTCTCGTCGAACTTGGCCGAAGCCATTTCCTTGACCAGCTTCACCGCCGCCTCGGGCGTGTGCAGCTGGGAGCCGTCGCGCTTGTCCGCGGCGGCCCTGTAAGCCTTACTGTGCTTCATGCTGGTTCCATTCTTCTCGTCAGCTTCGCAGGCTGATCCACCAGTTCTGGTATGGGAGTGGTTTCCCTGCCAGGGGGAACGTCACTCGACGGTGACGCCCATGGAGCGTGCGGTGCCCTCGACGATCTTGCAGGCCGCGTCGACGTCGTTGGCGTTGAGGTCAGGCAGCTTCATCGTGGCGATCTCGCGTACCTGGTCCTTGGTGAGGTTGCCCACCTTGTTCTTCAGAGGGTTGTCCGAGCCCGACTGGATGCCGGCTGCCTTCTTGATCAGCTCAGCGGCCGGCGGGGTCTTCGTGATGAACGTGAACGTGCGATCCTCGTAGATGGTGATCTCCACGGGAATGACGTTGCCGCGCTGGGACTCCGTCGCGGCGTTGTACGCCTTGACGAACTCCATGATGTTGACGCCATGCGGACCGAGGGCGGTACCGACCGGCGGAGCAGGGGTGGCGGAGCCAGCCTGCAGGGCAACCTTGACGAGGGCTGCGACCTTCTTCTTGGGAGGCATGTTGGGTCCTTATGAGTTTGGGTTTGAAACAGTCACATCACAAGACAGGACAGGGATGTAACGCAACGCGCCATTCTAGGGTCTCGGACGGGCGGGAACCTAACCGACCTTCTCGACCTGCTTGAACTCCAGGTCGACGGGGGTCTCGCGGCCCAGGATCTCCACGAGAGCCCGGAGCCGCTGCTGGTTGGCGCTGATCTCGGTGATCGTGGCGTGCACCCCAGTGAAGGGGCCGTCGGTCACCATCACGGAGTCGCCGACTGCGAAATCGACGACCTCGACCTTCTTCTTCGCGCGCGACACGGAGGTTGACACCTCAGCGGCGACCTTCGCGACGACGGAAGGAGTCAGCATGCTGACCACCTCGTCCAGGCTCAGCGGGACGGGGGTCTGGCCATGACCGACGAAACCGGTCACGGAGGGGGTGTGGCGCACTGTCGCCCATGAGTCGTCGGTCAGCTCCATGCGCACCAGCACGTAGCCGGGCAGCACGCAGCGGGTGACGGTCTTGCGGGTGTTGTTACGCACCTCGACGACCTCCTCGGTGGGGACGATCGTCTCGAAGATGTAGTCCTCCATATTCAAGGAGGTGGCGCGGGAGTCAAGGTTCTGCTTGACCCGGTTCTCCATGCCGGAATAGGTGTGGATGACATACCACTCCCCGAACTTGGCCTCCAGCTCCTCACGAAGCTTCGCAACCGCCTCAGCCGTGGCGTCGTCGGTGTCCTGCTGCGGCTCGGGCTCGTTGTCCTCTGCCTCGTCGGCGAGAGCGATCTCCTCTTCCCTGGGCTCACTCTCTTCGCCTAGCGGGCCAAGGTCGATCTCGACCTCGTCGCTGGTGGAGGGCAGCTCCCCCAGGTCGATCTCGAAGTCGTCGGTGTTCTCACTCACTGGGGGGTTCCTCCAAACAGGCTGAGCAGGGCCCAAGCGAAGCCAGCATCCAGCAGCCCGACATAGGCGATCATGAACAGCACAAAGAGCAGCACGGCCGAGAACAGCACGGTGAGCTCACCCCAGGTGGGCCACACCACTTTCTTTAGCTCGGCTGCGGACTGGCGCACAAACTGCGCCGGGTTCTTGGCCCGGTAGGGATCATGCTCCTCATGAGCAGAGTCAGAGCGTTTCCGGGTGGCCGAGGTCTTTTTGACAGGGGCCTTCGCGGTCTTACGGGCAACCACTTTGGGACGCTTCCTGTCCTTGCCGGAGGCGTCCTTCTTCGATGAACTCTCCGCATCCTCATCGTGGCTCTCGTCCTCGTCGCGGTCGGCGTCCTCTGCGCCGTCCTCGGAGGTTTCCTCACCGACCTGGTCCTCCACACCGGCGATCACCTCGTCGTCGGCGACGGGGTCAGCATCGGAGCGGTCGTCCCCGTCCTGCCGAGTCTTGTCGTCGCTCACGCGCGGTCCCTTTCGGTCAACAAACGAAATGCCTGCCCACCCACTGGGTGGCAGGCGCTGGAAGCATGTGCTTCGCAGGGCAGGAGGGACTCGAACCCCCAACCTGCGGTTTTGGAGACCGCTGCTCTGCCAGTTGAGCTACTACCCTTCGACGCGGCCATGCCCGCCCGGAGACGGATTCGACCTCGCCAGTGACATACCCTACCGCATACCTGGCAAGGGCCGAAATTGTTGTTCAGATGCCAACCCCCACCAGATTGACCTCGGGAACCAAGGTGATGCCGAATCGCTCGCGCACGCCATCCCGGATCTCACGCGCCAGCGAGACGACGTCCGCCGTGGTGGCCTGGCCACGGTTGGTGAGTGCCAGCACATGCCTGGTGGAGAGCGTCGCGGGCCCGGACCCGTAACCGGCCGGGAACCCGGCGTGCTGGATCAGCCATGCGGCGCTGGTCTTGATGCCCTCCCCCGCGGGGAAACGCGGGGCCTCCGCGGGCAGGGCCGCGGCCTGCTCGGGGGTGAGGACCGGGTTGGTGAAGAAGGAGCCAGCCGACCAGGTGTCGTGGTCGCTCTCGTCCAGCACCATTCCCTTCCCGCGCCGGATCGCAAGCACCTTCTCTCGCACCTGAGCGGCTGGAGCACGCTGCCCGGCCTCGACGCCCAGGGCCCGGGCCAGCTCGGGATAGCGGATGGGCTGGCCCAGGTCGCCGAGCGGCAGCTGGAAGTCGACACGCAGCACCACGTACCTTCCCGCCTCGCGCTTGAACCGTGACGTGCGGTAGCTGAAGTCACACTCTGCTGCGGCAAAGGTCCGCACAGCGCCATCGCGCCGGTCCCACGTCCGGACCCGCTGGATGACGGAGGCCACCTCTGCCCCATAGGCGCCGACATTCTGGATCGGCACCGCCCCCACCGACCCGGGGATGCCGGACAGCGTCTCCATCCCAGACCACCCCGACGCAACGGCGTGGGCGACAAGGTCATCCCAGGTCTCCCCGGCAGCCACCGAAATATCGGCTCCAGCGCAGTCGCTGATATCGGCCCGGACACCACGGCTGGCGACCTTGACGACGGTCCCGTCAAAGCCCTCGTCGGCGATCAGGACGTTGGAGCCCCCACCTAGGACCAGGACCGGTTCGCCCCGGGAATCACCGCCGGACACCGCGTCGATGAGCTGCTGCTCTGTCGTGGCCACGATGAGACGCCGGGCAGGACCTCCCAGGTGGAAGGTCGTGTGGCGGCTGAGCTGCTCAGTCAACGCGAACCTCCACCTTCGCGGCACCCAGCACTGCTTCCTCACCACAGGTGGCGGTGAGATTGACGGTGCCTGTCCCCCCGGCAACGGCGGCGACGGTTCCGGTGAACCGCACGACGACTCCCTCATCCGTGTCAGGCACCACCACGGGACGGGTGAAACGGACGGAGTAGCCGCTGATGCGGGATGGGTCACCGGCCCAGTCGGTGACTACCCTGAGCGCCGCACCCATCGTCCACATACCGTGGGCCAGGACACCGGGTAGCCCGATGGCACGGGCGTGGCGATCGGAGAAGTGGATCTCGTTGAAATCCGTGGAGGCGCCGGCGTAGCGCACCACCACCGACCTGGTGACCCGGATCTCCAGGGCCGGGAGTTCCTGTCCCACCTGGATCTCGCGTTCAGTCATGGGGGGCCTCCTCGCGGGTGTGCATCAGGGTGGAGCGGGCGTCGCAGACCGCCTCGCCGTCGACGGTCAGCGCCACCAGGATCGTGACCATGTCCAGGTTGCCGCGGTTGCGGACCCGTTCGATGGTGAGCCGGGCCACCACATCGTCGCCCTCGCGCAGGGGACGGTGGAAGTCGAAGGTCTGGTCGGCGTGGACGGTGCGGTGCAGGGCCAGTCCCAGCTCTTCATCGCCGAAAATCGCCGCCCAGGCCTGGGCGGCGATGACTGCGGCAAAGGTTGGTGGGGCTATGGGGTGGTCGCTGAAGTAGGCGTGGTTGTCGTCCTGGAGGGCGCGCGCGAACTCTGCGATCTTGGCGCGGCTGACGCGATATGCGGGCGCCGGAGGATAGGTCCGGCCTGCGTGCTCAGCGGAAATCGGCATGGGGGAAGGCTACCGGGAAAGCGCCAGGGGCCGCTCCCTGACGGGAGGCGGCCCCTGGTCGAGAAAGAGCGGCTCAGCGGGTCTCGCGGTGCGCACGATGGGTGCGGCAGCGCGGACAGAACTTGTTCAGCTCGATCCGGTCGGGATCATTGCGCCGGTTCTTCTTGGTGATGTAGTTGCGCTCCTTGCACTCAGTGCAGGCAAGCGTGATCTTCGGACGAACGTCCTGCCCCTTCTTGGCCATGATCAGTTTCCCTCATGTGTAGTGGCGCGGATGCGCGCTGACTTCCGGTTTGTGGTGACGAGGGCGGGACTTGAACCCGCGACACAGCGATTATGAGCCGCTTGCTCTACCGACTGAGCTACCCCGTCGAAGTTCCAGCCCAGGATAGCCGGGCAAGAACAGAGCCCCCATGCGGAATCGAACCGCAGACCTTCTCCTTACCATGGAGACGCTCTGCCTACTGAGCTATAGGGGCCAGCCGTCGGCAAACTTTACACGGCGCTTCCCAAGGAGCACAAGTTGAGGAGGACTCCGCCACTCAAGCCCATCTCCCCCACCTCCTGGTGAGAAAGCAGGCAGCCAGAAGGCCGAACAACAGCGCCGAAGGCCACCCGGTGATGGTTGTCGTCACCATATCCACAGTGCCGCCGGGAGCCACCAGCATGAGGGGCAGGGTGGCGAATCCATTGAACGCACCGTGGGCTACGGCGCCTGGGATGGCGCTTCCCGACCGGGCGCGAAGCCAGGACAGCAGCACGCCGACGGCGATACAGACGCAGGTGAACAGGACGATGCCCACCGGGACAGGGATCTGGCCGCCATATTCGTACCCCATGACGATCAATGGCGCATGCCAGAGGCCCCAGATCGCACCGGTCGCGACCACACCCATCCGGCGGCCCAGAGGCGCGAGCACCGATTGGAGCCAGCCCCGCCATCCGGCCTCCTCCCCCAGCGCAAGCAGGCCGTTCACCGTGTACGCGGCAATCACGGTCGACACGACGACCAGGGTCCCGGCGACCGCGGGAGGAGGCAGAGCCGCCTCGGGTTTCGCGCGGCGCAAGGAGTCCATCAAAGAGGTCAGCCCCCAGTCCGGGACGAGCCATCCGGCTCCGGTAGCGAGCGCCAGTACCATGGCCGTCACCCCAGCCACGATGGCCACACCACACGCCGACCAGGCCAGGATCTTCAGCCAGCCCCGTCCATGAGACGGGCGGGAAAGCCCGACCGCCGGAAGCCACGGCTCTCCGGTGACGAAACGGCAGGCCACCCATGAGGCCAGGGCGGGGGTGAACATCCGCAGCGCCAGGAGTCCCTTGGCATGCGGGGCGCCCAGCCCTCCCGTGAGGGCTGCCACCGCGTCCAGCATCAGGGCAACGCCGAAGCTCACCAGGAGGAAGATCCCGACCGCGCGGACCGGGACTCCCTGGCGCACGGTCGTCGTCATGCGGGATCCTCTCCGCCAAGCGCCTGCCCGGAGGGAAGGAACCACAGGCCGACCATCTCACCCTCCCGGTTGTAGCTGACGCGGGCAACGAGATCCGCCGCCTCCATGTAGAGGGGCTCCTCGACGACAATGACCCCGCCCGCCAGGGCGATCGGAGTGGGTTCACCCCGGCGTTCCAGCTCCCCGCCCAGCGAGATCACCTGAGCCCAGGAGTCGGCCAGCCGGTCGGCATCGAGCTGCCAGCCGACACGTGGGCCGGCCAATTCTTCTGCTTTCTGCCATTCGTGTTTCTCGATGGCGTCGAGGAATGCCTCCGCCTTCTCGACGGCGGTGCGGAATTCGGAATCTGTGGGTTTCTTCATGGGTTTTCCTGTTCTCGGGTCGGTCGGGTTTCCGAAACGCTGGAAGGCCGCCTGGCGGCTGGTTCCCAGGGCATCGCCGATGGCCTGCCAGGTGACCCCCCTCCCGCGAGCCGCGGTGACGAGCCGGGCCAGGATCTCGTCGGTCAGCGACTGGAGCGAGCGCACGGCGGCCAGGGAATGGGTCATGTCGCCCCCGGGGGCGTCCGGATCGTCGGTGGCGGCGAGCTCCGCCGCCACCAGGGAGCTGATCTTCCGAAGACGTTTCACTAGCTCTTCGGCGGTCACATCGTCGGTCGACATACGTAAAGGCTAGGTTTACATCACCGCTTCTGTCAAGACTGGCTTTACAAGATTTGCAGGCGGTTGAACGGACCGCCGGGCCCTCCGGATCACGGACCCCGGTTCACGACCGGCGCATCGGGCCGCGCGATCCGCTGGCCTTCTCGCCATCCGCCAGCCCAACCGTCGAACGCCAGCGCTACAGCGCAAGCAGACGACGAGTGGGCAAGCGAAACCGCCCGGTCCCGGCCCTTCGGATCCTCGCCGGCGGTTCGTCGAGGAAAGCGGCAATCGATGTCCGCGCGGGTAGATTGACCCTCATGACCTCCGCACAGCTCGTCGACGAGATCCGCGGCGCGCTCGCCGCCGCCGGTGATCCCGGGAAGGCCGCCCGGGAGCAGGCCTACATGAAGTCGACGCTGCCCTTCCACGGGGTGCGGCTGCCCGAGGTGCGGCGCATCACCAAGAGGCTGCTGAAGGAACACCCCCTGACCGGCCGCGACCAGTGGGAGCGGGCCATCCGGGAACTGTGGGACGAGGTCACGCACCGGGAACACTGGTACGCGGCGCTGGAGATCGCGGGCCACCGCGACGCCCGCGACTGGCAGGACCTCGGCGCCCTGGAGCTGTACCGGCACCTCGCCACGACCGGGGCGTGGTGGGATGTCGTCGACGGGATCGCCTCTCCCCTGGCGGAGAACGTGGTCGCGACCGCCCCCGGAGCGCGGGCCGTGGTGTGGAACTGGGCCACGGGAGACGACCTGTGGTTGCGCCGCATCGCCATCATCTGCCAGCTGCAGCGCAAGACCTCCACCGACCTGGAGCTGCTCAGCCACGCCATCGACTCCAACCTGGAGGGGTCGCGGCACGGCTCCGAGTTCTTCATCCGCAAGGCCATCGGCTGGGCGCTGCGGCAGCACGCCCGCGTTGACCCGGACTGGGTGAAGGCCTTCGTGGAGACGCGCGGATCGCGGCTCAGCGGGCTGAGCCGCCGGGAGGCCCTCAAACACCTGTGACCCCACCTCCCCGGGTGGGATGACGACGGATTAGGCCGGTTCGTCGCAACCCGTGTGCAGAACCCCGGCCCAATTCCCATGGATTTTCCCCGGCTGTGCCGACTAGCGTCGGGAAAACCAGCCGATCCGCGCAAGGCAGCGCGAGGAAGAAGGAACCATGGCAGTCATAACCGTGCTTGGCTCGGGGATCATGGCCACCGCCCTGGCCACCCCGCTCACCGACAACGGCCACGAGGTGCGCCTGGTCGGCACCCACCTGGACCGTGAGATCATCTCATCCATCCAGCTCACCGGGGTACATCCCAACCTGGGCCTAGAGGTCCCCGCCGGGGTCACCGCCTATCAGCTGGAGGAAGCCGCACAGGCTTTCGACGGGGTCGACTTCGTGATGAGCGGCGTCAACTCCTTCGGGGTTGAGTGGGCAGGCCAGCAGCTGGCCTCCCTGCTGCGCCCGGGAATGCACGTGATCGCCCTCGCCAAGGGGATGAAGGCCGATGATGACGGGAACCTCACCATCCTGCCGCGTGTGCTTGCCGCAGAGCTTCCCGAGGAACTGCGCTCCCAGGTGAGCTTCTCCGCCATCGCGGGCCCCTCCATCGCCGGCGAGGTGGCGGTACACCGCCACACCAGCGTCGTGTTCACCGGTGAAGACCCCGCTGTCCTGGAGCGCTGGCGGAAGCTGTTCGCCACCGACTACTACCACGTGTGGACCAACACGGACTTCGTGGGTGTCGAGGTCTGTGCCGCGACGAAGAACTGCTATGCCTTCGGCGCCGGATTCATGCAGGGCCTGCTCGACGCCCTGGGTGTTGCCGCTGGGGACCGTTACGTCAACTACAACTACGGGGCGGCGCTGTTCGGCCAGGCATCCGTCGAGATGGTCCAGTTCATGGAGCTGCTCGGCGGCCAGCCCACCACCCCCATCGGACTGCCCGGGATCGGCGACTGCTTCGTCACCTCCATGGGCGGCCGCAACGTGCGGTGCGGCCGGCTGGTCGGGTCGGGAATGACCTTCAGCCAGGCCCGCGCCCAAATGCCCGGCGTGACCCTGGAGGGCGCCGCGGCCATCGTCGTGATCGGCAGGGCCGTGATCCGCCTGATCGAACGCGGCATCGTGCCCCCGGAGCGGTTCCCGCTGCTGCGTCACCTCTACGAGGTCGTGGGCCTGGATCAGCCTGTAGCCGTCCCATGGGACACCTTCTTCGGCAGCAACGGCTCCGGCCAGGCCTGACGTCCGCCAATCCCCGACGAGTACCCGAGCAAAGGAGCCGAGGTGAGCAGGGCAGCCCAGATCCTGAACGCGCTGGAGTCCACGCGCGCCACCTCGGCGGACGAGTTTGCCGCTCTGCTCGGGGTGAGCCGGCGCACCGTCGCCGGGGAGGTGTCGATGCTGCAGGAGCTGCTAGGCCCGGCGGCCTCCATCACCCTGGTGGAGGGGCGCTATCGACTGCTGGTCGCCGATCCGCCCCGCTACCGGCTGCTCCGGTCGGGCCTGGCCTCCAGCACCTCCTTCAATGATCCCGCTGCCCGCACGTCATTCATCATCGCCCGCCTGTTCCACGCGACTCGTCCCGTCAAGACCGAGGAGTTGGCCCAGGAGATGTCAGTGGGACGCACGACGGTAGTCGCCGACCTCAACCGGGTGCGGAAGCAGGCCAGCCAGTGGGAGCTGACGGTCGAGGGACGCCCCAACGTCGGCCTGACGCTGGCTGGTCCCGAACTCCAGCAGCGGCTGCTGATCCTGCGCCACCACTACGCCACGGCCTACGGCCATCACCACAGCGAGCAGCGGATCGAGCGGGCGGTGGCTGAGCTGGTAGCTGAAGCGGGCCTGGACCCCGTCCATATCCCAGAGCTGACCCGCTGGGCGTCCATCGCCACGGACAGGACACGCCAGTCCCGTCCCTTGGGGCAGCTGCCAGTGCGGTACCAAGGGCTTCCCGGCACCCCCGCCCACACCCTGGCCGCACGTCTCGCCCACCTCCTGACGGACGTCGGCACAGAGCTCGCTGGTTCCGAGATCACTTTCCTTGCACTGCCGATCGCGGGCATGCGCACTCCCAGCGACAGCGAACTCGCGGCCGTCCTCAGCGGACAGAGCGAGCCCATTGAGGACTTGGTCGACGCAGTCCTGGAGGCCATCCATGATGAGATGCAGATCAACCTGTCGGATGCCCCACAACTTTCCGAGTTCACACGGCATCTGGCCTACATGATCAACCGCATGCGCTACCGCATCTGGGTAGATGACTCCGGCGTGGCCAGCATCGGGGAGGAGTTTCCCGTCGCCCACCGCATGGCGGAGGTGGCGGCGCGGGTGATCAGGAAGAAGGTGGGGCTGCCGGTGGACAGCTCGGAGCTGGCGTTCCTGGCAGCATATTTCCAGGTTTTCCTGGAAGCTGTGGACCGGCATCCACGGCTGCCGCTACAGATCGCCATCGTGAGCTCGGCAGGACGCGTGACCGCCGAGCTGGTCCGCCTCCAGCTGACCCGGCTGCTCCCACCCGCCACCCAGTACCGCCTGTTGCCAGCCCCGGCAGTCAGCCAGGAAGACCTGGCCGGGTTCGACCTCGTGGTCTCGACGGGCCAGGACCCACTCCCCTCGCCTGTCCCCGTCCTGCAGGTGGGACACATCCTGGACCGCCGTGCGTTGTCGCGAGAGCTGGACCGTCTCCACCTACACGTCCCAGGCTCCACGGGGATCTCAGGTGGCAGCATCCTCGCCGGCGCCCTCGACGAGCAGCATTTCTTCGCCCTGCCGCCAGGAACAAGCTACGCCGACGCCCTCGACTACATGACCGGGCATCTGGAGGCCCGCGGCCATGCGGAGGAGGGTTTCGGGGAGAGCATCCGCAAACGCGAGGCCAGTTCCACCACCCAGCTCGACTCCTGGGTCGGCTTTCCCCACGCCACCCTCACCACCGGCTCCAGTGTCCTGCTCGCGATCGGCGTCATACCCCGCCGCCCCGAGGAGGACGGGGTGAGACTGATCGTGCTGCTGGGCCTGCCACGGGACCCACGCCGCAGCGAGAACATCCTGATTCCCGTCTACGACGCGGTGCTGCGGCTGGGGACACGGCGTGACCTCCTCACCCGGATCTCACGCCTGACGACCTTCGAGCAGTTCTACTACTTCCTCGCCACCAATCCGCTCACAGAAAGCTAAGACGATGACGTTCTGGTTCTTTCTCATAGTTCTGGGGGCCGCATGGGCCCTGCAGTCCTTCCTCTCCTTCAAACAGACCCAGGCATTCACGAAGTTGTTCGTCGCCATGCGCCGCCGCGGCCGGGTCGCGATGGGACGGTTCAAAGGAGGACTGGTGCAGGGCGCCATCGTCCTGTTTGGCATCGACGAGAACGGCGTAATCACGGAGGGACGCAGGCTCAACGGCGTCACGGTGTTGGCCCGGTTCCGGAGCTTCGAGGAGTTCACGGGCCAGCATCTCGCCGACATCGACCCCTCCGCGGCCGCCCGTCACGGCCGGCAGGTCCGCAACGCCGTGGCAAACGCCCAGGAGAATTACCGCATCATCACCTCAGGTGGCGATGCCCCCGAGCCTCCGAGTGCGCTGGCCCGCACCGTCGGCAGGGTCAAGGGCATATGGCGGCGTAAGAAGAGCGCCACCGCCGCCCCGTAACCAGTCTTTTATTTCCCTATATCCCCGTTCCCGGGCGGCGACGCCCGGGCTCCACCGATGGCCTGACGAGTTGTCATGCCCGAAAACACCCTGAAAGGAGCTGAAATGCCCGACATTCTGAATTGGATGGTGGGTGCAGCTGAATGGTTCGTCGGACTGTTCCGCAAAGGAGCGGAGACATTCCTGTCCTGGATGACCGGGATTGTGCCGCTGGTGCTGATGCTGCTGATCGCCATGAACTCCCTGATCGCCCTGATCGGTGAGGAGCGCATCAACCGGATCGCCGCGAAAGCCGGCCGCAACGTGATCAGCCGCTACCTGATCCTGCCCTGGATCGGCGCCTTCTTCCTGACGAACCCGGCGGCCTTTACGCTCGGCCGGTTCCTGCCGGAGGCGTACAAGCCTGGCTACTACGCCTCCGTCGCCCAAATGGTCCACACCAACAACGGCCTGTTCCCGCACAACAACCCAGGAGAGCTGTTCGTGTGGATGGGCATCGCCCAGGGAATCATCACCCTGCAGCTGCCCACCGGAGACCTGGCCATCCGCTACCTGCTCCTCGGGGCCGTCCTGAACTTCCTCGGCGGCTGGGTCACTGACTTCACCACCGCCTATGTCGCCAAACAACAGGGAGTCACCCTGTCAAAGGAGGTGCACGCTCATGTCTGAGCTCCGAACGATCACCGTCTCCAAGGGACCCAGCGGCTACGGCGGTCCCCTGACCATCACCCCAGACGAGAAACGCAACAAGATCGTCTACATCGTCGGCGGGGGCCAGAAACCCGAGGTGGTCGACAAGATCGCCGAGCTGAGCGGGGCAGAGCCAGTCAATGGCTTCAACACGCGGGTGCCCGACGACGAGCACTTCTGCGTGGTGATCGACTGTGGCGGCTCGCTGCGCTGTGGCCTCTACCCCAAGAAGGGCATTCCGACGATCAACGTCATGCCGACGGGCAAGACCGGCCCCCTGGCGCAGCACATCCACGAAGGCATCTACGTCTCCGCGGTCGGCGTCGACCAGGTGCGTCCCGCCGAAGCCGGCGAGGTGACGCAGACCGCCGCCGAGCCGGTAAAACCCGTCCCGGAGGACGGACGCCCCATGAAACTGACCGAGCAGATGGCCACCAAGCAGAAGAAATCACTGCTGGAGAAGATCGGCCTGGGCGCCGGCAAGGTCATCTCGGTGTTCTACCAGGCGGGCCGCAATGCCGTGCAGATGATGATCAACACGATCCTCCCGTTCATGGGGTTCGTCGCGATGCTGATCGGCATCATCCAGGCCTCAGGGCTCGGAGAGTGGTTCTCCAACCTGCTGACGCCGCTGGCCGGCACCGGCTGGGGACTCATGGTGCTCGGCCTGATCTGCTCGCTCCCGTTCCTCTCCCCGCTGCTGGGCCCAGGGGCTGTGATCGCTCAGATCATCGGCACCCTGATCGGCGTGGAGATCGGCAAGGGCAACATCCCGCCGCAGCTCTCACTGCCTGCCCTGTTCGCCATCAACACGCAGAACGCCTGCGACTTCATCCCCGTCGGCATGGGGCTAGCGGAGGCCGAACCCGAGACCATCGAGGTCGGCGTCCCCGCGGTCCTGTACTCGCGGTTCCTCAACGGTGTCCCGCGGGTCGCCATCGCATGGCTCGCCAGCATCGGCCTCTACCAGCAGTCCTGACCTGAAAGGATCACCATCATGGGTTACAAGACCACCATCATCGAGATCGGGCCAGACGCCAGCGACTTCCTCGCCGAGCAGATGGCCATCACTTTCGCCGGCAACGCCCCCGAGGAGCTGCGCTCCTACTGCTTCGTGATAGAGAAAGGTGAGTTGACGAGCCCGCTCGCCGTCGGACAGCCGGTGCTGATCGGCGACCAGGAATGGCAGATCACCGCCGTCGGGGACGCAGCGGAGAAGAACCTGGGCGCGCTCGGGCACGTGACCCTAGTCTTCGACGGGGCAGCGGAACCACGCCTGCCAGGGGCACTGCATCTCCGCGGGTCGTATGAGGGGCCTGCGCTGGAGGTCGGCGCGCAGCTGGTCATCGGCCATGCCTGACACGGTCCTGCGCGAAGCCCTCGACCGGGCCACCGACACGGTGGCCGCTGCTGTCGGACGCGGGGTGCTGGGCGACGCTGGGAGGCTGATCGCCTCCCGGCTCGGCCCAGGACCCTACCGGGTCATCGCCGACGAGAACACCTGGGAGGTGGCGGGCCAGGCCACCTCGGAGTCGCTGAACGCGGCAGGGGCAAGGACCCTGGAGCCGCTGGTCTTCCCCGGCCAGCCGGTGCTGTACGCCTCCCAGGACAACGCGGACCGGATCCGTGACGGGCTGGGAGAGGCTGTTCCCGTCGCCGTGGGGGCGGGGACCCTGAACGACCTGGTGAAACTGGCCGCATTCGAGCTGGGTCGTGACTACGCCTGCGTCGGGACGGCGGCGTCCATGGACGGGTACACGGGCTCGGGCGCCCCGATGAGCAAGGACGGGGTGAAGGTCACCCGGGCCTGCAAAGCACCCGCGGTGATCGTCCTCGACCTGGACGTCGTGGCGGCGGCGCCGAGGCACCTGACGGCCTCCGGGTACGGCGACCTGGCAGCGAAGATCCCCGGCGGGGCCGACTGGATCCTGGCCGACATCACCGGCGTGGAGCCCATCGACACCAGCGTGTGGCACCTGGTGCAGTCGGGGGTGGGCACGGCCCTGTCCGACCCCGGTGCACTGGCCGCGGGCAGGCCCGAGGCCTTCCAGGGACTCGTGGAGGGGCTGTGCCTCTCCGGGTTGGCGATGCAGGCCTATGGCGGGACCCGGCCCGCCTCCGGGGCCGAGCACTATTTCAGCCACCTGTGGGAGCTGGCGGGGCTCGGCGCCGACCTCGACCCGCCCCTGTCGCACGGGGCGAAGGTGGCGGTCGGGTCGCTGGCGATGTGTGCCTTCTACGAGGCGCTGCTTTCCCGGGACCTCTCGGGAATCGACGTCGATGCCGTGGCGGCACGCCGTACGTCGTGGCCTGAGATCGAGGCCGACATCCGCAGCCGTTTCGAGGGCGCGCTGGCCGACCATGCGGTACGTGAGACCCGGGAGAAATACCTTGCTGGCCCAAAGCTGGCGGACCGGTTGCGGCCATTGGTCGCAAACTGGCCTGAGGTATCCGGACGCCTCCAGGCCCAACTTGTGCCAACGGCGCAGCTGGCTGGCCAGCTGCGCCGCGCTGGCGCCCCGGCGTGTCCCGAGGACATCGGCGTGACCCCTGGCGACGTGAGATCCCTGTTCCCCAAGGCCATGTACTACCGTTCGCGCTACACGGCGCTGGACGTTGCCTGGGAGCTCGGTCTGTTCGATGATCTCGTCGCTGAGGTCTTCGACCGGATCTGGGTCTGAGGGACTCCCTGGGGATCGTGTGGCCCAGTGGGCAGTGGGCCGCCTGGCCGATGTGGCAACTGGCGTATTCGAGACCGGGGAACAGGCCTCGAATACGCCAGCGCCGGATATATGCCAGGGACTGCCAGCTGTCCCGGTCAGAATGTGAGTCCGAGAGCGGTCAGTGTCGGGCCGTCCGCATAACCGGACGCCCTAGTCCCCTCGCCCTTCTGGAACTTCGAGATGGCATCGATGGTGTTCGGGCCGATGTATCCATCATTAGTGACTCCCAGACGGTTCTGGAACAGCTTGGTCAAGAAGACGAGGTCGTCTCGTGTGTCGTGCCCAGCAATCCCGTCCTCTTCCATGTGCCGGAGTTTCTGGTACGCCCAGACGGCCCGCGTGGTCTGGTCTCCAAAGATGCCATCGGCATCCTCATACGTCAGATCACAAGCCACCCACGTTAGATGGGTGAAGCAGGCGAGGTTCATCTGAAGTTCGTAGGTGCTGTACTCCGCTGCATTGGCCCTGGGCGTGTTAGCCAGCGAGAAACCTGCCGCCAGGATGCCGGCGGGAGCCCAACCCAGGAGGGTGCGACGCCTGATGTCGCCCGATGATCGATTGGTTTCCGTCATGATGACCTCCTTCGTGATTGCACTCGCAAATATTCGCTCTTGCAAAGAGAGTACGTCATGACTGCACCATGTCAAGTAGCACCGCCCGCGAGTCCTCGCCGACAGGAACAGGCCCCATGACTGCGGCGGCCCCGCTATCCGGCACACACGACCAGGTACCACTTGCTCCACGCCGCCGCTATGGCGGAATCCTTAGACCCACCGTCAGCGGCATCTTCTAGACTTCTGGCATGACCACGTGGCGTACCCAGACAACTGACGAACGTCCAGCGTGCCATGATGAACTTTCGCCTGGGAACGCCCGACGTAGACCTTCCAGGTCAAGCGCCATCATCCTCGTTTTGACAGGCATGGTCATGCTAGCCCTCGTCTCGCTCGTCTCCTTGAACGGCGGCTGGAATAGCATCATTGCAGAACGTGATATCTCACTACCCAGTATAAAAGTAAATGAGAGTGTGCATGCTGAGCCCTTTGAAGCAAGATTCATCAGGGCAAGTATCACAGAGGACCTGAAGTCACTTGGAATTCCCAAGCAGGACGGGAAACGTGGGATCTTGATTTACCTAGAAACGATGATAACAACAGACTTCTCCGTCTCCTCAGACATCCTATCGAAAAGCCTCACACTTCAAGCCTCAGACCTTTCTGAAGTCTATGCATTGCCCGAGGATAGTGAAAAACCAGACCCCAGACCCACCATCTTCCGCGGACAGGACCTTCAGCAAAACAGAGCCGTAGCACAGCGTAGCTTCCAACCCGGCCTCACCCAATACGTGGTAGCAGCCTGGGCTCAGAATAAAACAGAGCCCTTACCAACTGAACTGACTTTGACATTATCCGAATTCACCTACCGTGCCAGCAGCGTCTACGGAGGCATGTACTGGTTCGACAAGAAGGAAAAATTCTCCATAAACATACCCGTCGAGGAACTAGAGCAGTGAAGCATAATTCTAGATCTGATTTGAAGTCAGGATCCCAAGGAGATCAACTATTCCCCAGACGACGCCTGGAGTCCACTGCAATAACACCCGCCGGAACCAGCTTTCCCCGCCGTCAGCAGACGGGAAAACTATCGATACTGATTCTAACATTACTGATGCTGCTCGGATCCTGGGTGGCGACGAAACTCCCAACCCGTGATTCCGCTATTGACTTGCCGTTTCTCCTGCCCGGAAAAGTCGAGCAGGAGATTGAGATGCGAATTGGCTCAGTCAAAGTAAATCAAGTTCGCACAACCTCGGAAATCCAATTCGAAAAAGATATTTCAACAACACCTGGAATCTGGTTGGTGGTAGATATTGAATTCATACCAAAAATCAAGTCACACTACCTGCCGCAACCGTCCCTAAAAGACTCAAAGGGACGAACCTTCGGAGGAAAGCAAGCAATTCTCGTTCCATGCACGTCAAGCCAGCCAGGGCTCATAACAGCCTGCACCATGGTACTCGAGTTACCGAAAGACGCACTGGAAGGGTCATCATTATACATAACATCAGATTCCAAAAATACTATCGAAACACCCGATGACCTAGCGGTCATTGACCTCGGAATCGACGAATCCCGGGCAGCCCGAATGACAATGGAGACAGAGCGCATCACAATTGAGGCGGCCCGGCTTAAAGGAAAGCCATGACATCTCCCTGGTGGTCGCGAAACAAAGGCTGGCTAGCCGCTCTACTTCCGCTAATAGTGCTAGCCATAGCAGCCTCTTCCCACCGTTTATTAACCCTCTATGTGCCCAACGAATCAGTTTTGCGCACAGAAGGACAGGATAGGCAGGGAATACTACGCACGCACTACAGAAATTTTGATTCATCATATGAAACCATCGTGGCCGTGCGCGTCAAGGATGTTCAGCCTGTCGAAGAATACCAGCAACCCAATGGAACTCAAGTGACTGCAGCCGCTGATACTCAACTCTGGCAAGTGGATCTGGATTTTTCAGCTAAACCAGACCAAGTGCTGGCCTATTGCTCAGCAGAACTAGAGGCCAACGGGGTGCGTTATGACAACAAAACCGCCAAGGAAAATGGGGATTCTAAGAACTACTCCTCACCCAGGGAGGATTGTGTCCCGGAGGACACTCCAGGACCTCGATTCAAAGCTTTTGAACCCAAGATTGAGGAAACCACCCCACCTCGACCTGAATACTGGTCAGCCACTTTGACCTTCGCAATTCCTACAGGCATAAACCCCCAAGGATTAAGGCTGTATTGGACAACTCCAGAATATCTATACATACCATTCTAGCTCTTGCTTTAACCTTCTGTTGTTCCGTGGTTCCGGGCAAAGTTCCGCCCACCGCCTACTATGAAGTTAAGCGCAGCAGCCAATAGCGCAGCAGTCAGAACATAGTAGACAACGCGGCCCGCCGACTCGGCATAAGACTCCACGGCAAGGTTCAGGAGCGCCGGCCGCGGGCCTGCTAGCCGCCCAAGTATCCAGGTGCAAAAAACCCCAATCTGATCGACCGCCACAAAGGAGGCGCAGAACATAATTATGGGGGCGGGGCCGGTAATAAGCACCCGAGACAGCGCTCCCCCAAGTACTCGCAACGGAGTAATGACAGGTTCAGCGATTTCCAGGAGCACTCGGCGGCTACGCGTAGAAAACTTCTCCAGACGCCTCATGATGTATTTCTCAGTTTCGGGTATAGCCTCACCGGCAACAAGATCAGCCTGGTAGCTGGCGGCCCCGATAGCCAACCACGCAAGTGGCATCACCACAAAAATCCCGACCCCAGCTGAGATTTCACCCAACCAACCGAGCGATATCCTGATAGCATCTCCCAGTGGCCCAAGCCAAGCCGAAAGAAACTCCAGATACTTGAGAATCCCATCGACGAATGCCCTGTCACGAAACCATTGAAGTATATTTTTGAGGCTACTCATGAAAACATTGGTCAAGGTAACTACCCATAAGGACTCTAGGTAGACACCAAGTATGGCAACCAATGCCGAACGACGAAAAGCGTCAGTTAGAGAAATCAATTTACGAATGAAAAAAGCTCCAATAACCATGCCTGCTAGATACCATCCCGATGCGTACTCGTATCGCTCAAAATGAGGATTCAATGGGTCAGTTACCACGGCTTCAAGGCCAATGGTGTAGGCGTAACTCTTTGCATCTTGCTCGAGTAGGCCTTGGCAGGCATAGGCAGCTATGAAGGGAATGAGGACTTGGGCTGCTATGATCAGGTGCCTGGACCACCGTTCCCAAGTCGTAGCACCCGGATGGATTTGGTAAAATGCTGGAAGCGTTTCCCCTGCCATTCGCAGCATCAAAACCAGCGTCATAAGCGTGCTGAGGGGGGCTAAAGGCAAAATCAATATCCCTAGGGTAGCGCTGGCTCTCGATGCCCAGTCAGCTAGCCAGAGAAAACCCATTCGGCCAATGACACCGATCAGACCTAAACCAAGCATCTGGGGCCAGTGGTCACGAAGTACTCGACCGGCGTCAGTCATGAGCTGGAGCCAGATGGAAAACCAGTTTTTCATAGAATCATACCGTCAAAAATGAGGTGCCAATTCGCTTTCCCCTGTGCAGGAAAGCCACGAGTGGCGACCCAGTCAATCAGCAGCTGACGGATGTCTACCATGTCGTTGTACAGCACAGGAGCGGTGGAGACGCGGGGGTAGTCGCCCGCGCCGCTGCGCCGGTAGTGGTTCAGGGCGACGGCGAAACGCTCGTCATCGGCGACGGGGGCTCCGCCCGGATGGCAAAGGTTGCGGATCCGCCTCCCGACGGGTTCATGCAGGTGGATCTCGTAGTCAATACCCCAGGCGATGTCGTACTGGTAGTCCCAGATCGTCTGGCCGCCGCGCTCCACGCTGGTCATGGTCTCCGGGTCAAAGCACTGCCCCCGCGGCAGGTCAGCATAGTAGCGGGCAGCATGCTCCAGGTGGTCGCGGATCTCGGCACCAGTGAGCAGGACCGCGGCGAGGGTGTTGTCGAACACATAGATGCCCGCCAGGTCTCGGATGCAGACGGCGCCCTGCGGGATGATGGCCGTGCGGGACGTGGGGGCGGTGATGCTGATCACGGGCAGGTCCTGGTATTCCCCGCCCGCCAGTGCCTCGGCGACGGTGGTGGCCTGGACCCACTGGATGAAGTCGATGACCCCCGTGGCACGCCACCGGGCATCGGCAGTGCTGAGCTCTCGCGGTGAGGTCGCGACCTGCTGGTTTACGTAGGAGCGGGTCGCGGCATGCGCTTCGCTAACCGCATCTGTCACCTGTGGGGCGGGTTGTTCGCCTGGCGAGTAGTGGGGCACAGCACCCAGCGCCCGGATGCGCCAGGAGTCTCCCTCGGGCTCGGCATCGATGGTCACCTCGGTGAGCCCCGCGGCGTGGGCCTTCGGTTGAGTTAGCAGAACCGGCTGGCCCGTAGCCTCGCAGGTCACCCACTGTTCCGGCTCGTCACGGTGTGTGTGCCCGATGACCATGGCGTCGATACCGGGCACCTGCGACGCGATCTCCCTGGCCGGGTTCTCCGCGGGAGCATCGGCGTTCGTCGCGTAGGTGGTCTGTCCGATGCCGGCATGGCATAGAACGATGACGGCATCGCACAGGAATTCCTCCCGCAACCTGGGCACCCAGTGGGCGGCGGCCTTCACCATGTCGGTGATCTCCACCAGGCCCTCCAGCTGCTGACGGTCCCAGATCATCGCACCCGGCGTGGTCAGGCCGAGGACACCGATCCGGATCTGCCTCCCACCAAGACGCCGCACAACTGATGTGAAGGCGGGGAACACCGGAAGACCAGAGACGGCATCGATAACGTTCGCCCCGAGCAGCGGCGCATCAAGCTGCCGGGCGAAGTCCTGAAGAAAACCGAGACCGTAGTTGAACTCATGGTTGCCGATGTTGACCGCGTCGTAGCCCATGACGTTGAACGCCGCCGCGAGCGGATGCGACGAGGTACGCACAGCAGGATCCTGGCTAGCGAAGAAGCTGCAGAGGGGATTTCCCTGGATGGTGTCGCCATTGTCGACCAGTATCACCGTCTCGGGCCCTCGTTCAGCCCGGATCCGCTCCACGACGCTGGCCAGATGCGCCAGCCCGGCCTCCTCCCCGCCAGACCAGGGCCGGTCCCGGTAATAGTCCCAGTTCAGGACGGTGCCATGGACATCGGTGGTGGCCAACACGGTCAGTCGCGGCATGAAGCTCCTCCCATCGGTCGCAGAGAGCCTATCGCCTGAGCAGGTGCGCAACCAGCATCAACCACACCTCTCGACGGCTGGCAGGCATCCCCGCAAGCCCGAGTCGACGAAGGTCACAGGGAGCTATTCACGATCCCAGGCAAACCTGCGCTGACAGGGGTTTTTACCGAACTGAAAGCCCCTCGTGAATGTTCCTCACAATTTCAATTCACAGAAAGAAGCTCAAATTATCAATAAAAATACTTGCATTGAAAACATTCAAATTATTAAACACCTTGACATCGACATCAATCTGAGCTCAGAGGATACCTTGACACCCTCAGGAGCAAAGACTTAACGTGGCCCATGGTAGAGTACAGTATCATTGACAAGGAGGTCTGCATTGACAAGGAGGCCTGAAGGAATCGCCAGATGACACCGGCCTCGCACAGTAGCGGTCAGCACCCACTGAGATTTACATCAAGGATAACCACAGATTTGGAGCCAGCATGCCGACCCCGCTTAAAAGCGGAGCGGCGCTTCTCAGCGCCTTGCTCTGCACACTATCACTTTCAATATCATTGCCTGCACGATCAGAACCCCAGCAGAAGAAGACCCTCTCCATAGTACATTTGGGCGATTCTTACTCCGCCGGCAATGGCGCCGGAAATTACTACGGCCCCACAGACTGCTATCGCAGCAGTCGCAACTGGGGATCCATCTTCAACTCCTGGGCCAATTCACAGGGTATCGCAGCAAATTACCAGAACCACGCCTGCTCACGAGGCGTCATCGACAACCTATTTTCTCCTCGCGTGCTCCCGAAACAGTCTGCCAAGGGAGTGTCCGCATCGTCAGTCGAGGACGCCAAGGCCAAACTCGATGCAGCAGATGCCTGCTCCACCAAGGCCTCAGGAGACGATTTCCTCTCTGTCGACTACCATCTTCAGAAGAACAGCAGCTTGCTGCCCTGGGCGAAGGACTACACCTATGAATGTCAGATAACGATCCGTCCGCAAGCAGACTTCGTCGGCCCGAAGACCGACTTGGTGCTCATGTCCATGGGAGGCAACGACCTCGGTTTCAGCCACCTGGTGACCAATTGCTTCGGCCCCAGAATCCCGATGATCCAACACAGGGCAGACGCCACGAAGTGCCGGGACGACATAGCATCGGCCAAGAGCAACCTCACAACGGTAGTCAATCATCTCAAATCCCAGATATCCGAGCTACTCACCAAGCGAATGACCGGCAGTAACACCTCGCAGGTGGTCCTCATGGCATATCCACTGCTCTCAAGCGATCGCGCCTATGTTCTAAACAACGATGGCGTCAGTTATGACGCATCTCGGGGAATCAGAGAACTCGGGGAAGCCGCCATCTCGGAGCAGCGCCAAGCCGTCAGCGAACTCGAGAAGACTTTCCCTGGCCGCGTGAAGTTCATCGAGGAGACGGCGAAGACATTCGCAGGCCACGAGCCCGATCCTCGCGTGCTATTCAAGAATGATTCCCGCTGGCTCAACGAATTCCTGGAGACCGAGGGAGACTATAATTCCAGCGGCCATGTTGAAGCAGCTTTCTCAACCACACCAGCAGAGTGGTACCACCCGAATCTCATTGGCCATCGCGAATTCTCAAAGCTCATCCAGAGTCCCTCATATACCTCGAGTGCGCAGGATGTCGGCACGCAGAGAGATGACATGGACATGGCGTTCGTCGTCGATCCTGACAGTCCCCTGGGCAGCCAGGTCGAGGATATCCGCACCATGGTCACCGGCGTCACCCATGAAGTAACGTCCGTAGCCCGATCCGCCCGCTTTTCCCTCGTAGTCGCAAACGGATCCAGCGAGCGGAAGGTGATCCAGCCCTTCACCTCGGACACCGAAAGCTTCCTCAGTACAGTCGCAGGCCTAGACCCCACCCAGATGACAACGACATCTGATCAAGGCGAGTCAGAGACGGCCTTGGAATGGCGACCTGGGGTACGACACACCACCCTGGTGGTCGGGGACGAGACCTCAGCGAGCACCGTACCTACCGGGGAACTATCCCCCTCCTCCGGATCCGGCTCCACCGCCCACGTGCTGACCTTGACCAGCTCGGCCACACCATCCCAGGATGCACAGGGGAACCAGGGCGCAGAGACCGAGACTGCATCCGTGGAGAACGCCTCCGATCTGGAAAAAGTTGCTGTCGCGAAGGTCAGCGACTCCCTAGATGCCCCCACGGCCATCCTGCAGCGGCCTTTCGTGGGCAAAGTAGGCGAGAGCATGGAGCTGGATGCCCGTGGTAGCTACGCTGTCAGCAGCCAGATCACCAAGTTTGAGTGGGATTTCGATGATGACGGCGTCTATGACGCAACCACCGCCGAAGGGATCGCCACACATACCTACGACAGCCCTGTGGCTGGTCTCACGAAGGTCAGGGTCACAGACAGCAACGGTCACGAGTCCGTCGCATCTGCCCGCATCGACGTCACCAGAGACGGCGATACCGTGCCCGACGACTTTGACAACTGCCCAGAAGTCTCCAACCCGGCCCAGGAGGATGTCGACCAGAATGGAACTGGGGATGCCTGCCAGGATCCAGGGGCCTGGAATCCCACCGCACCGGAGGGGACAGAGGAGTCGTAGAGCCAGGCATCTTCGCTGGCTGGACTCTCCGGGCCTCAGCAATTATCCATAGAAGAGCAGCCCCAGCGCCAGTAGCGCTAGGGCTGCTCTTCAGTCTCCTATCAGGCCGGGACGACCTCGAAGCCGACCCTCGCGGTGACCGCGGGGTGCAGCTTGATCGCGGCGGTGTGGTTGCCGACCCGCTTGACCGGCTTGGCGAAGGTGATGGACCTCTTGTCGACGGCGGGTCCACCGGCCTTCTTCACAGCCAGCGCCAGGTTGGCAGCAGTGACAGCACCGAACAGCGAACCCGCATCCGAGGCACGAGCCGGGACCTTGATGGTCAGCTCCTCGATCTGGGTGCGCAGTTCCTGCGCGTGCTCGACCCCGCGGACCTCACGGGCGTCACGGGCCCGCTTGATGCCCTCGATCTGCTTCTCGGCGCCACGGGACCACACGATGGCCTTGCCCTGCGGGACGAGATAGTTGCGACCGTAGCCGTTGCGGACCTCGACGATGTCACCGGCGATGCCGAGCTTGTCGACGGTGCTGGTCAGAATGAGCTTCATTTGTCTTTCTCCGATCAGCGAGCGGTCGAGGCGTAGGGCAGCAGAGCCACCTCACGTGCGTTCTTGACGGCCAGCGCGATCTTGCGCTGGTCCTGGACGGACAACCCGGTGACACGCCGGGCACGGATCTTGCCGCGCTCCGAGATGAACCTCTTCAACGTCGCGATGTCCTTGTAGTCGATGTTGGCCACCCGAGTGGTCTTCACCGGCATGATCTTCTTCTTGTTCACAGACTTACGCTGTGGACCGGCCATTGTGGTGCTCTCCTAAACTTGCGGGCCCTGGGACCCAATGGGAAGCCCGTCGTCAGACGGAATGTGCCAGCCGGCCCGGCGGGCCGGTTGCGCGGGTGGATCAGAACGGGGGCTCCTCTGCGGCAGACTGGTTCCACGGGTCGTTCCCGCCCCGGTTCCCGCCGCTGTAGCCACCGCCACTACCGCCCCATGGGTCGCCGCCCTGGCCGCCCTGCCCCTGCGGGGCCTGATTGCCATAGCCACCCTGGTTGCCGTAGTTCTGTCCGCCACCCTGATTCTGGTTGCCCTGCCAGGTGCCGCCGCCCTGGCCCCCGCCGCTGGTGCGAGTGACCTGTGCGGTGGCGTACCGCAGGGAGGGACCAACCTCGTCGACATCAACCTCGAACACCGTGCGGCGATCGCCCTGCTGCGTCTCATAGCTGCGGGACTTGAGCCTGCCCTGCACGATCACACGCATCCCCTTGGTGAGGGACTCGGCGACATGTTCGGCATACTGGCGCCACACGGAGCAGTTGATGAACATGGCTTCGCCGTCGCGCCACTCCCCCGACTGGCGGTCGAAGGTGCGAGGCGTCGAGGCGACGGTGAAATTGGCCACCGCAGCACCGCTGGGGGTGAAGCGGAGGTCTGGGTCTCCGGTGAGATTACCCACCAGCGTGATCTGGGTTTCGCCTGCCATGTTCTCCTCCGGGATCGGACTTGTCTTTCATCAACACTATGAGCGCCTGCCCTGCCAGGAACCGTCCTTGAGGGGAATCAGGCGCCAGTGTTGAAAGCTCACTTCTCGAGACGAAGCACCTTGGTGCGGACGATCTTCTCGTCGATGCTCATCAGGCGGTCCATCTCCTGGACCAGCTCCGGGGTGCAGGTGACCTGCAGGACGGTGTAGCTGGCCTCGGACTTCTTGTTGATGTCGTAGGCCAGGCGCCTGCGACCCCAGTGATCGACGTTGTCGACCTTGCCACCACCAGCGGTGATGACCTCAAGGTGCTTCTCGATCAGGCCCGGGACCTGGCGCTCATCGACATCGGAATCGACGAGGATCATGATCTCGTACTTGCGCATGGGTACTGCCCAACCTCCTTCGGACTGGCGGCCACGGGTCGGTCCCGCGGCAGGAGGGCATAGCTGACCGGGTGGTCAGCCGGGGGTTGAGTCTACCTGAGGGGACCCGCCGCGGGGAAACTCAGCGTCTCCAGCTGCCCGGAGCATTCGATGGCCTCCCAGAACATGTCTGCCCATGCCAGGTAGCCGGCGTCGTTGGGGTGGAAGAGGTCTCCTGCGGTGTTCGTGTGGTAGCGCAGGGGACCGAGCCCGCGAGAGGCCTCATGCAGGCGGACCCGGTGGTGGCCATGCAAGGGAATGAGGTCCGTTACGGCGTCGTTGAACCTCTCCGACCGCCGGGCGAAGAGCGGCAGGGTGAACCACGGCACGTCGGCAACGAAACTGCCGGTGGGCAGGCCGGCGAGTATGTCCGCGAAGTGTTTCTCGAAGGACTCAAGACTGTTGCCTGGCAGGACCACATCGTTGCCCCCGATGTCCAGGGTGAGGATGTCGGGGGCGCGGCCCAGTTCCGCGAGCCGGGGAAGCTGATAGCGCACGACGTCGCGGCTGGTCGCCATCGACACCGAGAGGTTCGTCACCGCGACCTGCCGCCCGGTGGCCTCGGCGATGCGTGCCGCGAGCAGCGCAACGTAGCTGGCATCGACCCGGCTCGCCCCCACGCCCTGGGCGGCGGAGTCCCCCAGGGCGACGTAATGGATCGCGTCCTCGGGGACGTCGGTGACCAGGTCACGCCAATGGCTGGCGTAGTCGACGGCATGACGGCTGACCACAGCCCGCCCCCGGGCATAGGCCGCTGCGGCTGCGAGCCCCGCCATCGCGAGGCCGGTCAACATCCAGCGTCTCATCGGCGGCGGTAGGGGCCGGGGATGATCGGATTCCCGTCGCGGCCCCAGGCGATCAGCCCGCCCGCGACGGATTCAGCTAGGACGCCCTGGTCCCGTAACTGCGCCGCGGCCACGGAGCTGCGCAGCCCGTTGTCGCAGATGACGACGATGGCGGCGTCACGCTCGGCCAGGGGATCGTCGCCGTGGATGGCATCGAGTGGGTCTTCGCGCAGGTCCTTCGGGTCGACGGGCCGGGCACCGGGCGCGTGACCGGCTTCGTATTCGGCTTTGGAACGCACGTCTATCAGGACAGCGCCCTTGCTGAGCGCCATCACAGTGTCCTCAATGCTCAGCCCTGGGGAGCGCTTGCTCAGGAAGTCGAACAGACCCATGGGTCAATGATTCCACGGGGCACCTGAGCTGCCGCGTAGCCATGCCGCACCGCCTGGTCCTGGCTTGCGAGATCTCCCCATGTCGGGATAGCCCCACCCCGGTTTGGCCAGGTGGCGGGATGGGGACGGAATGCCAGGGCCGGAAGGCTGAAGCCATGAGCATTCACAACCCCGCAGAACCTGTACGTCTCCCCCGCCGGGTCCAAGGCAATCCCGCCAGCACCGGCTCCCCGGACCCGCGTTCCGGCCAGGCGGCAGCCCCTGATGCCGCGATCACCATCCGGCAGCTCACCCGCATCTACGACGTGCCCGGGCGCGACGACGCCCAGGTACTGGCTCTGGACCATGTGGACGCCGACTTCCCCCAGGGCAGCTTCACCGCAATCGTCGGGGCGTCCGGCTCAGGCAAGTCGACGATGCTGCACTGCATGGCGGGCCTCGACCAGCCGACCGGCGGCCAGGTGTCGGTCCTCGGGACCGTCACCTCGGACCTGAAGCCCGCCGCCCGTGCCCGGTTCCGCGCCAGCAACGTCGGTTTCGTCTTCCAGGAGTACAACCTCATCGCGTCTCTGACGGCCGCCGAGAACGTGTCCATGCCCTCGAGGCTCGCCGGGAAACCGCTGCCCACGCACCAGATCCAGGAGGCGCTCGAGGCCGTCGGGCTCGGGCACCGCGCTGGCCTCAAACCCCATCAGCTCTCCGGGGGCGAGCGCCAGCGGGTGGCGATCGCCCGGGTGATGGCCAGCCAGCCGAAGATCGTCTTCGCCGACGAGCCCACCGGAGCCCTTGACATCGACGCCACCCGCATCGTCCTGGACTGGCTGCGGCAGCTCACCCAGCAGGGGACGACGGTGGTGATGGTCACCCACGACGTCGAGGCGGCAGCTATCGCAGACAATGTCGCGGTGATGGGCCAGGGCCGGCTCGCGGCATGGTCGACCAGTCACGATCCCCGGCAGATCGCCGATCTCGTCCACGCAGCCCGCATCGCCTGAGGAGGAAACATGTCAACACTGGTCTGGAAAGAACTACGCCACCACGCCCGCCAATGGCTGTGGTCGCTGCTGGTGGCCACCGTCGGCGGCACCGTCATCAGCCTCATCATCACCACCTGGTGGAGCGCCTCCCAGTGGGCGGGTGCCCAGCCCGAAAACGCATTCCTGATTTTGGCCGCGCACCTGATCGGCAGCAATCTGGTCACCTATGTGGGGCTGGCCACAACCGTCGTGATCTCCACGACACTGGCCCTCACCGTCGCCGCACAGCAGCGCTCGCACGCGCTGTGGAAAGTGATCGGCATCTCAGGACCACGGATCCGCTCTATCATCCTGCGGCAGGTGAGCGTGGTCGGCGTGACCGGAGGCCTGATCGGAGGGTTGCTCGCCCTGCCCGCCACCCGCCTGTACCTGACGACCTGGCGGGAGATGAGGATGTTTCCTGAGGAGCTGCCGCTGAGCATGCCGGCCTTTGGCGTCCCCCTCACGGTGCTGATCACCACGCTCTTCTGCCTGCTCGGCGGGCTGGGAGCGGCACGCCGGGCCGCATCCACCCCCGAGATGCAGGCGCTGCGGGAGGCGGGCACCCCCACGAGCCGCACCAGGCTCTGGCAGTGGATCGTCGCCGGGGTGCTGCTGATAGGAGTGGTGGTGATTCCCATCATGCTCATCATCGCCCACGTCAACCCCAGTGTTCTCCTGGAGAACACCGCACCTGGTACTCCGACGATGACTATGGAAGAGCTCCAGTCACCCGGCTTCCGGATCACCATGGGGGGAGCAGTCGGCATGATCGCCGCCATGGCGGCCCTGTGCCTGCCGAACCTGACCCTCCGTCCGCTGCTGATGGCCTGGACGAGGCTGATCCCCGGCCGCAGCCCCGCATGGTTCGCGGCCCGCGCCAATGCCTGGCACCGGTCAACGATGAGCATGACCACGATCACCCCGTTCGCCATCGCCGTCGCCATGACGGGCACCGTCTACTCCATCGTCGGTGCCGGCCAGGCCAATGGCGCGACGGGCAGTGTGAACGGCTTCCTGCCGCTCGCGGTGCCGATCTTCATCATCTCCGGGGTCGGCGGGGTGGCGAACATCGCCATGGTGGGGCGTGCCCGCCGCCAGGAGGGGGCGCTGCTCGGCGTGATCGGCGCCAGGTCGGGTACCATCCTTAGCTCCACGGTGCTGGAGGGCGCGATCTACGCTGTCACCGGCATTCTCTTCGGCCTGATCATGACGCTGATCACCGCCGTGGCCATGACAGCGATCTCGGGCCAGCCCTCGACCTTCCTGGCCTCGATCCCCTTGGCGGGCCTGCTGCCGGTGGTGGGCGCGTCGCTGGTGCTGGCCATCGCCACCACCTGGCTACCGGCCCAGCTCGACCGTCGTCCCCTGATGGAGAACCTCCGCCAACCGGTCTGAGAGGCTCACCAGCGTTCCTGATGCACGACCTCATCGAGGGCTATCCGGTGATTCCAGCCGAAGCGGATCAGGTCCGGGACCTCCTGGAGCTTCGTCACCCGCCCGACGCACAGCCAGCCGACTGGGCGCACGTGTTCGGGCAGCCCCAGGAGGTCGCTCAGGAACGGCTCCTGGTAGAACGACACCCACCCAACCCCCAGGTCGAGGGCGGTGGCCATCAGCCACAGGTTCTGCACGGCACACACCACGGAGAACACCCCGGCGTCGCCGATGGTGTGGCGTCCCAGGACGTTGGGCCCGAAGCGTGTCGAATCGTAGGTGGCGACGATCCCCAGCCCGGATTCGCGGATTCCCTCGATCTTGATGGGGTTGAACTTCTCCCGTTGCTCATCGTCGAGGGAGTTTGCGTAGTCCTGCCGGCACTGCGCAACGTGGTCGGCGAAGGCACCCAGGGTGGCGGGGTCGCGCACGACGATGAAGTCCCAAGGCTGGCTGTTGCCGACGCTCGGCGCAGCATGTGCGGCATTCAACAGCTCGATGATCTCGTCATCACTGAGCGACTCGCCGGTGAACTCGGCGCGCACATCCCGCCGGCGGGTGATTATCGTCTTGAGAGCTTCCGTGAAGGCCAGATCCATGGGGATGACCCTAGCGAGGCGGCTTTCGTCACCGCCATAAGGGTGCCCTAACCGGAGCGCCGGCGACGTTCCAGGGCCTCGTACATGCTGTCGATCAGCTCCTTGAACCGCTCCTCCACCTGACGGCGGCGCACCTTCAGCGTGGGAGTGAGCAAGCCGTTGTCCATGGTGAGATCACCGTCCATCATCTCTGTGGCCCGGGGCTTCTCCTGGCTGGGCAGCTTGTCGGTCAGAGCGGCAACCCGGCGGCGCAGCTCCTCAGCTAGCTCGTTCGACTTCAACCAGTCGGCAACCTCCCCCGGCCACTGCATCACCCTGCCCAGCTCCTCCACCTGCGGCAGTGACGGCTTGACCAGCAGCGTCACGCAGGGCCGGTTGTCACCCAGCAGCACAGCATGCTCGAACAGCGGGTCAGCGAGGATCAGGCCCTCAATCGGCTGCGGCGCCACATTCTTGCCACCCAGGGTGACGATGATGTCCTTGATGCGATCGGTGATCACGAGGAACCCATCGACGTCCACATACCCCGCATCCCCAGTGTGCAGCCAGCCATCGGAGTCAATAGCCGCAGCAGTGGCCTCCTCGTTATTCCAGTACCCAGCCATCACGTTGGGACCGCGGAACAGAACCTCACCGTGCTCACCGATGTGCAGCTGCCCACCCGCCAGCACCCGGCCCGTCGTACCGATCTTGAACCCACTCGGCGAGTTGAAAGTGATCAACGGCGAGGCCTCCGTCAGGCCATAACCCGTATAGATGGGCAAGCCGACGGCAGAAAAGAACTCCTCAATCTCCTTGCGGATCGGCGCCCCGCCGCAGGCCAGGACCGTTTTTGACCCGCCCAGCGCAGCGCGGATCGACGACAGGACGAGCCGGTCGGCCAGGCCGAGCTGGGCACGCCAGAACCACGACGGACGCCTGCCCTTGCGGTAGGCGCGCTGATTCCACCCCCCAACCCGCAGCGCCCAGCGGAAGATGGAACGTTTCATGCCCGACGCCGCGACCTTTGCGTGCGCCGTCGCGAACACCTTCTCATACAGCTTCGGAACGCTCACCAGGAGAGTCGGTTTCGCCTGCACGAGAGCCTCGGCGACGGTGCGGGCGTCGGGGACGTACGTGTTCATGCAGCCCTTCAGCAGCACGACGCTGGTCCAGGCTCGCTCCAGCGCATGGGAGAGCGGTAGGAAACACAGCGAGTGCTCCTCGGGACCGAAGTGGAACAGTTTCTCGAGCGCCTCCTTCTGGGCGATTATCGCGGAGTGACGCAGCATCACTCCTTTGGGGTCACCGGTGGTTCCCGAGGTGTAGATGATCGAGGTCAGGTCTGCTGGGCTGGCCCCGGCCAGGCGCTCCTCCAGGGCCGCGGCATCGGGGGTGGCGCGGAAGTCGTCGTAGGCGACGATCTGCGCCGACATCCCCTCCCAGGGGGTGAGGATGACCACCAGCTCCAGCGCGGGCAGGTCGCCGGCCACCTCCAGGACCCGCTCGCACTCGCTGCGGCCACCGACGAACAGGATGCGCATCCCCGAGTCGGCTGCGATGTGCCGGATCTGCTGCGGCGTCGAGGTGGCATAGATGGGCACTGGGACGGCACGGACAGTGGCCGCCCCGAAGTCGATCTGCGACCACTCGGGACAGTTGTTCGCGAACAAGCCAATCCGGTCACCCGGCTGGATCCCCCGGTCCAGCAGCCCTTGCGCGGCCTCGTCGATCCGCTCCCCGAACTCGCGGAAGGTGTGGGTCTGCCAGCCGTCACCAACGCGGATGCGGGTGGCGGGGCGGTCGGGGTGCGCTGCGATGGTGGCACGCAGCTGCACTGCTAGGTGATCGATCATCAGTCCTCCGGGTCGGGGACCAAGCTTAGAGCCTTGAGAAACCGCAATGACATGGACGTCCTGGGCCAGACACCGACAGCCCTTGCCAGCGCAGTCTGCAATGACCAGCTCACCGCGAGAGTCCGTGCCACAGCAGTCACAGCGGCAGTTGACAGCTGTGCGCCGCGACCCAAGGGCTGCGTTTCCGCCATCATCACGCACCACCCTGAAGATTGAACCGCCTCATCAACCGCCATGCAGCCCCACTCCAGCATGCGGCAACCCCCATAACCCGGTTAACTAACCTCCCCGGACAGTACATAGGCCTGACCGTCGGCACCGTGATTCGCCGCTCGGCGCGGAGCGGGAATCCCACCGTCCCTGCGGCAGGCCAGCGATGCCAGCACCACAGCAGACGGCAGGTGTATTCCCCGCTCCGCTCATCCGGCGGTGCCGCTCAGTCGACCGGGACGCAGACCTCGGTGAGGTACTGCGCCGGATCCTGGACCTGTACCGGGCCAACGATGTAGCGGTTGTACATGGGACCGGCGATCTTCAGCCCGGAGCGGGTGATGTACTCGGCCAGTTCCTCATTGACGGAACCGAACTGGTCGTAACCGCCGCGGAAGGCGGCCACCGCGACCCGCTGTTCCGGCAGCTCCCGGATCACGAGCGGTTCGGATGCGACGGTGCCGGGGGCGACGGGTTCCCAGATCTCGATGTCGATGTCGGAATCGCGGTACTCGGGGTCGTGGAAGATGGCTCCACAGGGCTCGCCGGTGTACGTGAGGCCCTGCGTCTGGAACGCCTCCATGAATTTCGCCCACACCGTGTTTTCGTCGGTGTAGGCGTCGATCTTCGTGCGCAGGGCAGCAACGAGCTGCGCGGGATGGGTGGTGACGGTGATGTCGGCCATGGTGGCCCTCCTCGTGGTGTGGGAGATGAGTCGGTCGATCTCGGCGATGCGGTGGCGGACCGCCTCGGCATCGGCGACGAGTTGATCGCGCTGCACGGCGAGCGCGCGACCCAGCGCCTCGGGGTCGTCGCGTTGCGGGAGCAGGGCGGCTATGGCGGAGACGGAGAACCCGACGTCGCGCAGCTGACGGATCAGCGTCGCATCACGCACCTGCGAGGATGCGTAGAACCGGTGACCGGTGAAGTCGTCGGTGGTGGCAGGGCTCAGGACGCCGTTGGCGTCGTAGTAGCGCAGCATCCGCACCGACAGCCGGGTGAGGGTGGAGAACTCCCCGATGCGGATCAGTCTCGTCTCGGTCATGACACCATCGTGGGACCTGACACGGTGTCAGGGTCAAACCCCCTTGAAAATCAGGGGAAATATCCGGTTCGCATCGTCCACGCGTCCCATGCACCGCCCGTGATGACCTGCCACACTGAACCTCATGAATCTGGGTCCCTGGCGCAATCGGCTGAGTTTTGGGCTGGGTACCCTCGGCCGTGACATGTCGGCCGCGCTGGTCAGCATGTACCTGATGTACTACCTCACCGAGGTGCTGCACATCCCCGCCTCGGCGACAGCGGCGGTCACGGTGATCATCGTCGTGATGCGCATCTTCGACGCCCTCAACGATCCGGTCATGGGGGTGATCGTCGACAACACCCGCTCCCGTTTCGGGAAGTTCAAGCCGTGGATCGCGCTGGGAGCAGGACTATGGGCGGCCGCGACCCTGGGGATCTTCGTCGACACCGGCCTGACGGGCTGGGCGTTCCTGGCGTGGTTCACCGTCGTCTACCTGTTGTGGTCGGTGGCGTACACCATCAATGACATCTCCTTCTGGGGCATGCTTCCCGCGCTCTCGCAGGACCAGCAGGAGCGGGAACGCATCGGGGTGATCGCCCGGATCTGCGCGAACATCGGCCTGTTCGCGGTCGTGGTCGCCGTGGTCCCCGTGACGAAAGCCCTGGGAGCTGCCTTGGGCAGCGAGCAGCTGGGGTGGCTGGTGTTCGCAGCCTTGCTGGTGGCGTTGAAGCTGCTCTTCCAGTCGCTGACGTTGCTGTTCACCAAGCAGCAGGTGACGACCTCGGCTGCGCACACCCCGTTCCGAGAGCTGGTCCAAGTCATTGGGAAAAACGACCAGCTGCTGTGGGCGGCGGGTGCGATGCTCTGTTTCATGAGCGGCTACGCGACCGTCACGAGCCTGGGCATCTACTACTTCAAATACGTCTACCGGGACGAGGGCGCCTACTCGGTCTTCGCCGCGATCCTCGCGGTAGCCCAGCTGGCGGGGCTGGCAGTCTTCCCCCTGGTGCGCCGCTACCTGAAGCGTCTCCAGATCCACAGCCTCGCAACGGCCCTTTGCCTGGCGGGACTGGTGGTGTTCTGGTTCGCCGGGTCATCGCTGCCGGTGGTGGGGGTGGCGGGAGTCCTGCTGTTCACGGGACAGGCGTTCATCCAGCTGCTCATGCTGATGTTCATTGCGGACTGCGTGGAGTATGGACAGTGGAAGCTGGGACGCCGCAATGAGTCGGTGACGCTGGCGGTGCAGCCATTCATCTACAAGGCGTCGAACGCCATCGGCAGTGGTTTCGTCGGGCTGGCGCTGCTGGTCTCTGGGATCAGCGGGGCGAGGCAGGTCGACGATGTCACGGCCGACGGCGTCGCCGCGTTCAAGCTGGTGATGCTGGTCGTTCCGATGGTGTTGATCGTGGCCAGCTGGGTGATCCTGCGCTCCGGGTACCGGCTTGACGAGAAACGCTACGGCGAGATCGTGGCCGAGCTTGAGCAGCGAGGGGCCACGGCGGCCTGAGGATGCCCGCCCGTGGGCCAGGCCGGTGGAGTCCCTGAAGAGAAAGATAAAGCTCTGGGTCCATCCGACCCAGAGCAGTGGCAGGTGTTGGATTTGAACCAACGTAGGCAATGCCGACGGTTTTACAGACCGCTCCCTTTGGCCGCTCGGGCAACCTGCCATACTGGCTGACCAGCGTCGGAAAGAGTATCAGTGCCAGGCGGTCGCGTCCAACCCGGAGGACTAGGAAACCTGCTGGCACAATGGGTGACCCATCATCTGAGGAGGAAACATGGCAGCAGACAGCTCTTTCGACGTCGTCAGCAAAGTTGACCGGCAGGAGGTCGACAACGCGCTGAACCAGGCGGCCAAGGAGGTGTCGCAGCGCTTCGACTTCAAGGGAACCGACTCCTCGATCCGCTGGTCCGGGGAGGCCATCGAGATCGAGTCGAGCGGTGAGGAACGCGCAAAGGCAGTGCTCGATGTGTTCCAGTCGAAGCTGATCAAGCGTGGGGTGTCGCTGAAGGCCCTCGACGCAGGCGAGCCACGCATCTCCGGGAAGATGTGGAAGATCACCTGCACCACCAAGCAGGGCATCAAACAGGAGGACGCGAAGAAGATCTCCAAGCTGGTGCGCGACGAGGGCCCGAAGGGCGTGAAGGTGCAGATCCAGGGCGACGAGCTGCGCGTCAGCTCGAAGTCACGTGACCACCTCCAGGAGGTCCAGCGCCTGATTAAGGAGGCGGACTACGACTTCGCCGTCCAGTTCGTGAACTACCGCTAACCCCGGCCCGAGGTCCGGTTCCCGCCTGGAATTCGTGTCCCCGCGCACGAAACACCGACCCCGTGCGCGGAACGCTGCTTGCGGCCAATGCTGCAGAATGGTTCAGCGGAGTCGGCCCCTTCCCGTGCGCAGAGCACCGAGCCGGGTCAGCTCGCCAGAGAGTGCGAGCCATAGGTCTTCCCCACGTGCGTGGAACGCGACCCACTCGGTTCATCTCCCCGTCATGATGAACAGGTCCTTCCCCACGAAACGCCGAACCGGGTCCATGACGTCCTGAGACCATAGCTGACCCTTTCCCTGCGCACGCCGTCGGGCATCGGAGTGTTTTTGTCACCCAGACCCCACCCTTTCCCTATACACGAAACCTCCCTGTGCACGAAACGCCGTCGAACGACGCGACGACGTCGCCCCGGCACGCCCCAGCGCACCAGGCGGCGTTTCGTGCACAGTGGAGCGGTGGTGAGTGATGACGAGAGATAGACGGGCGACGAGCGGTAGACGAGAGGTAGCGGGAGCAGTCGGGCTGACAGAAACCACCGGGCGACAGAGCCACTAAGAACAGCTGAAACCACCAGAGACGACGAAACCACCACAGGCTGTGGGACCATCAAGACCAACGGGACCCTAGCGAGACTTGCAGTTCGGCGCGACTCTAACAAGACCACAGATAAGAGCCGCACATCAGGAGCAGCGGGACCTTAGCAGGACTCACAGTTCAGCACGACTCGCAACAAAAACACAGAGAAAGGCCACGTATCAGGAGCGGCGGGGCGTCAGGGGGACGTGCAGTTCAGCAGCCAGCCGCGGCGCCAGGTCTCCCCAGTCCTGGACCTCAACACCGCCCAGGCTCTGCCAGTGAGCAGCTGTGCGCAGCAGCTCCGCGACCCGGGGAGCCGCGTCGCGTGGGGCGTGTGCCTCTGACCACGCCGACTGGACGCGGAGCACTCCCCGCCTGCGGTCATTCTTGAGGTCGACGCGAGCTGCGAGGCGATCCCCCAGCAGCACCGGCAAGCAGTAGTAGCCGAACTGACGTTTGTGGGCGGGGGTGTAGATCTCGATGCGGTAGTGAAAGCCCTGCCGTTCTGCACGCGGCCGGTGCCACACCACCGGGTCGAAGGGCGTCAGCAGGGTATCCCGGCACACTCGGGCGGGCACCGCCGCGTGACGATGCAGCCAAGCGGGAAGTGGCCTGCCCCGCGACTCCCAGCCCTCAACGGACACCGGCATCAGCTCCCCCGCCGCCACGAGTTCCGCGATGGCCGCCCGTACCTCCGCCGGGCGGAGCCGGAAATAGTCGGCCAGGTCGTCGGCGGTGGCGACCCCAAGCGCGACGGCGGCGCGCCGGACCAGCTCCACCCGGGCCTCGTCCCCAGGCATCCCGTCCCCGCAAGAGGCAGGCAGCACCTGCTCCGGCAGCGCGTAGCGCCGTTCGAAACCGATGCGGCCCGCCGTCGCCACCTCCCCGAACAGGAACTGATATTCCAGCAGGCGTTTCACCTTCGACTGCCCCCACCAGGGGCCGGTGCGGCGGTTGTGCTCGTGTTCGATGTCACTGGCACGAAGTGGCCCGCGCTCTGCAAGCTGGCTCAGCAACCAGGTCCGGAGCCCGGGATTGTCGCGATAGACCCCACTGCCCCCGTAGCGGGCCCGCATCTGGGCGCGACGGAACTCGAAAAGCGCGTAATCCTCAATGGGCACGAGAGCGGCCTCGTGCGCCCAGCACTCCGTCAGCACCGGGTCGTCCCCGGTCAGGGAGTCGAGCCTGGCCTTGTCATAGGACCCAAGACGGGAGAAGACCGGCAGGTAGTGGCTGCGCTCGAAGACATTCACCGAGTCCAGCTGGAGGAGGCGCAGGCGCCGGATGATCCGCTCGATACTCCCCCGGGACGGCGGTCCGGCCGGGCGCCGGCCCGTGAAACCCTGAGCTGCCAGAGCCGCTCGTCGCGCCTCAGCAGAACTCAGGACATCGGTCACGCCGCTATTTTCCCACTGCTCTCCCACAGCCCAGGCAGAGCCTAGCGTCGCGTGTCGGAGGTTCGTGGGAGGGTTCAGGGCGGATGCTGAGCCAAGGCAACCGAGCAAAACGCTATCGGGGGCAGCGTGAGGGAGACGAACGAAGCGAAGCACCACATCCGGGAGAAGAGAAGCACCGGCGAAAGACACACGACGCTAGAACCCGCTCACCCGCCTCATGCTCCCGCCGCACGCTGCCCATAGCCGGCGCGGGGACGGGTACCCTCAACCGTCTGTTTATTCTTCCGCCGCACGCGGGCCACGCACCTTGCCGGTGATCTGAATCTCGTCACCCTGTCCTCCCGCCCGCGGGCCGTGCCCGGCGTAGGAACGGGGCGACGCCAGTTGAGGTCGTTGGACAGTCTTTGAGGGTCGTCCCCAGCACAGGGCAGGCAGCCCCAGCCACCCGTCTGCGTTCCCCGCGCGGCCGTCCGAAGATTTTCCTGGCAGAGCAATGACAAGGAAGGCTGTTCTCACCCGTCCCCCTCAGGCAGGCGAGTGGCTACAACGGCCGGCTGCCGTTCTCCCGCCGCGCACAGGGCTGTCCGCTGCGCTGCCAGGACCAAGCGGAGACGCTGCCATTCTCTCGCCCCGCACGGATGCCTCTGAGCAAGTCTCAGTAGCCGCCTTTTCCGCTCTGCCCTGGCTGGGCCTCGGCCAGCCCCAGCACGACGGGGGTGGAACGGTAGCCAATGCCCATGCGATCGATGCCCGCATCGATCAGGCGCAGGAAGTGCTCCCGGTCCCGGATCGATCCCGACCCCTTGACCTGGCAGCGGCCGGCCGCGCACTCCATCATCAGGGCGGCCATGTCATCGAAGGCCCCAGTGACCTCGTGCTGACTGGTGCCGGTGTAGAAGCCCGTGGAGGTCTTGATGAAGTCGCACCCCGCAGCGATGGCAGCCTCAGCGGCGGCCCTGATCTGGTCGCGCGTAAGGGCGTCGGTCTCGAAGATCACCTTCACCAGCACGCCCGCCTCATGGCAGGGTTCGATGACAGCCCTCAGATCCTCCTCGACGTGCTGCAGCTCGCCGCCCCTGATCCAGCCGTAGTTGGCGATGATGTCCAGCTCCTGTATACCTGCTTCAAGGGCGACGCGGGTCTGAGCGACCTTCGACGCGGTGCTTGAACAGCCGAACGGGAAGTCGACCACGACGCACATCCCTGTTCCCGTCCCGGCGCACAGGGGTGCTGCGATCTCGACGGAGGCGGGGTTGATGCAGACGGTCTTGCAGCCGTACCCGATGCCATGTTCGACCTCACGGCGGATCTCACTGGGGGTGAACTCGGGTTTCAGCACCGAGTGATCGATATAGGAGGCGAGTTCGGCGGTCGTCATCTGCGCTGCCGGTATGGATGGTTTCATGCTTGCTCCTTGAAAGGTCATGCCCTGCTGGGCGGCTCACTGACTGTGATTCTCGAGCGATGACCGGCAGCCCGGAGGCCATCTGCCGGAGGATCCGGACGTCTCATCAGCCCGACACTGAAAACGTAACATGTATAGAGTGGAATAGCAACAGGTCAAATCTTCACACGGCATGTTCTGCGCAAAACCCGCCGCGAAAACTCGCTGCACAAGACCACACCCTCCCGCCCAACCAACCGGGACCTTAAACCTGTATATACTTTCATTGCTTGGCTGGGGATCAGGCTGATCCGCGGAGGCAACTCCCGGTTCCTGGACCCTGTAGCCTGCCGACAGAGACCGGACCGGCGAGGAGATCTGACACAGGTATGGCCAGAGCCACATCGGACAAGCGTGAGAAGCGCAAGCAGCGCTATCAGGAGATCAGCGACTGGCTGACAGCCCAGTGCGCCACGCTACCCCCGGGCAGTGCGGTCCCCTCCGAGGCCCAGCTCGCCGAGCAGTTCAAGGTCAGCCGCATGACCGCCAGGCACGCGCTGGAAACCGTCCGGGCGGCCGGCAGGATAGAGCGGCGCAAGGGGGTGGGCAGTTTCGTCGCCCAGGCCGCCCTGCACCGCACTGAGTCAGTGCTGCGTTCCTTCAGCGACGAGATCCGGCGCCGGGACGGCGAGCCAAGCTCCATCATCATCGAGCAGGGACTCGTCGTGCTCCCCAGCCAGGCGCTCCTGATGGGCTTGGACCCGCACGACCCAATGGTGAGAATCGACCGGGTCAGATGCTCCGACGCGGTCCCGGTGGCCCGGGAGATCACCTACCTTCCCGGACGGCTCCGGGCGGTCCTGAAGAGGGATTTCGCAACGGCCTCTCTCCACCAGGCCCTCCGCGAACTGGGCACCACCCCAGCCCGGGCAACGGGTTATGTAACCGCCCGCCTCGCAAGCCCCGAGGAGGGTGAGCTGCTGCGTCAGGAGCTCCCGGCAGCACTGCTCGTGGAGTCGCGGACGGTGTCCGACACTGATGGCAAGGTGATCGAGAGCACCGAGACCGCCTACGTCGGCACCAGATGGGCGATGGACACGGCTGCCGCGGTCAGCCGCTGACCTACCATCACGCCTGGGCGAGAGCCAGGAACAACGGGAAGTCCTGGCGTTCGCCGTCGACCTCCTTGCCGACCACCCCGGCGTCGTGGAACACGACTCCGCGGTAGCCTGCCGCCTCCAGCCAGCCGCGAAGCTCGTCGCGGCGGAAACCGTGATAGCCGTGGAAGTCGGTGGCCTTCGCGTGGTAGCCCCCCACTGCGTCGTGGTCGAGGTCAGCGATCGCGACCATGCCGCCGGGAACCATCACCTGGTGCAGGCGGGCCAGCAGCGCCGGGACATCGTCCATGTGGTGCAGGGACATCTGTGCCAGCGCCAGGTCATAGGGGCCGCCGGGCACGTCTGTGGCGAGGTCGGTGACGGCGGTGGCCCAGTCGCCGAGGCCAGCCGTCTCGAGGGCACGATTGGCGACGGCGATCATCGCGGGCGAGGCATCGAGCAGGGTGACGGGTCCGAGTTCCGCGGCCAGGCAGCGCGACAGCATGCCCGTTCCGGCTCCGAGCTCGACGGTCACCGGATGTCCTGTCAGGGGCACGTTCGCGCGGATCACGTCCGCGACCCGCCGTACCCGCGCCAACCTCGCCGGGTCATCGTCCCAGGTGGCGGCACGTGCCTCAAAGTCCTCAGCCATGACCAGAGCCTACTCGGCGGCGGATGCCGCAGGCCGTCTCGGGATCAGGTGCAGCACCGCGACGATCAGGCCCCCGACCACGACCGCCACCGCTGCTGAGCAGGCGGTCTCGACCAGCCATTCCAGCACCTGGCCGGCCACTGGAACCGAGGCTACTGCGTGCGCCAGCGCGTGGACCACGGCGAGGGGCATGCCCCAGCCAAGGGTGGCGGCCCCGTCCAGCAGGATATGACCGCCGACCCATAGCATGGCGGCAATCCCCACCACTGAGAGCGCCGACAGCAGTTTCGGCATGGCTGTCACCAGCGCGCCGCCAAGGACCTGCCCGGCTCCGCTCCCCTCCTTCAGTTTCAGGCCGACGTCGTCCATCTTCACGATCAGCGCCACCACCCCGTAGACCAGCGCCGTGATCAGGACCCCGACCAGGGCCAGGGAGATCGCGCGGTACCAGAATCCCTCCCCGGCCAGGGAGTTCAGCGAGATCACCATGATCTCCGCGGACAGGATGAAGTCGGTGGTGACGGCGCCACGCACGAGGATGTCCTCGTCGCCGCGGGCCGCCGCGGGCTCCTGTTCGTGATGCCCTGAAACGGCCTCCCAGATCTTCTCAGCACCCTCGAAGCACAGGTAGAGGCCGCCGATCATCAGGACCGGGGTGAGCACCCAGGGTATGAACTGGCTGAGCGCGAGCGCCACCACCAGGATGATGGCCTTGTTTCGCAGCGATCCCTTCGCGATCCGCCAGATGATCGGCAGCTCCCGGGCGGGGCTCAGTCCTGTGACGTACCGGGGCGTCACCGCGGCGTCGTCGATGACGACCGCCATCGCCTTGGTGCTGGTGACGCTGGTCAGTTTCGCGATCATGGCCACGTCATCCAGCAGTGCAGCCAAGCCTCCGGCCATGGGTCTCCTCCAACGCTTCGGGTCGCACACGAAGGTAGCACCCCAGACAATCACCGCTCTCGGCAGGCAACTCCACTAGCATGCGACGCCATGAGCACCCTGCGCCTGATCTCCCACAATGTCAACGGCATCCGCGCCGCGCTGCGCCGTGGCCTGCATGATCTCTGGGAGCGAGAACAGGCTGATGTCATCTGCCTGCAGGAGGTGCGCTGCCAGGTCAAGGACCTGCCAGACGGCGCTTTCACGGACCATCACGTCGCCTGGTCCGTCGGCAAGCTGGCGGGCCGCAATGGCGTGGCGATCCTGACCCGCAGGGCCCCGGAGCGGATCGCCACCCTCGACGGCGGAGCGGTCATCATCGCGCCCGGCGGGAACCCTGCTGACTTCGAGGCGGAACGGGTGGGAAACCGCGACCTGGCACCTTTCGCCGGCGAGGGCCGCTACGTGGAGGTCGACTTGGCCGATGCGCCCATCCGCGTCGCCTCCCTCTACCTTCCGAAGGGCGCCGTACCGAAACACCACGCACGCAGGCCCGAGGAGGCGGACACGCCGAAGTACGAGCGGAAGATGAGGTTCATGGCAGGCCTGGCGCGTTACCTGACCCAGGCTCGCAGGTCGGCGGCACAGGCGGGGCGTGAATACGTGATCACCGGGGATTTCAACATCGCCAACACCGAGCTCGATCTGAAGAACTGGCGCGCCAACCAGCGCACCGACGGCTTCCTTCCCGAGGAACGCGAGTGGTTCACTGCCCAGCTCAGTCCCCGGACGCTGGTGGACGTCATCCGATCCGCGTATCCGGGCCAGGACGGCCCCTACTCGTGGTGGTCATGGCGCGGGCAGGCGTTCGCCAACGATTCCGGATGGCGGATCGACTACCACCTGGCCACGCCGAAACTGGCAAAGGCCGCGGTCCGGGCGGAGTCACTGCGCGAGGCCGACTACGACTCCCGGGTCAGCGACCACTGCCCCGTTGCCGTCGATTACGACTCGGCCAGGCTTTCCTGAGGGGCCTTGGCCTCCCAGTTCTGGGTGAGCTCATGGGCCTTGACCGACTCCCAGATGGCCCAGAGCAGCAGCAGCGCGAGCAGCCAGGTGCCGTTCCGGACGGCGAAGACCATGGCCTCGTAACCGAGCAGCACCGCGGTGATGATGATCGCGATCCTCAGCCGGCGGTTGCTGGGCCGGGTCATGGGGAACAGCACCCCGCCCCACAGCAGGTACCAGGAGTGGAGGGCCGGGAAGCAGAAGGCGACCAGCAGGAGCCCCCAGCAGACGAAATGAAGGGGGTGTCTCCCGATGTGCCTGATCGCCAGCACCACGATGCCGATCAGGCAGACCAGCAGGCCCAGGAGACGCGTTACCGTTACGGCCGTATCGCCTCCCTGGTCGATGCCGGAAAGGTTCAGGAGATACTCGATGCCCTGCCCGATCAGGGTGAACGGTGACGGCGTGGTCACCCTGCCAGGGACGTCGACGGCATTGATCCAGCCGAATCCAAGCCCCGTGACGATGCTCAACAGGACGAACACGGCCACGGAGATGGCCAACGACGCGATGGCACGGCCGGCGGCGATCGCCAGGGGGCGGAGCCGCCAGGACGTCCACGCGTGGGTGATGAACGGCAGGACGACCGCTACGAAGAGCGCCGGCTGCTTGATGGACGCGCCGACCCCGACCACGACCGCTCCCCACCACCAGGTGCGCCACCTGGCCGTGACCCAGATTCCCAGCAGGGCCAGGCCCATCATGAGGGCGTCGTTGTGGGCGCCTCCGACGAAGTCGATGATGAGGATGGGATTGGCCAGGACGAACCAGCTGGCGGCAGCCGGGTTGATGCCGAACCTTCCCGCGATGCGTGGGATGCACCAGCCGATCATCCCCACCCCGATCAGCGCCGGGACCCTCATGATCACCGTCGACCAATAGGGGTCGAAGCCCACGAGGACGATCAGGCAGTGGCTTATCTGGAGCGCCAGGGCCGCGTAGGGCGCGGGGGTGTCGCGCCACACCCACGCCACCTGGTCGGCGAACTGCCCCGGCAGTATCCCCGGCCCCACCAGGTAGGGATTGAGGTCGTTGTGCAGCAGCCAGCCATGCGCCGCATAGGAATAGGCGTCGTGGCTGAAGATCGGTGGGGCGGCCAGCATGGGCGCGGCGACGATCGCCAGTACCGCCCAGTGGCGCAGCTGCGGCTGCCCCCGGGACTCCCGCCGCGCTGGGCGTACCCGGAGCCAGAACTCGAGCAGCAGCGCCAGTCCCACCATCGTGAAGATGGTGCCGATCCACCGCCACTCGACACCTGCCAGCCCCAGCGAGGCCATCGCACGGGTCAGCGGCGAGACCTGGGGCAGGTAGGCGGGGGTCAGCGACCCCAGGACCAGCAGCACCGATCCCAGGAAACCGAACCGGACCGCGCGGGCATCGAAGACATCCCGAAGCGCCTTCACCGCTTCTGCCAGGACATCTTTCACAGCTGCTCCCGATCGCGAGCGGCAGCCCGCGGAAGGGCGGCGGGCACGTGCGTCAGCGTCCAGGAGCGGGCGCCGGCAGAAAACCTCGCCAGATGATCAATGTCAATGTGAATTTTCCTGGTTTCCTTAACCGCGGAGTATGAAACCTCGTGTATCCGGCCGTTCCTTGGGCAGACACCGGAGACGCCAACGGACTGATCTGAGCGCTGCCCGGCACGAGTCCCCACCGCCGGCACGGGAGCTCCGGGCACCGTGAGCGCATCCGCAGAAGCTGGAGCGGGCGGGCGCTCCCCGGCGGGCAGCCGCCATTCGGAGGCGCAGCGCGGCAGCAGCACGCCGGGGACGTGCACTGGCGAGTCGCAGAATTGGCCCATGAGGGGCATCCTACGGCCCAGACCCGTCACCGGCATTGCCGCTATACACTTGCCCGGAGCTTTGAGAAAGAGGATTATTGGTGGCTGAAACACGATCGTTGGACCGGGTGGTGATCCGCTTCGCGGGGGATTCCGGCGATGGAATGCAGTTGACGGGGGATCGTTTCACCGCTGAATCTGCCTCACTCGGAAACGACATCGCCACCCTCCCCAACTACCCCGCGGAGATCCGTGCTCCCCAGGGCACCATCCCAGGAGTCTCGTCCTTCCAGGTGCATTTCGCCGACTACGACATCGTCACCCCCGGCGACCGGCCCGACGTGCTCGTCGCCATGAACCCCGCCGCCCTGAAGGCCAACCTCGGCGACCTGCCCCAAGGAGGCGTGATCATCGTCGACGAGGGCGACTTCACGAAGCGGAACCTGGCGAAGGTGGGCTGGGCCTCCAATCCGCTGACAGACGGCTCCCTGGACGCCTGGAAGGTCCACTCCCTGGACTTGACGGGGATGGCAACAGCCGCCGCGAAGCCCTTCGGGCTGGGCCGCAAGGACGCTGGCCGGACGAAGAACATGTTCGCCCTGGGCCTGCTGTGCTGGCTGTACTCGCGCGACACCTCCGGCACCATCGACTTCCTGAAGACCAAGTTCGCCTCGAAACCGGAGATCCGCGACGCGAACCTGGCCGCCTTCAAGGCCGGGCATGCCTACGGCGAGACCACCGAGATCTTCGAGCACCGGTACCACGTGGCGTCGGCCCCCATGAAGCCAGGCCGCTACCGCCAGATCACCGGCAACCTCGCCACCGCCTACGGACTGATGGCCGGCGCCGACCGCTCCGGGCTACAGCTGTTCCTGGGCTCCTACCCGATCACCCCCGCCTCCGACATCCTCCACGAGCTGAGCCGCCGCAAGGACGTCGGTGTGGCTACGGTGCAGGCTGAGGACGAGATCGCGGGCATCTGCGCCGCACTGGGCGCGTCCTATGCGGGGGCGCTCGGGGTCACCACCACCTCAGGGCCGGGTATGGCGCTGAAGATGGAGGCTGTCGGCCTGGGGGTGATGACGGAGCTGCCGCTGGTGGTCGTGGATGTGCAGCGCGCCGGCCCGTCGACGGGGCTGCCGACGAAGACCGAGCAGGCTGACCTGTTCCAGGCGGTGCTGGGTCGCAACGGCGAGTCGCCGGTGGCTGTGCTGGCCGCCCAGTCCCCCGCTGACTGTTTCACCACCGCTGTCGAGGCCTGCCGCATCGCGGTGAAATACCGCACCCCGGTGATCATGCTCACCGACGGCTATCTCGGGAACGGAGCCGAGCCCTGGCGTATCCCGGACCTCGGCGACATCCCGCCCATCGTGCCCGGCTACGCCACCGAGCCGAACGCGACCAGACCGAATGGGGATCCCGTCTTCCACCCCTATCTGCGCGACGAGAACATGGCCCGCGCCATCGCGGTCCCCGGCACACCGGGCCTGGAGCATCGCATCGGCGGCATCGAGAAGAACTCCGTGACGGGGGCCATCTCCTACGATCCGGACAACCACGACCTGATGGTCCGGACCCGGCAGGCGAAGATCGACGGCATCGTCCGTGACATCCCCGACGTCGAGGTCCATGACCCGTCCGGGCAGGCCAGGCTCCTGGTGCTCGGCTGGGGTTCGACCTACGGTCCGATAACGGCCGCCGCCCGCCGCGTTAGGCTGGGAGGCAGGGAGGTCGCGACGGCGCATCTGCGGCACCTCAACCCCATGCCCGCGAATCTGGGTGAGGTGTTGAGGAGCTATGACAAGGTGATCGTGCCCGAGATGAACCTCGGTCAGCTGGCTTTCCTGCTGCGTGCCCGCTATCTGGTGGATGTCCAGAGCTACTCCCGGGTGCGTGGCCTGCCCATCTCGGTGGGTGAGCTTGAGAGCGACCTGATAGCCGAACTCGACGCGCTGGAGGTGAAGTGATGCACGGGCTGGCAGGGGTTCCCCTGGCCCAGGCGCCGCAGACCCGCAAGGACTACACCAGTGATCAGGAGGTCCGCTGGTGCCCCGGCTGTGGCGACTACGTGATCCTCTCGACCTTCCAGGCCATGATGGCCGATCTCGGTATCGCCCGCGAGAACACGGTGGTGATCTCCGGGATCGGCTGCTCGTCGCGGTTCCCCTACTACGTGGACTGCTACGGCATGCACTCCATCCACGGCCGCGCCACGGCCATCGCGACGGGGGTTGCGGCGGCCCGCGAGGACTTGAACGTGTGGGTGATCACGGGAGACGGTGACGCGCTGTCGATCGGCGGCAACCATCTGATCCACGCGCTGCGCCGCAATGTGAATCTCAACATCCTGTTGTTCAACAACCGGATCTACGGATTGACCAAGGGTCAGTACTCCCCCACCTCGGAGCAGGGCAAGCTCACGAAGTCGACGCCCTACGGTTCTCTGGACGTGCCCTTCAACCCGGTGGCGCTGGCACTCGGCGCGGAGGCATCTTTCGTGGCCCGCGCCGTTGACTCCGACCGGGCGCAGCTGACCGAGGTCATGCATGCCGCAGCCCAGCATCGCGGCGCAGCGCTGATCGAGATCTACCAGAACTGCCCGATCTTCAATGACGAGGCCTTTGATGCGTTGAAGGGACCGGAGTCCGCGAACTCGCTGATTCGGCTCCGGGATGGCGAGCCCGTCGTCTTCGGTACCGAGGAGCAGTTCTGCGTGGTCCGGGAGGCGGACGGACAGCTCACGGTGGCCGAGACCGCGTCAGCTGAGCCGGGGCAGATCGTCATCCATGATGCCGGGCGCCAGGATCCCTCGCAGGCCTTCGCGCTGGCGCAGCTCACTGATCACGGCGTGATGCACCGGGCTCCGGTCGGCATCTTCCGCCAGGTGGAGCGGCCAGCTTACGACGACTTGCTGCGCGAGCAGGTGGCCGAGGCTCGGGCGGAGAACCCCCACGAGGCGCTGCAAGATGCGATGGCTGGGAAGACTTTCTGGGAGATCGGCTGAGAAAACCCCACGCATGGGCAAGGCCCGGCGAGCCATGAGGATCGCCGGGCCTTATGCCACCTATCCACTGTGACTAGCTGTTTTCCCACGTCACCTTGGGATCGGCGTCAGCGACATTGATCGAGGCCTTCGGCCACCTCGTCCCCTTACTGCCAAATCCGAGAACGTTGCATTCACCAGTCCGCCCGCCCTTAGTGCAGGTGGCGCTGATCTTGAAGTTCCCAAACTCGTTGGACGAGAGAATGGTCGGCACTGAGCTGCCCACCTTGGGGGTGACGTTCTCCATGGTCGCGCTTGCTTCAGAATCCTGGGTTCGCTTGATCGTTCCGTCAGTAAGCGTGGTGCCATCGCTCAAAGACTCACTCAGAGCCATGTTGCACCCAGGATCGAGATTGGCGGATGCGAGACACGCCTTGGCCTCAGGCAGGACTTTCTCCCGGAACAGGTCGATACCTGCCTGGCTCGGGGTGAACTCTACCGACACATAGTTGGACTCCAGCGAGTTCTTCACAAGAGCTTGGGTCTCTCCCTTGAGCTCAAGGTATTTGTTGCCACTGGCGACCTGGTAGCTTCCAGGAAACACGGTGACCTCATCCGATTTCACCGCTGTCCCATTCACTGTGAGGTCTGCCTTGCTACCCTGGCTGATCCTCAGTTTGGGCAACTGCGTCTCAATCTTCTTGCTCGCAGCATCGACCTTGAAATCCTCAGTGGCGGTGGAGTCCCCAATGGTGTAGGAGACGGGAACCCTGAAGGTGGGATCGCTTCCTGTGGGTTCGTTGACCTGGATGTTCGTGATCGGTGCGCGACTGAGTGAATCCTTGAGGACGTCGGCCGTCAGCAGGGCACCATCCAATGCTGAAGAGGAGCCCAGGAGCGCCTTGGCGTCGTCGGCGCGGCCTTCGGACAGAGCTGTCAGGTAGTTCTGGACGACAGTCTTGGCGGCCTCCTTGGGATCTGCGGGCAGCTGGGCGGAACTGTCCCCGCCGGCGCCGCTCTCAGCAGTCTTGTTGCCGAAAACGCCTGAGAAGACGAGAACCAGGGCGGCGACCAGCACCACAGCGACAGCTCCGAGACCGATCCACAGCCCCGTCTTCGGCTTCTTCTGCGGTGCGGGTTGGCCGTAGCCCTGCTGGGAGTAGCCAGCCGCGTACATCTGCTGCTGGCCCTGCGCTCCCTGGGGACCCTGGGCACCGGGCCGGGGCGGCATGCCCTGATACCCCGCCTGAGGCTGCTGGCCCTGAGCCGGCGATGCGAACTGAGGACCTCCCTGCTGAGGGCCGGCAGGCGACGAGTAATGGCCCGGCGGGTTCTGGGGTGGCTGCGGCGGCTGGCCGGAGCCGCCCACCGACTGGCCAGGTCCAAACTGCTGGTTAGGATTGTTGGGGTCATGGGGCATTGACATCTGAATCCTTCCTAGCCCAGGTCATGAAACTCACGGGTTTCGCTCAAGCCCTTCGTAAGGACATCGCTGAGTCAAACCCACTGCCACCAATGATGACCTACAGCGAGTTCATTCCGCTACACCTGTTGATCACTAGGGTTTATGCCCACCCGCCGTTGCCTCTGCGCGAGGGCTGGGCATCGGCCGCGCCGAAGCCAGGGTTCTTGTCAGGGGCACCCGGTAACTTTTGGCGTATGCAGTGGATCCCGACCGGCACCGGACACGAGCTGGCAATCAGCGACGGCAAGATCGTCGCGCGCAGCGACGGTGGCAAGAAGCTGTTCAGAGTCCCCGCTGCGGCGAAGAAAACCCCTGTGTGGGAGGATCTGGACGCCACTTTATCCTTCCTCCACGCACACGATGCCGAGGTGGGCGCTGAGATTGAGCGCTGGCTGCTACGTTCCCTGCCGGTGCCCCGGGCGATGCTGACACAGGTGTGGGCCGATGAGGCCTGGCGTTCCTGGCTGACCGACCTGGTGGTAGCGGCTGAGCACGGCGAGATCGCAGGTTTCCTGCGCGCGGCTAATTCCGACGGCCTGGGCATCGTCGACCTGGACGGTGAATCCGTGTCCATCTCCGCTGAGCAGGTGCTAATACCCCACCCGGCTCTGCTGACTGATCTCGATGAGCTGCGCGCATTCGCCGTCGAGTTGGGTATCAGACAACGTTTCGACCAGCTGTTCCGTGAGGTGCATCGTCTGCCTAGCGCCCTGGATCCCGAGACGAAGGAGATCGCTAGCTACGCAAGGGGCGAGTTCGATCAGCTACGGTTCGCCGAGAGCCGGGCGATTTCCACAGGCGCAAAGGTATCGGGGAGTTACGCCATCTGCCTGTGTTTCGAGGACGGCAGACCAGTCACGGCCCGGTACTGGATCGGCGAGGGCACCCCCGATTCCGCGACGGTCACGGGCAACCTGCACTGGCTACGCAACGATGAGATCGTGCCGGTGGCAACGGTGGGTCCGTTGGCGTATTCGGAGGGGGTTCGTATGGCGGCACACATCTATGCGGGCCGCAAGGTGACCACCGACAAGGAGTAGAAGATGATCCCAGACTCCCAGGTCGTCGGACTTGACGGCATTGCGATAGCTCCCACCGAGGGCTGCGTCGCCCTCCAGGCACGTCATTACAGCCATCCTGCCCTGAAAGGTCGCACTGTGGTACGGCTGGTGCGTGAGAACCTGTCCTCAGCTGAGGACATCAGCCTTGGGGTTCTGGGTTTCGTTCCTACAAGCAGCCAGCCGGTGGGCTATGTGCGTAACCGTGCCATCGGTTTCCCCGCTTGGGTAATCATCAACGACCCTGCTAATGCCCGGCATGCCCTCAACCTGGTGCCTGATCTGAGAAGAGCAGCCAGGATGGCGCGGAGTAAACCGGGGAACACGAAGGTTCTCCTCGACTCCCTGGCAAAGACGCTCAGTGACTCAGCCCCGCATCTCCTCCCCACATTCCTAGAAGAGGGCGCTCGTGTCTTCCTGGCTGTCGGCGACCGGAAGAACGCAGCACAGCTCTTCTCCAAGGCCCGGGAGGCCGAACGAGTCCACAACGTGCCCATTGACGAGGAGCGTCACCGTCAGGTCCTTCTCGAATTCTCATTCGCCGGAGCCATCAACGTGAGGGAACTCAGCCATGAGTCAAAAGCCCTCCTCGAGCGCCACAGCCCCGGAGACGCCCTGGAGCTTTTCCTCAAACTCAACACCGACCGCATCAAAGGCGGCCTGCCACCCTACGCGAACCTGGCCGCCGACCTGCGCCGGCTCATCAAGGCAACGCACGCCACACAGCTGGAAGTGGAATCCCGGTTGCTGACGGACCTCCTCCGGTCCCCCGCTCTGACCCGGGCACCGGAATCCTTCTGGAAAGGCTATGCCAGGACCCTGAAGCAGCTGGTCCGAACCGATCCCGCGGTACGAGACGTATTGCTGGGGCTACTGCCTGAGACGGTGACCTCCGATACTTGGGTGAGCTTCCTGAAGGACGTCGGCATCACCCAGGATCTGCGGACCGGCAAGGTAGATGCTGCTAGCTGGGTGGAATGCTGCGCCCAGAGATTCAGGAGCTCCTACTGGTGGACAAGGGACTACGACTATCCACGCAAGCTCAGCCAGCTCATCCGCTGCCTGCCGGGGCTACGGGGAAGAACCATCACGCTGGATTCGCCATCGGGGCTGGAGCCAGAGCTCCTCGACGCGCTCCTGGAGGCGGGAGCCAAGGTCATCTTCAAATATGCCAAAGACCAAGACAAGCTGGAGTTCAGGTCATGGGCACACCAGGCAGACTGCCCCGACCTGACGTTCCTGGCAGACAGTGAACATGCCCAGCTGGCCGCCAAAGGCTTAGGTTCCGTCGTGAACGACGGCCAGCTGCCGCTCCTGGTCTCCCATGCAGGCACCCGTAAGCTGCTCGGCCTGTGGCTGGAGCCTCGCCTGCCGGAGAATCCCACTCCTATCCAGGTGGCCGCAGAACTCCAGCGCCTAGCTGCGCTCCTCACGTCTGAGGGGGCCCGGCACTATCCCCGGCAACTGGAGACCCTCGTCGCATCACTGGATGCGGCCAAGCTGCTGGCGATAGCCCTGCGTGACGGCCTGATCACCGAGTACACCTGGCCGGTCCTAGAGGAGGCAGCCAGGGAATTCGGCCCGGACCATGAGCTGGAGGTTCACGAGTCGTGGCCCGCTATGGGCGTCTCAGGAGACGGCCGGGTTATCTGGGTGGAGGGTGACCAGCGTGTCGCTGATGTCACATTCACCATTCCGGGAGGCATATATCCGGAACGATGGGAGTACATGCTGGTCGATGGCGACACAGCCTGCCTGTGCCGCCGCCTTGACGGCTTCTTGAGGGAAGAGCTCACCTGGTCCAGCGACCCCACGACACGGCACCATGCCTCGATGATGCGACGGCCCAGCCATCGGTTCCGGCTCAGCTGTCCAGTGCCCCACGGCCGGCTGATCGCAGATCACCTGGCACGCGCCGGCGATCAGACGTCCCCCTTCCAGCACATGGGCAGGATACTCAGTGATGGCAGCAGCTACTGGGCTGTCACCGATCAGGGCATCTTTGAGATAGACCCGGCCTCTGGAGCTAAGGGCAGGACATCGATGCCCACCGCACTAGCGGAAATGATCACACCGCATAGACGCAATGGCTGGACACTCCACGACAAATCCCTGGTGTGGTTCCCCGTCGGAGCTAGCAACGCCCAGTCGCCACTGTCCACCATGGACGGTATCCACGGCTGGGTGGTGCTGGAGCTAGATGACCGCACGCTTCACCTCGGTATCGACGGCTACTCCTTTGAGGCACCGGAACGTCTACGGATCCCCTACAGCGGCCGCTGTGCCCGGCCCGGTGGGGGTCACTGGCTCATCGGCTCCGAAGGTGAGCTGTACCGGGATTCCAGCCAAGAGCAGCTACTGACACTCAACGATCCGGCCGGCCGCGTGCACCTGCTGCACCGCGTCCCCACCCAGGGCTGGCACCAGTTCCGGGTGCGTGATGAGGCCGCCAGTGCGCGGCTGCGGACCGTGACGGCCGGGCAGGTGAAAGAGCTGCTGGAGGTTCTTCCTGGGGATGACGGCTCTAACCACGCAGCTTCTGCCCAGGCAGCGGTGGAGAAACTCATAGGGACCAGCGACGCAGAGCTGGCCAATTCCGTGATCTGGGTCGCGTCCTATATCAAACGACTTGTTGCCGGTTGCCTGGCAGCAGCCGCCTCCACCAGGCCGGATGACGAACCAGATGACGAAGGACAACATTTCAGCTCATGGCGTCCTTCTGACTCCGTCATGCGCTGGTTCGCGGGCGACGTGCGTGACACCACAGACCGGCCGGTCGTGCATGCCCTAGCCAGGCGGCTCTCAGGCGAGCAGACGCTGGTGGAGAACGTCATCATGACCCTGATCCTCCCTCTGACCCGTCCTGAGGTTCTGCTGGCCTGCGCCGCCGCCCCACTGCGCGGCCACGACGAGATCGGGGGCGCAGCGGCCACCGTGGCCTCGGTACTGGACGCGGGCCTCTACACCCCCACCGGCTGCGTCTTCAGCTTCAGGGTCTCCTGGAACAACAACGCTCTCCGCCGTCACTGGAGAAGCGAATTCTCCAGTGACGGCCATGCACAGGGACCGGAGGAGCTGATCGACACCCCAACGGGTCCGGGAATCGCCATCGGTGACTGCCTGGCACCAGACGGGGATACTCAGCGGATGCTGGTTTTCTCCCCCGGCGGTGGAGTGCCGGAGAGTGTCGTGGGCGAGGTCACCACCATCGAGCAGCGTTCCGCAGGGCTCTCCCCCGATGGTCTCGTGGCGGCCTTCGAGAAACTGCTCGCCGATGGCCCACCGCCCTGGAACCAAGACCGGGCCAACCGGCTGGCCGAGGAACTCGGCTGGCCTCCCGCAGCCGCAGCCATCCTGCTGGCGGGTCTGCCGAACGTTCACGACAGCAGGAAGAACTTCCTGCCACCACCCGTGCGGAAACTACTCGGCTTGAAAACAACCGAGGCCGCGGAGGCCCGGGATTTCCTGATGACCCTGGGCATCCCAACCCTGGTTGGGCTGTTGTCAGCCGGCGCAACCGACCCCATGCGTGTGGCCACGGAGGGCCTGGACATCGACGCCATGGCGGCCTTCTGGGAGTCCAGGCCTGAAGAGGAGACCCAGGCGAAACTGTCTGGCGGTCTGCTGGCCGCAGCTGACAAAGAATTCCGCTGGCGTGGCGCCTATCAGCTCCGGAAACTGATGGACCAGTACCCGGATAGCGACTCCCTGGCCTCCTGGCTGTGGGCCACCACCAAGGTGAGACGCGACGACCCGCAGGCGAGCTGGCTGGCGGACCGTTACGACGCCATCAGGGAAAGCTTCAGCCGGGGCACCATGGACCACAGCATCATCGACTTCTCTGGTCAGGTGCGGTCCCTGCTGGGGCTGCCCCACCGCACGGACAGCACCCCACAGGGGGAGACCTCGACAGTGGGTGCGTGGACCATCGTGGCCAAAAAGAACTGGGACGAGCTGTCCTGGGACCCCGGCAAGGTCACGGATTGGGAGGCCGAGGGCAAACTGATCTCCAGCTTTCCTGAAGAGCTGGAGGCATACGATTCGCTTCTGCGGCGAGTCGCGGTGCTGAGCGGGGAATTCGACGCCCTTCAAGAGGATGTGCGCAGCGGCTACGCGGGCTGGCCCCAGAACCCAGCTGTCAGCGCCCCGGAAATCCTGGCCCAGGTAGCTGGGAAGCTAGACCTGCCCGGAGATTCCGCCCGGTACTGGCTACAGCTGCTGGCCGTCCACAACCCCACTGACAAGAACGTTGATGCCTGGAACGGCTGGGAAAAAACCGACCGGACCCGGTCCGCAGCTCCGCTGCTAGAGCGCGGCCTCATCGTCGAGGCTAGGAGGAGCCGCGCAGGACGCAGTTACTTCCTGCCCGGCGGCTGGCAGGAGGCTGCCAGCCCACATCTGCCGATGGAAGTCTGGAAGGCTCCCTTCTACGACCTGCTCGACGGGGCACGGGTCCGCCCCCGCCTGGACATCGTCGTTCCCTACGTGCCCTACCGGCAGCTCTTCACCGACGCGTGGCAGCGATACCACGATGGCGATGTCCCCGGCTACCAGGAGCTACGCACCGAGCGCTACCGGAGGCGCTGACCAGGAAGGACGCAGATGGCCAAGAAACCCCGGCACGTGAACCAGCAGGTGCAACCCCCGGAGGTGCGGGGCGCCCTGGACCTGGCCACTCTCCGTGGACTGGCTGCACCGTCACGTCGCGAGCTGATCGAGGCGGTTACAACCGTATTGGCCCAGGGCGAGTTGGTGGGACGAGGCCGGGCGGTGACCGGCGCACTAGAGCAGGTGCTGATTGGCCAACGCTCCGGCAAGACAGCACCCGGTACGCCCGTATCGGACTTGCGTGAGAACATCCTGACCGAGCTGAAGGCGCTGAAACTGCCACTCGGGGAGAAGAAACAGCTGTCTGTCGAACCGCTGCGCAACACTCTTGACCTGCAGCGCCATGTGTTGCTGATGCGCCTGCTCATAGGTGGCATCACCTACGCCACCCCCATTGGGGCAGAGCCTATGGCGCGGCGCCGAGCCGGTAGGGGTGAGCTGGTGACTCTGCTGGAGCGCTGCCACGGACACCAGCACCGGGCTGGCTGCGTCACGCGGCCTAACCGCCAGGCAGATTGCGGAGACCGTACTGCTGACCAGGCAGGCCGGGAACCCGGGCGAGGCTGCGGCCCTGCTGAAGGAAACCGCGGCCTGCGGGACGCAGACAGCCGTGGAGCGAGCTTTCCAGGTTGCTGCCCCGCTGGCTAGCCGGATTGGCTTCAGCCGAGCCGTCGATTTGTCGGTGACACTGTCGGATGTGGCTTCGGCCCGGATTCCCGGGGCATCACTGCTTCCACCGACCCAGCGGGTCCGCGCCGCCGGGCTGTGCAACGAGTTCACGGCCGCCGCGGTCCGGGAGCTACGTGGAATCCTGGGCTCCGATGATCCGGCAGACGCCAGGGCTCTGGCCACCTTCGCAGCCCAGGGCAACAGCCACGCACTGAGCATCAGGCATGCCCTGCGACAGCTGGCCCGTAATGGCTCTCCCCTGAGCAGGGGGTGGCCACCGGCCTGTTATGAAGCGGGCGACGGCTGGGGCGGGATCAGCGATTCCCTCTTCGCGCTGTCGCAGCACCGGCTGCTGGTGGCGCATGCGATGGCACGCCCTGACGGCCGGCTGGGCGGTGGCGAAAAGGTCCGCGCCGCGATACAGGCCTCCTGGAACAGCTGGGAGAGCGTGCCTGAGGGATTCGAGATGGTCACCGGAAAGATCAAAGGCGGTGACCGACATGGGCTGGTCGTCTCAGGCCGGCGGTTGGACCTGTTGCCCGCAGCCAGGGCACTCGGAGCGGGGCTGGCGACGCAACTGTTCGGCGCCGCTACCAGCACCACCGTCACGTGCCTTGCTGGACAAGGCCAGCTGCTGGGCCTGATAAACGCAGGAAGCCTGATCCAGATTCCAGGCTCCCTGGGAGGGATTTGGTGGCCGGGACTGAACCAGGTGACGCGGGCATGGGCCAGGAACCTGCCCGCGCCAGCTGTCCCCCCCCCCACCGCCACGGACGTAGCGGACTGGGGACATAAAGCACCTCAGGTCACCGAGGTCACGAGACGTTGGTGTGAAAGAGTCCTGGATGCCGGCCCAGCGGTCCTGTCCTCACCACTGCTACCCAAGGACGTGGCATGGCTCAAAACCGCAGGCGCACCATTCGCCGCCGAACTACTGAATAGCCTGATGAATGCCAGTAGCCAGGGCCAGCGTCGTTTCGACGGCATCTGGCAGCAAGATCCAGACGTCTTGGCCTGGGCATGGCTCCGGTTGAGCCAGTACTGATGAGATGCGGAGGGGCCAGGCTCATCCAGCCAAAACCCCTCCGCAAGGACGCACCCCCCGCGTCACATACGCCGGGAACCCGATGCGGCCACACCTCTCAGCGCCGGCACCGCCGAGGGCGCCAGCACTGATGAGGCATGGCCGGGATCGGCTCCTGACTGGCCGGGATCGGCCTGCGCAGCCATTCGCCCCACACCCGGACGGCGGCTGATCCCCATGCAGGAACCAGTGCCCCCATCACGACAACCGGCACGACGAGCAGAACCACCACCCCCATGGCGGCCATGCTCGCTCTGAAAGCCAATGTGTCTTCCCATACCGGGTTGTTCCCCCTGAACTCGTGGTGCACGAAATAGCAGCGGGCTGAAGCTATCAAGAAATTCTGTCGTCCGAAAGGATGACCTTTCGTTACCCCTTGGTGGCCGTTCCAGGAGGAGAGGGGACGGGCTCCTCCGGGTAGAGCCGGCCTGCTCCCCGATGGGACGGCGCGGTGCGGCGCTGGCCATCGCAGGGAGCGCAGACCATTCATCCCTCATACCTATAGAACTACTCAATCCCACCTGACGCCGTCACGGAATAAGGAGAATCAGCCTGGCGGCAGCCATCTTCAACAGGGCTTCCCACAGAAGGCTAGAAATCCTTGACCAGGAATTACACGCGACGCTGTCATCTCCCCCATTCTCCGGAAAGCAAGACGAAACCGACCTCTTCGCGCAGGACTCGGAAGAATCCGCCCCCAGTCCCCGGCCAGGCCGGTCAGCACAGATATCAAATCAGCAGCTGTCGGTACCAGGTAGACAGATTTCTTGACCTGTATCCCGGAACCTGTATAAAAGCCGGTCATCTCATGAAAACCAGCAACTCTCAGCTGTCCTATGGAACGTCCATCGTCGCTCAATAATCACCCAAAAGACGCTGACCCGGCCCTTGATAAATCAGGCTTTCCTGGCCCAATCGTCCACGAGCACCCTTTTCAAGACACCGGCCACCGGATGCTCTGGCGGAATCCCCGAGGCAGTTGCTAGATCCAAGACTTCAAGGGAACCTGAGGAAAGCCCTTTGGCAAACCCGATGAGTCTTGAGGAGACCTTCAGCAGCCTGGCATCTTGTCCCAGACCCGGAGAGTCCTCACCTCGGGCTGACTCAGAGGCAGGCCATTACATGAAGAGGGCCTCTTCTCACGTGGCTCTCAGGACATCTGATTAACATCCTGCGATTCGATGCTCGCATGGCGTGTTCAGCAGCAATAAAGATGATGCTGGCCTGGTTATTTCCGGCCACGGCGTCTCGGCACCGGATATCCGGCATACCGCCCGGCAATCACCGCCGCCACAGCCACAAGGCAGAAAAGCCCTGCCACCATGCCGGGATTCTCCTGCTCATCAGCCTCCGCCCTTGCCGGAGTGAGGTTGGGCCGCTCCTGCCGGCCAGCCACAGGAGTCAGGGAAAACGTCGCAGACATGCTATATGCGGCATTTCCCGGCCAGCCAGCTTCCTGACCGCTCACCCGCCGCCCTGAGCAGGTCCCAGCGGAAGGTCTGGCATGGCCAATGGCCTGGTGATTCTCCCGCAGGGCCGCTACGACCTCCACCCTCCGGTTTCCTGCATCAGCGGACACGCCAGCAGCCCGATGCCATGACGACGGAAGACGGCATGCGTCAGATTCCAGTGTGTTCTCTTTCCCCGGCACGAGATATGCCCTGGCATCACTCGGGGCGGGCATCTTTCCCTTAGTGACTCCCACAAGATGCGACGGCCGCCTATCCTCAGGATAATCCTGCATTGTGACGACCCCAGCCGGCTGATAACCGGCACAAGCCTGGAGATCAGACGATTCGCCGGTAGACCCGGAATCGTAGGATCCAGGGAGGCGAAGACCGGAAACCTCTTTACACGCCTGCATAAAAGGTATATCGGGACATACTAGGCGGCTGGGAAGGAATTCCATGGATAGAGCGTCTCTCCCCTTTCCCTCACGCCCGCCAGGCAATTCATTCATAGCCAGCGGGGAGATCGCAGCCTCGGTTGAAGTATGTCCCTGGGTACCCTCTCCATCATTGCGGTCCTCGATGTCGAAACCATCACGATGGGGCCGGATATCCGCCATTTCCCCCAAGACAACCCGATACCCGGGGTTAGCGATTTCCCCCTGAAAAGCCAGACAGGTTTCAAGAACATCTGGTTCCCAGTGGGGCAGCAGATTCACATATTCCTGGACTGGGTGATCGGGAGCATTGTCCGCGATGGCTGCCACCTGACCGCCAAGAACCTGAATCGCACCCTGAAAGCCAATCAAAAACGCCATCAGGCACGCACTCACACCAGCCACGACGCACTTCCCCCAAACTTCAACTCATCCTCACCCCCTGTCAGAGGGTGAACTTTGAACACCGTGAAACCTAACAGAAGTTATCTCTCTAGGCATAACCGACACCCCTTGCGGTTGGACTTTCGGCTAGCAAAATCAGAATAGTCAGCCTGAAAGTCGCCCTGAGCGGTATGGGAAATGCGCATTAACTCTGTTCATAACCACTCAGGCTTCAGGGATTTTCTGCTGTCCTGTGAAAAACAGCCATTGCCAGCCAGGGACGCTTACTAGCCTCAGTCACCGTTGACCGGTTCGCCGAGGATGGCGTGCCACCTGCTGGAGTGCCCGCGCCACAAAACGATCAGATGCTGGGTGCCGGGCAGACCCCGCCCGGCTGTCCCCATACCTCACAAGACCTCACGACGGGGACAAAATAACTGGGCCCCGGCTCATTCGAGTCGGGGCCCAGCTTCCTACGAGCGCTTCAGCCGCTCAGGAGCCGGTCCTGGGCAGACTCGGCCTGACCGGCACCGGGCTGGCCGCCGGCGTCACGGTGACGCTGGGAGCCGGCGTCGGGGAGACGTTGGAAGCCGGCGTCGGCGTGATGGTGGCTGTTGGCTCAGGCGAGGGCGCCGGAGTCTTGCACGCCGGCTGGTCCCGGACAGCTGAGAAGGTGGCGTGGCTCTCGTCCACCCGGGTCCACCCCTCAGGCAACGGCCCACCGATCTGATAGCCGGTCTTGGCAGTGGCCGTGGCGGTCACGGTCACCTTGCCGTCTGCGACCTTGATCTCCGGGCCGGTGAACTCAAGCCCATCCACCGCGGCGATCGTCGCGGTGGGCGCGGTCGGGGTCGAAGAGTCAGCGGGACAGGTGCCGGCGTCGATGGTGGGAACCACCGGGACGGCGCACTGGGGCTGCGTGATGGTTGTGGAGTAGGTCACGACCCCGTCGACGACCGTCCAGCCGGAAGGCAGGTTCGCGGTGTCAAACCGATGCCCGGCCTTGGGGGTCGCGGTCACCGTGACGGTTACCTGGCTGCCATTCGTCACGAACGTGGGCTCGCTGTAGTCGATCTCATCGGTGTCCGTGACGCCAGTGACCACTGGCTGCGCCGGAGTGGTGGAGTCCACCGGGCAGACGCCGGGGGTCACATCCGGAACCGCCGGCGCCACGACCTGGGTGCAGGACGGCTGGGTGATGGTGGTCGTGTAGGTGAAGGTGCCGTCGCCATTCGGGGCCCACCCGGCTGGCACATTCTGGTCGTCGATCTCCTTGCCGGTCTCGGGGGTGGCGACCACGGTCACAGTCACCTGGTCCCCATTCTTGACGATTTTCGGCTGGGAGTAGGAGATGCCATCGGTCGGCCCGGCCACAACCGTCGGCTCTGATGGTTCACTAGCGCCCGGGGCGCAGACGCCGGGGGTCACCTGGACGGCGCCAAGTTTCGGATTGACCCTGTTGGTCAGCGTGATGTCGAGGGTCTTGGTGCCCTCCACCGTGACCTGGGCGCTGTTGGCGTCCGGCACGCCATCAGTGACTCCGGTCCCGGAGAATGTGGGATCACCGAAGTCCACCCCCGTGACGGCCGGCACCTGCTCAGTCAGGGTGACCACGGTGCCATTCGGGATGTTGTACAGGGACGCCAGAGAGCCGTCGGCCTTCACCTCAAGGGTTCCGGTCTTGGCCTGCCCGCCGAGCTGATAGCTGTAGGCAACCGGGAATGTGGCCTCCTGCGAAACGGCATTGCCGGCGTTGTTCTCGATGCTCTTGCGCAGGTTCAGGTGCCCGACGGTGTCCCCGGAGCCAGTGCCACCGCCGGAGGCATCACGGACGGCCACGCCCTCATAGGAATTGCCGTTGATGGTCACGTTGTTCGGGTACGTGGCACCCACGAGGATCTGTTCGCCGACCGCAAGCCGGAACTCCAGGACGTAAAGATCATCCGCTGAAAAAGCCGATGTCTTGTTGTAGACAAGATGGATCCTGCTGGAATCCTCGATCTGAGCGGTGACGTCTGGATAGCTGCCACCATCGTTGCTGTAGAGCATGGTCTGGCATTCAGCGCGGTCAGGCTCGTTCCAGCAGAGCGGATTGTTGTTGGGAATCCGGTAGAAGTCGAGAGTTCCGGGTTTGACGGTCAGACTGGATCCGGGAACCTTGAAGGGATCATCGATTGTCAGGGTGTTCCCACTCAGCTCCTGGCCAGGAATACGGATCTTCCACACCAGGGTGTCGTAGGGGTCACCGCTGAAATACCCGATCTTCGCGATGTCCCGCGGTATCTGCGGAGAGTATCCGATATCGGTCTGGCCATTCGGCAGGCCGACCACGATGGAGGCGTTTCCATTGATGGTCAGCGTGACGTTGTTTCCGGTGTAGGTGGAGGCCACCTGGGTGTTCACGAAGAAGGTGCCGCCAACGTTGTTCTTGCCGACGACATTGGCGTTGAGAGTGCAGACGACCTCTGACTCCGAGACCTCACAGGTGCCGTAGCTCAAGGGGTCCTGGCCGGAGCCCTGAAGCTCAAAGCTGCCATTGACCCCTTTGAAAGCGGCCGGCAGGCCGATCCGGAAGGTGTCGCCCTCCTTGCCGCTCTGGTCCGGGATCCTCCACTCACCGCTGATCTGGACATCATTCCAGACATAGGTGGGACCGGACGCGGATGTCTTGTCCGTCAGCTTCACGCTTCCCTGGACAATCGGGTTGATCTCATCAGCGTGGGCTGTTCCAGCGCTTTGCAGCGCTCCGCCCAGGATGACCAGGACGGCGAGGAACAGCGCGCTGAACCGCTGCCTCCTCGTCGCATTCAGTTGTCGTCTCACGACGTATCCCCCCATTTTTTCTTGTTCACTGATTCTTTGTTCAGCAGGCAATGCGCCAATGCAACGAAGACGCATGCGGGATTAGATTAGCCGATAATAGACGTGCATTTCTTCCCGGGCCTGGTCACCAGCCGGAGGGCATCAGGAAGAAACAGCACGGGATCCGGCCCGATAAATCCCGTCATGGCTCCACAGCTGACAAAGGAGCTGATGAAAGGACGCTGGGTCCTGACCCCTGGAGGGATCAGGACCCAGCTGGCAGTCACGCACCAGGCTCAGGAGCCGGTCTTGGGCAGAGCCGGCCTCAGCGGCGTCACCGGAGTCGGCGCGGCCGGGGTCGGGGTGGCCGGGGTCGGGGTGGCCGTAGGCGTGGGCGTAGCCGTGGGCGTGGGCGACGGAGCTGGCGTCGCGCAGTCCGGAAGATCGGACTCGCTGGTGTAGGTGGCAGTGCCGTCGTCATTCAACTTCCACCCCTCGGGCAGATCCGCCTTCTTGACGGCGTAGCCCTGCTCAGGGGTCGCAGTGACGGTGACGGTGACCTTCTTGCCCGACACCTCGATCTTGGGCTCACCGTAGGTCAGGTGCGGGGTCGTGGGCAGCTCCACCGTGGGCTGGGCGGGCTTGTCAGTTCCCGGGACGCACACGCCCGGCTCGACCTTCGGGGAGACCGGCGGCACCTCGGTTGCCTGGCAGACAGGCTGGTCCTTGGTGACGGTGTAGGTCGCGGTGGTCGCATCGACCCGGGTCCAGCCCTCGGGCATCGTCCCGCCGAACTGGTGCCCAGCCTCGGTAGTGGCGGTGGTGGTGACGGTCACCTTGCCGTCGACCACCTTGACCTCCGGCTTGCTGTAGCTGATGCCTGGCGTCTCAGCGACCGTGGCGGTGGGCTCGGACGGAGTCAGGGAGCCTGGAGTGCAGGAGCCGAGGTCGATGGTGGGCGCCACCGGCAGCTCACACTTCGGCTGGGTGACGGTCTTGGTGAAGGTGGCCACCCCGTCCACAACGCTCCAGCCCTCAGGAAGCTTCGCGGTGTCGAACTGGTAGCCGGCCTTCGGCTTGGCAGTCACGGTGACGCTCACCTGGTCGCCACTGGCGGCGATGACCGGCTCGCTGTAGTCGATCTCGTCGGTGTCCGCGATACCGGTCACCGTGGGCTGGGTGGGCGTGGTGGCGTCGGCCGGGCACACCCCGGGGGTGACCTCCGGGATCACGGGACTGACGGTCTTGACGCACTGCGGCTGGGTGACCGTCTTGGTGAACGTGTAGGTCCCGTCGCCGTTTGCCTTCCAGCCCTCGGGCAGGTGCTGGTCGTCGATCTCCTTGCCGGAGGCGGGGGTGGCGGTGACCTCGACGGTCACCTGATCTCCGGAGGTGGTGATCTTCGGCTCGGAGTAGGTAATGCCCTCGGTGCTGCCGACATTGACCGTCGGCTTGGCAGGCTCACTGGAGCCAGGCGTGCAGACGCCAGGAGTGACCTCGACGGTGGCCAGCCTGGGGTTGGCCTGGTTGGTGAGGTTCACCTCGACGGTCTTCAGACCGGCCACGGTGACCTGCGCGCTGTTCGCATCCGGGACTCCGTCCTTGACTCCCTCACCCGAGAATGCCGGGTCGCCGTAGTCGATGTCGCCGCCGGAGGGAACCTGTTCGGTTAGGGTCACGACCGCGCCATTCGGCACGTTGTTCAGGGTCTCCGGGGTGCCGTCAGCCCTGAGCGCCAGCTCTCCGCTGCGGGTCTGGCCCTTGTACTCATAGGACCACTTCACCGGGTAGGTGGTGTCGCCGGAGACCTGAGCGCCGGAGACAGCCTTCTTGATGTTGATGTGCCCGACGGCATCACCCGAGCCGGTGCCGCCACCCGAGACGCTCTTGACCGCCTTGGCGGTGCGCTGCTCGGCGTCCACGGTGGCCTTGTTGGTGTACTGGGCGCCCGCGAGAATCGGGCCGTCCGTCCTCAGCTCCAGCGCGAACATGTACAGCCGATCGGCCTGGAAGTTCTGACCCTTGTTGTCGATGGTCGCCGTGGCGACATCCTTGGTGTCGTCAACGGTGACGTCGAGCGACGGAGTACTTGAAGAGTCGATCTTGTGATAGCAGTCGGACGAGTGACTCTCGTTCCAGCACTTCGGGGTGTTGGGGATCCAGAACACCTTCGGATACCCATTGACCACGGTCAGGTTGCTACCCGCCACCCCGTAGGTGTCGGTGATGACCATGCGGGAGCGGTCCGCCACCTTGGCGCCGGGAACCACGATGTTCCAGCGGATCACGTTCTTGTCAGGGCCGGTGAACCAGCCAGACTTCTTGATGTCGCTCGGCACATGAGGGCTGTAACCGATGTTCTTCTGCCCGTTGGGGAGCGGCACCTGGAGCGGTCCGCTGCTGAGGGGGAAGGTGATCTTGTCGACCTCGATCAGGGTGTTCACCTGCGAGCTGACCCACAGCGAACCGCCGACGTTGTTCTTGTTCTCGACATTCGCGTTGAAGGTGCAGACGACCTGTGTGTACTCCACCGCGCAGGTGCCGTACGTCAGTGAATCGCCCTCACCACCCTTGAGCTCGAAGCTCCCGACGAAACCCCCGAGCTCCTTGGGCAGCGGAAGTTTGAAGGTGTCCCCCGCCTTCCCGCTCTGGTCGGGAATTCTCCAGTTGGCGTCGATCCGGACACCGCTCCACAGGTAAAGGGCCGTCTCCCCCTCATTGAGTTTCGAGAGCCGGATGCTCGACCTGTCGATGGCGTCCACCTCGGCCGCCCGCGCCGCCGGACTCGCAATGACCAGGCCGGCAAGGCCGATCAGAAAGGCGAGCAGGAGTGCCATCGACCTCCGCTCGCTGCGAGGCCTCATCCTCTTCAACACGTAATTTCCTCTCAATCACACGTATGCCGTCTGCAGCCTTACGAACCACCTTGTCGTCCGTAAGGCTGACGAACGTTAACATAAAGAGACGAGAGACATCACCTTTCGGTCAATCGAAGATAATCACTCTTCAACTTTCAGCCATCGGCCTTCAACAGTCACCAGCTCGACTTGATAATCCCCGGAAGCTCACCGCGATGTGCCATGGAGCGGAAACGCACCCTGGAGATACCCGCCACGCGCAGGAAACCACGAGGGCGGCCATCGACGGCATCGCGGTTTCGCAGCCGCACCGGCGATCCATCGCGCTTGAGTGAGGAAAGCCTTCTCACAGCGGCAAACCGCTCGTCGGGGCTGGCATCCGGATCTGCGATCACCGCCTTCAGTGCCGCACGTTTCGCAGCCTGCTGGACAACGACCCGAGCGCGTCGCTGGTTCTGCACTATCTTCGAGCGCTTCGCCATCAGCGGGCCTCTTTGAATTCCACATGACGCCGGATGACCGGGTCGTATTTCCGCAGGCTAATCCGGTCGGGATCATTCCGGCGGTTCTTCCGGGTCACATAGGTATATCCGGTTCCCGCGGTGGAGCGGAGCCTCACCAGCGGACGCAGGTCATTCTTCTTTGCCATCCTCAGAACTTCCTTCCCTTGGCAATGAGGTCAGCGACCACCGCGTCGATTCCGCGGGCATCGATCACCTTGATTCCCCTGGCCGAGACCCTCAGCTTCACGTTGCGCCCAAGCGACGGGACCCAGTAGCGCTTCGTCTGCACGTTGACGTCGAAGCGGCGGGAGGTCTTCTTCTTGGACCAGGGGACGTTGCGCCCGAAGCCGGGGACCGCCCCGGTCACCTGACAGTGTCGCGACATTGTTCTCCTTGAGTTGCATGACGAATGAACCATAATGATAATGGTTCGCATTCTATCCGCAAGCTGGAGAGGTCCACGATGAAGCCAGGCATCCACCCCGACTACCACCCCGTCGTCTTCCGCGACATCTCAACCCAGGCCACCTACCTGATCCGCTCCACCGTGTCTTCCCGGCAGACCATCGAGTGGAGCGACGGCAACACCTACCCTCTGGTCGACGTGGAGATCAGCGCGGACAGCCACCCCTTCTATACGGGAAAGGCCCGCCGTATCAGCGTCACCGGGCGCGTCGAGAAGTTCCAGCAGCGCTACGGAATCCGGTGAGCACCCGCATCGCCCTGGTCGCCGCGTGGGATGAGGTCGCCCGAGCTGCCGCCACCAGCGCGCTCCTGGTTGATCTGCCCGATGCCCTCGTCATCCAGCACGACCTGTTGCCGGGCGGGGACCTGAGCCGCCGCTGCTGGGATGCCGGCGGTCTGATCGACCAGTCATGGATACGCCTGGAACACGGGTGCATCTCCTGCGCGACCCGCGAGGATCTCGTCCCCACGCTGACCAGCGTCCTTCGTGAACGGGCCTGGACCCATGTCGTGGTCTCGCTGCCCCTGACAGCCGCTCCGGAGGCCGTCACATGGCCCCTCTGGGAGGCGATCAGGCACCACGAGCTCGACGCCCGGCTGGCGGCGGTGCTCGCCATCGCCGACGAGACGGGACTGGTCGAGGACGTCTTCGGCGACGACCTCCTCGCCGACCGCGGCCGGGTGGAACGGGCCTTCTGCGACATCCTTCTGACCGACCACGAGGCCGCGGATCTGAGCCACTGGGATTGCGACGACGGCCTGAACCGCTGGCTGGGGTGAGCGCCTGCCGTCTAGGGGAGGCGCCAATTACCGGGGCCGGGGCCGCTGATGCCACAGCTCGTCGCCGCGCCGGTCAGGCTGAGCGCTCCACCAGATCGTCACAGACCTGGAGCAGCAGCTGCTTCGCCTCGCCGTCGGGCAGTAGGCCCAGGTGTTGCCTGGCGAGACTGGCGTGGCGGCGCACCTGGGCCCGCGACCGCTCAATGACCGGGTGGGCGCGCAGCGCAGTCAGCGCCTCGCCAAGGGCAGCGTCGTCGCTCAGATCGCCGGCCAGGAGATCCTTGAGGGGTTGGTCAGCAGGGTCCTGGGAGTCGGCCAGCAGCAGCGTCGGCAGGGTCGGCACCCCCTCGCGCAGATCGGTGCCAGGGGTCTTGCCCGTGACGTCGCTGGTGATGTCGATGATGTCGTCGCTCAGCTGGAACACCAGCCCAATCTCCTCGCCGTAGGCGGCCAGGGCGTCCTGGATCTCTTGGGAGGCGCCCGCCACCATCGCCCCGAACAGCGCCGAGGCGGCGATCAGCGACCCGGTCTTGTCGGCTATCACCTGCAGGTAGTGCTGCAGCGGTGGCTCCCCCTGCGCAGGTCCGAGGGTCTCCGCGATCTGCCCCTGCACGAGCCGGGTGAAGGTCTGTGCCTGGAGGCGCACGAAGTCGGTGCCAAGATCGGCCACCAGGATCGACGCCTTCGCGAACAGGTAGTCGCCGGTGAGGATGGCGATGGAGTTGCCCCACCGGGAGTTCGCGGACGGCGCGGACCGCCGCAGCTCGGCCTCGTCCATGACGTCGTCGTGGTAGAGGCTCGCCACGTGGGTCAGCTCCATCACGAGAGCGGCCCGCAGCAGGTCCTCCTCAGTGGCCCCGCCGCCGAACTCCGACGCCAGGTAGACCAGCTGGGGCCGGAAACGTTTGCCCCCAGCGGCTATGAGATGACCGGCAGCCTCGGTGACGAACGGGGAATCAGCCACGGCGACCCGCCGCAGCTGCTCCTCGAAACGGACCGAGAGGGCTTCGATGTCGAGCGCCAAGGTGACTCCAGAGATCAGCGGATGAACTGTGCGGCACCAGCCGCCAGATCAAGAATGCTACCCGGAACCAACCCAAGGACGACCGTCGCCACAGCGGCCACCGCGACAACAGCCCAGGTCCACCCAGAGGCCTCGGCCACTGTGCCCCGCTCACCACGCTCAGCGCCCTTGAACCACATGGCCACCACGACCCTCAGGTAGAAGAAGGCCGCGACGAGGCTGGCGATCACCGCGACCAGCACCAGCCAGCCATAGCCGCCCCGCCAGGCCGCGGCAAAAACCACCAGTTTGCCGACGAACCCCGCCGTCAGCGGGATGCCTGCGAAACTGAATAGGAACAGCGTCATGATCCCGGCGATGAGCGGGTTGGTCCTGCCCAGCCCCTGCCAGGCGGCGATCCCATTGGCCTCTCCCCCGGCACGCCGCACCATCGTGATGATGCCGAACCCGCCCAGGGTCGCGAACCCATAGGCCAGCAGATAGAAGGCAATGGACCCCACCGAGGAGACGCCGCCCTGGCCGGTCGCACCAACGGCCGCGACGAGACCGGTCAGAATGAAGCCGGCATGCGCGATGGACGAATAGGCCAGCAGGCGTTTGATGTCCTGCTGCACCAGGCCCACCACCGCGCCGACCACCATCGTCGCCACCGCGACGGCTGCGATGACCGGCTGCCAGTCCCAGCGCGCCCCACCGAGGGCGACGTAGAACACCCGCAGCAGCGCGGCGACGGCCGCCGTCTTGGTGGCGATCGCCATGAAACCGGTGACGGGGGTCGGCGCGCCGGTATAGACATCAGGAGTCCAGGCGTGGAACGGCACGGCGCCGACCTTGAACAGCAGGCCGACGGCAACCATCACCAGTCCCGCCAGCAGCAGCACCCGCGGCGCCTGGTCCTCGACGATGGCCTGCGCCACCCCGGCGTAGCTGAAGGACGCCGCATACCCGTACAGCAGGGCCACGCCGAACAGGAAGAACGCGGAGCTGAAAGCCCCGAGCAGGAAATACTTCAGCGCCGCCTCCTGGCTCAGCCAGCGCCGCCGCCACGCCATCCCGCAGAGCAGGTAGAGCGGCAGCGAGAAGATCTCCAGAGCGACGAACAATGTCAGCAGGTCGTTCGCAGCCGCGAACAGCAGCATCCCGAACAGGGAGAACAACAGAAGCGGAAAGATCTCGGTGTGCTCATGTTCCTGACGCTCCGCCTCCCGCTCCAGCGGCGACCCGGGGACGGTGGCCGCAGAGGCAGCGAAGGCCGAGACCCCACCCGCGACGGTCCGTTCGGCGAACAGCGCCACCGCACCCAGTCCGGCCAGCAGCAGCAGCGACCAGAAGAAATACGCGGGACCATCCAGGGCGATGCTGCCGGGAGCGATGATCTTGAACTGCCCGCCCGCCCAGTTGTAGAGGGTCAGTCCCAGCGCCGTCACAGTCACCAGCGCCGCCAGCCCCGACTGCGTGTGATAGCGGTACCCGCGGGGAACCACGGCCTCGAAGAGCACCCCCAGGGTGGCACCGACCAGCAACGTGATCAGCGGGGCCTCAAGCAGCCACTCCATGTCCGGGACTTTGATCTCAAGCAGGCTCATCAGTTCTCCTGGATCGTGGGGGCGGGATCGGTCACGCCGACGGTCTGCATCACATTCCGGGCCGCCTCATCCGCCACCTGCAGCAGCGGCTTCGGAAAGAACCCGAAGAGGATCAGCAGCACCAGCAGCGGCACCACGGCAAGGCGTTCCCGCAGGCTGAGGTCTGAGCTGACGTGCCTGCTCACGTCGTCACGGACCGGGCCGGTCATCGTCCGCTTGTAGACGGTGAGCACATAGGAGGCGGCCAGCACCATGCCGATGGTGAGCACCGCGGTGTGCACCGGGTAGCGCTGCCAGGACCCCGCCATCACCAGGAACTCGGAGACGAAACTGGACATACCGGGCAGCGCCAGCGCAGATAGGCCCGACATCAGCAGGAACCCAGCCAGCACCGGGGCGGTCTTCTGCACTCCCCCATAGGCTTCAATAGCAGCGGTGCCGCGGCGTCCCACGAGGAAGCCGACGACCAAGAACAGCGCGGCGGTGGAGAAGCCGTGGTTGAGCATGTAGAAGACCGAACCGGCGAGCGACTGCGTGGTGAGCGCGAAGATGCCGAACACCATGAACCCGAAGTGACTGACGGATGTGTAAGACACGAAACGCAACAGGTCGGGGCTGGCCAGCGCCATCAGGGCACCGTAAATCATCGAGACGATCGCCCACACCAGGATCAGGGGCGTGGCCCACCGGGAAGCCTCCGGAAAGATCACCAGGCAGATCTTGATCATCCCGAAGGTGCCGATCTTGTCGAGGATGCCGACGAGCATCGTCGACGACCCGGAGGTGGCCTGCTCCGCGGTGTCAGGCAGCCAGGTGTGCAGCCCCGCCATCGGCGCCTTCACGGCGAAGGCGAAGAAGAACGCGGCGAACAACCAGCGTCCGAGGTCGCTCCCCAGATCGAGGGCTGCCAGGTCACGGATCAGCAGGCTCGGTTCGCCGGCCGCTGTGGAGACGGCATACAGGCCGGCGACACCGACCAGCATCACCAGGCCACCGGCCAGCGAGAACAGCAGGAACTTCACCGCGGCCGCAGCCCGCTCCGGTCCTCCGAACCCCGAAATCATGAAGTACATCGGGATCAGCGTGGCCTCGAACAGCACGTAGAACAGCAGCAGGTCACTGGACATGAACACCAGGAGGGAGAGCCCCTCCAGGGCAAGCGCCAGGGCGAAGAAGGTGCGCGTCGGCCACCGGGAGCCCTCAGCCTCACCGACCCGCCACTCGGCGATCAGCACGAGCGGCGTCAGGATCACGGTGAGCAGCACCATGATGGCGCTCATCGGCTCCAGCTCGAGAGCGTAGAAGGCCCCGATCATCCTGATCCACGGCACCTCCTCCACCAACGGCATCCCACGCCCCAGGACGAAGACGAAGACGCCGGCGGCGGTGGTGGCGAGGGCAAAGCCCAGCCCGGTGACGCGAGCGGCCGCACCGCGCATGCAGGCCAAGACCAGGCTGCCGGCCAGCGGTAGCAACGCGAGGATGCTCAGCAGGGGAATCGAGTTGATCACGTGCGTTCTTCCTTCCTCAGACCAGCTGCCCGAGAACCACGACTGCACCCAGGATCACCACGCCGATCACCAGGGTCAGGGCGTAGGTGCGGGAGTAGCCGTTCTGCGCCCGCCGCAGCAGGCCCGCCAGGCCCACCGCCCCGTGACCGGAGCCCCGGACGATCCCGTCCACCACGCCCTGGTCCGCGAGGCTGAGCACCGTGGCAACCCCCTTGACCGGGCCCACCACCGCGTAGGTGTTCACTGCGTCCCCGTACAGGTCGTTGCGGCCGGCGAGCACCAGCGGGTTGCGGGTCCTGGGAGGCTGAGCCGGGATCGCGCCGCTGTGCAGCCACCAGCCGAGGGCGACGCCGGCGGCCACGACGACGAGGGTGATCAGACCGATCCAGGTGAATGCCAGCAGACTGGTCTCATGAGGATGCGACCCGGTGGCCGGGGCCAGCCAGTCCTGGATCCAGTTGTTCATCAGCAGGCCCGCGGCCAGGGACGCGACGGCGAGGATCACCAGCGGCACGGTCATCACGGCCGGGGACTCATGCGGATGGACGTTCTCCTGCCAGCGCCTGCGGCCGAAGAAGGTCATCATCATCAGCCGCGTCATGTAGTACGCGGTGATCCCGGCGCCGAGAATCGCCAGCACCCCGAGGATGATGTTGTGTTCGAAGGCCGCCTCGATGATGTGGTCCTTCGAGTAGAAACCGGCCGTGAACGGAAACCCGATGATGGCCAGATAACCCATGGCGAAGGTCAGGAAAGTCCACCGCATGGCTCTCGCCAGGGCGCCGAAGTGCCGCATGTTCACGTCGTCATTCATGCCGTGCATCACGGACCCGGCGCCGAGGAACATGTTCGCCTTGAAGAAGCCATGGGTGATCAGGTGGAAGATCGCGAAGGCGGCCCCAGCGGGTCCAAGACCGGCAGCCAGCATCATGTACCCGATCTGCGACATCGTGGAGCCCGCGAGGACCTTCTTGATGTCGTCCTTGGCGGTGCCGATCCAGGCGCCCGCCAGCAGCGTCACGACGCCCACGATCGCGACGGCGAGGGTTGCGGCCTCGCTGACCTGGTAGATCGGATGGCTGCGGACCACCAGGTAGACACCCGCCGTGACCATCGTGGCCGCGTGGATCAGGGCCGACACCGGCGTGGGACCCTCCATGGCGTCCAGCAGCCACGACTGCAACGGCACCTGCGCCGACTTGCCGCAGGCCCCCACCAGCAGCAGGCAGCCCAGCAGTGTGGCCGTGCCGGCGTCCAGCCGCGGAGCCCCCAGGCTCACGGCCGAGAAGGCGGTGCTGCCGAACAGCGACAGCATCGTGAAGATGGCCATTGCCATCCCCAGATCGCCGACCCGGTTGACGACGAACGCCTTGCGCCCGGCGGCGGCCGCGGAAGGCTTGTGCTGCCAGAAGGAGATCAGCAGGTAGGAGGCCAGGCCGACGCCCTCCCAGCCGAGGAACAGCACCAGGTAGCTGTCGGCCAGCACCAGCGTGAGCATCGCCGCGATGAACAGGTTCAGGTAGGCGAAGAACCTGCGCCGCCGCTCGTCGTGAGCCATGTAGCCGATCGAATAGATATGGATCAGCGACCCGACACCCGTGATCAGCAACACGAACAAGATCGAGAGCTGGTCGATCAGCAGCCCGAAGCCAAGATTCCACGAGCCGGCGCTGATCCAGTCGTAGAGATATAGATTGACGGCACGCTGTCCCTCGTCGGCGCTCAACATCGAGCTGAACAGCAGCACCCCGATGATGAACGGGGCCAGGCAGCAGGCGGTGGCCAGCCAGTGCCCCCAGGCATCGCAGTGGCGTCCCAGGACCAGCAGCAGGGCCGCGCCAGCCAGGGGGATGGCGATCAGAAGCCAGGCGAAGCTGAACAGCCCCGTGGCGGGTATCGTCGCGACGGTTTCCAACAGCACGGCAACCCCTTCAGAGCTTCAGTAGGTTCGCGTCGTCGACTGAAGCCGAGCGACGGGCCCGATAGACGGCGACGATGATGGCCAGGCCGACCACGACCTCTGCGGCGGCGACCACCATGACGAAGAACGAGGCCACCTGCCCATCGAGCCCGCCGTGCTGACGGGCGAAGGTCACGAACACGAGGTTCGCGGAGTTCAGCATCAGCTCCACGCTCATGAAGGCGATGAGCGCGTTGCGGCGCAGCAGGAATCCGAGTGCGCCGACGGCGAACAGCATCGCCGCCAGCACCAGGTAGGCTTCGGTGCTCACTTGGCCTCTCCTTCCAGTTCAGCGGCGACCTGTCTGATGTCGCCGAAGGCGGTGGACGTCGGGGCGCGCAGCTCGTCGACGGCCACCACCGCGCCCCGCGTCGTCAGGGTCCGGCTCACCGAGGTCTTAGCCACCGTCCCGTCAGGCAGCAGGGCGGGCGCGTGGATGGCGTTGGTGCGGGCGTAGACGCCGGAGTTCGGGTCCGGTCCCGGATGCACACCGTCGACGGCATACCGTTCGACACGCGCCGCCATGTGCTCGGCCTGGCGCCGGGGCTCACGGAGCCGGTCACCGTGGGCGAGCACCATCGCCCCCACCGCGGCGGTGATGAGCAGCGCCGAGGTCGCCTCCAGCAGCACGACATAGCGGGAGAACAGCAGCGCGGCCACTCCCTGCGGGTTGCCGCCCTCGGCGGCGTTGGCCTGCTGCAGCCCGGCCGGGCCGCCCACGAAGACCGCCTGCCCGGCGGCGAACACCAGCAGGCCCGCCAGCCCGAGCACCGCGAGGACACCGGCCACTCGCTGCCCCCTCAGGGTCTCCGCCACGGAGTCGCGGCTGTCGACGCCGATCAGCATCACGACGAACAGGAACAGCATCAAGATGGCGCCCGTGTAGACGATGATCTGCACCACGAACAGGAACGGCGCATCCTGCGCGGCGTAGAGGATCGCGAGCCCGACCATCACCCCGGCCATGCAGATGGCCGAGTGCACAGGCTTGCGGGCCACGACGATGCCGACAGCAAGCAGCACCATGAACGGGGCGCACACCACGAAGGCGACGAGCTCACCCGTCAGCGGGGGCAGGGGAATCATTTCACCGCTCCTTGCTCAGGCGCCGTCCGCGTGTCCGGCTGACCGGTGGGCGGCAGCCCCAGGAAATAGTCCGTTTCGTCATCGCCGAGGCGCCGGGGATGCGGAGGCTGCTCCATGCCCGTCACCAGCGGCGCCAGCAGGTCCTGCTTCTCATAGATCAGCTTCCCTCGCGTCTTGTCGGCGAGCTTGAACTCGTTGGTCATCGTGAGCGCACGCGTCGGGCACGCCTCGATGCACATCCCGCAGAAGATGCAGCGCAGATAGTTGATCTGGTAAACGTGCCCGAACCTCTCCCCCGGGGAGAAACGCTGCTCGTCGGTGTTGTCGGCGCCCTCCACGTAGATGGCGTCGGCGGGACACGCCCAGGCGCACAGCTCACAGCCGACGCACTTTTCCAGGCCGTCGGGCCAGCGGTTGAGCTGGTGACGGCCATGGAAACGCGGCAGCGTCACCTTCTCCCTGCCCTTCTGCGGGTAACCCTGGGTGAAGGTCTTGCGGAAGATGGTGTGAAGCGTGATGCCGAATCCGGCCCACGGATCGAAGATGCCCATTACCTCTCCTCGCTCTCGGTCGGCTGGGCGGGCTCGGACCTGATCACCCGGGCCAGCTCGGGCAGCACCTGCCCAGGCCGCGGTGGGACCGGGTAACCGCCCGCGAAGGCGTCGAAGACCTCGTCTGGATCGACTGGCGGCACCCGCTCCTGCTGCTGCTTCCTGCGCGACGCAAAGACGATCAGGATCGCGACGAGGACGATCGCCAGCGCGACGGTGTACCTCGGCGCGACCGCCACCATCACGATCCACAGCAGGGAGATGGGGATCAGCCGCTTCCACCCCAGGTCCATGAACTGGTCGTAGCGGAAACGCGGCAGGGTGCCACGCAGCCACACGAACACGGAGAACAGCAGCTGCACCTTGATCACAAACCAGAGCGGGCCGAGCCAGGCGTTGTTCAAAGGCTCGATCAAGTTCAGCGGCCAGAAGGGCAGGTAGCCGCCCAGGAACAGCGTCGTGCACACCGCGGAGACCGTCGCCATGTTGATGTACTCGGCCAGGAAGAACATGGCGTAGCGGAACCCGGAGTACTCCGTCAGGTAACCGGAGACCAGCTCGGACTCGCACTCGGGCAGGTCGAAGGGGGCGCGGTTGGTCTCCCCCACCATCGCGATCCCGTAGATCACGAACGACGGCGCCAGCAGCAGCGCATACCAGCCCATCAGCCCGATGTTGAACTGCATGCCTGTGAACGGAACCTGGAAGATGACCGGCGCCTGCTGCGCCTCGACGATGCCGTAGGTGGACATGGTCCCCGTCATGAGGAACACCCCGACGATCGACAGGCCCATCGCGATCTCGTAGGAGATCATCTGAGCGGAGCTGCGCATGGCGCCCAGGAAGGCATAGGTAGAGTTCGAGGCCCAGCCCGCCAGCACGATGCCGTAGATGCCGATGGACGCGATGGCCATCACGAACAGCACGGCCACCGGCAGGTCCGTGACCTGGAGGCGCGTCGAGACCCCGAAGATCTCCACCTGCCCGCCGAACGGGATCACCGTCCACGTGGTGAAGGCCGCCATCCCCGTGAGGACCGGGGCCAGGTTGAACACCCACTTGTCGGTGTGCTGCGGGCGGAAGTCCTCCTTGACCAGCAGCTTCGCGCCGTCAGCGAGTGCCTGGGCCAGGCCGAAGGGGCCATTCATGATGGGGCCGAGACGGTGCTGCATCTTGCCGACCAGGCGCCGCTCATACCAGACGTTGAAGATGGTCCACAGCAGCAGGATCACGAACAGGGCCAGGACCTTGATCACGATCAGCCACCAGGGGTCCTGGAAGAACACGTCGTTCATGCCTGATCTCCTTCATCGGTGGTCACCGGCCGCACGTTCACGATGGAACCGGGCGTCACCCCGAGCCGGCCGGGCTCGCCGGGATTCATCGGCACCCAGACCACACCGTCCACCATCTCGGTGATCTCGACGGGCAGCAGCTGTGAGGAACCGGGCGCCTCCACCCGGCACATCCCACCGACCCCCAGAGCGGCGGCCGTCGCCTGCGACATCCGCGCGACAGCCGGGCGGGCGGTCCGGCGAAGCGCCACCTCGTAGTCGATGCCGCTGGTGGCATCGAGGGCCTCACGCCAGGATGCGACGACGATGCCGCCCTGCGCGACCCCGGCATCAAGCTTGCGCGGCACCCCGATGCGCTCGCCCTCCCAGGGCCCGAGCTCCTGGAAGTCAGCCCACGCGGCGGCCTGGCTCCGGAATCCGAGGTCGCGCCCGAAAGCATCAGCCAGGGCGGCCAGGATCCGCAGGTCGCTCATGGGATGCCTCGTGCCCTCGTTGACCAGGGCGACAGGCCGGACCCGCTGCTCCCAGTTGAGGAAGTGCCCGGCCTGTTCCTCCATCAGGCAGGCGGGGAAGACCACGTCGGCGACCTCCGTCACGGCATTGGCGCGAGTGGAGACGTGCACCACGAAAGACTTCCGCAGCGCATGCAAGGCGGCGTCAGCCTCCGGCATGTCGTAGGGGTCGACGCCCGCGACGAGGAAGGCCTTCAGGTAGCCCTCGCGGGCTGCGGCGAACTGTTCGGCGGCGCTCAGCCCGGGCTCGGTCGGAAGCGTCTCGGCTCCCCAGGCCGCGGCCATGTCGACCCGGGCCTCAGCGGAGGTGACGGGACGCCCGCCGGGCAGCAGCCCGGGAAGGCAGCCCGTCGCGATGGCTCCCATATCCCCTGCGCGGCGCGGCATCCAGGCCAGGCGCGCCCCGCTGAGGACGGCCTTGGAGGAGACCGCCGAGAGCAGGCCCGGCTGGCAGGCGGCCCGCTCACCCACGAGGATGATGGTGCCCTCCTCCAGCTCCATGGCCTCCAGGGTCTGCGCCTCCGCACCGGGGGCGACGGGGATCAGCTCCGCGGAGAGCTTCCTCGTGCCCCGGGAGGCGAACGGCGCCAGGGTCGTGACCTTCAGCCCCCTCTTGCGGACCGCCTTCCGGAGCCGCAGGAACACCACCGAGGTCTCGTCCTCGGGCTCGTAGCTGACCAGCACCACATGCCGGGCGGCCTCGAGGTCTGCATAGGTGACGTCCATGCCCCGCCCCGCGACCCGGGAGGCCAGGAACTGGGCCTCCTCCGTGGAGGCCGCGCGGGAGCGGAAGTCGATGTTGTTGGTTCCCAGCACCGTGCGCGCGAACCGCGAGTAGGCGTAGGCGTTCTCAACAGTCAGCCGGCCGCCCGTCAGCACCCCGGCCGCGGGGCCCGCGGCCCGCAGCCCGGCGACGGCAGCGTCGATGGCCTCAGGCCAGCTCGCGACCTGCAGGATGCCGTTGCGGCGCACCAGCGGGCGGGTCAGCCGGTCCTCGCCGCGTCCCGAGACGAACCCGAACCGTCCCTTGTCGCACAGCCACTCCTCGTTCACCTCGGGGGCGTCGCCCGCCTGGTGGCGCTTGACCTGGTGATGGCGGTGGTCGGCCCGGATCTCGCAGCCTCCGGCGCAGTGGTCGCAGGAGGTGGTGGTCGACTTCAGGTCGAACGGGCGCGCCTGGAAACGGTAGGCCGCCGAGGTCAGCGCACCCACTGGACAGATCTGCACCACATTGCCGGAGAAATAGGAGTCGTAGGGGTCCTGCTCGTAGAACCCAACCTGCTGCAGCGCGCCACGCTCCACCAGCGCGATGAACGGGTCGCCGGAGATCTGCTCCGAGAACCGGGTGCAGCGGGCGCAGAGCACGCAGCGCTCCCGGTCCAGCAGGATCTGCGCGGAGATGTTGACCGGCTTCGGGTAGGTGCGCTTGACCCCCTCGTACCGCGACTCGCCACGCCCGTTGCTGAGGGCCTGGTTCTGGAGGGGGCATTCACCGCCTTTGTCGCAGATGGGGCAGTCGAGCGGATGATTGATCAGCAGGAACTCGAGGATGCCCTCCTGCGCTTTCCTGGCCACCGGCGAGCTGACCTGCGTGCGCACCACCATGCCCTCGGCCACCGGCATGGTGCAGGACGCCTGGGGCTTGGGGAAGCCACGCCCGTTGCCGGCGTCGGGGATCTCGACGAGGCACTGGCGGCAGGCCCCCACCGGGTCGAGGAGAGGATGGTCGCAGAAACGTGGGATCGCGGTGCCGATCATCTCGGCGGCCCGGATGATCAGAGTGCCCTTCGGCACGCTGACGGGAACGTCATCGATCGTCAGGGTGACCAGGTCCGGTGTGGGCGCCACCTTGCTGGCCGTGTCGGTCGGCTGACTCACCGGGGACCTCCTTCCGTGGCGAACACAGCACTACGCTCGTATGGGAAGAGCTCCCAGGCCGGCGTGTGATAGCCCTGCTCGAACTCGTCGCGGAAGTTGCGCACCGCACTGGTCGCGCAGGCCACCGCCCCATCCGCCAGGGCGCAGAAGGAGCGGCCGCCGATGTTCTCGCAGACGTCCAGCAGCTTCTCGACGTCCCCCTCCTCAGCTGTGCCTGCCTCGAACTTCATGAGCAGCTGCACCAGCCACCACGACCCCTCCCGGCATGGCGTGCACTTGCCGCAGGACTCGTGCTTGTAGAACTCCACCCACCGCAGGGTGGTGCGCACCACGGAGGTGGTCTCGTCGAAGACCTGCAGCGCCTTGGTGCCGAGCATCGTCCCGGCCGAGGCCATGCCCTCGTAGTCGAGCGGCAGGTCCAGGTGCTCGGGCGTCAGGATCGGGGTGGACGAGCCGCCCGGGGTGAAGAACTTCAGCTGGTGCCCGGCGCGGATCCCGCCCGACAACGCCAGCAGCTGCCGCAGCGTGATGCCCATGGGGGCCTCAAACTGTCCCGGGCGCGCGACGTGCCCGGACAGCGAGTAGATCGTCATGCCCTTCGACTTCTCGGTGCCCATCGCCTGGAACCAGGCGGCCCCGTTGTTGACGATCGATGGCACCGACGAGATCGACTCGACGTTGTTGATCACCGTCGGAGAGGCGTACAAGCCTGCGACGGCCGGGAACGGCGGGCGCAGGCGCGGCTGGCCGCGGCGGCCCTCCAAGGAGTCGAGCAGCGCCGTCTCCTCACCACAGATGTAGGCTCCCGCGCCGGCGTGGACGATCACGTCGATGTCGTAGCCGAGCCCCATCACGTTCTTGCCCGCGTAACCGGCCTCGTAGGCCTCCCGGACGGCCTGCTGAAGCCGCCGGATCACGTGCAGCACCTCGCCGCGGCAGTAGATGAATGCCTGGTTGGAGCCAATCGCGTAGGCCGAGATCAGCACCCCCTCGACGAGGGTGTGCGGGGAGGCCATCAGCAGCGGCATGTCCTTGCAGGTGCCGGGCTCCGACTCGTCGGCGTTGACCACGAGGTACTTCGGGTTGGGGTTGTCCTGGGGCACGAAGCTCCACTTCATGCCCGTCGGGAAGCCCGCGCCGCCCCGCCCGCGCAGGCCCGCGTCCTTGACCAGGCTGATCACGTCCGCCTGGGTCATGCCGAGCGCCTTGCGCAGCGCCCGGTAGCCGCCGGTCGCCTCGTAGCGGGAGAGCTTCCAGGACTTCTCCTGGCCCCACTGGTCGCTCAAGACTGGGGCGAGTAGGTCACTCACTTTGGCTCCTCCCCGGGCACATCGGACAGGTTGCCGGGGTCCGGTGCGCTCCAGCCGTTCTCGGCGGCGATCCGCCTACCGAGGGTGGAGGCGTGACCGGCCGAGGGCCCCTCGTCGGCGCGGCCGTCGGGGAAACCGGCGAGCACCCGCTCGGCCTTCTGCCACGACGTGATGGTCGCGCCGCGCGGCGAGACCACCTCGTCCCCGTTCATCAGCGCGTCGATCAGCTCATCGAGCTTCTCGGGGGTCATGTCGTCGAAGAACTCCCAGTTGACCATCGCGACGGGCGCGTAGTCGCAGGCGGCGTTGCATTCGAGACGCTCCAGGGACACCCGGCCGCACGGCGTGGTCTGGCCCTCGTCGATGCCCAGCCTCTTCTTGGCGCGGTCGAGGAGGATGTCGCCGCCCATCACCGCGCACAGGGCCGTGGTGCAGACCCCGAGGTGATGGTGCCCGGCGGGCCGGCGCTTGAACATGGTGTAGAAGGTGGCCACCCCCGAGACCTGTGCTGTGGTGATCCCGAGGATCTCGGCGCACAGCTCGATGCCCCGCGGGCTGATCCGGCCGTCGTAGGACTGCACCAGATGCAGCATCGGCAGCAGCGCGGAGCGTGCCTGCGGATAGCGGCCAGCCAGCTCGTTCAGCTCGGCGATGGCGGTCTCGTCGAGATTGGTGGACTGGTCGGAATAGTCCACCGAGCCGGACTCGGGGAAGTCGCTGGTGAAGTGACCACTCATCGGTCCACACCTCCAAGAACAGGGTCGATGCTGGCGACAGCCACCACGACGTCGGAGATCATCGCGCCCTCACACATCAGGGGCACGGACTGCAGGTGGTTGAACCCCGGGTCGCGGAAATGGGCCCGGTAGGGACGGGTGCCGCCGTCGGAGACGAGGGTGCAGCCGAGCTCGCCCTTCGGCGACTCGATGGCCTGGTACACCTGCCCGACCGGCACCTTGAAACCCTCGGTGACGATCTTGAAGTGGTGGATCAGGGCCTCCATCGACTCACCCATGATGTGCTTGACGTGCTCGTGGCTGTTGCCCTGGCCGTCGGGGCCAAGAGCCAGCGACGCGGGCCAGGCGATCTTCGCGTCGCCCACCATCACGGGCTGTCCCTGGGTGCGTTCCAGCCGCTCCAGGCACTGCTCCACGATCTTCAGCGACTCCCAGGTCTCCGCCAGCCGGATGCGGAACCGGCCGTAGGCGTCCTGGGTGTCCCAGGTGATGACGTCGAAGTCGTAGGTCTCGTACCCGCAGTAGGGCTGTGCCCTGCGCAGGTCCCACTCGTAGCCGGTGGAACGCAGGATCGGGCCGGTGACGCCCATCATCATGCAGGCAGTCAGGTCCATCTTCGCGATGTTCTGCATGCGCAGCTTGAAGATCGGGTTCTCGTTGCAGAAGACCGCGTACTCGGGCAGGTGCTTCCTCAGCCACGCGATGGTGGTGCGCAGATGCTCCAGCCCGCCCTCGTGGAGGTCATTGGCGACACCGCCCGGGCGGATGAACGCGTGGTTCATGCGCAGCCCGGTCAGGCCCTCCAGGAAGTCGAGGATCATCTCGCGTTCCCGGAAGGCGATGGTCATCACCGTCAGGGCGCCGATCTCCATGCCGCCCGTGCCCATCGCCACCAGGTGGGAGGCGATGCGGTTCAGCTCCATCACCAGCACCCGGAGAATCGAGGCACGCTCCGGGACGTCGTCGGTGATGCCGAGCAGCTTCTCGACGGCCAGGCAGTAGACGGCCTCGTTGAACAGCGGCGCCACATAGTCCATGCGAGTGCAGAACGCGACCCCTTGGGTCCACGTCTTGTACTCCATGTTCTTCTCGATGCCGGTGTGGAGGAATCCGATGGCGGGACGGATGTGGGTGACGGTCTCGCCGTCCATCTCCAGGATGAGCCTCAGCACCCCATGGGTGGATGGATGCTGCGGGCCCATGTTGACCACGATCGTCTCGTCGCCCCGTTCGGCCTGCTCGGCAGCGATTTGCGACCAGTCACCGCCCTGGGCGAGGTAGACCCGGTCGGCCTGGGGCTCTTCAGTGGCAAAGATGTCGTTGCTCATCAGCTGTACGTCCTCCGGTGATCGGGGGCGGGCACTGTCGCGCCCTTGTACTGAATGTCGATGCCGCCCAGCGGGTAGTCCTTGCGCTGTGGGTGCCCGACCCAGTCGTCGGGCATGAGGATCCGGGTTAGCGCCGGGTGGCCGTCGAACAGGATGCCGAACATGTCCCAGGTCTCGCGCTCGTGCCAGTCGGCCATCGGGTAGGTGGCCACGACCGACGGGACATGCGGGTCGGTCTCCGGGGCGGTCACCTCGAGCCGGACGCGCCGGTTGTGGGTGATGGACAGCAGGTGGTAGACGACGTGCAGCTCCGCGCCGGCCTGCTGCGGATAGTGCACGCCGCTGACCGACACGCAGATCTCGAAGCGCAGGTGCGCGTCGTCACGGAAGGCCTGGACCGTCTCCTGGAGGTGCTCACGGGGCACGAAGATCGTCAGCTCACCGCGGTCGAACAGGACCAGGCCGCCGTCCAGGGCGGGGATGAGCTCGGCCGCCCGGGCAGCGATGGCGTCGAAGGGCTCGCCGAAGGGTCCCTGGGTGAGGCCGGGCATGGCGATCTGCCGCTGGATCCTGCCGTACCCGGAGGTGTCCCCCGAACCCCGGCTCCACATGCCGGTCCTGGTCTCGAAGACGGGTGCCTGCGGGGCGGTCTGATCCTGCCGGGTGATCTCGCCCGGGGTCTCGGTCATCGCATGAGTCCCTTCAGCTCGTGGGTGGCGGGCGCGTTCATGGCCGCCTCCTCGCGGGCCGCAATCGCGGCGGCCTCATTCGGGCCGATCGGACGCTTGGCGACCTCCTTGCGGAGCTTGAACATGGCGTCGATCAGCATGTCGGGACGCGGCGGGCAGCCGGGAATGTACATGTCGACGGGCACAATGTGGTCGCAGCCCTGGACGATGGCGTAATTGTTGAACATCCCACCCGACGAGGCGCACGCCCCCATGGAGATCACCCACTTGGGGTTCGGCATCTGGTCGTAGACCTGCCGCACGATGGGCGCCATCTTCTGCGACAGGCGGCCGGAGACGATCATCAGGTCGGCCTGGCGGGGCGAGGCCCGGAAGACCTCCTGGCCCCAGCGTCCCGCGTCGAACCGGGGAGTGCCGTAGGACATCATCTCGATCGCGCAGCATGCCAGGCCCATCGTCACGGGCCAGAAGGACGCCTGGCGCACCCAGCCGAAGATGCCCTCGACGGTGGTCAGCAGGATGCCGGAGGGCAGTTTCTCCTCGATACCCATGAATTCTCCTAATCAGTCCCGGTCCAGCTCAGTCCCAGTCCAGGCCACCGCGCCGTTTGACGTAGAAGTAGGCCACCAGCACCGTCACGATGAAGCTGAGGATGGCGATGATCCCGAAGGTGCCCAGCTGGTGATAGGTGACGGCCCACGGGTAGAGGAAGACGATCTCGATGTCGAAGACGATGAACAGCATCGCGATCACGTAGTACTTCACGGGGAACCGTCCCCCGCCGACGGGCTGCGGGGTGGGCTGGATGCCGCACTCGTAGGAGTCGTATTTGGCGCGGTTCTTGCGGCTGGGCCCCACGAAGATGCTCAGGGTCATGGAGATCACCACGAACACCGTGGCCAGCACCGCCATCCCGGCGATGGGGATATAGAGGTTCACTGCAGTTCCTTCCCTTCCGCCTGCCCTGCCGTCTCACGCCGACGGCGCCGCCTTGCACAGGGCGTTGATGATGTGATCCATGGCGTCCCCGTCATGGCTGTCGGTCAGGTTCGCCAGCAACTTCATGACGAAGCGCATCAGGGTCTTGCGGGGCAGCCCATAGGTGGTGCAGATGCTCATCACCCGCGGGTCGCCGATCAGTTTCACGAAAATGGTGCCGAGCCGATAGTAGCCACCGAGCCGGGCCTTCAGCTGGGCGCGGTAGCCGTGCAACGCCCGCTCGGCCGACTCCGTGCCGACTCCGCGGGCATGGGCTTCGGCGATGGCGTCGGCGGCCAGTTCCGCGGACTCCATCGCGTAGGCGATGCCCTCGCCGTTGAACGGGTTGACCATGCCGCCCGCGTCGCCGACCAGCAGCAGGCCGCGCCCGTAGACGGGCTGGCGGTTAAAGGCCATGGGAAGCGCGGCCCCCTGGATCTTCCCGAGCCGGTTCTCCTCCCGGAACCCCCACTGTTCGGGGGTGTTGTCGAGCCAGCGCTTCATCAGCTCCCGGTAGTCCGTCTTCTGGAACGACTTGGAGGTGTTGAGGACCCCGAGGCCGACGTTGCAGGTGCCGTCCCCCATCCCGAAGATCCAGCCGTAACCGGGCATGAGGGTGGACTCGCGGGGCTTGCCGTCCCAGAGTTCCAGCCACGACTCGAGGTAGTCGTCGTCGCTGCGCGGGGACCGGTAGTAGGTGCGGTAGGCCACCCCCATCGGGCGGTCGGCGCGTTTGTTGAGTCCCATCGAGACCGCCAGGCGCGACGAGTTGCCGTCGGCGGCGACCACCAGCGGGGCGCGGTACTCGTCGCCGCCGCGGGTGCGGACCCCGGTGATGCGGCCCGTGCGCTCGTCGAGGATGGCCTCGGTGACGTTGGCGCCCTGCACCAGCTCGGCCCCGAACCCGACGGCGTGTTGGGCCATCAGGTCGTCGAAGTCGGCGCGGCGGCGGACCAGCCCGTAGGACGGGAAGTCGGCGAGGCTGGGCCAATCGAGCTGGAAGGGCTCCACGCGACCGCCGTAGACCCGTAGCCCCCTGTTGTGCAGCCAGCCAGCCTCCTGCGAGGTGTCGATTCCCAGCCGCACCAGCGCCCGGGTGGTGCGCGGGGTGAACCCGTCACCGCAAACCTTCTCCCGCGGGAAATGGGTTTTCTCAAGCAGCAGGACACCCAGTCCCCGCCTCGCGAGATTGGCCGCGGCCGCAGATCCGCCGGGGCCCGCGCCGACGACAATGACGTCGGCTTCCGCCTTCGGCATTCGACTCTCCTCGTCTTGCGAACAACAACCCGGATCCTGTCACTGTGAGCCGGATTTTGAGCCTCAGTCTATGGCGTGCCCACCTTTCTCACCAACCAGCCCGCCAGCTATTCAAATTCGCTTCTGACTAGGCATTATGCTCAATCTTTTAGCAACAAAAAGCGTGCGTTATTCCCTTCTGGCCGACTAGGTGTCGCGATCGTGCTCCACCGCCTGCCTGGCCTCCCCCAGCCCGCCTCAGCTATCGTTCCCCGGGTGAGCCTTGATTTCGCGACGAAACGGCTGCGCGCCACGACCGTCGCCATCGACGACCCGGGGGACCTGTCGCGATTCCTGACCCCGGAACGGGCCACAGCATTCCTGCGCCGGGGCGAGGGATTCGTGACGCTGGGCGAGGTCTCCCGTTTCGAGACGGATTTCCCGGATGCCGCGGACGTCTGGTGGAACGAGGTCAGCGCCCACATCGACCACGACTCGGAGCTGCCCGGGGCCTGGGGTACGGGTCCCCTGGCAGTCGGCTCCTTCGCCTTCGACCCGGATCGCTCCCGCGCACGCTCGGTGCTCATCGTGCCGGAGACCATCATCGGCAGGCGCGACGGGCAGGCCTGGATGACCCGGATCAGCGAGGGCCGGCTCAGCCTCGACCTGCCCGGTCCCGGCGATCCGGTGACACCCCCCGGGGCGATCAACCTGGTGCCCGACGGGCTGTCCGGGCCCCAGTGGGCGCAGATCGTCGCCGAGGTCGTGGAGCGCATCCAGGCCGGCGAGGTCAGCAAGGTGGTGCTGGCACGCTCCCTGCGGGCCAGGGCTGAGGGCCCCATCGACCCGCGCCACATCCTGCGACAACTGCTCAAGACCTATTCAATGGCCTGGGGCTACCTCGTGGACGGGATGGTCGGCGCCACCCCGGAGCTGCTCGTCCGCCGGCACCGGACCCTGGTCACCTCGCGGGTGCTGGCCGGGACGGTATCCCTCGACCCCGAGCACACCGACCCCCTGGGCCGGGCCAGCGAGCTGGCCAGCTCTGGGAAGGACATCTCGGAACATGACTTCGCCGTGAGCTCGGTGGCCGAGGCCCTGGAGCCCTACTGCGCTGCGATGAACGTGCCCGAGGCACCCTCGGTGCTGGCGCTCCCGAATGTCATGCACCTGGCCACCGACATCACCGGCGTGGTGGAGCCCGGCATCAGCTCACTGGCCCTGGCAGCCGCACTGCACCCGTCGGCAGCGGTCTGCGGGACCCCCACCTTCCTGGCGGGAGAGATGATCGCAGAGCTGGAGTCCATGGACCGGGGACGCTATGCCGGACCCATCGGCTGGGTGGACTCCGACGGCGACGGGGAATGGGCTATCGCCCTGCGAGGCGGCTTCATCCACCCCGCACAGTCGGACGAAATCCGCCTGTTCGCGGGCGCCGGGATCATCTCTAACTCCGATCCCGAGGCCGAGCTGGCCGAGACCGAGGCCAAGTTCGCACCCATGCTCCAGGCACTCGGCCTGGCCTGAGAGGCACCAGCAGGGGTCCCGATGGAGCTGGGACACGCCCGGGCGCCCTACCTCTTCTGCAGAAGCATCACCGGCACTGAGCGGCGTCAGCTCGCGCATTCTTATCGAAGCCTTGCCAGCACGACACCTGGGTGCCACGCCCCCTGGGCAGGCAAGGCTGTCTTCATTTCCCGGCTCTGGCCAGGGGCTGGACCGCGACCCTTTCTGGCATCTCCCGGAATCATTTCGCAAGCCTTTTATTTACGAAAGGGATAACGCAGGTAAAACCGGGGCATTTTCGCACGCAATACATGCATTTACCCAAGTCAGCAAAGGTTTATCTTGCTTGCGACTGGCCACATCAGTACGTAACGTAATTGGCGTCAGATGCACAGCAGACGAAAGGTCCTAGAAATGCCAGCCATCACCCCCATCAAGTCCTGCAACACCACCACCTGTGCCTTCAACAACAACGGCTGCACCGCCTTCGCGATCACCGTTGACGGCACCTCGGCCTGCACCACCTTCATCACCCTCGACGCCCGCGGTGGCCTGCCCACCGCCGACGGACGTGTTGGTGCCTGCCAGCGCCTCGAATGCGCCCACAACAAAGACCTGCTGTGCACCGCCGCCGGCGTCACCGTGACCGACGGGGTCTGCGCCTCCTACGAACCCCGCTGAGGAACGCAACAGGCCCACAGGGCCAGCCCCGTCTGAAGCAGAGCAATTGACTTGGGCCCCGCACCCCGCGGGGCCCAAGTACTGTCCAGGGACACCGGCGATGAAACTCACGCCATCCTTCGCGGTGTGTGTTGGCGGGCGACTGTCAGATACGCCCGTGTGGCCCTGCCACGAGGCGGCCGATCTCGGCTGACAGCTGCGGCAGCGTCTCCGGGTGGTCCTCGAAATCCGCGAATACTGTCGCGGTCTCGTGCTCCCCGATGTGCATCAGCGTGACGCCAGAGCAGTCCACGTCGATGCAGAAGACCTTGTCGATCACGTGCTGGCATAGCCCGTGGGAGCTTGGCTGGATGCTGGCGTGTCCTGGGAGCTCGCCACTGGTCACGGCCCGGCACAGCTGCCGCAGGGCCGGGCAGCCCTGCGAGGCCACGACGTCGTGGGCCTCGAAATCATCGAACCATGGCTCTGTGGCCTGGCAGAGGGATTCCTGCATCTCCTCCCAGGCGATGGCGGTGACCCCACTGTGGTCGTGCACCAGGACCCGGTCCGTGACCACTAGCCCGACCCGGGTGCCGCTGATCCGCGCCAGCTCCGCAATCCGCTCAGGCAGCTGCTCCTCGTCCAGCAGGCGCGCCACGGCGGTAGCGGGCAGCAGGACGAGCTCGCCCAGCAGATGCGCGGAGGCTGCGATGACCGACAGGATCACATCCTGGCTGTGGCGTATCAGGTCCATGCGGACCACGGTTCCCACCCCGGCGGGCAGCGTGGACAGCAGACAGTCCTCGTCCGGCCTGATCGCCACCACGATGTCGCCCTGCCTGGTGAGGCCGTGGGCCACGAAGTCGTACTGGCTGCCCGCCCGCCAGGCGACCAGCGTGCAGGCTGCACCGCCCCTCAGCATTCGCCTGGCCAGGGAACGCGCGTGCTCTGCACCCACCCCCTGGGAAACCTCTGGTGAAGTGGCCATGCGTGCCCGCCTTCCAGCTCGAGTAAGGTAAGCCTAGCTTATGGAAAATCAGGTGGTCTAACCACTGCTCCTGCACGGACCCACCGGGACGCTCAGCGCCGCCGCTGCACCTTGATCTTCTGCCCGGATCGGGCCGCCTTCTGCTCGTCCAGCAGGCGTTGCTGCTCCTCGCGCTGATCCATCAGGCTCTGCTGGTCGATGCCCGAACGCAGGAACAACCAGGTCACCACCGCGATGCCCAGCGAGACCCAGGCGGGCCAGCCGATGATGAGGGGCAGGGTGATCAGCGCGACGATGTCGATGCCGCGGATGAAGGAGAACATCATGCCCGGAGGCATGGCACCGATGCCGACCGAGACCATGGGGCCGCCGTAGTTCGGCGGTTTCGCGCTCACCCACCGGAAGGCGGCCAGCAGCCCGGCGAAGGCGGTGATGAGGGACGACGAGAAGCCAGTGGCCAAGTCGAGCCCGCCGCCGAAGATTCCCCCGAAAGCGGGCATCGTCGCGACCGCCCAGATCAGCGCCAGCAGGGCCGGTATCGTCATGGCGGCCTGCCGGATCTCCCCCGGTGAGAGGGGGAAGCAGCGCTGCAGTCCCTTGGTGCGGGTCAGGACCCGCAGCGTATTGCAGAAACCGATCAATGCCGCCATCAGGACCAGGGCCGAGATCGACGGGTTCAGGCCCTCGATGCCGAGGGCATGGACGGCATACGGGACCGCCATGGAGGCAGCCCAGAAGACCAGGGGCCGGGGCGTGCGCCACAGCCGCTGCAGGTCGCGCAGCACGATGGCCATGGCCCCGCTTCCCGAACCGCGCGTCGGCCGGACGTATCCCCGCCGGCGGGCCTGGTCCTCGACGAGGATGTCGCGGACCAGCGCGAAATCCAGGGCAAAGGCAGCCCCCTGCATGCCCGCCAGCAGCGACGAGCCCGCGGTGAGCCGCTGGCGGCGCATGTCCCGGAGCCTGACCCAGGCCGGCACGATGGATGCCAGGCCCAGCAGCAGGCCACCTCCGGCAACCGCCCAGGCGAAGTCAACACTCAGGACGGAGGCCGACCCCACCGGTATGAACCCCGCCGAGATCGCCACCAGGAAGACCAACGCCCCAAAGGCCGCGAAACCGATCAGCCACAGCAGCACTGTCGTGATCCACCGCCGCTCCACGCCTTGCTCCGCCGCCGCGAACGCCACCAGCCCGAAGCAACCGAAGCCAGCGGCGAGCCCCCAGGTGATGACGTCGGTGCCGGTGCCACCCACCAGAGCCGCGATCAGCGCGCCGAGCCCCCCTCCGGCCAGGAGGGCGACGATCACCGACGCCACGAGCCGGCCGGTCAGCACCCTGCGCCGGTCGACATTGCCGTCCATGATCCAGAAACCCTCGGCAGCCGAGGCCACCACCGGGCCGAACATGCGAGCCGCCACCAGGGCCAGCGCCAGGAAACCCGCGACAGCGGCCCAGGGCAGCAGGCCCCGCGCGGCCAGGCAGGACTCAGACGAACAGCTGGAGACGCTGCGCTGGGCCTGCAGGATGGAGCTGATCAGCATGGCGCCGATCACGACCAAGGCGAACACCGCGACGTAGGCGTCCTGGATGGCCTGGAACAGGTTGCGGTCCGCCCGGCCCCGCCGCCAGTCACGCACCAGGAGGCGCAACTGTCTCTCGTCGACCTGGCCAATGACCCCGAAACGGTCGCTCATCGGCGCTCCCCCAGCCTCACTTCACGAGCGCCGATGGCAGCCAGGAGGCTGGGCTCGTGGCTGGCCAGCACGATCGCCAGGCCATCCCTCAGCTCCTCCTTGAGACGGTTGCCGAGCCATTCGACGCCCTCCACGTCAAGGCGCTGCTCGGGTTCGTCGAGGATCAGGAGCCGCCGGGGCCTGACAAAGGCGGTGGCGAGGGCGAGGCGCCGCCGCTGGCCGGAGGACAGCGTCGAAGGCAGCTGCCCCGCCTGGGCGACGAGCTGCACCTCCTCGAGGATCTCGTCCACCAGGTCGTCGGGGTCGGCGATGCCGTGGGCCCTGGCCAGCAGGTCGAGGTGCTCCACCACGGACAGGTCGGGGAAGAAGTCGAGGTCGTCGATGACGGTGGCGACGTCACGGCGGATCTCCGGGCTGGTCTCCCTCATCTTCACACCGAGCACCTCGATGTTGCCCTCGTCAGGGCGATCCGCGCCCACCAGGCACCGCAGCACCGTCGACTTGCCGGCGCCGTTGCGGCCGATCAGCGCCACCGCCTCCCCGGCCGCCACCTTGAGGTCGAAGCCCTCCACGATGGTCACAGGCCCGTAGGCCTTCTTCAGTTTTTCAACCTTGAGAACGATGTCCTTCTTCGCCACAGCGACCATTGTGGCGCATCCTCACCGGCGGCGTGTCCATGGTCTCGCCCGGTGCGCCCCGCCATGCACGCGGAGCCCCACCGCAGGCACATTCCGTTCACGATCTCTCCGGCGCTGTGTTCCAGTGGCCGGCCCGGCGGGAGACCCACCAGGCTCGTCCGCAATGATGCGACACCTCAGCACCCTGCTGTCCCTATTCGCGTTTTATGTGTAGGATGCAGGAAAGTACCAATGGAGGTAATTCATGAGCGGCGTTTCCATCGTGTATCCCGAGGCCACAATGCATCCCGGCAAGCTAGAGTTGCTCTCAGCCTGGCTGCCCAGTCAGTGGTGGTTCGACGGGGACGCCGAAGATCTGGAGCTCGTTTCCAGGTTCCGGTTCGTCGATCCCGAGGGCGAGGTGGGCCTCGACGGCATGCTGGTGCGCTCCGCCGACGCCGTCTACCACATCCCCGTCACCTGGCGGCCACACCCGCTCGACGGCGGCGCGCTGATCGGCACACTCCAGCATTCGGAACTGGGGGTCCGCTACGGCTACGACGCCCAGACCGATCCGGTCTACCTGGACGAGCTCGTGCGGGTGATCCGCGAGAAGGACTCCGACGCCGACATCATCGCAGCTGGGCAGAGCGACCCGATGCCGAAAAACATCAAAGTGTTCGGCAGCGGCCTGGTGACAGGCGAAACGTCAGGCTACCCGCATGTGGTGCACAAACTCGTCCGGGAACCCATCAAAGACGTCGTCGGCCAGCTGATGGGCCAGTGGCGATACCACGACATCGATCGCGTCGACCTGCTGGCCGTCCTGCACTGAAAGTTCCCGCAGGCGCCAGCCCCTTCCCCCCCTTGTCAGCCGCGAGCGATAAGGTGTGGCGCATGCAGCCAACCCGTGCCGATCTCGACAAGAAACGTGCCGAGGTCTCGGCCATGTTCGACGGGGTCGCCGCACGATACGACCTGCTGAACTCGCTGCTGTCGTTCGGCCAGGACCGGAGCTGGCGCCGGGAGACCATCGCCGCGGTTGATGCCCGCCCTGGGGAACGCATCCTGGACCTCGCTGCGGGCACGGGCACGTCGTCACTGCCTTTCCAGGAAGCTGGGGCACATGTGTTCCCCACCGACCTGTCCATGGGCATGCTCACAGTGGGCAAGCGCCAGCAGCCGGGGCTGGCCTTCGTGCGCGGCGATGCCTTGGCCCTGCCGTATGCCGACTGCGTGTTCGACGCGGTGACGATCAGCTATGGACTGCGCAATGTGGAGGACACCGCTGCCGCGCTGCGGGAGCTGCTCCGGGTGACCAAGCCGGGCGGACGGCTGGTCATCGCGGAATTCTCCACCCCGGTCAGCCCAGCGCTGCGGGCCGCCTACGCCAAGGGGGTCCTGCGCCTGCTCCCCTTCGCCGCCAGGATCTCCAGCAATCCCGTGGCCTACGGCTATCTCGCCGAGTCAATCCTCGCATGGCCCGCGCAGGAGAGACTGGCGGACCTGATCGCGGACTGCGGCTGGCAGGACGTCGAGTGGAAGAACCTGACGGGCGGCATCGTTGCTCTGCACCGGGCTTGGAAATGACATTCCAGCTGGACCCATACGCAGCGCGCAGCTGCCCTGTCAAAACCTTCAACGCATTCGATCCCGGCACACCGAAACCGGACGATCCCCTCGACGAGTCGCTCCTGGAAGCGTTCGCGGGCGGCTCCGAGTTCCGCGAATCGACGCTGAACGCACTGTGCCGGTGCGGTGACGTGGTGGACCTGCGCGCCTCAGGGCACGACCCTGCGAAGACCCTGGCGGCGATGGACGCCGGAGCGCCCATGATCGTCGGCGGCTCCCTGGCCCACGACGAGCAGGGACATCGCACTGGGCATCCTGACGCCCTGGTGCGAGGCGACGACCGGCTCGACGGCCGTCCCGGATATTGGCCGGTACGTGTCAAGCCCTACCGGCTGCTGGAGAGACAGCGCAACGCCAAGGAATTGCGCACCTCCGCGTTCTCCTGCCCCACGATCCTGGACCCGCTCCCGGGATTCCGATTCCGCGCCTACCGGCAAGGGGCGCTGCTGGAGCTGGCCCATCACTGGCGGCTGCTCCAGGCCTGTGGCCGCTCGGCCGCCACGGCGCTGGCCGGCCTGATCGGGTTCGACGACCGGCAGAACGGGATGATCGTCTGGGTGCCCCTCGAACTGCGGTTCCTGCGCACCTTCTCCCGCACCGCACCCAGCGGCCACCGGCTCCGCTCGGCCCTGGAACGCTACGACCACGAGCACGGCTTCCGGGTGTACGTCGCCCAGGAGGCGATGAAACGCACACCAGAGACGACCACTCCCCCGGTCGTGCGCCCCATCCGGGTGCCGGAATGCGAATGGTGTGCCTGGTGGGAGACCTGCCGTCCGCGCATGGATGACGACGACATCTCCCTGCGCATCTCCAAGACCCCCCTGGACGTCCGTGAGCTCCAGGCCCTGATGGGGCTCGGGATCACGACGGTATCGCAGCTGGCCGATGCTGACGTCGAGGCCCTACTGCCCGACTACCTGCCCCTGACCGCGCACCGCGACCGCGCCGAGGCCCGGCTCCGGACCGCCGCCCGGCGCGCCCGGATGCTGAAACGCGGAGTCGCCCTGGAGAAGGTGTCTGTGGATCCGGTCGAGGTGCAAAGGGCCCCGGTCGAGGTGGATCTCGACATCGAGACCGATGAGGGTGACCGCACCTACCTGTGGGGGGCCCTCCTGACCAACCGCGGCGCGGGGACGCAGAAATACCACCACTTCAGCTCCTTCAGCTATCTCTCCCCCAGCGCCGAGGTGGAGGTGGCGGCCAGTTTCGCCCACTGGCTGGTGCGCCTGGCCACCAGGCATCCCAGCCTGCTGGTGTACCACTACTCCGACTACGAGGTAGTGCACCTGCGCCGCCTGGCGCAGCGGAGCGAACACCCGGACCTGCTGGCGGCCTGCGACCTGGTGAAGGAGCATTTCGTCGACCTGTTCCAGGTAATCCGCGACAACTTCGTCGCCGTGGACGGGCTCGGCCTGAAGGTGGTGGCCAGCAAGGGAGCAGGCTTCTCGTGGCGCGATGAGGAGCCAGGTGGCCTGAACTCGCAGACCTGGTTCGCCACGGCCGTCGACGGCCCCACCGCCAAGGACCGGAAGGCGGCCCGCAAACGCGTCCTCGAATACAACGAGGACGATGTCCTCGCGACCTGGCATGTCCGGGAATGGCTGGAGCAATTCGACTCCTGAAACACGCCAGGGCACCGCGATACGCGGCAGCGGAGTCCCCAGCCGGTGGCTACAGTGGTGAGTACAGTTATGCATCGTGCGCTCCTCTGACGAGATCATGGCCAGGCAGAAGACACGCGTGCGTTTCCGCAGTGCGGACATGGATTTCATCTTCAGCTACCTGCTGGGCATCTCTAGCCTGTTCGGCGCCCACGGACCGCTCTTTGCCGCGGCCAGCCGGATCCGCAACGCGAGGGCCTCCGACTGGCGGCGTGAGTTCGGCGCCCTCGCCGACCGTGCCCAGCATCACACCGCCAGCGCCGCAGGCTGTGCTGAGGAGGCCCGGCAGTGGGCCCTAACCGACTGCTACGCCAACCGCGCCGTCCTGCAGTTCACCGATCCCGCCGCACCGGAATTTACCGAGCGCTGGCGGCGCATGGAGGATGCCTTCGCCACCGCGATGCGCTGGTGGCGGGCTCCGGTCACGGCCATCGAGGTGCCGTTCGAGAACAGTTCACTGCCCGGGTATCTCCTGAAGCTGGACGATAAGCCACGGCCGGCCATCACCATGATCGGCGGCGGGGACACCAGCCGGGAGGATCTGTTCGCGTTCGTGGGCCTGGCAGCCTGGCAGCACGGCTACAACGCGATCATGGTGGACCTTCCCGGACAGGGCCACACCCCCGCCCGCGGCCTGACGTTCACCACTGGCATGCAGCGCCCCGTCTCCGCCGTCATCGACCACCTGTACGCGGAGATCCCGGCCACGACCCACGTCGCGGCATATGGCGTCTCCGGCGGCGGATATTTCTCCTGCCAGGCCGCCGCCACGGATCCCCGCATCGATGCCTGGGTGGCGGCCACTCCCATCTACGACGTCGCCGAAGTCTTCCGCAGGGAGTTCGGGGTGGCCCTGCGGGTCCCGGGGCCTCTCCTGAAATGGCTGCTCACGCTCACAGGCCGCGTGAACGAGGCCGCGGAGGTGAACCTGCGGCGTTACGCCTGGCAGTTCGGCACCGCGGATTTCGTCAGCGCCGTCGAGGAGGTGCTCCAGCAGGCCCAGCCCGTCGATCACAGCCGCATCACATGTCCCTCGCTCTTCCTCTACAGCACCGGTGAGGGCCCGGAGCTACGCCGGCAGCTCGATTTCCTGGAGCACAGCCTCACGGAGCGCGGGGTACCGGTGACCTCCCGCGTCTTCACCGCCGCCGATGGCTGCGAGGCGCACTGCCAGCTGAACAACCTGCGCCTAGCCCAGGCCGTCATCTTCGACTGGTTGGGCACGCGTTTCCCGGCGCCGCCAGAGGCTTGAGGCCGCCAGGCCAGGATGGGGACCACCACGCAGCGTCCCGGTTCCTCACGGATCCGGGCGTGAGAAGCGATGGGATCACGGCATCCGCTGATCCGTGAATCGCTCCCGCACGGTACTGCTGGTGACCTCCCAGATGCGGTCTATGGCAAGACGCGCTAGGAAATCGTCGTCGTGGCTGACGACGATCAGCGCGCCGCGATAGGCATCGAGGGCGGCGACGAGGAGATCAACGGTTGCGAGGTCGAGGTTGTTGGTGGGCTCGTCGAGGATCAGCAGCTCCGGTGGCGGGTCGGCCAGCAGCAGGGCTGCGAGGGTGGCGCGGAAACGCTCGCCGCCCGACAGGGCCGCCACGCGGCGGGTGACCGCGAGGTCACGCAGGCCGAACCGGGCTAGCCGGGAGCGCAGCTGCGCCTGGCTGGCCGACGGTGCAGCTCCGCTCACGGCTTCCAGCACCGAGGCTCCACCCGGCAGCAGGGCCAGCCGCTGTGGCAGATAGCCGACCCTATGGGTCAGCACCCGTCCCGTAGCGCCACCCGTCAGCAGCGCATCCAGCAGCCGGGTCTTGCCCGCGCCGTTGCGTCCGGTGAGCGCCACCCTCTCGGGTCCCTGCAGCACCAGGGGCGGCTCAGCGGAGTTCACCTCCACCAGGCGCCGCGAGGCAGGCAGCCGCAGCTGCGGCAGGTCGATGGCCACGGCGTCGCCCTCCCGCAGCCGGGACTCCGCCTGCTCGACGGCGTCTTGCGCCTGCCCGACCC
>ERZ773054.27-NODE-27-length-104082-cov-6.923731_pt1 | contig 104082 bp, 96 predicted proteins | sample MGYA00580630_ERZ773054 | MGnify/ENA primary metagenome ERZ773054 (study PRJEB29015, sample SAMEA2737994) | human oral metagenome | biome: human oral; feature: human-associated habitat; material: dental | place: China | collected 2115 ... | reverse complement strand
TTCAAGGAACACCCGCCGACCCTTGTCTTTCCACGAGTCAGCTTCTATATATTACTTCATCCCCTTCGTTTCGTCAAGCTCTTTTTTTAAAAAGTTTTAACGGGATGGCGGGCGCGAAAGGTAACCGGTATAAGGCCGCAGGCGTCGGCCATCTGCCGGGCCGCCGCAAAATGCGCTCCGATGGCTTCCGGCTGGTGGGCATCGGAACCGATCGTGATATATTTTCCTCCCAGTTCACCGTAACGTCGATAAAGAGGAAGAAGTTCTTCCGCGGCGGAAGCATCGCCGAGGCGGCGCGTATTGAGTTCTAACGCCGTGTTTGTTTCGATCAAGGCCCGCAGTACTTCGTCGATCCCGGCCGCATATTCGTCATAGCGAAGACCGGGAGACTCGTAGGGCGCATAGCGGGCGATGTAATCGATGTGCCCCAAAGTGTCGATGTAAGGATGTGCCCGTACCAAGCGCGCCATCAAATGGAGATACGCCCCATACATCGCTTTTTGCGTCCGGCCTGCATAACCCGTCGCTTCATAAAGATCCCGCCCATCCAGCAGATGAACGGAGCCGATGATTTCGTCGAAAGGAGCTCGAGCTAAAAAAGCCTGGGCCATCGCTTCTTCCCCTAAAACCAGCCCCACTTCCACGCCTAAGAGCAGTTCTTCCCCCCGCAGCGGTTCATAAGCCGCCCAGTATTCTTCCGGCGAAAACCAAAAGGTCAGATCCCCCGGGTAGCTGAAATCCACATGTTCCGTAAATACCAGCCCCAACTCCTGTCTTTTAGCCGCAGCTAAAGCCTCCTGGGCAGTCATGGTGGAGTCGGCGGAGAATCGGGTATGGAGATGGCTGTCAAAAAACATTGCCGTCACTGTCCTTTCTGGGGTTATCGCTTTTTATCATAACACAAATAAGGTTCCACACGAAAGTCTTACCGACAGGAAAGAGCGCAGCCACGAGAAGGCCGCGCTCTTTCCTATTGCCAATATTTCATTGAGGGGGAGTGTTTTAGCTGGCGTGTTCTTCTAAAATATCGCGCAGGGCATGGGAGCTGGACGTGTGGGAGCGGACAACCTTGACATTCTTGCGCCGCGCCTCGATGAGCGCGCTCTGCACCATCTTGTGGCTGACGGTGTGGGTGAAGAGAACCATGATATCCGGCGTTCCGATCTTATCCCGAAACCCTTTCGGTACCTGCGTAAAGACTTTCGCCCGACACGCGTACTTCTCACATAGGTCCTTATACTGGCGGACCATACAGTCGTTGCCGCCCACGATGACTATGCTCATGACAATATCGCTCCTTTAGAGTGTATGAGAATACTTATCAGTAATTAAATGATAACAGTTCTCATTTTTTCTGTCAAGAGAAAAAAAGCGAAAAATCATCGTCGATTCGTTTTCGTGAAGATGGCACCCGAGAGGATGACGTTCATTTCAAATATGATCCAATATTTCTTATATGATAAAAAGCGTCCAACCCCTCAGAGCATGCCGAACCTAAAGGAAGAGATCGGTATAGGCAGATCATGAATAGGCGCCCGGTGCAGCCGGAATACACTTAATCGACATAAAATAACAGGAACCTCTTTGGCAAAAGTCCATGGTGCATCGTCGCCAAAACAGCGGCACCGTTTGCTTATTTTTCTGTCAGGGCCCCGGCCAACGCGGCAAATTCAGAAAGCGACAGGGTTTCTCCCCGCCGGAGAGGATCAATCCCCGCCTTCGAAAGCGCCCCTTGCAGAATATCCCGGGGAAGGCCAAGGCTTTTCAGGGCGTTTCCTATGGTTTTTCTCCGCTGGCCGAAGGCGGCCCGCACAACGCGGAAGAAGTGTTTCTCATCTTCCACTTCCACCGGCGGTGTCTTTCGTACCACGCAGTCCATCACCGCCGACTCCACGGCGGGCGGCGGCAAAAAACAGCGTGGGGAGACCTCGATGGCCAGGCGCGGCTCCGTATAATACTGCACCGCCACGGAGAGCGCACCATAATCCCGGCCTCCCGGCAATGCAATCATCCGCTCCGCCACTTCCCGCTGCACCATGGTCACGATGCGGGTGATAGGAAGCCGTCTCTCCAACAGGGTCAAAAGAATGGGTGTCGTGATGTAGTAAGGGAGATTGGCCACCACCTTAAAAGGTTCTTCCCCCATGAGGGCGGGAATATCCGTCTTTAAGATATCACCTCCAACAATGCGCACCCGGTCGTAGCCGGACAACGTTTCTGCCAGCACCGCGGGGAGTTTTTTATCCAATTCCACCGCCGTCACACTGGCCCCCGCCTCCGCCAGGCCCTGAGTTAAAGTGCCGATGCCCGGCCCGATCTCCAATACTCGATCACCGGGGCAGATGTCCGCCGTTTCCACGATGGCCTCGACCGTGCCGCCGTGGATGAGAAAATTTTGTCCTAACCGTTTGCTGGCATGAAGGTCAAAGGCTTTCAAAATATGTCGGGTCACGCCGGGGTCGGAAATCTTAGGCTTCAACATTATCGTCGTCCCTTTCCTTCAGCCCCCGCAAGGCGGCGGAAAACTCTTCCCGAGTGACGCCATAGTGATTAAGCCGCCGCAGGAATGTCTTGGCGTTGGCATACCCCACCCCGAGGGCCGCCCCCAGCTTCGCCCGGCGTTCCCCTGCCGACGCCGCACCGCTGAGATTCGCCGCCGTCATGTCCATGATCGTGAAGGTCTCCCTGGGCGCCCAATCCATGGTCCGCACCTTCGCCAAGGCGGCACGAATCGCAGCGGGAGAGGCCTGTTCCACCCCCACATCATCATTGGCCGTAGCTTCCTCCCGGGGGATAAAAGCGTGCTTCGCCGCTGGAAAACGCTTCGCAAGAAAACGGCGGATCCGCTCTCCCGCCGTATCCGGGTCGGTGAGGATGATAATGCCGCGCTTTTCATAGGCTTTTTCAATATCGCTGAGGGACCGACGCGACAGGGAAAATCCTCCGGTGATGAGGCAGTCCGCCTCCACGGCGCGGCGGATGGCGGCTACGTCCATCTTCCCTTCCACCACCAAAACTTCTTTGATCATGTCGCCTTCCCCTCGATTACTGCCGTGGCCACCGCGTAGACCTCAGCGGCGATGTCCTCTGCCGGGCGCGGGGCGTCATCCACGCTGCAAAGGATGCGATGCCAGCCGAACCGGGCCGCGACTTTTCGGTAAGCTTCGTGACAGCGGTGAAGATACGCCCGATCCGTCTCGTGAATATCCCCTCGCCCTTCGGCCTTCGCTCGGGCTGTCAGCAGTCGGTCGCTCACCGCCGGGGCCATATCCAGAAAAATGACCCCGTCGGGACGGGGCAGGCCCAATTTATCGTACTCAAAGTCGGAGAGCCAAGCGATGTACGCTTCCCGCTCTGCCGCATCCTCAATCTTCACCGCCTGATGCACCATGTTCGAGGTGGTGTAGCGATCCGCCAGCACGATGCCGCCGCTCTCGTAATATTCCTTCCATTTCATCTGATAGGAAGCGTAGCGATCCACGGCAAAAAAAGCGGAGGCCGCATAAGGGCTCACCGCATCCGCCTCTTTCCCGAAATCCCCCGCCAAGTACATTCTGACCAAAGCCGAGGAGTCCGCGGCGTAATCGGGAAATTCCACCCGCCGCACCGATCTCCCCGCCTCCTTCAGCCGCTCTTCCAGAAGACGCGTCTGCGTCGCCTTGCCGGAGGCGTCCCCCGCTTCCAAGATGATAAGCGTACCCTTTCCCATCATGTCCTCCTACCGCAATACCCGAATCGTCGTCAGCGTCACGTCTTCCGGCCCCGTTACCCGGAGCCCCAGCGCCGTCATTTCCCGCAGATACGCTAGGATCTCGCGGGAAATACGCTCCCCGGGGCAGAGCACAGGAATCCCCGGCGGATAAAAAGCAATCTCTTCCGCCGCCACGCGCCCCGCCGCCTCGGGAAAGGGCACTGCTTCCGAAGGAGCAAAGAACGCCTCCCGAGGGGCGGCAGCTTGGGAGGGAAGTTCCGGCAAAGAGATATGAGGTCGCTCCAAGGGAGAACGGCGATGACGAATGGCCAAATCTTTTAAGGACTTCGCCAAAAAGAGCGCCTCTTCTTCCCGGTCCGCCAGAGTTAAAAGGAACAGCACATTGTAGGCATCCGTCAACTCACAGGCAATATGATAGTCCCGCCGCAGAATATCCGCCGCCGCCCTCCCAGAGAGCCCCAGCCACGCCGTTTGCACCGTCACTTTCGTCACATCAAGGGCCTCGGCCCCGGGACGGCCCATGTATTCTTCGCCAAAGCACCACAATCCCGGCGAATCGTTCACCACACGCCGCACGCCCGCAGCGAGGCGTACCGCTCGACCAACGAGATCATCCCCATACACCGCCATCTGCAGCCGAGCGATATCCAAGGAAGCCAACAGGAGATAATTGGGGCTGGTGGTGGTCAAAAGAGCCGCCGCCCGGCGCACCGCCTCTCCCGACACCCGTCCCCCCTGCCGAAAGAGCATCGAGGTCTGCGTCAGCGATCCCAAAAGTTTATGCGTACTCTGGGCCACTAAGTCCGCGCCGCAAGAGAGTGCATCCGGCGGCAGCGCCTCGGAAAAGCGCAGATGAGGGCCATGGGCTTCATCTACCAGAACCGTCACATCCCGGGCATGGGCCAGCGCCGTGACAGAAAGCAAATCAAAAGTCACGCCGTAATAATTGGGATAGACCACAAGAACCGCCTTGGCCGCCGGATGCTCCGCCAACGCTCGGGACACCGTTTCCGTAGTGATTCCCAAGGTGATCCCCAGCCGCTCGTCCATCACCGGGGGCAGATAAACCGGGACCGCCCCCGTGAGTACCAAGCCGTTAAAAACTGACCGATGGACATTTCGGGGCAGCAACACCTCGTCCCCCGGCGAGAGCGCCGCCAACATCATGGTGTGAACGGCCCCGCTGGTCCCGTTCACCATGAAATAGGCGGCCTCAGCGCCGTAGAGTTCCGCTGCCAGCGCCTCAGCTTCGGCGATGCAGCCCGTAGGATGGTGGAGATCATCCAATTCTTCCATGAGGGACACATCGGCCCGCAGTCCTTCGGAAGTAATGAACTGCCGCAGCCGAGGATGGGCCCCCAACCCCTGCTTATGCCCCGGCGTATGAAAAGGGCGGGCATCCCCGACGGCATAAGCCTCAACGGCTTCCGCCAGCGGCGCCCGCCGCTGATTCCCCTTCATGCCCGCCCGCCGTCCGGGCTGTTTTCCGCATCCTGTCCTTTCGCGGGGGGCTTCCCCATCACCTTCTGTATCGTTTCTCCTAACGTAGGGGCCGGCGCCGGCTGAAGAGGCAGGCGCACATGTACCTTCGTGCCGCGTCCCGGCGCCGAGGTCACCGTCAGCTGCGCCCCGATGATGGCGGCCCGTTCCTGCATCCCTAAAATACCGAAATGCTCATAGCCTGTCGCGCTGGCTCCTTGCCGATGAAGCATCTCCACGTCAAAGCCCTTGCCCCTATCCTCCAATAAAAGAGAAATCCCCGGTTCCGCATAATGAATGCGCAGCGCCGCCTTCTTCACCCCTGCATGGTGCAGGACATTATTCATGGCCTCCTGCACGATGCGGAAAAGCCCCGTCTTGATATGCGGCGGCACGGGAATCTCCCGGCCTTCCACCGCCAGCTGGACGTCCAGCATATCCCGCTCCTTATAGCGACGAATAAGCTGCTCCACCGCCGCCAAAAAGCCCAGATCATCCAGAGCCATGGGACGCATATCAAAGACGATCTGCCGGATGCCGCTCATGCAGGACCGCATATGCCGCCGCATCTCCTGAAGATTCAGCTTCGCCTCGTCGGGATCAATGTCCACCAGCCGCTCGACCACAGACGCCTCCATGATGAGATTCGCGATCTCCTGCGCCGGGCCGTCGTGAATTTCCCGGGAGACCCGGAAGCGCTCTTCCTCCTGGCCCCGGATGATGGCCGCGCTCAGGAAGCGGCTCTTGGACGCTTCCTCCATCTGGGCCACTACGTCGCTGATCTGGGAGCCAAGGAAGCTCAGCATGGAGCTGATCCGCATAGCCAAGCGCTCCGCTGCCACCACCGTTCGCCGCAGATGCTGCAAGCGGAGCTCCATCTGATTGCGCTGCTGGCGAAGCTGACGCTCCTTCTCCCGGGCGATGCCGAGCTGCACCTGGATCATCTTCACTGCCTCATAGGCCTGCTGAATCTTCTCCTCGGAGTAGTCCGTAAACCGGCTGCTGGCCCGTACCAGCCGCTGCTTCTCCTTCTGCTCTTCCGCTTCCAACGCATCTACTTCATCGATCACTTCGTTGGCCTGCCGCTTCACTTCGGCCAGATTGCGTTTGCTGATCTCGACTTCGTTCCTGGCCTCTTCATAAATATCAAAGATCTGTCCCTTGCTGTTTTCAATGGATTGCAGCATGGATTGCAGGATGTGCTGCAGGGATTTCTCCCCCAGCGTCTCCTCCAACGATGACTCTTCCAACAAAGTTTCTTCGTCTCCCGGCATATCGATACGCTCCTTCACCCTCACGACCTGCCCCGCAGCCCAATATTTCCCGTTATCCGCGCCCTCAACCTCAGCCAGCCGCCACGAGTGGAAAAAGCGGCTAACCATCAAGAAGGCCAACATCTATTTTTTATTTTAACCTATCCTTTCCCTTTTCGCAAACCCCACAATATGCTTAGCCCCCGCCCGTGTTCTTCCTCGGTTCTCTCTCATAAGTCATGGCGCAGGCCATCTTCTTTTTCTCTACTCGCGCGTACACCTCCTAAAAATGGACGTAAAAAAAGCACTTTGCGTATTTTGCAAAATGCTTTTTGTTTATTCGTTTATTGAAATAGTCACGCCGACTGATGCGGCACTTCCTCAATGCTCTTGATGTAACATCCCTCAAGAACCACATACTCACATGCGGGATCGTTGAGCACTTTGACATCGTAAGCCCAGTCCTCTTCATCTTCTGCGAAGCAAATTGGCTTGCAAAGCAAATTTTCATCTTCAATAGTGATAATCCTTGCCAAATTTCCCCGCTCCTCGATCTCAATCAACAGATTTATTTTCTCCAATGAGGTCATGCTCTCACTCCTCACCATAAACGGGAACTACGGTACTCCTTAAAATCAACGGATGGCTTACATCAATCTTCACACAACGTATCTTGCCGTAATATGCCCTCACGGTTCATAAGGGTACATGAATTTCTCCATGGAGGCGATGTCCGATATAACTGTACGATGATCGATTGCATGATCGCCGCGTTGTAACAAACCGATCCGATCAGCGCATGACGAGTGACTTAGCGCTCCGAACACTTACCAAGGCACTCAGCAGTCAACGGAAAAAAGCAAAGATTTGACTCTTTGCCGTGATAAGGGAAACCCATACATATCAAAAGCATTCACAGACTGCTGCGTGAAACATGACCGCGTTGTTGGTTCAGGCCGGAACCCCCCGATAGAAAACCTGACGGGCGGCTTGTTCATCTTCCCAATAGATCTCCGTCGCCAGCGCAAAACCATTGAATGTCGTGGCGCTGGCCGTAGTATAAGCCCCGCAGTCCGGGACCAGAAGCTTGTCGCCCACCGCGAGCTTGGGCAAAAGGATATCCCGTCGCACGAAGTCAATGGAGTCGCAGCTCGGCCCCACCAACGTTGTCTTACGCCGCCGCCCCGGCTTAAAGGCCACGAAATCAAAAGTCCAATGATCAAAAATCGCCCCGGAAAAAGTACCGTAGAGCCCTTCATCCAATATGTACCAGATCTGCCCGCCGCGTTCCTTCTCGCCGATGACGGACGTTACCAGATTGACCGCCGTCCCGCAGAGAAAACGCCCCGGTTCCGCCCAGACTTCGACATCGGGAAAGAGAGCCTCAATCTCCGCCTCAATGGCCGTCATGAGACCGCCCGCGTCTGGGCGGCCGCCGTCTGCCGTAGGAATGGGAAAACCGCCGCCAATATCCAAGAGGGAGAGGGGCATCCCCGCGGCCGCCGCCTCGTCAAAGAGCCGCCGCATCAAAAGCATCGCGTCATGGTAAGCCTCGAGAGAAAGGGACTGACTGCCCACATGAAAGCACAATCCCACCGGGGAAAGCCCCGCCTCCTTCGCCTCCCGCAGGAGAAGGAGCGCCGCCTCAGGCTCCGCGCCAAATTTGGCATTGAGATCCACCAGCGCTGTCTGGTTCTTCACCCGAACCCGCACGAGAACTTCCGCCCCCGGCACCGCCGCCGCCATCTTTCCGATCTCGCTGCGATCATCGAAAGTAAAGCGGCGAACGCCAAACTGAGCCGCGGCCGCCATCCCCTGCGACGTCTTGACCGGGTTCGCGTAAATCATCCGCGTCCCAGGAATTCCCATGCGGGCCAGGGTCTCAATCTCCCCCGCCGAAGCCGTATCAAAAGAAGCCCCTCGTCGCGCCAGCGTTTCCATGATCCGCGGCGCGGGATTCGCCTTCATGGCATAATACACATTTACCCGCGGCATGCGGCGCCGCAGAAAATCATAATTTTTCTCCACCTGCGCCAGCGAAATAACCACAAAGGGGGTGGGATATTTCCCTGTCAAAAGCTGCATCTCTTTTTTTGTGAGGCGAAAGCTCTCCATAACACTCTCCCATTCTGCCGGGAACACGCCGCCGCGGCGCCCGTTCCCCCATTGATGAAATTCCCCGCCGATCAAGAGTTCCGTCGAGGGTAAACCGTTCTGCCGTTCTTTGCCCTTATTGTAATCCCTGCCACGGCATTACGCAAGGCATTTTCCTCTCGCGGCAGGAAAAATTTTCGTCCTCTTGCTTTTACCGTCGATACCCATTACAATCATAGGAAGGAAAATTTTTAATAAGGGTGATCATCCATGAGCTTTCTCTCCAAACTGATTCCAGCGCGCTTTCGCAAAAAGAAAGACCCCATCGAAGAGGTCAAAAACAACCTGCCCAAGGAACGGGAAAATATCAAAAAATCCTTTGCTGTCTACTGTAACGCCCATCATAACACCAACGATGGCAAGCTCTGTCCTAAGTGCAGCGCCCTCCTTTTAGTGGTCATGGCGAAGATGAGCCGCTGCCCTTACGGCATCACCAAGCCGGTCTGTGACCGCTGCGACCGCCAATGTTTCGGCGAAGCACACAACAAGGCCTTCATGGAGATCATGGAGGGATCGCGCCGCGGTATGCTGGTGCGCCACCCGATGATGACGGTGCGGCACAAGATCATGAAGTTAGGCGTAGATTACGCGAAGAAGAAGCAAAACGACGCGGCCAGCGAAAAGGCGGAAAGCCGCCGCAAGGCCCGGGTAGATCGGCTCAAAAAGCGAAAAGAAAAAACATGACACAAAAGCCCCTGCCGACCATTCGGCAGGGGCTTTGCTTATCAAGTCGGCCCGCCCTCGGTCTCAGTCCTTCATCTCCGTATCGCTGATGACCCGGCCCAAGCGCAGCCCAAAGAGAAAATTCCCCAGCCATTTGTACACCACGGTAAAATTTGTGTAGGCACCGGCAAGACGCAGGAGATGGACTGCCATCCATGCCGTCCAAGCGAAGAACCCCTTCATTTGCCAGTTTCCTATGGCGACGACGGCGTGACCGCGGCATATCGTGGCCATAGCGCCAACGTCCCGATAGGAGAACGTCGCGAGCGGCGTCTCCCCGGCCATAAGCTTTTTGATGTTAGCGGCGCAGACCACGGCCTGCTGGGTGGCCACTGGGGCCACCGTGGGCAGTGGCCGTCCCTCCTGCAGGAAGCAGGCACAGTCGCCGAGAGCGAAGATGTTGGGATACTCTTTGATCTGAAGGGTGGGCTGCACCACCACGCGCCCCGCACGATCTAATTCCGTGCCTAAAGCCTTCATGAGAGATACCGCCTTAACCCCCGCCGTCCAGATGACCGTATTGGTGGGCACGCTCGCGCCCCCTTGCAGGATCAGCTCTTGGCCGTCGTAATCCATCACCTGCGTGTTGAGGCGCACATCGACCCGCCGCACCTCCCGCAGCACCCGCAAAGTTTCCTGCTGCAAGGCCTCCGGCATCATGGGCAGCACTTTATCCATGGCCTCTACCAAAAGAATGCGAACCTCGGAAAAGTCCATCCCGTGATACTCGCGGGATAGAACGTCATAGATCAGCTCCGACAGCGCCCCGGCGCACTCCACCCCGGTGGGGCCGCCCCCCACGCAGACAAAAGTCAAAAGGCGGCAGCGCTCCGCCGCATCCTCTAAGCGGCTGGCCTGCTCAAACATCCGCAGCACCTGATTGCGAATGCGGATGGCTTCCTGTAAAGTCTTCATGCCAAAGGCATGGCGTGCCACCTGCTCCAACCCGAAATAATTCGTCGTCGCCCCCGCCGCCAACACCAAATAATCGTAAGCCACGTCCCCCCGATCCGTCCGCAAAAGATTTTCTTCCGGCAAAACCCCCTCAGCGTGGGCCAAGAAGAAATCCACATTGGGCCGATGGTGGAAAAACGCTCGGATGGGATACGCGATTTCGTTTTCCTCCAATTCGGCGGTGGCGAGCTGATAGAGAAGGGGCTGAAACAGATGAAAATTATTTCGGTCCACCACCGTGATGTCCACCGCTTCCCGCGCCAAAAGACGCGCCAATTTTATCCCGCCGAACCCGGCCCCCACGATGACAATATGCTTGCGTTTTTTATCGGCCATAAATTTTCTCCTCAGTTTTCGAACAAATGTTTCACGTGAAACATTTTCCTTCGTCTGTTTTTCCTCTTAAATTATAAAAGAGGGGCGCAGAAAATACAACGCGCTTCTTCAAGGAAAACTTTTTCTCCGCCACTGGACAGGCAGAGAAAACTTTTTATAATATGAATTGTGAAGCAAAATACGCCTCAAAGATAAATTATGAGGCTGAGGCCGTACTGATAAATCCGCTTCAACGCCGAAGGAAGGGAGCCGTACCCATGAAACCATCCATATCGAAACTCCTCTCCGGCCCCGTCGGATTTGCGGCGGCCGGCATACTACTCAGCGGTCTTTTGGGGACACCGGGGGCGCTGGCCGTGGGAACCGCCGTCTGGATGGCCCTCTGGTGGATCTTCCGCCCCGTCCACATCGCCGTCACGTCGCTCCTGCCCATCGCCGTCAACGCGGCCTTCACCCTCATCCCCAACGCCCACGTCATCGCCCAATACTTCACCGACATCGTGGTGCTGCTCTTAGGCGGCGATCTCATCTGCCTGGCGTGGACCACCACCGGGCTGGATCGGCGCATATCGCTGCGCACCCTCTGCCTCATCGGCACGTCGCTTCGCCAGCAGATCTTCGTCTGGCTCAGCGCTTCCGTAGTCCTATCGGCTTTCCTCCCCAACACGGTGGTAGCCGCCATCTTCTGCCCCATCGCCGTAGGCATGCTGCAATTCGTCGGTGAAGAAAACATCGCTGCCAGCCGCCTCGCCGTCCCCATTCTCCTCGCCATCAGCTGGGGCAGCGGCATCGGCGGCTTCGGCTCCCCCATCGGCAGTCCGGCGAATTTAGTGGCCATCTCTTACATGGAGCAGCTCACCGGCCGCGAATTTATGTATGTTCAGTGGATCGGGCGCTTCGTCCCCATTCTCCTCATCATCTTCCTCGTCAATCTCCTCTTTCTGTGGCACCTCAAAACCCCCGCCAAAAATTTCCACGGCACCCGGGAAGAATTTCAAAAAATGTACGCCGATCTCGGTCCCATGAAAAAAGGGGAACAGATCTGCTTTTGGCTCTTTTTCCTCGCCATCTTCCTGGCTTTCGCCCGCCCCCTCTACGCTCCTCTCCTGCCGGGGCTGAAACCGGCCTACGTCTTTCTCATCATCGGCATGATGATGTTCGTCCTGCGGGACGAAAAAGGGGATGTGCTCCTCACGTGGAAATTCGCCGAAAGCCATGCCATGTGGGGCATCATGATCATGGCCTCCTCCGGCCTGGGATTAGGGCGCCTCATCATCGAAACCGGGGCCGTGGAACGCATGGCGGCCCTTTTCAGTGCCCTCCATCTCACGGGAGGCTTTGTCACCATGTTTCTCTTTTGCGCCTTCGCCTGTTTCATGTCGGAAATGTCCAGCAACACCGGGGCTGCCTCCATCTGCATCCCCATGGTCATCTCTCTCTCGGGGGCGCTTTCTCTAAACCCCATCCCCTACGTTTTAGGCACTGTCGCCGCCTGCTCCTGTGCCTATGTTCTCCCTGTCACCACCCGGGCCATTCCCGTAGGCTTCGGCCTCGACGCCAGCGTCCAAATGCGGGAGGGCCTAAAGCTCACCCTCCTCTCCCTCGTTATCAACGCCGTCGTCTGCTGGCTCAGCATGGAATACCTGCCGCTGTTTTCGCACTTATAAATCTGACATTCCTATATCGGAAACAGTCAATACTTTTCGATAAATCTTTTGCAAAAAGTAATTGTTTCGTCTTCCGTCATATCTTGATCAATAAAGTTTTGCAGCTCTTTTTTGATGACGTCATACAATTCCCGATACCCATCTGAATCCGAAAAAACCGTATGACACATCAGCCCATATACGCCGCAAGTAACGGCGTAGTACCTCGCACATTTCTCCAAAGTAATGTGGCAGGACTCCTCATATTCTTCGTCAGCAAGAATTATTCCGTTCTCGCTGCCCGTTGTTCCTACTGTGTTTAATTGCTTCCACATATCATCTTCATCCTTTTCTATCTATCTTCACTACACGCCATCAGCAGGCATTCCGTAAGCAGGACTCCGTTTTATCATCGTATTGAGCATATCACAAAAGTATGCGTAAAATGTTAGGCACGTGAACAAATACTTTCATGACGAAATTTCACAGAATAAACTCCTCGTGGGAAAACAATACCTTCTTGACCAGAAAAACTCAAAATCAAAAAATCCCGCAGACCCTATGGAATAAGGTTTGCGGGATTTTATTTTCCTGGTGGAGACGAGGGGGATCGAACCCCTGACCTCCTGCATGCCATGCAGGCGCTCTCCCAGCTGAGCTACGCCCCCGTAGTGTCGGTCTGCGTTTACCCGACGAAAAGTAGTATACACTAAAACCCAAGGGAGTGCAAGCAGAAAATATCGTGTCAGACCTCCCCCTCCGCCATGATGCCTAACTTTCGCTTCCAGTAGCGGGAGTAAATGGCGGCCAGCGGATTGTGTCCCAAGAGGCGATCCTTCACGACTAAGGTAGTGACGGGGCCGGGGCAGCTCATGTTGAAGAGCGCGTCGTGTCCTACGCAGAGGCCGCAGGAGAGGAAGAGCTCCACCCCCTGCTCGGTCAAAAACCGCGCCTGCGATTTGGGATTGCACATGGCCTCGTGATCGAGTTCCGGTTTAACCTGTTTAAGCCCAAAGGCTTTTTTGGGAATGCTGCCGTTTTTACAGCACACGCTGTAAAAGGTGAATCCTTCTTTCTTATAGTAGCGGGCAATACAGGCCGCTTCGGCGTTGAGGCCGATGCAAAATGCCATGCCCAATTTTGTATATCCCATCCGTCGGGCAAATTCTGCTGTTTCCTCCAGGCGCGTGATGTCGCTATAGAACGTGCCTTCAACGTATGCCGCCGCTTCCATGATCCGCTGTTCCTCCGGCGTGTAAGCGGCTTTCATGGCCTCTTGATCCGCTCCGGTACAGTTGACGCCCTTCGTATAACAGGCATGGGCGGAACATGCCGCGCAATCGCATTTCATGGCAATTCCTCCTCGCTTCTCCCTCGTTCCTGTCGGCAAATCGTATACGCCAAAAATCTCGCCGTCTATCTGAAAGCGGAGATACTACCCGTCCGTTTCCACCCGCGCCCGGCTGCCGCGGCTCGATTTTTCCACAATGATCTGACGGGGAAGAGCCTGTTTCAGTTCTTCCCGATGGCTGATGAGGCCGATGAGTTTGCCCCGCGCCGTGAGGCCCTGGAGCATGGCCACGGCGCTTTCCAAGGCCTCGGGGTCAAGGGTGCCGAAGCCTTCGTCGATGAAGAGGGTCTCAATGGCGACGCCGCCCGCGTTCTCCGTCACAGTATCCGAGAGGCCCAGCGCCAACGCCAGAGAGGCCATAAAACTCTCCCCGCCGGACAGGGTTTTCACGGAACGCCGCCGACCGGTATAGCGGTCCAATACATCCAAGGCGAGACCGTGTTTTTTCCGCTTATCGTCTTCCACCTGCGCTTCATGGGGAAGAAGGGAAAAGCGGCCGCCGGTCATGTCGCCCAATCGGATATCCGCCGCCGCAACGATGCGGGCAAAGCCCGCCGATTGCACGTATTCTTCGAGGCTCGTCCGACGTCCGGCCGCTTTTCCGCTGATCCGCTCATAGACATTTTGCAGCACTGCCGCCCGATGCCGCCGATCCTGATTTTCCTCCCCGGCCTGCCGGATCTTTTCTTCAGCGGCGTGGTTTTGCTCCCGGCGGCTATATACCGCACTGTGAAGCTGCCGCGCCTTGGCCAGCGCCTGCTGCTTTTCTGTGAGCTGTTCCGTCAGCGCGGCCACGTCCGCCGGCACTTCGTCTCGCGTCTGTTTTTCCAACACCGCCAACTGGCTCTTCGTCTCCGTGACCGCGCGGTCATGCGCCTCGATCTCCTGCGTGCGCATGGTGATAGCCGCTTCGTCCGTATAATGAGCCGCGAAGGTTTCCTCAGTAAAACCTTGCTCCCGCAAAGCAGCGCGAAAGTCCGCGTCACTCTGGGCCGCCGCTTTTTCCTGTTCCGCCGTCTGCGCCGTCACTTCATCTCGTTTTGCCTGCGCTTCGATCCGAAGACTCTCCGCCGTCCGCGCGTCCTTCTCCGCGCTTTCTATCGCTTCGCGTTGCGCCTTGGCCGCCTGCTCTTTGTCCGCCCGGGCGTTTCGGGCTTTCTCTAGAGAATCGTAAGGGAGCGGTGGCAGCGCCTCCAGTGAAGCTTTGGCCGCTGCTTCGGCTTTTCCGGCGGCCAAAACGTCTTCCGCCGCCTGCCGCTCTTCTCCTTCCAGCTTGTTTTGGCGTTCCCGCGCCGCCAGTAATTCTTTCTCTTCCTTTTGCAGCGCCGACAACGCGGTATCGCACTGCGCCTCCTCCCGTTGGAGGGCTGATCGCTCCTCTTGGATCTGTCCTTGGGCCGCCTCCATGAGAGCGAACAATTCCTCCAGCGCGGCATCTTCTTTGGCCGTTCCCCGGTAGGCTGTCAACAGCGCCGCGCCTTGTGAGCGACGCTTATCCAAAAACGTGCCGATATCCTGCCGCAGCTTGCCGGCCAGCGTCTCGCAAACACTCCGCGCCTCCTGCGCGGCGCGTACCGCCTCGTCCTTTTCCCGCCGCGCCGCTTCCAATTTCTCCTTGCCCTTTTCCCAATCGGCTTCCCGGGGACTGTCCGACGTCAGAACGGCGGGACGAGGATGATGCAGGGCGCCGCACACGGGGCACGGCTGACCATCGACGAGTTTTTCCGCCAGCATCCCGGCGCGGCTGTTTTCCAGACGTCGCTCCATAGCGTCATGCGCGGCGCGCACCGTGTCGAAAGCGGCCTGCGCGGCAGCGCAGGCGTTCTTTCTCCTCTGCCAGAGGGCAATAGCTTCCCGACAGGCGGGGATATCCTCCCTTGTCAATCGCTGTCCGATACGATGATCTTCTTCCCACCGTTCCGCCTTGGCCCGCAGCATGGCCCGCTGTTCACGAAGAGCCGCCAACCCCGAAAGCTGCGCTTCCCCCGCCGCGATCTTAGCCCGCGCCGCTTCCCGCTGCTCGGTTAGGGTGCGCTGTCTTTCCCTTAAGGTGCAAATCTTTTTTTGCGCCTCGGCCAGCGCCGCCTGATATTGTTCCTTAGCCCCGTACAGCGGTTCCTGCTCTTTCATCGCCGCCGCTTCTTTTTCGGCTTGCTCCACCGCTGGACGCGCTTTCGCAGCCTCCTCTGCGCGGACTCTCGCCTTTTCCTGCGCCGCGATCGCGGCAGCCAAATGCGTTTCCTGATCCCGTTGTTTCTCTTTGGCCGCTTGAAACGCCGCCTTTTCCTTCCGCCAAGTTTCGTAGCGCGGCCCCACGAAGCGTACCGCTTTGATTTCCGCCGTTAAGGCCGCACGTTTTCCCTCTATGCCGACGGCAGCGGCCGAAAGCGCTGCCGCCTTTTGCCGAAGCGCATCCCGCTCTTTCAGCCGCTCGTTCACGCTTTGGGCTCGACTGACCGCGGCGGCCAGCTCCTGCATCCCCGCCTCGGCCGCCGTGATCTCTGCCGCTGCCGCTGCTTCGTTCGTATCGTCTTCCACCGCCAGCCGTGCGAGGATCGCCAGCATTTCTTCTAAAGAATCCACCGGCCCTGCCCCTGCGTATTTTTCTTTCAGCGCCGCCAAATCCGCCGCCAAATCACTCTCCGGCGCTGCTTTCGCTTCGCCAAAAGATTGGGCGATGCGCCGCGCGCTTTCCTTTGCCGCCTCCTTCGCTTGATCCGCCTCTTCTTTCAGAAGATCGGCCAGCCGCCGATAATTCTCGGTTTGAAAGATCTTCTGCAAGATCACCGACCGCTGCTCCGTATCCGCTTCCAATAATTCGCGAAACTCCCCCTGAGCGATCATGACCACCTGCTTGAACTGCGCGTAAGTGAGGTGCAGGATATCTTCCTCCACCGCCCGGTTGACCGCTGATAATTTATCCAGCAGCCGCCCGTCGGGGAAAAGCAGCGTGGCCTTCGGATTCTTCATCTCCACCGTGCCGTCCCGATGGTGAACGCAGGGCTGCCAGCGATGAATGGTATACAGCTGCCCCCGGTGCCGAAAAACCAACTCCACTTCCGGGCCCGTCCCCACAGCGGCAAAATCACTGGCCAACATTTTCGCCCCCCGGCGAAGACTGCTGGTCTGCCCAAACAGCGCGTAGCAGATCGCGTCAAAGATGGTGGTCTTCCCCGCGCCGGTGGAACCGGTGATGAGAAAAATCCCCTCGCCCCCCAAGGCAGCGAAATCAATGACCGTAGTGTCCTTATAAGTGCCAAACGCCGTCATGGTAAGGGACAGCGGCTTCATTCCGTCACCCCCGCTTCCCGGGCCGCCGCTAAAAGCACTGCCCATTCTTCCTCATTGGGGGGACTGCCGCCCTCCTGGGCGTAAAACGCCGTCACCCAGTCGTGAAAACTTTTCTCCTCCGTCACCGAACCCGCCGCGTCTCCCAGTTCGCGAAGCTGTCGGTGCGCAAACTCCACCTTCATGGCGTTGGGATAAAACTGTTTCACCAAATCCATGGCGTCAAGAAGGGGTGTTTCGTCCGTCAACGTCACATACAGATAATCCTCCGCCGCATCGCCTTCCCCCTTGGCCTGCTGTCGAAGATCCCCCAGCGTCCCCGTGACATGACGAAGATCGCGCCGGGGATGAAAAGGAATTCGCTCCGTGACAACCGGCGCCCCCTTCTCTCCCAAAGTTACCAGCACCATGGATTTTTCGTCGTCGGCCTCCCGCAGGGAATATTTCAACGGTGATCCGGCATAGCGCACTGTCTCTCGTCCGATCCATTGCGGGCGATGGACATGGCCCAGCGCCACATAATCGAAGCCGTCAAAAACCTCGCTCCCGATGGCCTCAATCGTGCCCACACTGGCCGCCATCACCTCCGAGCCGCCCACCTGCGGCCGCGTTGCCCCGTGGGCCACAAACTGATGCGCCACGATGACGTTGCGCGCCGTAAAGTCCACCCCGGCATGATCGATGGCCGCCCCTATCGCCGCATCATAGGAATCCATCGTTTCCTCCGGCCAAGCGTGACGCATCGCCGCTTTCGTCACGTAGGGCAGGAGATAAAAATGCACCGGCCCCGCCGCATCCGTCAAGGTCACCTTACCCAGCGCCGGCGCATAAGTACCCGCAATATGAATGTTTTGCTGGCAAAAGAAGCGCCGTCCGAAATTGAGCCGATCCCCGGAATCATGATTGCCGCTGATGATAAAAACCGTCGTCGAAAGCGCCGCCAACCGCACTAAAAAATCGTCCAAGAGGGCGACAGCGTCTTCGCTGGCCACAGAGCGGTCGTACACATCCCCGGCGACGAGCACCGCGTCGATATGCCGCTCCTTGACCGTTGTCAAAATTTGCGCCAAAATATGGCGCTGCTCCTCGATCAGGGAATAGCCGTGTACCACCTTCCCCAAGTGCAGATCCGCCACATGCAGCAACTTCATCCCGATTCCTCCGCTCGCTCCCAATCTCTTTTTAGGAAGCACTGATAAAATGAAGTCCATCCGATTGGTGCAGATTTTTTGTCTTGCCGAGGAAACGAACCGGACGCATAGCAAGCGCTATGCGAAGGATTCGTTGACGATGGCAGGGCAAAAAAGATACGCCAAGATAAAGGGCTGAATTTATCAGTGCTTCCTTTATTATAGCAAAAATTTTCTTTCCCCGCTGACGCCTTCCCGACAAAAAACCACTGCCGTCAGAGTCGGCAGTGGTTTTGTCTGTCTTTCTCAGGCATCCGGCTTTTCCGCCATCTGCAGCGCGCTCTGCGCCGCCTGATGATAGGAAAACGCCGCCGCCAGATGCCGCTTCCGCTGAACGGCCTTGGAAACATGGCCGCCGCTCACTTTTTCCCGCGCCTCGTCCATCTCATCATTGGGAAGATCCTTATAGGCGTCGGAATTGATGTATGCCATCCACGTTTTTTGCAGCGCCCGAATGATGAGCAGCGCCGTGGGCGGCATGGCGGCATCGGCTTCGTCGACAGCCTCGCCGTCCATCAGGCGGTCCAGCGTACTCTTGGCGTCCTTATTCTCCGCTTCTGTCCGGCCCATGGCATCCGCCACTTCCGTGGCCGCCTTCATGGCCGCGGCAATGGCTTCCTGCACCTCTTTTTCCGCCGCCTCCGCCGTCTCTTTAGCCACGGCTGTATGCGTGCCTTCCGCTGGGCCGCTGTGTCTTTCGGCAGCCAAAGCGGACGGCGCCGCCTCTTTCGTTGCCGCTTCCCCCGCATTCGTCGGGGAAGTTTCCCCGGCCCCCGGCGTTGCCGCGTTCGAGCCGGCGCTCGGCGCCGCAACCCCCTCGGCTCCCCCCGATGTAGCGGCACCTCCCGTACCGGCTCCGGCTGCGCCGTCGACCCCCGCGTCGGCCATCGCCGCTTCTGAGGACACCTTCATGGCCGCCCGCACCATCGCCAGGCGGGCTTCCCCTTTCGTCCGGGCCTGCTTCAGGTCGCGCTCCAATTCTTCCCGTGCCGACTCAATGACCCGGGCTTTTCGATAGAGCGCCGTATCGTTTTCCTTCAGGTACCGCATATCCTCGCCTGACAGCTTATCACCGTTTTTCATCTTCTGCCGGATTGCCGCCATCCGCATCTTATCCGCCGCGGACTTCTTCGTTGTTCCCGCCGTCGAAACCGTCGCCGGCGTGACAAAAGAACTTTTCCCCTGCGTCCGGTTCAGATCGACGGACTCTCCCGTCGCGATTTTGTGGCTGGCCATCTTCTGCAAATTGCTCCGCCGCAGATAATCATGGAGCCTTCCGATTCCTTCAAACACTTCCCATACCTCCCTGTAAGCTTCGGCTCTTCGACCTTAAAATTCCTTTTCCCTACGACAAATGGAGGACGGACAATGTCCCTCCTCAAGGTAAACCGCTATAAGACTTCCATCCCTGATCGATCTTTCACCGCTGTTTCCCTCCTTGGACAACAGACGAAAAGTTTCTTTACTAATTATATACCTCATTGGCGCCAAAAAGCAAGCCTCTGCTTTCTGTCCGTCCGGCCTGTCCCAGCCCTCGTTTCACATCCTTGCCCAATAAAAAAGCTCCGCCAAAACTTGACGGAACGATAAAATAAACAAAACTGGTCGGAGCGGCGGGATTTGAACCCACGGCCTCTTCCACCCCAAGGAAGCGCTCTACCAAGCTGGGCTACGCCCCGACGAACTATATTGTACTACGCACGCCGTCTTTTGTAAAGGCGAACCGCTCTTTTCATTGTAAAATTTTGCTCCAGCGGCTAACCGCCTCTTCCTATCTACATGCTGCCGGCCGATTCCATCGCCACGTCAGGCAGCAGACAAGCGGCGCGGCAATTATGTTCCCACTTTGTCGGTGATCGTCGGGAAATGCGTAGTCACATAGCGGCCGATGGTTTCGCCAATGTAACGCTTGGCTTCATAGTCGGGATGAAGGCCGTCAGCGGTATAATCGCTCCGCAAATCGCCATGTTCATCGGTCAAGGCCCCGGTCACATCAACCGCGTAGGGCTGCGCCATGATCCAGTCATTGATCTGTCGTTGGTTCCTTTGCCAATTCGCCGCCGCTGCTTCCATGCCAAAGCTGCCGGCCATACGCTGGGGATTGATGGGCGTCGCCGTCACGAAGACAGGCGTTATCCCATAAGCCCGGCATTTATCAGCAATCTGCCGCAGGAAACGAATGGTAACGGCCGCGGGCGTTCCGGAACGAAAATCATTGACGCCTCCCATGATGACGAGAAGGCGCGGCTTAAAGGGGAGGACATCCGCCTCGAAGCGGTCAGCCATCGCCGCCGCAGTATCCCCGCTGAACCCGATATTTTTCACCGGTATCGTCGCGTAGGTCTCCCAATCGTACAAAGTTCGGCACGGCGGCGTAGAAATAGCCCCGCCGCCATGGGTGATACTGTCGCCTAATGCAGCCACTGGCGTGGGTGCATTGATCTGCCACGGCGTAGGCGCGGACCAATCGCTGTAGCCGCGTCCTTCCCCGTCCAGCGCCCGCACCCGCCACCAATAATGCCCTGCCAATCGCAAACCAGCCTCATCGTAAAGAACAGACTCGTAGGTGTAAAAATGGCGCACCCGTTCCGCTTTACCATGCGCCATATCCGGTTCTCGCCAGACTTCGACTTCATAACTGGAAGCGTTTAAGACCGGGACCCAGGCGTAGACAGGATAGACCGGAAGATAGGCCATCCCCTTATAATCGTCCAGGATCAGCGGCGCAGTGGGGGCCATCTCCGCCGTCCGCAGGGGACGCAGAACGCTCTCTCCCACAGCGCGCCCCTCTCGATCTACGCCTTGCGCCAGCCAATAGCCCGTCAGCGCCTGTTCCGGCAGAGCGCGCATGTCAAGCTCCAGCCCCGGCGCGGAAATATCACGATACTGGGTGATCGGCTGCGCCGTTTTTGTCTCGGTACCGGCAAAAAAGAGAACGTGGTACGTCACCGCGCCCGGCATAAGATCCCATGAAAGTCGCAGCTTGTACGCCGCCGAGCGCGGCGCGGCGCTCCCCACCGATCCCGGCAGGATCCCAATTACTATGGCCAGGCACAGCGCCCCCGCCGCCAGATAACGTGTAAACAAGAAGGTACCTCCTCAGTGATTCGCCAGCCGGTAAATGGCCAGGGCCGTCTCCCGATCAATGGGATGAAAAACGCCTACCGTCTTGTTCCCTCGATCCGTACACATATCAGCCAAATAGGCGAGTTCCTCCTCATCCTGCACACCGACGCCCAACTCGCCTAAAGACAGCGGCAGCCCCAAGCCGCGCCAGAAATCTTCCGTCTCCCGGATCCCGGCCCGCGCCCGCTCCTCCATTGTGCCGATGGAGATATCCCAGACGTTTTCTGCGTACTGTGCGAAGCGTTCCGGCGCGTCCCCATAAACATATCGTGCCCACGCCCCCCACATCGCGGTGAGCGCCGCCCCGTGGGTCACGTCAAAGCGTCCGCTCAATTCGTGGGCTAACTTGTGAACGCCGAAATCCATCGTCCGCCCTAGGCTGGTAAATCCGCTGTGGGAAACGCTGCCGCACCACATAAGCTCGCTCATGGCCTCGTAATCCCGGTGATTCGTCATAGCGGCTTTCGCGTAGCGAACGACATTTTTTAAGAGCGCCTCCGCCACCCGGTCGGTGAAGGAATTTCCCGTTTCGTGGGTGAAATAACGATCCAGCGTGTGCATCATGATATCGGCGATCCCGCAGGCCAACTGCTGACGCGGCAGCGTATAGGTCAGCTCGGGATTCATGATGGCGAAGGCCGGACGGTTAAACTCCGTATTGACGCCGCACTTCTTTCCCGTCTCCTCATTCGTCAGCACCGCCGAATTGCTGGTCTCACTGCCTGCCGCCGCAATGGTCAAAACCACCCCCACCGGAAGAGACCGCTCCACCGGGCGCTTCCCCGACCAGAAATCCCAGAGATCGATGTCTAAATTCGCCGCCCCATGGGCGATGGCCTTCGCCGTATCGATGGCGCTGCCGCCCCCAATGGCCAAAATGAAATCCGCGCCGAATTTCGCCGCCGCCCGCACCCCGTCCCGGGCGTGGGAAAGGAGCGGATTCGGCTGCGCCCCGCCAAATTCCGCAAAGAGAACACCCGCCGTCTCCAGGCCGCGTTCGACGCGGTCTAAGAGTCCGCTCTTTTTTACGCTGCCCCCGCCGAAGACGATGAGTACCCGCCGGCCACCATGCTTTTGCACCGCCGACGCCGTCTTCTCCTCAGCTCCTCGCCCGAAGAGAATTTCCGTGGGCATGTAAAAAGTAAAGCTGTTCATGAAAAGCACCTCCCAGGATGATCATCTCGTCAAACCAAAGCCGTTAGAAATTAATTATATTTTAACGAAGAAGTGCGCCCCGTGCAATCCCCTCATCACAGGAATACGCTTATTTTTTTATTTTCTGTTGCCCGCGCTCAACTGCCCTTCCCTTTCCTTTCCATTTCCCGGGACGCACCTTGGCTTTTTGCCGAAATGCACTGAGCCGCATATTCCTAAAACCTCAGGCATCGTTTCCCCCTAAAACACAAGTATCCACATCATCCAGATTAGAAACAGGGGAAATCCCTTGATAAAAAGGGCGCGGCCGTTTATACTGAATATGATTCTCCGTCTCCCCAAAATTCCCATACAGAATGGAGCCGTTTCTCATGGATACAACATCTATTTCCCGCCGCCGCTTCTTAAAGTTAGCCGGAAGCACCGTCCTGTCCCTGACGACAGGCTGCACCTTCTCCCCCGCCTCCGTGAATCAAACGGGAAACTTGTTCGGTAAAGCCTCCTCCTCTTCGGTCGGCGACACCTCTCTTGATATCCATGCCCTTCGCCAGATCATCACCGCCGACAGCCGCACCTCCCGCACCATCATGTGGAACTCGGCGTCGGAGCAGAAAAACGCTGCCGTGGCGTGGCGCGCTGAGGGCAGCGACAGAAGCGCCCGTGTCCCCGCCTCCTCCGCCCTCTACACGGACGACGGGCAGCATATTTACCTCCACAGCGCTACCCTCAAAGATCTCCCCCCGGGCGTGCCTTGCGAATATCAGGTCGTTGCCGGAGATAAGGGCACGCCGTGGCATCCCCTGCCGACGGACAACGGAGGACCTTTCAAAGCACTCATCTTCCCTGACTCCCAATGCTCCGACGGCTACGTTACTTGGCGGGAAGTGGCCCAGGCCGCCGCGCAGCAGCATCCCGACGCTGCTTTTCTCATCAGCATGGGCGATTTAGTGGATAACGGTGAAGATCATAACCAGTGGGACCAATGGTTTGACGGTCTGGCTGGTATCGCCGACCGCCTGCCCATCGCCCCCATCATGGGCAATCACGAAACCTACACCCTCGACTGGCGAGTCCGCTGGCCCAAAGCCTATCTGGCCCTTTTTGATCTGCCGGAAAACGGCAGCCCGAATTTCAACCGGCACTACTATTCTTACGATTATGGCGATGTCCATTTCACTGTCCTCAATACCCAGTGGCACGAACTTAACGATCTCACCCCGGGGCTCAAAGCGGAGCAGATGGAATGGCTGCCCAGGGACTTAGCCGCTACGAATAAGAAATGGAAGGTCGTCCTCCTCCATCGCGACGTCCTGCAATATGGCATTCACGGCCGGCCCGAACGTCCTTCCGGTATCGATGAAAGAGTAGGGCGCGCCTTCATGCCTCTCTTTGATGAGGGCCATGTGGATGCTGTTCTCACGGCTCACCTCCACACCTATCGAAACCGCGGCCATATCGCTAACTTCACCGCCGGAGAAACGGGACCGCTCTACCTTCTCACCGGTGTCGCCGGCGATGTCCGCTATCCCAATCTCTGGGTCGACCATGCCTTTGACCGCGTAGTCGCCCCCCAGCCGGAGACGGACAATTACCTCACTTTGGAGGCCTCCCCCGACGCTCTTATCTTCCGCTGCTTTTTACCGGAAGGCCGTCTCATCGATACGGTTACACTGAGAAAATAATCCTCAATTTTATCTTCCTACGCTGCCTGCACAAAAAAGAAAAAAGGCTGCCGATTTTGAAAATCGGCAGCCTTTTTTGTGAGCGAAAGTAACAATCCGAAAATTTCAGGATGCGGTCAAATCAAATTTGACGCCACCCTTGGGGAGGCTGTCTAAAGTAGGATATTTCTTGATAAATTCCACCGGGCGGCTCCAGTCCACATGCACTTGTGTGGCTTCCCAGAGACGTGTCAGCGCGATCTGAAAACTACGAACATCCTTAAGGGGATCAATGATCTCTTCGGAAAAGTCCAAGAGCGTTTCGTGAGGGACGAGAATCTCGTGCGTGGTATGAAGGTATTCCTCCGCCAACGCCCGCCCCTTCTCATCCGGCAGGACGATGTGCGCCGACCGGGACGCGCCGTCGTATTCGATGTAGCCTAAGGTATCGTGGTAGCTGATCGCTACGCTGAAGGTATTTTCCATCGTGTTTGTTCTCCTTTGCTCGCGCTGCGGCGAGAAATCTTTCCCTTTTCGCGCAGGTCGGCGGTCAGAGCCGTCCCTCGGGAAGGCCATAGGTGATGCCGTCGAAGATCATGCCAAAATCCCCCCACTCGCCGCCGGTCTGTATCTCCTCAAAGAAAAGGGATCCGTCAAACCCGCTCTCACGAAGGGCAAAGGTATGCGGCCACCCTTCTTCATCCTCATAGGAAAGGCCATAGGCAGGCATGGCATCGACGATCGGCAGATCGACGATCACGGGATGCTCCGGCTGGAAGCGATAGATGCCCGCCAGGGAGTGCGTGGCAAAGATCGGCTGCCCCGCCTCCGTGTCCAAATAGCGAAGGGCGAGTACATGCACATTCATCAGCTCTTTCTCCGCTGACAAGAACAGGGAAACATGCGGGCCCTCCTGCCCGACGTGAAACCGGCTCCGATAATATGTCCCGGGATCGACCGCTTCCCTGCGCCTCACCCAAACCCTTGATGTCTCGGGCGTAAACGGCTCCTTTGGCTCATAGAAATACAGCGAAAAAGGATAGAGGCGCACCGGCTGTGCCTGTCCGTCCAGCTTGCGCCCCAAGGCGAGGACATCCTCCGGCGTCATGTTCATCTTCTCCGAGACGCCCACATCCGACTGTCCGCTGGTATTATGATACACATCGCCCCGCTGAGCGCTCTCATCCGCCGCGACCACAAAATAATAATCCTCACAGGTAAGCACCGATCCGTCAAGAGAAATCCGATAGACCCCGACCCCAAAATCGTGTACACCATCCATCGTCATGGTCAAAATGCGCCCGTCGGAGAGCAGCGTATACCGTTGATGCGTACCACCGAAAAAGAGGCGCTTGACATAGCCTTGCTGGCAGCTGTACACCGCGTAGAGTTCACTGCCATAGCGATATGTCCCGTCCTCCTCCGCGATGGCCCCCACGATGAGTTCTGGCACACCGTCTCCGCTTATGTCCTTTAGGAAATAGCCGATCTGGCGCGGCGCTTCCTCATCGCCCATACGAACCTGATCCGCCACCCAGCGATGCAGGGATTCCAGAGTCATATTATAAATCTGCTTATAGTCAATGCCCTGCGCATTCGCTACCGGCCCCTCAATGTCTGCCCGAGGCCGCGCCTCTCCCACACCAAAGGACGCCGCCACCAAGAAGCACAGGATGAGCCAACACGAAAAATTTTTTCTGTTCATCGGGCTCTCCTTTCCGCGCCAAAGGATGTGAGGTTCACGTAGCGAACCCCACCCTCCAGTTCCGTCTGCAGCCGCAGGAACGCCTCGGAGGTCATGTCGAGTTTTTCCGATTGCCTCGGATCAAAAGCGCCGGTGGTATTGTAATACACCTCGATTTCTCCGGGCTCCGAAGGACTCTCCGCCGTGAAATAAAATGACTCACAGGAAAATTGCCGCCCATCGGCCGAGAGGGTGTATTCGCCAAAGGAAGAACTCATCGCCCCATTGGAGCCTTCCTGAAGGAAACGTCCCCCATCCATCAGGAGAAAATGGTTTCTGGCCCAGCCCTCCAAGGCGCAAACGGGACGCACCCCAGGAGACGTATACACCGCAAGGATGGTAGTGCCGAAATCCTGCCCGTCCTTGATCAGCCCGACCAATAGTTCGGGAACACCGTCGCCCGTGATGTCCCTGACGGCATAGCCCACTTGATATAAAGCTGCTCTTGAGCCAAGGAGGGAAACGACTTCCTGGACGCCGACCGCCCCGCCGCATCCTTCCACGAAGGCACTGTCCCCGCCGCGCAGGATGTCATAAAAACCATCCAGAAGCCTGCCGTAGAGGGGGGCACCTTCCGACGGTTCCCGTTCTCCCACCACAGACCCAAAGCCATCGACATGAATTTCTTGTGCATAACAGGATCCATCATGGCCGCTCATCCCCACGGCAAAATATCGTCTTTCCCCAGCGGCGGTCAGGTAAGAAAATCCGAAATTAGGCAGATCACCGTAAAAGACAGCGGCCACCGGCAACGGATGCGCCGGAGTAAGCGTATACATAGGGAATTGTTTTTTGACCCAAAACACGCCCATGTTAGCCGCCTCATCCCAACGTGTCATTTCTATATCCAAAAGCTGAAAGCCAGGGAGTTCGTCCTGCGCCATGAACACCAAAGGCGACGGAATGGCCTGCGGGTCAGACGTAATCGTCTGTGTCACCAGCCAGGAAGTATCCGGCGTCGCCTCTTCCTGCCAAAGAATCTCTACCGGCGGATGGAACCCAGAAGCGTTCCCTCGGTGAACGGGAAAAAACAGGAAGGTAGCGAACACACTCAAAAGTCCGATGATGTACAATCTTTCTTTCATGGTATCACCTATCCTTTGCACCATATGCCGCCTCGAGAAAAGCACCTTATCTTGCCCTAGGAAGTACCACGCGGATATTTTTATTATACCATAACCACTAAATTCAGCCTTCGCTTCGCGCTCCTTCATTAAGTGCTTAGGTACATATTCTCACTAAGTGTTCATATTATACTATAAGCAACAGCGAGAAACAAATCTGAGCCGGTGGAACTTCAGGCCACACACATCGTTCTACGCCTCGATGCAGCGGCCGCCGCTGGCTTTTTGCAACCGGTTCATAATGGCCAAACCCAACCCTTCCGGCACTACCCCCTCGCTGAGAAGCACGTCGACAGCCTTGTCATCGAAGTACCGCAAAGCCTCGTAAAGATGGGCTGCCATGGCGAAGAGATCCCCCTGTGCCCCGTAAATCGCCGTGAGCGGCAGGGGAACGATATCCTCCAGCGCCGCTGCAATCTCCTCACTCACCACCAGCCCCACAGATTTTCCGGCGGCCTGTCGCTTTTCCACTTCCCGACGAAAAGCCGCCGCCAGCCGCGCCTTCTCCCCCATGATAAGGGTGAGGGGGACTTTGGGGGCGTAATGGACGTACTTCATACCGGGAGCACGCGGCGGGGCGTTGGGGGTACTTAGCGCCGGATCGAGATCCGCTGACCCCACCGCCGCCGCGATCATGTCCCGGGTGATCGCCCCCGGGCGTAAAATAACGGCGCGGTCCCCAGTACAGTCCACAATGGTAGATTCCAGCCCGAACCGGCAAGAACCACCGTCCAAAATGAGGGGCACCCGCCCCGAAAGATCGGCAGCGACGGCGGCGGCTGTGGTGGGGCTGGGGCGTCCCGAGAGGTTCGCGCTGGGGGCAGCCACGGGAACCCCCGCCGCCCGGATGAGGGTGCGGGCAACATCGTTGTCGGGCAGACGCACCCCCACCGTATCGAATCCTCCGGTCACGCTCTCCGGCACCTCCGGCCGTTTCGGCAGGATAAGGGTGATGGGGCCGGGGGCAAAGGCCGCCAACAGCTTTTCTCCCAGAGGTGTCACGACCCGCGCCGCCATCTCCACCATACTCCGGTCCGCCGCGTGGAGGATGAGGGGATTGTCCGACGGCCGCCCCTTCACCTGATATATCCCGGCACAAGCTGAGGCCTCGAGGCCATTTGCCCCGAGGCCGTAAACCGTTTCCGTAGGAAAGGCAACGAGGCCCCCGGCGCGAAGCAGCTCCCCCGCCGCCTCTATATCCGCTGCCTGTGCCGTCACGTCTCTAATCCGAAGGATTGTAGTTTTCATGAAGCCGCCTCCTTCCCGGCGCGTTTCGTCCCCTTGGCGAAGTCTCCTGCACTCGGTCATGCTTTTCTGTCCCCGTCCCCTGCGGAAAATCCATGCCCGACCCCAGTCTCACCCTCGACGCATCGTCACCACCCGGTCAATACCCGCTAAATCCTTGGTGATTTCCACTTCAAGCCAACCGTTGGTACGGGCCAATTCCGAAATAACCACCGCTTCCCCCCGCCCGGCTTCCACGGCCAGAAAACCATCGGGACGCAAAAAGGCCGCCGCCTCCCTCACGAGGCGGCGGTAAAAATCAAGCCCGTCCGCGCCGCCGTCTAAAGCCAGACGCGGTTCTGCCTGCACCTCCGGCGGCAGGGCCGCGATATCCCCTCGGGGAATGTAGGGGGGATTGGATAAAATAGCATCAAAGGTCTGCCCGCGGAGCGGCGCCAAAAGATCCCCCTCGTAAAACATCACCCGATCCGTAAGACCAAAGTGATCGGCGTTTTCCCGCGCCACCTTGAGTGCCGCCGCCGAGACGTCCACAGCGGCAGCGGTAAGATCGGGCAGGGCGTGAAGCAGCGACAGGGCGATGGCGCCACTCCCCGTTCCCACGTCGGCGATCCGCACCCCAGATTTTCCCTGCAAACGCTTTTGTGCCTCGCTGACCAGTGCCTCCGTATCCGGCTGCGGCACCAGTACTGCCGGTGATACCGCGAAAGTGAGACCCATGAACTCCCGTTCCCCCACGAGATAGGCCACCGGTTCCCGCGCCGCCCGCCGTCGGACGAAGCCCCGATAAGCGGCCAGCTCTTCCGGATCAAGGGGCTGATCATAGTGAACATAGAGATAGATACGCGGCTTTTCCAAAACGTGAGCCAGCAGCACTTCTGCGTCCAGACGGGGCGTTTCGATGCCCTTTTCTCGAAAAAAGCCCTCTGACCATTGCAAGAGCCTGCCGATGGTCCAAATCTTTTCTTCTGCCATGCCGCCCCTCTGCCTCCCCTGGGAAGGGATGCGCCCCTTCCTTTTCTCCCTCGCTGCCGAATGCACCCGGTCCGCGGTCACATCTTTACCCCAGTCACTGCTGCCGCAAGCGCTCCGCCTGATCCGCCGTAATGAGCGCATCTAACAGCTCATCTAATTCTCCGTCCAATACAGCAGACAGTTTGTGGAGCGTCAGCCCCACTCGATGATCCGTCACCCGTCCTTGAGGGAAATTGTAGGTACGAATGCGCTGGCTCCGATCCCCTGATCCCACTTGATGCCGGCGATCCGCCGCCGTCGCCGCCGCCTGTTCTTCCTCGGCCCGCTCCAAGATCCGGGCCCGCAGAACCCGCAGTGCCTGCTCCTTATTTTTGAGCTGGGACTTCTCATCCTGACACTGTACCACAATGCCCGTAGGAAGATGCGTGATCCGCACCGCCGTTTCCGTCCGATTCACGTACTGTCCGCCGGCGCCGTGGGCGCAGTAAGTATCAATGCGAAGCTCCTCCGGTCGGAGATTCACTTCTACCTCCTCCGCTTCGGGCAGCACCGCTACGGTCACTGCCGAGGTGTGAATACGGCCCGAGGATTCCGTTTCCGGCACCCGCTGCACCCGATGGGTTCCCCGCTCGTATTTCAGACGGCTGAAGGCCCCGTATCCCTCCACGGAAAAGGCGACCTCCTTAAAGCCCCCTAATTCCGTAGGATTGGAGTTCAGGAGCGTCGTCCGCCATCCCCGTTTCTCAGCGTAACGAGTGTACATGCGAAAGAGATCCCCGGCGAAAAGGGCCGCTTCCTCTCCCCCTACGCCCCCGCGTATCTCCACGATGACATTCTTATCGTCATTGGGATCTTTCGGGAGAAGCAGCAGGGGAAATTCTTTCTCCAAGTCAGCCTGCCGTTCTTTGAGTACGCTGATTTCTTCCAGCAGCATCCGACGCAGATCATCTTCCGGCCCTTCGTTGAGAAGTTCCGTATTCTCCGCCAGCTCCGCCATGACATCTTTGTAGGTGCGAAACTTCTCCACCACCGGCAAAAGCTGCGCGTGTTCCCGGCTCACCCGACGCCATCGGGCCACATCGGCCAAAGTATCCGGGTCGCCCAAGAGGGATTCCAGCTCTCGATATTTATCTTCTAACGCCTGCAATTTTTCCCGCACGTCCCCACACTCCATCGTTCTGTCATGGTGCGGCGCTCCGGTTGACACACATCGAGTCCCGGCGGATCCTAGGTTTATCCTATAGCCGCCGCCCCGGGCGCAGGTTCTTCCGCCCCTTCAGGCGCGGCTTCTGCAGTATGCCCCGCCATGCCGTACACCACACCGTCCGCGGGAAGTCCCATCCGTCTCCGCTCTTCCTCCGGCAATACCGCCGCCAAAGAGGCGATAGCCACCTCCACCATCTCGTCCGCCGGAGGATTCGTGGTCAGCTTTTGCAGCCACAAGCCCGGCAAAAGCGCCGTATGAAGGAGCGCATTCTGAGAGCGCCCCGCCAAACGGATGATCTCGTAGGAAATTCCCGCCACCACCGGCAGGAGCAGCACCCGGCTGAGGATCCGGGTAACGAGATCCGGCCAGCCCAAAAAGGCAAAAACCAAGATGCTCACCAGCATGACGATGAGCAAAAATGACGTCCCGCAACGGGGATGAAGCCGGGAGAAGCGCTGCACGTTCTCCACTGTCAGCGGCCCTCCCCCTTCGTAGGCATGGATCGTCTTATGCTCCGCCCCATGATACTGAAATACTCGGTAGATACCCTTCATTCGGGCAATGATGGCCAGATAGCCGAGAAAGATCAGGAGCCGCAGCGCGCCTTCAAAAAGATTCAAGGCCAGCGGGGCCTCTGTCACCTCCCGAAAGAGCCGCGCTGCCCCTGTAGGAATCACCACAAAGAGACCCACGGCCAAAAGGAAGGCAACGGCCACCGTCCCCAAAAGTTCCCGATCGGAAAGCGTATCCTCTTCTTCCCCGGCCATCTTCGCCGAATAAGCCAGCGACTTCATGCCCAGCGTCAGGGATTCCCCCAACACCACGCTGCCCCGCAGAAAAGGCTTTTTCAAAAGAGGATAGCGTTCGGCGATGGACGTCACTGCCCGGGCGTCCACGATGATCCGCCCCGAAGGCTCCCGCACCGCTGTCGCTACCTGACCCGCGCCGCGCATCATCACACCCTCAATGACCGCCTGCCCGCCTACCAGCAATGTATCTGCTGCCAACGCAAATTCCTCCTTATCTTCGCATCGGTAAATGCGAAAAACAAACGAGGCAGGGCATTTTCTGCCCTGCCCCTGCGCTTTAGTCCTTGCCGTAACGCTGCTTAAACCGTTCGATGCGGCCGCCCTTCGCCTGACCGCGCTGACGGCCCGTAAAGAACGGATGGCATTTCGAGCAGACATCGACCCGGAGCTCCTTCTTCGTGGAGCCCGTCGTGAACGTGTTGCCGCAGCCACAGGTCACCGTCGCTTCAAAGTATTCCGGGTGAATATTCTCTTTCATCATTTTACACCTCGCTTTTCCCCATGGGCAAAACCTTGCCGGGTAAGATACAAGCCCTTTTGATAAGCGCTTGGTTTACCGGCATCCCGCTTGGGGGAACCGGCCCTGTGCATGAAAAACAGACGGCAGCCCGTCCGTTAGTAACGTGATTATACCATAACGAAAAGTGCGAGGCAAGCCCCTTCTCTTTCCCGAAAAAGCGTTGCCCCGCACCCGTATCCCGCTGTCAGAAGAAAATCTCCCCACTGCGGTTCTTATCACGCCCGTTATTTCCCCTGGCTGGCCGTACCGAACCACTTCTTATAAATCTTGTCGTACTCGCCGTTTTCCCGCAGTTTCTTGAGCGCGGCATTGACCTCTTTCGCCAGTTCGGGATTCTTCTTCGACATGGCGATGCCGTAATCCTCCGACGTCAATAGCTCATTTAAAGCGCGGACGTCGGTGATACCGCTCTTGGCGATGTAATAGTCGTTCACCGGACGATCATTGACCACGGCATCCACACCGCCGGCCCGAAGCTCCAAGAACGTTTCGGCGGAACTGTTGAACTCCCGGATTTCGACGCCCTCAATTTTCCGAACTTCCTTGGCGCTGGTGGTACCGATCTGGACGGCCACCCGCTTGCCGACGAGATCAGAAAATCTCTGGATTGCCGTATTGTCTTTCTTGACGATGATGGTGAGACCAGACTTATAGTACGGATCCGAGAACTCCACCTTCTGGCGGCGTTCATCGTTGATGCTCATGCCGGCGATGATGACGTCCAAATTGCCGGACTCCATGGCCGGGATGAGGCCGTCGAAATTGATGTTCTGGATGTCGGCCTGATAGCCCATCTCTTTGGCGATAGCGCGGATGAGATCCATATCGAAGCCCTGATATTCCTTGCCGCTGACATCCTGGAATTCAAAGGGGGCAAAATCCGCATTCGTCCCCACCCGCAGAACCTTCGCCGAAGCGCCGGAAGACGCCGGTGTTTCCGCTTTCTTTTCTGAACCGCCGCAGCCCGCCGCCAAAAGCGAAAGGGACAGAAGCGCTGCCATGCACAGTACAATCCATCGTTTCATCAGAAAACCTCCTCGTAAATAAATGCACAAAGGAGCCCGGACATCATCCGAACTCCTTTGCCGCCACCTATCGCGGGAAACCGCAATCACATCGTCAATCCCGCGACCCGTCGAATCAAAACGTCAGTTAAGCTCCCGGCGTTTGTTGAAACAATCGCGGCAATAAACCGGGCGATCATCCTTCGGTTCGAAAGGTACCTGCGTCTCATTGCCACATTCCGCACAGATCACCGTGAACATCTGGCGCGGTTCGCGCTCTCCGCCGTCCCGGGAGCGGCGGCGTTTGTCGCGGCAGTCACGGCAGCGGGCCGGTTCGTTCTCGAAGCCCTTCTCCGCGTAAAATTCCTGTTCCCCTGCGCTGAAGATGAACTCGTTCCCGCAGTCCTTGCATACCAACGTCTTGTCCTCAAATGCCATTCAAAAATCCCCTCACCTTTGTTTGGAGGCGGTATATCCGCCCTCCGCTGCTGCTCTTCGCAGGTGTCGCCCGACGGCTCAAGCCTGCACGTCGACCGTCGTCCCCAGGTTCGGGTCGAGGCTCGCCGGGCCGGTAGCCGCCAAGAGTTCCTCCACGCCTTCTCCCGCCATGTCCATCGCTTTTTTCATCATCGAGAGCTGCAGGCCCTGTTGAGTCTTTGCCTCCGTCAGGCCGACGCTCAGCGACGCGATGCCCATAGTAAGATCCATAACGTTCTCCCCCTCACTCTAAAAACTTCGATACTTCCTATATTATAATGGAAACAGAAGAAAAGTGCAATCTTTATTTCCCTGATTTATTTTCGCCCAACGCCCTATGAAATCACGTTTTTTACCCCTCGCCGCAATACGTCCGCCAAAGTCCCCGGTAGAGATCTTCCATGTCCTTCATGTACGCCGAACCGTCCATGAGACGCGACGAACGCAGCGCCTGGCGGAGATTGGCATGAAATTTCCGGAGGATGGGAAGTGATCGGGCGACACGAAGGGCCTTTTTCACGTACTCCGCGCCGTTTTCCGCCACCAGCTCCGGCAGTCCAGCGTGCTCCAAAATCGTCGCTCCGTAGCGGGACGCGTGGGTCGTTCCCCGCAGGCTGATCACGGGAACGCCCATGACGAGGGCCTCGCAGGTGGTGAGTCCCCCGTTGTAGGGGGTCGTATCGAGAGCAATATCCACATCGGCATACTGTTCCAGATAATCGGGACTGTAAGGGCGAAGCTCCACCCGCGCCGGATCAATACCGATACCCTGAAGGCGCGATACGACTTCCGCCCGGCCGTCGGGGATACTGGCAATCTTTCCTTTTATAATGAAGCGAGCCTCCGGCAGCGCCTCTAAGACACCGCGCCAAAGAAGCAGCGTCTCCCGGCTGACTTTGGCGAAATTATTGAAGCTCCCGAAAGTGACAAAGCCATTCTTCACCACGGGAGGTTCCCCACCCGCCGGGGGCAGTTCGCCGATAATTTCCGGAGCGTAGCAGAGATGGCAGTAAGGGAGAAGTGCAATCCGCTCCGTAAAGCCGCGCACCGGTTTTCCCGGCGGCAGGCAGGTCATGTCGGACAAGAAGTAATCCATCTCCCGCAGGCCTGTGGTATGGATATCGCCGATGGCCGAGATCTGGATCGGAGCTGGCTTCAACGCCATGACGGGGAGACAGGAACCTTGGGAATGACCGGAAAAATCCACCAAGATGTCGATCTTGTCTTCAAAGATCTGCCGCGCCGTTTCTTTATTCGTAAGCTCGCTCACATCGCGCCACACCGCCGCGAAGCGGCGAAAGCGCCGAGTCACCTTATCCGCTGCCCCCCGCTGGTAACAGTAGACGTTAAAATCCAGTTTGCTGTAATCCCGCAGAAAGGGCGTCAAAAAATGGGCCACCGCGTGCCGGCGAAAATCCGGCGATAAATAGCCGATGCGCAGCTTGCGCTTAGGCACACCTTGGGGCCGGGTATGGGGCAGGGTGACCTTCGCGCCAAAAAAAGCGTTGTAGCGTTCCCGTCGAGCGGTGGTATGGCTGTCAGCGGCCCGATAATTCATGAGAAAGAGCCCTTTCCCGTAAAACTCCGCTTTTTTCTCCGTCTCCACCGCTAAGGCGCTCAGGGCAAAGCACATCTCTGCCGCCTCTTCCGGCCGGGCCAGCAGATAATACGCGTCCGCCAAAAGACTCCCCGCCCGCAGCAGAATACTCCTCTCCGCTGGTGAGATCTCGCCCGTTCGTGCCTCTCCCAAATGCCAGAGCCGTTCTAAATATGGCATCCCCTGATACAGGGCGAAATCAGCGACGGCCGCTTCTCCCGCCACTAAAAGCATCCGCCAGTGCTGCGGATCAGCGGACAGCACCCGGGAAATAAAACGCCGGGCCTGATCCTCTTCCCCCAGATAAAGGGAGGCCTGGGCGAAGAGGGCCAGTCCGTCCAAATCATCCAAATCATGGGTCAAGATTTCTCGGGCACAGGCCCGCATGGCCTTGAAATCTCCCGCTGCAAAAAAGCGTTCCGCCGTTTCCAGCCACTCTCTTTTTTTCTCCTGTCCAATCCCCATGACACGCCTCCTTCACTTTCATCACTATTCGCTAAAACCGCGGGAATTTCCTGCCGTTTTGCGATCCGACGGCAAAAGCACGAGCGCTTTTTCCTCTCGTCAAGCGTCTGACCGCGGCCGGGAAAATTATGCCCCAGAGGCATAAGCGAATGAGTGGGAAAAGGTGTAAAACGTTGATTTAACCGGTATTTTCCCCGTTGACTTATGGGGCGGAGGAGATTATAATGAAGGCTGAAATTGAATTGTCTGACAGAGAAATTTTCCCTTTCAGGCAGAGAAAAACATTTTTACGGGAGGGGTTTACGGTATGCGTAAAAAAGGTATGGCTCTGTTGCTCATGCTGGTCATGGCGCTTTCGACGGCGCTCTTCGCGGGCTGCGGCGGCGGGCCGAAGCAGGCGGGAAGCGGCGCGGGATCCGCTTCGGGCAAGCAGAAACTCGTCATCTACACGTCTATGAAGGAAGCCCTGATCAGCGGTATCGTGGAAGGATTCAAGAAGAAGTACCCGGACATTGAGGTGGACTACCAGTCCGCGGGCGCCGGCAAACTGATGGCGAAGATCGCCGCCGAACGTCAGAGCGGCAAAATTTTAGCCGATGTCATCTGGACCAGCGAAGTCCCTGACTTCTACCAGATGAAAAAAGACGGCATTCTTGAGAATTACACGCCCTCAAATTTCAACGAAATCTTAAACCCCTTAGATGACTACGACGGTTCCTTTACGGCGGCCCGCCTGGGTACGCTGGGCATCGTCATCAACACGGACAAGGTGAAAGAACCGCCCACGGCTTGGGAGGATCTGGCAACGAAGCCAGAGTATAAAAACGCCTTCGGCATCGCCGATCCAGCTCTCTCCGGCACTTCCTACATGAGCGTAGCGCTCCTCCAGAAGCAGTTCGGCTGGGAATATTTTAACCGCCTGCACGAAAACGGCACCCGCATCGGCAAGGGGTCCGGCCAAGTCATAGACGACACCTCCGCCGGTGAGCTTTCCGCCTGCCTCGGCGTCGACTACATCACCAACAGCAAGATTGCCAAAGGGGCGCACTTAGCTATGGTGTATCCGCCGGAGCTTCTCATGGTGCCTAGCCCGGTGGCCATCTTCAAAAATTCTTCCAATATCGACGCGGCGAAAAAATTCGTGGACTATCTCCTGAGCCAGGAAGCCCAGCAGAAGGTCTCCGACGCCGGTACGGTGCCAGTCAGAACGGACGTGAAGCAGGATCCGAAGTTCCATCTCCCGACGCCCCAGGATGCCTTAAAGAACGGTATCAAAGTCGTCTACACCGAAATTCTTCCTCACAAGGAAGCAACCATCAAGGAATTCACGGAAATCATCGGCAAAAAATAAGCCAGTGACAAATCCGTCAAAAACGACGGGACGGGTTGCCGCCCCGTCGTTTTTCTTGTACCAACACAAAGGAGGTCCCCCATGGACAATATCCGCCTGGACGGCATCGTCAAGGGCTACCCGGATCATCCGGTACTCCGCGACCTGTCCCTTTCCATCAAAAAAGGCGAATGTTTTACCCTCTTAGGCCCCTCGGGCTGCGGCAAGACGGTGCTGCTGCGCCTCATTGCTGGATTTGAGTCGCCGGAAGCAGGGCGCATCTACATCGACGATACCCCCGTCTACGACGCCGCCGACGGCGTGGACGTTCCCCCGGAAAACCGCGGTCTGGGCGTGGTGTTTCAGGACTACGCCGTATGGCCCCACATGACGGTTTTCGAAAATATCGCTTACCCCCTAAAGATCGCTAAGCGGCCCAAGGACGAAATCAAGAGCCGGGTGATGGAGATGGTGGACATCGTGGGCATGCACGGCCTCGACCAGCGCCTCCCCTCGGAACTTTCCGGCGGTCAGCAGCAGCGCGTAGCGCTGGCCCGCGCCCTCGTCAGCAAGCCCTCCCTCATGCTCCTCGACGAGCCGCTGTCAAACTTGGACGCGAACCTGCGGGAAGAAATGCGCTTTGAAATCAAAGAACTTCAGCGCCAGCTCGGCGTCACTGTCCTCTACGTCACCCACGACCAGGAAATCGGCCTCGCCATCTCCGACCGCGTGGCCATCATGGACGACGCCGGGGTCATTCAGCAGATCGGAACCCCCTGGGAAATCTTTGAAAAGCCTGTCAATCCTTTCGTCTTCAACTTCATGGGCATCGCCAACTTCATCGCCGTCCGCCGGGACGACGGCAATTTCTTCGTGGGCACCGGCACCCAGCTCATCCCTTGGACGGAGAAACCCACGGGAGACGCGGATAAATGGGTGGCGGCCTTCCGTCCCTCCGACGTTGCCATCGCCCACGACGGGCCGGGGCTGCGGGGCGTCGTCCGTCGGGCGAATTTCTTAGGGGCCATGATGGACTACCTCATCGAGATCGACGGCACCCACCTTCGCACCAGCATCGAAACCCACCACGCCATCGCCCGGGATCTCATTCTAAAAGCGGGAGACCCCGTCAACGTGGACTTCCTCTCCCTCCACTGGTTTGAAGCCGATAAACTGAAAGGGGTGCTAAGCGAATGAGCGCCGTAAAAGCCAAAGGATCCTTCGGCGTAGCGCAGGTGATCCTGTTCCTGTCCATCGCCATCCTCGTCATCGTCGTGGCGTTTCCCGTCCTCCTGATTCTCTTCAATGCCTTCTGGGTGGAGGATCACTTTAATTTCGAGGGAGCCGTTCAAATTTTGCGGCAGCCGGAAACGTACCAGGCCCTCATCAACTCCCTCATCATCGCCAGCATGTCCACGGTGGGCTCCACCATCGTCGGCACCTTCTTCGCCTGGCTGGTCACCCGAACGGATCTTCCTCACAAGAAATTCATGAAGGGTATGTTCCTCGTCCCCTTCATGCTGCCTTCCTTCATCGGGGCCATGGCGTGGAAGATGCTGCTCTCGCCCAACGCGGGCTTCATCAACCAGTTCTTCGTTCAGAATTTCGGCTTCACCGGCCCCATCTTCAATATTTACAGCTACATAGGCATCAGCGCCGTGGAGGTCATGTACCTCTTTCCCTTCGTCTTCATCCAGGTCTGCGGTGCTTTGGAGCGCATGGATCCGACGCTGGAAGAATCGGCCCGCATCTCTGGGGCGGGGCTCTTCACCATTACGCGGAAGATCACCATTCCCCTGGTACTGCCCTCCATCCTCTCCGGGGCGCTCCTCATCATGCTCTACTCCATGGCCCACTTCGGCACCGTGGCCGTCTTGGGCATTGAGAACGGCATTTACAACATCCCCGTCCTCATCTACGAGCGCATCCACCAGAGCGGCGGTTCCTTTGAATCCATCCGCACCGGCACGGTGCTGGCTACCGTCTTAGTCATCACGGCGGCCTTCATCATCTGGCTCCAGCGGCGGATCTTGGACACGGGGCACTATCAGATCATCGGCGGCAAGAGCTTCCGCCCCATGGAGCTGAAGCTGCGCGGTCTCAAGACGCCCATGATGATCTTCTGCTTCCTCTACATTGGCTTCACCATTCTCCTCCCCACGGCGGTCATCTTCCTGGTGGGCAGTTTGAAAACCTACGGATTGGCGTTCCGCCCGGAGAACCTCTCCTTAGATAATTTCAAATTCATCCTCTTTGACTACGCTGTCACCCGAGACGCCATCTTCAACAGCGTGACGCTTGGCTTCGCGGCGGCCGTCATCACCATGTTCGCCGGGGTCATGATCTCCTATGTCATCGTCAAGATGAAGGTGCGGGGAAAGAGCATTTTAGAGTTTTTGGGGATGCTCCCCTTCTCCGTCCCCGGCTCTGTCATCGCTTTAGGCGTCATTTTAGCCTGGTCAGGACAATTCGGCATCAACCTCTACAACACCGTCTGGATCATCTTGGTGGCCTACATCGCCCGCTACATGGCCTTCTCCCTGAAAGCGAACTCCGCCGCCTTGGAGCAGGTACATGACTCCCTGGTGGAAGCTTCCCGGGCTTGCGGGGCCACCATGTGGCAATCCCTCAAGGACATCGTGCTGCCCTTAGTCAAACCCGGCATGCTCGCGGCGTTCTTCCTCATCTTCCTGCCGGCGCTTCGGGAATTAACGGTGTCCATCATGCTCTACGCGCCCACCACGCGCACCATCGGCGTCGCCATCTACACCCTGAATGAGGACGGCGAGACGGTCATCTCCGCGGCGCTGGCGGGCATCGCCCTCATCATCATCGTCTTAGGGCAGTTCGTCATCAACCATTTCTCGAAAAAGGCAGGTGTGTAAGACGATGTCTTATGTCCGTTTAGTAAACGTCACGAAGCGCTTCGGCGACGTCACCGCCGTCGATCACTTAAACTATGAAATCGGCAAAGGCGAATGCTTCTCCATGCTGGGCCCCTCAGGCTGCGGCAAGACCACAACGCTCCGCATGGTGGCGGGATTTGAAGATCTCTCCGACGGAGAAGTCTGGGTAGGGGACCGCCTCCTCTCCTCGCCGAAAAAGAACCACTACGTCCCGCCGGAAAAACGCAACTTCGGCATGGTGTTCCAAGCCTTCGCCGTCTGGCCCCACCTCTCCGTCTACGAAAACGTCGCCTTTCCCCTGCGCATCCGAAAATTGGACGATAAGGAGATCGACCAGCGCACCACCGACGCCCTCAAGGCCACGAACCTCCTCAAGGCGAAGGATGAAAGCCCAGATTTTCTCTCCGGCGGCGGCAAGCAGCGGGTAGCCCTGGCCCGGGCGCTGGCCATCAATCCGGACGTTATGCTCCTTGACGAGCCGCTCTCCAGCCTTGATCCCCATCTGCGGGAAGAAATGCGCTTTGAGATCAAGGACTTGCAGGTGAAATACGGCTTCTCCATCATCTACGTCACCCATGACCAATCGGAAGCCATGGCCCTCTCGGACCGTATCTTAGTCATGAAATTAGGCGTCGTCCAACAGATCGACACCCCGCTGAACATTTACAACCACCCGGCGAACAAGTTCGTCTTCAGCTTCATCGGCCTCTCAAACTTCCTCGCCGCAAGGCAGGCAGACGGCGTCATCACCCTCCCCGAGGGCGGTGCCATCCCGAAGGGCTTCCTCCTCCCCGAGCGTCTCCAGGGAGAAACGAACGTCTCTTTAGCCAGCCGCCCCTCGGAAATCGATTTCACCACCATGGAAGACCCGGAGGGCCTCCACGGCATCGTCACTCGCAAGGCCTTCCTGGGAGAAATCGTGGACTATCAGATCAAGATCGGCGAACAGTTCATGCGCGTCCAAAAGAGTCGCCGCGACGAGGGTCCCGAGTCCGGCGAAGCCTGCGCTCTTCACCTCCTGCGCCCCTTCTGGTACGCGGAAAACGAGTAAAAATCACCAAACCGTCCATTGGAAACGGCGCCTTGCGGCGCGGCGCATACCTCAAGCATAAAACATTAAAAAAAGAGCCTGCTCCCAAAAAAGAGCGGACTCTTTTTTAATGTTTCACGTGAAACATTTATTTTTTGACTTTTCCCTGACCAGTTCTTTCGCCTCTTTGCCAGTTACATGGTCGATGATCATTACTAACATACAGAGAATTTTCCATTCACGGTTGATCTCCTCGTCGCGATGCGAGCCGGAACGCCCGGCGCATATTTGACGGCTAATTTTTCTATGGCGGCTCTCTTTTTTTCTTATCGGTGATGACACGAATCCGTCCAAAGACAATCACGCTTCTGAAATACGTCGTATATTTCTCGGTCTATCAAATCTTGATCAATCACGCAAAAGGACGCCTTGGCCGACCGCCCAACGGCATCGATCTTATGTCCGCTTGTCGCGCTGTGGAAATAGAGTTTCCCCTCGTCATACACATAACTGAGGGGAACCGCATAGGGATACTCCTCGTCGCCCAGGAGCGCCAGCACGCCGGAAGTTCCCCTGTGTAAAATCTCCGCAACTTCCGACGCCGACAGCGCCTGTCTTTTTCTTCTCATTTCGCGAAACACGATTAGAAGCCCTCCATAAAAATAACGCTTATTTTCGCTCTTCCTATGGCCTATGGGAGCAAAAATAAGCGTTTCCTATCAGAAACATATTCTCGGCGAGAATACCACGTATAGCCCGTTCCGTCAATACAGTTTTGACTTTTCCCCTTTCGCCGTATTTACCCCGCCTCGTTTGCGTGGTATGATACTACAATAGGACAAGCAAAAGGAGGACGCGCGCGTCATGGAGAAAAAATCTTTCTATATAACTACCCCCATCTACTATCCCAGCGCTCAGCTGCACATCGGCCACGCTTACTGTACCACCGTCGCCGATACCATCGCCCGCTTTAAGCGGCTGGCGGGATACGATGTCTTTTTCCTTACCGGCAGTGATGAACACGGGCAGAAAATTCAGCGCTCCGCGGCAGAAAAAGGCGTCACCCCTCTCCAGTATGTGGATCCCATCGTCGCCGGATTCCAAAAGCTCTGGCAGCGCCTCGCCATCAGCAACGACGACTTCATCCGCACCACCGAAGATCGCCACGTAAAGGTCGTGCAGGAGATCTTCCGGCGCATTTACGAAAAAGGGGACATCTATAAAGGGGAATACAAGGGCCTTTACTGTACCCCCTGCGAAGCCTACTGGACCGAACATCAGCTAAAAGACGGCCAATGCCCTGACTGCGGCCGACCGGTGGAAGAAGTAGCCGAAGAGGCCTATTTCTTCAAGATGTCCCACTACGCCGACCAGCTGCTGTCTCATATCGAAAGCCATCCGGACTTTATTCAACCCACATCCCGGAGAAACGAGATGATCAATTTCATCCGTCAGGGCCTCGACGACCTCTGTATTTCCCGCACTTCCTTCGACTGGGGCATCCCCGTCCCCACGGACAAAAAACATGTCATCTACGTCTGGTTTGACGCCCTGACGAATTATCTGACCCCGGTGGGATTTCTCTCTGATCCAGAGAAATTTCACCGTTACTGGCCCGCCGATCTGCACCTGGTAGGCAAAGAGATCGTCCGCTTCCATTCCATCATCTGGCCCGCCATCCTCATGGCCCTCGACCTGCCGCTCCCAAAACAAATTTATGGGCACGGCTGGCTCATCGTGAACGGCGACAAGATGTCGAAATCCAAGGGGAACGTGGTGGATCCGAACCTTCTCATCGATGAATTCGGCGCTGACGCCATCCGCTATTTCCTTCTGCGAGAAATCAATTTAGGACAGGACGGCAATTTCTCCCGCGACGCCCTCATCAGCCGCATCAACGCTGATTTAGCCAATGATTTGGGCAATCTTCTCCACCGCACCCTGAACATGATCGGAAAATTTCAAGGGGGCATCATCGAGGGCTCAGCATCCAAACGCCCGGTAGACGAGGCACTGGTCGCCGACGCCATGGATACAGTGAGCACCTACGAGGCGGAAATGGAAAAGCTGGCGCTGACCCCGGCCGTCAAGAGGGTCTGGGCTTTCATCGGCCGCGCCAATAAATACATCGACGAAACGGCTCCCTGGGCTCTCGCTAAGGATCCGGCGAAAAAAGCGGAACTGGCCGCCGTTCTTTACCATTTAGCGGAGAGCCTGCGGATCATCAGCGGACTCATCTCCCCCTTCCTTCCCCAGACCGCGCCGAAGATCCGACAGCAGTTAGGCTGCGTTGACGCTTTAGCCGCACCGTCCTTGGACGATCTCAAAATCTGGGGACGGCTCCCCGCCGGGCAGAAAATCGGCGCCGCCGAGCCGCTTTTCCCCCGCATCGAAACCGAAGAAGGAAGCACCGCCCCCACGCCCCCAGCGGCGAAACTGCACGCGCCCCAGACAAAAAAAACCGTCGCCGAGTCAGCGGAAATCACCATCGACGAATTCAGCAAGATTCATCTCCGGGTGGTGAAGATCCTCAGCGCGGAAAAAGTGCCCGAAACGGATAAGCTCTTAAAACTCCGGGTAGATTTAGGCAGCGAAGAGCGGGAAATCGTCTCCGGCATCTCTCAGCACTACACCCCCGAGCAGCTCATCGGCAAGACGGTAGTCATGGTGGTCAACCTAAAGCCTACGAAGATTCGGGGCATCCTCTCCCAGGGCATGGTGCTGGCCGCTTCCCAGGGCGATCAGCTGAAGCTCTTGGGCGTGGATATGCCAGTGGGCAGTCAAATCCGCTGACAAGGAAAGATATTTTCTTTGCTCTGTCAAAAACCTCCCGCAGGAGCCAACCCTCCTGCGGATTTTCTATCCGGCTTACCAAGGGTAAGAAGACTGTCTTTTCCGCGTGTTTTCCTCCGCGCCGTTCTTCCTCCAGTAGACAGATTCCCTGAGTTTCATACGAAAGGAGCCTTTTATGCCTGACGAACGCTCTTCTTGTTTCCTCGTAGATACCCACGCCCACATTGACGGACCGGAATTTGACGCTGACCGCCATGAGGCGATCGCGCGTGCCGCCGCAAGCGGCGTCCACTATATCGTCAATTTTGGCGATGACATGGCGTCCTCCGCCCGAAGCGTGGCTCTATCCGAGGCGGAAGATGCCGTCTTCTGCGGCGTCGGCATCCATCCCAATAACGCCGTCTCCCTGACCGAAGAGGAGGAAGAGAGGCTGGCCCAATGGTCGAAACATCCCAAAGTCATCGCCATCGGCGAAATCGGCCTCGACTATTACTGGGCAAAAGATCAGGAACAGCGCGCCCTCCAGCGGCATTGCTTCATCCGCCAACTGGACCTCGCCCGCCAGCTTCACCTTCCCGTCTGTATCCACGACCGGGAGGCCCACGGCGATCTCCTGGCCATCCTGAAAAAAGAAGGACGAGAAAATACCGGCGTCATCCACTGTTTTTCCGGCAGTTTTGAAATGGCCCGGGAACTTTTGCGCTTGGGCTGGTACTTAGGCGTCGACGGCCCCGTCACTTACAAAAACGCTGCCAAGCTCCCAGACATCGTCCGCCGACTGCCTGCTGACCGGATTCTCCTGGAGACGGACAGTCCCTATCTTTCTCCCCGCCCGTATCGTGGTAAACGAAATGAGCCGGCTTTCGTTAGAAATACTGCTGAATTTGTAGCGAGTCTTCGCAGCGTGTCGTTCGCCACTTTAGCTAAGCAGACCACCACCAACGCCCGCCTCCTTTACGGCCTTTTCTGAAAACAAAATTAGTAAAAAGTGGTAGACAACTTCGAAAAAAAGCGGTCTACCACTTTTCTTTTCCCATTTTTCAGCCAAAAATCAGACGAAAGTGGGAAACTCCTATCCAGCTAATTTGACACTCATATGGACGAGGTGTATAATAGGCATATCTCATTGGCTCGTCGTGCGCGCTCCGTGTACACGACGGCAAAGGCGGGAGAACGACCGGGGATGAAAGCTACACAGCCCCATCTGTGTAGCTTTCACCCCCCGGCGCCAGGGTACAGGATATCTCCTGAGAAGAACGCAACAGCCCTTTCCCGCTTTTTCGCATAGGCAAGGAGGATTTGAATGAAATTGCACCAACCGGGAAAAACCTTTTTTAAGAGCAGGGGCTTTCTATGTATACTGCTGGCGGTGGTCATGCTCCTCACCGCCGGATTTATCAGCGTCAAACGAATCACCATCACGGCCGACGGCCACACGCAGGAAATCACCACCACGGCCACCCGGGTGGATCGTATCCTCCATGAGGCGGGGATTCACTTAGATGACAAGGATGAATTCCGCCTCTCCACGCCGAAAATTGTCGATCATACGGAAATCCGCGTCTGTCGGGCCGTCGTGATCACCCTCTTTGCGGACGGGCACGAGCGGACACTGAAAACAGCCACAGAAACCGTCGGGGAGCTCATGAATGACTTAGGTTATTCCGCCGATGTCTATCAGGCATCTCCCGGCACGGACGCCCCCATCGTCAAAGGGATGGAGCTTCATCTCCGAAAACACGATGAGGCCGCCGCGGAAATCAAGGAAGCCAAGATGGCCGCGGAACGCGAAGCCGCCCTCGGCCCGAATGTTGTCTACACACCTCAGGGACCGCTTACTTACGCCTATGTTTTGGAGATGGAAGCCAGCGCTTACCTGCCGTCTGACGGCGGCGGCGCCGGCGTCACCGCCAGTGGTCTCCCGGCGGGGCACGGCGTCGTCGCCGTGGATCCCGACATCATTCCCCTCGGGACCAAAGTCTTTGTTCCTGGCTACGGCGTAGCTATCGCCGCCGACACCGGCGGTATCATCGAAGGACACATGATCGATCTATGCATGGATGATTATGGCGACGCTATCGCCTTCGGCCGTCGGGATATTGAGGTGTATATCTTAGCCTGACGCCATGTAACAGCCATATCAAAAGCCACGCCGCTCTGCCTTGCGCCGGAGCGGTTTTCTTTTATCTGCCCCGCCGGCAACGCGCCCGGCTTCTTCTTTTCGAAACCACCTGAGGCATGGGCCTTTTTCTCATTTTATTTTTAATTTTATTTTAGTATAATGGCGATGAGTATATAAACGCCTCCCATGCATTGGGACCATCGAGCCGATACGGCGCGATGGAACTCGAAGAGACGGAAAAAGGAGCCGGAAATCATGGAAGCAGCTATGGCAAAAGATCTTGCCAAAGCCTTCGTGCGAGGTTTTTATCTTCAGGGAACCATCTACAGCCTCATCCACACTGACGCCACAGATGCCAACATTATCAGTTTCACGCCCCAGGCATCCCAATTCGCCCGGGGAAAGGATGCGGTGGTCAAGGCCCTGCAAAAAGAATACAATCACATCGCGCCCTGCCGCCTCTTCCGCGCCCGCTTTCATCCGCGCCTTGAGGGACAGGAATTTTCCGTTGCCTGCCTTTTGGTGCTGCGCCCGGCGCACGGCTCCTCTCTGATCCTTCATCGTCTCACGCTAATGTACCGCCTGACGAACGAGGGGCGGCCGAGCCTGCGCGGGATCCACCTCCTCCGCATCCCGCATCATGAATCAACCTATCGGATGGTTTCCTCCCGGATGCTCAGCACCATTATGGCCCGGGATCGCGTCACAGCGAGCCCGCAGGAGGAACCTCTGGTGCCGCCTTTCACGCAGCTGGCCTTCATCACCTATCACATGACCGAGGACAGCCTCATCCTCACCGAGTATTCTGACGACCTCTGGCGGATGCTGGGCTACGATTCCGCGGCGGCCTTTAAGGATGAAGTCGGCACCAACCTCATGAGCCTTCTCCCCGCCAGCGAGCGCACCGCGATTTTTACGTCCATCACGCGGCAGCTCCGCCAGCGAAAAGTCTATCAGGTGGAGTATTCCATCCGCCATACCGACGGCCGCCGCCTGCACATCATCGAATACGGCGGTCAATCTCTGTTTCATCCGGCGGAAAAACGCCTTTTCCACGCCGTTCTCCTCGACATCACCCCCCTCCAGGAAGCCAGTGATGCCCTGATGTATCAGGTATCTTACGACAGCCTCACAGGGCTTTTCAATCAGGCCACCTTCTGCCAGCAGGTGCAGGAAATTCTCGACGGCCATCCCGGTAAACCCTTTGAAATCATGGCGTTGGATATCGCCCGCTTCAAAGTCATCAACGATCTGTTCGGAGAAGATACCGGCGATCGGATCCTCCGTTATCTGTCCGATTTCTTCAAGGAAACGAATCTTCCCCAAAGCGTTTTTGGACGCCTGCACTCCGACATCTTCCTCCTCTTTTATCCGGCCCAAAACCGCAATCGGGAGCGCTTTATCAAGACCCTTAAAGTGCTGGCCGCCAGCTTCACCCTCGGCTATCGTATTACGCTGCGCTTTGGTGTCTACGTCGTGGGTGATCAGCGTCAATCTGAGGCCCGCCTGCCGGTAACCACCATGATCGACCGGGCTGTCATGGCTCTATCCAAGACAAGACGCAGCGGTATCTTAGACTGTGCCGAATACAGCGAGTCCATGCGCCGCAAAATCGTAACGGAACAATCCATCACCAACGAAATGAACGAAGCGCTGGCCAACCGCCACTTCGTCATCTACCTCCAGCCAAAATACGACGCCGCCACGGAAACCATCGTCGGAGCCGAAGCTTTGGTGCGCTGGCTCCACCCGCGGCAAGGCATGATCCCGCCTGCGGACTTTATCCCGGTCTTTGAACATAACGGCTTCATCTTCCAACTTGACCAATACGTCTGGGAAGAGACCTGCCGCCTCCTGCGCCGCTGGCTGGACGAAGGGAAGAAACCGCTGCCCATCTCGGTGAATGTCTCCCGAATTGATTTTTACAGTCCTCGATTGGTCAGTATCCTGAACATGTTGGTCAAGAAATATAGCCTTCCGCCCCATCTTTTAGAATTGGAACTCACAGAGAGCGCCTACACCGACAATCCCCAGCAGATCATCGCCGTGACGAAAGAACTGCAAAAAAATGGCTTCCGAATCCTGATGGACGATTTCGGCAGCGGGTACTCCTCCCTGAACATGCTCAAGGATCTACCCGTAGACGTCCTTAAAATTGACCTCAAATTTCTCGATCAGCAGGGCACCACCGGACGGGGCGGCAACATCTTAAACTCCATCGTCCGCATGGCTAAATGGATGCGCATGCCCGTCATCGTAGAAGGGGTCGAAACCCGAGAGCAGGTCAATTTCCTGCGAACCATCGGCTGTGACTGCATCCAAGGGTTCTTCTTCGCCCAGCCCATGCCCGTCGCGGATTATGAACGGCTCATGAGCCGCCAGGAAAACCACGCCGGCACGCCGGACCTGTTCCAAGCCAACTGGCCGGACATCAAGGACTTTGACGAACTTTTGGATCCCAGCACCAACTTTAATCATCTCTTCACCGGCATCATCGGCGGCATCGCCCTCTACGAATTTGCCAACGGACAGTTAGAAGGCCTGCGGGCCAGCGAAAATTTCTTCCGCCTCCTGCATGGCTCCCCCGGCGACGTCCTCAGCCACGCCCGTCAGGTCCTCGATTACATCACGGAAGAAGATCGCCCGCGTCTCTTAGACGCCATCGAGCGGGCCAGAGCTGATCATCGGGCAGCCGAATGTATGATCCGCCGCCGTATTTTGGACGGCAAAGTTCTGTGGATGCGGGCCCGGTGCAGCGTCATTCTGGACAGCCCCGACAGGCTTCTCCTGTTCATCTCCTGGGAAGACGTTTCCGAACAGTATGATCTCCCCATCCAGCTTCAGCAGCTCATCGATACCATTCCCTGCGGCTTCATGATCGGGGAAGTGAAAGACGGCGCCATCACCATCGACTTCACCAACCGCCGCCTCTACGAAATGTACGGCCTGCCGCCCGACGACGTATTGCGTCGCCGCGTGCGCCCTCTGCCCGCTCTCATCGGGGAGGAAATGACCGAACATTTTCTGCCTCACATTTACGCGGCGCTCAAACGGCCCGCTCCCTACATCGTAGAATATCCCCATCAGGGCCCCAATGGCAAACTGTGCCGCTTCCGTGCCCTCATGCACGTCACCCAACGTCAGGACGGCTCCATCGCCGGCTACGCCAACGTCTATGACATCACCGACGAGCCCCCGTCCCCCCACGCCCTGAATCTCACCGATCCGCCGTTGCCACCGGCCCCGGAGAAAGGCACGAAAAAAAGGCCATCGAAAAACGGCCAAAGAAAAAGGAAACCCGCTTTGTGAGCGGGTTTCCTTTTTCTTTTCTGACCCTAAACGTCGAAGTTCCCGACGGCGCAGCCAACAAAATCCATATTTTTAACGTCATCACCACCATTAAGCGGTCAACGAGTTTTATCCTTTATCCCTTTTCCATATAAAGCGATGTGCCGTTGACCTCCGCTTCATGGATGCGGTCCTTGAGGCGTTGGATGTTCGCTTCGTGAAGGGTGATGGCGTAGCGGATGCGCTTTTTTTCCTCCTCCGTAAAATCACCGGTGTCATAGGCGTGACGAATGCGTCCCAAGCGTTCCTCCACGTCCCGCAGCTCGTCCGCCATCAGCTTCTCGTCTAAGAGCGCCAGGCCGTAAACGGAACGCATATTGTCCCGCACCGCCTGCGCGTAGCCGTCCTCGGAAGATTCCTTCTCCAGATACTTCGCCACATGATAAATGATATCGAAAGGATTCTCCGCGCTGTGGATCATGCCCATGATATCCATTTTTATGGTCTGCTCCCGCCCGTGGGGTACGGTCACATCCCTCTGTTTTTCTCCCATGGTGTTCACTCCTCTGCCGCTTAGTATAGCAGATGGCGGCATGCAACGCAAAGACGACTTTCACACCTTGTTCAGCGAGCGCGAAAGCCGTCTGTCGTCCTTCAATATTTGTCGTGATTGTAAACGTCCCAGTCTTTCATTTTTTTCAATTCGTCGATACTGTAACGAATTGCCTTTAAGAGCTGAGGCTTCTCCTTGGGCAGCGTCGCCTTCAAGGGAACGTAATTGGAGATGTGATTGCTGCGGAAGAGGCAATGCTCCGTTTCCGGCAGATCAAGATACTCGATGATCAAATAAAGTTCTTCCATCAAACCGGCGGGCGGCAGGGGATGAAACTCGCCGCGCTCAAACTGCTCCTTGAGTTCGCTGCCGCGGTAGAGCATGAGACTGATGGCCCCTAAGTACGTGGGGCGGATCGCCGACAGCGCGGCGGCCGTAGCCAGCGCGTGGCGCTTTGAGCCTTCTCGCCCGGCGATGCCCAAGATCACCATGACGGAAAGCTCCATCCCTGCCGCGATGGCCCGCTGCCCCACCTCAATGGACTGGGGCCCGTCCACCCCCTTCTTGATCTCTTTAAGCGTCTCGGTATCACCGCTCTCCATGCCGTAATAGAGGAGCTTCAGCCCAGCCTCTTGGAGCTGCCGCAGCTCTTCGGGGGATTTACGCAGAATATCTTTCGGCGCCGCGTAGGAGGAAGCCCGCTCGAAATTTGGGAACAACCGCCGCAGCGTCGCCAAAACCTTGAGCAGCCGTTCCGTGGAGAGGACCAAAGCGTCCCCGTCCGCTAAAAAGACACGCCGTACCCCCGCGACGTTATAACTGTGCGCCAGCATGATCTGCCGTTCAATCTCTTCGTCCGTCAGCACCTGGAAGGGAACCCCGCGATACATATTGCAGTAAGTACATTTATTATGCGCGCAGCCGCGGGTCAGCCGCAGGATAAAACTGTAAGCCTCGCTGGGCGGGCGAAATACCGGGGAATCATAATCATCAAAATACATTATCGTCCATCCTTTCTCGATAAATATATTTTATTATACCACGCCCCGGTCATTTTGCAAAGCCCTATTTTATTTTTGTCTTCGTTCCTTTTTAAGAGAGCGCTGACCCGCCGCGATCGGCGTTATGCATCTCAAAAACTTCGAGGCAGGAAGATTTCTGACGCGCTTCCAGCACCGTCTCAAACGGAATCGGTGTTAATCCTTCGCGGAGAAATTTCTCGTATATCGAGATCTGCCCATTGATCTCCCACTCGGAAAGACCCAGCTTTTCTGCCTGCGCTCTGAATTCTGCCGTCGTCATGTCCATCGACTCCTCACCTGATAAAGTCGCGGCCTCATTCGGCCGCGCGCCCCAAGGCGCCCGTTCCTTCCTTCGGAAAAACCGTCTCCTTGGATATCTTTCATTACTGGATTTATTCGCTGCCCGGCAGAATTTTCCTGCCTCCCAAAAATCCCTTGTCCGTTCATACCGTACATGGTATAGTATTATTAAAAATATTCCTACGGAGTGTGACCATCATGGCAAGAACCCCTATCCTAAAATCTCCTACGCTTACCCAGGTGCGCGCGCAGGACATTGCCCATCGCTGCGGTTCAGATATGCGGACCGCCCTACGAGAGGCATCAACCCTCCTCCAAGCCATGGAGGAGGATCTTGACAGTGCCAGCCTCATCCGACGCGAGCGCGTGCTCACGCAGGCGCAGGAAATCAAGGCCATTCTGTCTTACGCCATCGCCCAATATCTTCAGACCCATCCCGATGTGGCGGCTTACCGTCAGTTCAAAATCACCCTTTCCCAAAAAGCCCGCAGCTTACACCGCTATCAGCTGAAGTATGACAGCCGCAGGGATGATGACCCGGAAAAGAAGAAATTTGCCGCCAAAATCCGCAGCAAGGAAGCCGAATTGATTCTCCTGCGCCAAAAACAGGCAGAGATGGAAGAAAACCGAGCCTAACAAGCACACAAAGAAAGCCTGCCGTAACGTCGTCTCCATCAGGAAACGCGTGCCCCGCAGGCTTTTTCTATTTTATTCCCCTACCGCCCGCTTAGCTTCCATACGGGTCCCACATTCGCCGCAGAAGATATGCTCTTTCGCATAGTACGTGCCGCATTGTGGGCAAAAACGATACTCTGTCACCATCGGTTCGAGCGTAAGTCCGCATTCACCGCAGAAAGTATGCGTCTCTTCGTAACGCCGACCGCATTTAGGGCAACTTTTCATCATGCAATCCCTCCGTGAAAACGGGGCCCGCCGCGTTCAAAGGAACGCGGGCCTCCTTTTTTGTCGTACTCTTGTTCCTTCTTCCCCTGCATGGTCTTTCCACGTGTCCCTTCGCGAGGGGTTGATCTTATCCGGCGCCCCGCCGGAACTACCGCTTCGCCACGCGGCGCAAAGGTGCCGCCGGTCTTATCCTCTACGCCACGTTCACCGTTGGTCTGGGTTCGGCCGTCCTTGAGAACCGCCGCGTTGTCCCAATCTGTCATCTGCTTACAAGAATATCATACATCCCATACATGAACGCGCTCCGCTTCGTATCCAGGGGCAAGCCGGACACTGCCCGCTCTCCTTGAATCTATCGGCACCTTTCCCAACATCTGCCGCACGGCATCCGCCGGATCGTTCATGAGTTTATCAAAACTGACGCCGCGAAAAACCATGAGGACGCCCAGAATAAACACGATGATCAGCAATAAGCGCAGCAGGCAACCGACCAATGTGCCGGACCTTGCCGCCGGTACCGCCGCGGCCGCTGCCTTCTTTTCTTCCTCCGACAAGGATGCGGCGGAAACATCCGATGCTGCAGTCGTGGCAGACACATCGGATGCCGAGGCCGAACCAGCCGCTGCGGGCGCATCTCCTTTCGTCTCGTCGGCGGTCGCCGCGGCATTTGGCGATTTTAGGGAGGACGATAGGCCGTCCCCGGCCAGCGCATGTTCGGCAGCCGTTTTGGCGATTTTAGGGGCTTCTTCTGCCGTCGGGCTGTCCACGTCAGTCTCCTCGGTTCCCGCCGCAACCGTCGTGATCGCCGCCGCTTTCACAATCGGAGACGCCGTTCCCTCCTCCGTCGTCTCCCCCGCCCGCGCTGACGGTTCCGCCGCCGGCACTTCTTTTCGCAGGACAGCCGCCTGTAGCGGCTTAAAACCCAATTCCTTATCCTCGTCCGACGCTTCCCGCACTTCGTCCGAAGCCGAAGGCCGTTCCTCCGTTTCGAGAGTATCCGGCGGTTCCAGCACCAGTTTGGGATTTAACGGCCGTATTCCCAGCGGCGCGCCGCAATACGTGCAAAATTTTAAGACCTCGTCCAGTTTCTTACCGCAATGGGTGCAAAATTTCTGCATCATATCATCTCCTTCACACACCGTCGACGTCGCTATCTATCATGATAATATCATTTCCCCCTCGCGGGGAAAATCCTGGCCCGCTTTACTTTTGCAATACCGCCAGAGCGCTGCCGACCAGACGCTCATCGCCATCCGAAGGACTGTTCACAATGACGCCCCCTACCACCATTTCACTGGAACCGCCGCCGTCGAAGTTCACGGCTTCCTTTGCGCCGAATTTGAGCAGAAGTTCAGCGAATTCCTCTAAGGTACAGCCGATAGAGGAAGCCTGCCGGCCGTCGGCCACCGCCAAAAGAAGGTGCCGATTGGAAAGAACGGCCACTCCCGTGCGGGGCGCCCGCCCCACGGCAATATCCGCCGGGAACTGCTCCTCTTTGGCGTTCACCGCAACCCGGCCCCCTTTGACCAACGTCGGCCCTGCCCCGATGATATTGGGAACGTTGATCCACTGCGGCCCGAAATCCTCGGTAAGCGTCACCGTGTCCCCCACTTTCACTCGGGCAAAGGCGTCTTTGGAGGCGCCGTGCAGAGAAATAACGTACCCGTCGGCGGGGATGGGCGAGTTGGCCGGGCGGATAGCCGTCACTTTGCCCCCCCGGACAGTAAACTCCCGGCCGAATTCATTCGTTCCCGTCGTGGCCGCGAAAAGATGGTTGTATAGAACAAGCGCGTCTTCACCCCGGGCGATATTGACCCCGGAAACACCACGGGATACCTTGCCAATCCGCACCGTTGCGTTATAGTAAACAGGCGCCACAAAAGCCGCCCCGCCAGGGCGGAGGCCCAGGGCACTGCGCGTAAAATAGGTCGTACCCGCCAATTCTCCGTCCAAGCGCAAAACGCCTAAAATCTCACCGGTGGTATCAAAATAATTGGCATTGATCGCTGCCATGGCCCCAAGATCGTCGGATATATTGCTTACCGTGGCCCGACCCCGCACCTGCCCGTTGCCCAAGGCCGGGACTAAATCGTACCGGAGCGGATCAACGTCCAAGAGGTAGGCCGTCAACAGCCCTCGCCCGTCCCGACGCACATATTTCGTCAGCACCAGTCCCGGCGCCTTGACTTCATCGGTGCGGATCTCATAATTCTTCTGAAAATTGATGTAGATCCGCTCGGGTTTATGAAGCGTCTTGATCTCGTAGGCAACCGGCTCCGCCAAATCGATGACGACCCGCAGGTTCTTCCCGGCCTTCTCATAGGACACGCGGCGAATCACTTCCCCACGCGTCGCGGGCTTGATTCGCGCCCCATCGGAAAGGCCGGTAAATTCGATGACGATCTGCTTCCCGTCCGCCGAAGTCTGCGCTTGATACGCCGGCAGGGCGGACATCTCAAAGACGATGCGTTCCCGCTCGACGCCGCTTCCGAAGCGAACAGCGGTAAGCTGCGCCGCTAAAGCCGCGGCCTGCCAGAAAAACAGGAAAGCCAGCGCCAAAAGGGCAGATCGCCCACTCAGTCTCTTGATACCAAGCAAAGTATCAGACTCCTTTTGCTGCACCGTCGAAAATGACGGCGAAAATTCTTCTCTCTAAGGATACTGACCAAATCTGAAAAGGCGACGAAAACATATCGTGATCCGTCCCCTGCTAAAAGGCGGAATTTTTTCTTCTCATGCAAAAAGAGCTTCTCTTTAGCGCGTCTCACCCTTTCCGGTGTACCGCTCCAAAGAAAAGCTCTCACATAATCTTAACAACAGAAGACGTTTCGCCTTACGGTTTCTCCGTCACTGGGGCCCCCGGCAAAGCGGATTTTTCCGCTAATACCTGGGGTTCCAGCTGCTGATAGAGAACGTCGGCCAAGCCGATGCCGCCCGTCTTGGCGGCTTCCTCCATCATGGCGCTGTCCAGCATAGACTGCCAGATGTCATGGGCATTATCGTCGCCGAAAAGTTGATTTTTCGGCACGGTATTGCGCATCTCTTTGTACATGATGCCGAGCAGCATGGCCTCAAAACCCTCGCAGGCGTCTTTCAAGCGTTTTTGCAGCTGCGCCCGCGCCTTATCCTCCGCCGCCGCGGGATCAACGGCCGCCGATCCCGCGGGGGAAACACCCCCCGGCGGCACGTTTTCACTGGCCGCCGGCTTTTCTGCCATCTCAGCTTTCTGCCGCAATTCCCGCAGCATATCCTCAAAGCGCGCTTCCTGCGCCCTGGCCTGTGCCGCGTTGTAAGCGGTATTTCCCGAAGCCGCCGACCCGGCTGCCATGCCTATGAGATTCATCCCATTCACAGTATTCATCATCTGCTCACCCGCTCGTTTTTCTCTCTGGCAGTCTTACCTCGAAGGCAATGCTGCCAAAATTCCCCTTAAATGATCTCCAACTCAGCGTGTAAAGCGCCTGATGCCTTAATGGCCTGCAAAATGGAGATGATATCCCGGGGAGTCGCCCCCACGGCATTCAGCGCCCCCACAATATCGCTCACATCCGCTGTAGCGGGCAGCACGATACTGTGTGCCTTATCCTCCTCGACCTCCACGTCGTCATTTTTCGTCACTACCGTGGTACCGTAGCTAAAGGGGGCCGGCTGCGACGCCGCTTCTTCCTGCGTCACGCGAATGGACAGCCCGCCTTGGGTGATGGCCACATTATCCACGGACACATCGCCGCCCATAACAATGGTCCCCGTACGTTCGTTCACCACGACCCGAGCGATATTGTCCGGCATCACCGGCAGCTCTTCCACCCCGGCGATAAAGCCCACCACATTATTTCGATAATATGGCGGCAGCGATACGTCCACCCGCCCAGGGTTGGCCGCCCGGGCCACGTTGCCAAAGCGCATGTTGATCGTCTGAGCGATGCGATCAGCCGTAGTAAAATCAGGGTTGGCGAGGGATAACGAAATCATCCCGTCCGTCCCCAAATCATCTTCCACCGTCTTTTCCACGATAGCCCCGTTCGGTGTCGTTCCGACCGTCGGAAAATTCTTCTGCTGATTACCGCCGCCATTTCCGGCTGTAAAGCCTCCCGTAGAAACCGCACCTTGGGCTACCGCATAAACCTGTCCATTCCCGGCCTGAAGCGGCGTCTGGATGAGGGTCCCCCCCTGAATACTCTTAGCATCACCCATGGATGACACCGTCACGTCGATGGTATCGCCCTCTCGGACAAAGGGAGGCAGCGTCGCCGTGACAACCACCGCCGCCACGTTCTTCGTCTTAAGCGCCGCCTGATTGACCGTTACCCCGAACTGCCGCAGCATATTCGCCACAGACTGCAGAGTCTCCAGCGTTTTATTCGAGTCCCCCGTCCCGTTGAGGCCCACCACCAGCCCGTAGCCCACCAACTGGTTGGAGCGCACCCCCTGTACCTTGGCGATATCCTTAAGCCGCGTGACCGCCGAATCGGCAAAGGCCGTTGTAAACGTCAACAGGCAGCAAAGCGCCATGAAGAGCGCCGTAATCCGTTTCATGAACCCACCCCCGCCTCAGAAGAGGAAATTGAAGATCTGCGTCAGAATACCCTGCCGCTGTTTCGCGTTGATGGGGCCTTTGCCGTCGAAGTGAATGGTGGCGTCAGCCACTTGAGTAGACGGCACCGTATTGGCGTAAGACACATCGTCCCGACGGACGACCCCCCGCAGGGTGATCTTATGTTCGTTGTTATTCTGCCAGATGGACTGCGTTCCTTCCACCACCATATTGCCGTTGGGTAAAACTTCGGTGACGGTGACCGTCACGCGGCCCGTAGCCCGATTCGTATTCGTCGCGGAACCGTTCGCCTTGAAGCTGTCCGATCCGCTGGCCGACGCCGCCGCCAGAAAGCCGAAGATTCCCACGCCGGCGTTCAGGCTCGTCTGTCCCGACTTAGAATTATTCGACGCTTTCGTCATGGAAGCCGTCGTCGTCTCACTGATCACAATGGTGAGAATATCGCCCACATTGCGCGCCTTATGATCAGCAAACAGCATGCTCTCGCCACCGACACTGTCTGCCCAGAGAGACTGCGCCACCGCCGGAGCCGCCGCGCCGGAAAGAATCACCGCGCAAAGCCCCGCCGCCAATCGTTTCTGCCATTTTTTCTTCATGTTCATCACCTGCTCTGCCGAGAAAGCACGGCGCCTGTCCCTCTGCGGGATTTACCGCCGCCCGTGCGTCAATTCCACACTTCCACTGTACCGGCGTCAATCACGCGCGCCCGAATGATTTTGCGCGACGTCGAATTTCGAACCCGGATGGACTCGCCTTCCCGGCCGGACCCCAAGGCTACGCCCTCCATCTTAACCTCTACGCCGTTCACGTGCGCTACGATGACGACGATATCGCCGCCTTTGATAATCTGCGGTTTTTTGGCCATCGTACGCAAAATCGGCTGTCCAGGACTGAGCCGCCGGCTGCTGACCAACCCCACAACTTCGGCCGGATCCGTATAATACTTATCGCCGCTGGCGCCGATTTCCTGCTCCTCTACCCGCAGATCCCCCGCCGTAAGCGTCTGCCGTGCCTGAATGCCACGCGCCGCCACCACGATGCTGTCAAACAGATGAATGCGGAACTGGCACGTCAGCTTTCGAAATGGCGCCCCATCCACCAATACGTTGATGGAAACTGCCGTATTGCCCCAATAACGAAGCCCGTTGGGCGTCGTCACTTCACAGACGACACTTCCCGCGGGAAGCCGAAGAGGGCGGGGCACATAGGCCGCCGTCACCGTATGACGGCGGCTCTCCCCTCCCTCGGTCAACACCGCTTCAATATGATCTGTCGCCAGTCGTTCCAACTCCTCAGAAGAAAGTTCCTGCACATACATCTCTTCCGGAGGCATGCCGTAGGCCTCAACCGCAGCGGGCAGAAAAAACAGCCAAGCAAAAAGCAGTGCCCGTAGGAAGCGAGCCCCGTTCATCAGCGCTTGAGACCGTTCGCGATCTCCAACATGGAATCCGAAGTGGTGATGGCCTTGGCATCAGATTCGTAAGCGCGCTGGGCCACGATCATGTTGACCATTTCTTCCACCACCTGTACGTTGGACATCTCTAATACGGACTGCTGCAAGCGTCCCGCACCGTCGTCGCCAGGATTTCCTTCCAGGGGAGGGCCGGAAGCCTCGGATTCCATGAACAAATTATGTCCGATGGCCGTAAGGCCCGCCGGGTTCACGAACCGCGCCAGCGTGATCTGTCCGACCTGATTCGTCTGTCCATTGACAACATCCGAAACCGCGCCTGTCTGGGCGATGGTGATGGAATCGCTGGTAGCGTCCTGCTCCAGCGTAATATTATCTGCTAAGGGATAGCCGTCCGTGGTGACCATCCGCCGCGTAGAGTCCAGCTTGAAAGAACCGTCCCGGGTATACGCAATAGTACCGTCCGGCATTTCAATGCGGAAGAAGCCCTCGCCTTCAATAGCGATATCCGTAGGGTTGCCGGTGGTCTGCAAATTTCCTTGGGTAAAAATGCGCTGGGTCGCCGCCAGCCGATCCCCTAACCCGATCTGAAGGCCCGTAGGATACTGGGAATCCGCACCGCTGTCGGCACCCGCCGGACGCAGTGTCTGGTATAAAAGGTCGTGAAATTCGGCGCGTACTTTCTTATCGCCGTAGGTATTGACGTTCGCTAAATTGTGCGCCACCACATCCATATTGTCCTGCTGGGTCTTCATCCCGGAAGCTGCGGACCAAAGCGCTCTCATCATAACACATTCTCCTCCATCTCAAAAAACGCGATATTTTCTCCCTATGTATATCGAAAATTCCTCCGCGAAGTTTAATCGCTTACGGCCTCGTGAGAAAAAATCAGGTCAGGCGTCCCACTTCATTGACCGCGTGATCCAGCAGGGTATCCTGGGTCGTCACCGATTTGGAATCGGCTTCATAGACGCGGTAGTTATTGATAAGGTCCACCATCTCGTTGACCACGTTGGAATTCGCCCGCTCCAAGACCCCCTGCTCCACGATACCGGTGGCCGGCTGGGGACGCGCCCCCTCCTGGGCGTAATAAAGGCTGTCGCCCTGCTTCAGCACCGCCCGGCGGTCGTTAAACTGAACGAAGCCCAGCGTCCCCACCAACTGTCCGTCGGCGTAAATATCCCCCTGCTGGTGGACGACGACGCCCGTTGCCGTTTCAGGAATATTGATGGGCCTCCCCTGCGCATTTAAGACATTGCGCCCCTCGGAGGTTACCAAGTTGCCATTGGCCGCCCGGTAAAAGCTGCCGTTTCGAGTGTAACGCACACCATCTGGCGTCTCCACCATGAAGTATCCCTCGCCGGAAATCGCTAAATCGTAAGGATTCCCCGTGGTCATCATCGCTCCTTGGGCGTGATCCGTAGCAATTTCCTGCGTATAGGAGCCAAGCCCCAGCGTCCCTACAATGGGAGCCCGGCGATCCAAGGAAAATCCTTTAAAATCCGTAACTTTCATGCTTTCCGTATCGTTGATGCGCCGGATCAGCATCGGTTCAAATTCCCGATCCAACGCACGGTCCCGTTTATAGCCTGTCGTGTTAACATTGGCCAGATTATTCGCGATGACCGCTGTCCGGGTCGTCTCCGTGATCATCCCCGACGCCGCCGTGTAGAGTCCACGCCACATACTGCTTCACCTCAATAAAATTCTCTCGTTCCTTATTCCTTAAAAACAAGTTAAAAGATGCTGTTTTATTTATTCGACAACCATCGATAAAATCCTCTCCCGACGATAGTCCCAACTTCTTATTTAACGGACGGCGACAGCATGCTGTTCATCTCCTGCCCGTCGCCGAGGTAATCCACAAATTCCAGTGCCTTGCCGGTGCCGACGGCCACGCAGGACAAAGGATCCTCCGCCAGCATAGTGGGAATCCCCGTTTCCCTCTGAATGAGGCTGTCGAATCCGTAAAGCATCGCCCCGCCCCCCGTGAGGACGATGCCGTGATCCATGATGTCAGCCGCGAGCTCCGGAGGCGTTTCTTCCAGTACCGCCTTGACCCCTTCCACAATGCGGCCGATGGGTGCAGACAGAGCTTCGGCCGCCTGCGCCGTCGTCAGGCGGATATTTTTGGGCAATCCCGTCAAAAGATCCCGCCCGCGAACATCCATCTCCGCCTGGCGGGCTGTCGCCGAAGCTGCCGCCACCCGAATCTTGATCTCTTCCGCCGTGCGTTCGCCGATGAGCATATTGCACGTCCGGCGCACGTAGGCAATGAGTGCTTCGTCGAATTTATCTCCGGCGATCCGCAGGCTCCGGCTGTTCACGATACCGCCCAAACTGATGATAGCGATATCCGTCGTCCCGCCGCCGATATCCACGATCATGGAGCCGGTGGCCTCGTCTACCGGCAGCCCGGCCCCGATGGCCGCCGCCATCGGCTCCTCGATGAGCTGCGTGCGCCGCGCTCCAGCCTGCTCCGCGGCTTCCTGCACCGCCCGCTTTTCCACCATAGTCACGCCCGAAGGAATACAGATCATGATCCGGGGACGAAAGACGAACCGCCGGCCGATGACTTTATCAATGAAATACCGCAGCATGCTCTCGGTCACATCATAATCAGCGATCACCCCGTCCCGCAGGGGACGGATTGCCGTGATATTCCCCGGCGTGCGCCCCAGCATACGCTTGGCGTCCTCCCCCACTGACAGAATGCGGTTCGTGTCCCGATCCACCGCCACCACCGAAGGCTCCTGAAGAACGATACCCCGGCCGCGAACGTAGATCAATACGTTGGCCGTACCCAAATCGATGCCGATATCCATTTTCATTCCAAACATGCTTGATATCCTTCCTGAACGCCGGACTTCACCAACAGAATCCGAATCCTGCCGCCTAAGCACCGGCCAAAAATGACAATATATATTTAATAGTAAAACGAGAAGGCGGTTTTGTCAATTTAGATTTTCGTCAGATCCTCGCGGCGAAGAAAATGTTTCACGTGAAACATTTGTTCCGCAATTTTTTTGGTCAGGGAAGATCCCTCTTCAGGAAAAGTTGACGCCGGACAAGAAGAAACCACGCCGCCGATTTCAGGAAGATAAGGCGACGTCGCCGGGAGAAACTTCCCTCCCCCAACGCCCACAAAAGGTGAAGCCCCCGACCGCATGATCGGGGGCTTTGTTTTTGTATTAAAACTCGACTTTCGGTACAGCCGTCGCTCCGGGGTCCGCTTCAAACTGGGGCTTGGGCGTCAGCCCCATGGCACCGGCCAAGAATACGCCAGGAAAGGTCTGAATCTTTTCGTTGTAGGATCGCACTGCTTCGTTATAGTCCCGCCGTGCCGTGGCGATACGATTTTCCGTTCCCGCCAATTCCCGCATGAGCTCTAAATATTGTTGGTTAGCCTTGAGATCAGGATACGCTTCCGTGATGGCCAGGAGACGACCCAGCGCTCCGGTCAGCTCCTGATCCGCGGCGGCAGCCGCCTCAAAACTCTGGGCCCCTGCTAATTTCGCCCGGGCCGCCGAGACGTCATGAATGAGCTTGTCTTCATGGGCCGTATACCCCTTCACTGTGTTCACCAGGTTGGGAATGAGATCGGCGCGCCGCTGGCGGACATTTTCTATCTGCCCATACTGCGCCGCCACATTGATTTCCGCCGATTTCAGCGAATTGTAGATGCCTGCGACACTGGCTGCCAACAGGAGGAGAACCCCTAACAAGATACCCAAAAATTTCATGAGACAGCCTCCCTCCGATGACGTTCAAAATTTTCCTATCTGTGTTATTCTATCAAAAAAGGTAAAGAAAGTCCAATGCGGCAAGGCCTGCCCTCAAAGGACGATCTTGTCGAAATCAGCCACCCGGCGGATGAGACGGTCCACGGCAAAGAGGAGTGCCAAACGGTTCTGGCGAATTTTCGCCTCCTTATCCATCACCATCACCGCATCAAAGAGGGCGTCGATGGGTGCGGCCAAATCCCGCAGGGCGTCGATGGCTCCGGCGTAGTCCTGCCCCTCAAGGAGACTATCCACGGCGCTTTTCGCCGAAGTAAAGGCCTGATAGAGGTTTTTTTCTTCGGGCACGGCAAAGAGAGCCGGGTCGATTTCGCCGCCCGCTCCTTTGGCCGCGATGTTGCCAGCTCGGACAAAGGCCTGGATCACCGCCGTCATATCCTTCGCCAAGAGAGCCTCCACCACGGCCTGCCCCCGCCCATAGCAGGCATAGATATCGTCCACATCGGAAAGCACGGCCTCCGCCACGTCGTAGCGAACCCCCTCTTCGTCAAAGATATTTTTCAGCCGGAGCCGCAGGAAGGCGGCGATCTCCTGCCGGAGGTTTTTCCGCGCCGCTTGCTCCGTAATGTGGAGAAGATCCATCGCCTGATCGGCGATCATCGAAATCGACAGGCTGTACTTGGCCCGAATGAGCATATTCGCGAGGCCCAGCGCCTGGCGCCGCAAGGCGAAGGGATCCTGGGAGCCGGTGGGAATGAGCCCCCGGCTAAACGTCGCTACTATGTTGTCCATCTTATCGGCGAGGCTCAAAATACGGCCCGGCACCGTTTCCGGCTCCGCATCGCCGGCGAAGCGCGGGCGGTAGTGCTCGTCGATGGCCAGCGCCACCGCTTTTTCTTCTCCGTCCAAAAGGGCATAGGCACGCCCCATGACGCCCTGCAGTTCGGTGAACTCCGTCACCATGCCCGTGACGAGATCGGTCTTGGAGAGCAGGGCCGCCCGCCGGGCCTGCGCCGTTTCTTCGGCCGTTGCCCCTAATTTTTTCCCGATGGTTTCCGCCAGGCGGGCCAGCCGTTCCGTCTTTTCGTAGACGGTGCCCAGCCCTTCTTGGAACACCACAGTCTTGAGCTTCTCGCGGTGCGCCATGAGAGACTTCTTACGATCCTCGTCGAAAAAGAACTGCGCATCGGCAAGGCGGGCCCGCAGTACCCGCTCGTTGCCGTGACGCACGGTGTCTAAATAATCCGTTCCCCCGTTGCGGACGGTAATGAAGAGAGGCAGCAGACGCCCCGCCGCGTCTTTCACCGGGAAATACCGCTGGTGATCCCGCATGGGGGTAACCACCGCCTCGGGCGGCAAGGCCAAATATTTTTCTTCAAAGCGTCCCGCCAACGCCGTGGGATATTCCACCAAATAGACGACTTCCTCCAAAAGCTCTTCGGAAATCTCCGCCGTGCCGCCGTTTTCTGCCGCAACGGCCTCGATCTGGCGGCGGATCATCTCCCGGCGGCGCGCCGGATCGACGATGACGTACTCTTTCTCACAGGCTTTTTCATAGTCCGCCGCGGCCGCAATATCGAAGGCGGTGCGGCCTAAGAACCGATGCCCTCGGGACGTGCACCCGGCACGTATCCCCGCTAAGGTAAAAGGGATCACCTCGCTGCCATAGAGAGCCACCAACCAGCGCAGGGGACGGATGAAGCGAAAATCAAGATCCCCCCACCGCATGCTGTTGGGAAAGCTAAGATGTGCGATGAGATCCGGCAGCAGCGCAGAGAGCAGCCGGGACGTCTCTTCCCCTGCCTCATGAATGGCGGCGTAAACATAACCGTCCTTCGTCGTCAAGTCTTGCGGCTCCACCTTCGCCCCGCGGGCGAAGCCTAGCCCCGCTTTCGTGAGATTCCCCTCGGCATCAAAAGCTACCGCCGCCGACGGCCCCCGCCGCTCTTCCGTCACATCCGGCTGGCGCTCCGCCAAGTCCGTCACCAGAAGCGCCATACGCCGCGGCGTCCCTATCGTCCTGATATCGCCATACGCAAGACGCAGATCCGCCAGCGCTTTCGCGGCGTTTTCTTTCAGCTCCGCTAAAATGCCCGGCATGGCGTGGGCCGGAACCTCCTCCGTCCCGATCTCTAAGAGCAGATCTTTACTCATGCCGTCACCTCCTTGTTCTCCCCCCGATGGAGCATAGGGTAGCCCAATTCTTCCCGCTGTTTCAAATAGCGCTGGGCGCAGAGCCGGGCTAACTTTCTCACCCGGCCGATAAAGGCCGTGCGTTCCGACACGCTGATGGCGCCCCGGGCGTCCAACAGATTGAAGGTATGGGAGCATTTCAGGACGTAATCGTACGCCGGATGCACATAGCCCAATTCGATGACCCGCACCGCTTCCTTTTCGTATTTCTCAAAGAGGTCAAAGAGCAGCGCTTCATCAGAAAGCTCGAAGGAATACGCCGACTGCTCCACCTCATTCTGATGAAACACGTCGCCGTACGTATAATCCTTTGTCCACTGGATATCGTAAACGTTTTCCACGCCTTGAATATACATGGCCAGACGCTCCAGCCCGTAGGTGATCTCCACCGCCACGGGCTTCACGTCCTGACTGCCCACCTGTTGAAAATAGGTGAACTGCGTGATCTCCATGCCGTCCAGCCAGACCTCCCAGCCTAATCCCCACGCGCCCAGGGTCGGCGACTCCCAGTTATCCTCCACGAAACGGATGTCGTGCTGCACGGGATCGATTCCGAGACGCTTGAGACTCTCCAAATAAAGCTCCTGAATGGTATCCGGGGACGGTTTCATGATGACCTGAAACTGGTGGTGCTGATAGAGCCGGTTGGGATTGTCCCCGTAGCGTCCGTCGGCCGGGCGGCGGGACGGCTCCACATAAGCCACGTTCCACGGCTCCGGCCCCAAGACCCGCAGAAAAGTCGCCGGGTTCATCGTTCCCGCCCCCTTCTCCACGTCGTAAGGCTCGCCTAAAATGCAGCCCTGCTCCGACCAGAACTGCTGCAAAGCCAAGATGATTTCCTGAAACTTCACTTTCCTTCCTCCCTCGATCCCGGGCAACAAAAAATCCCGCCGCCCGTAACATATCGTTACGGGGACGAGATTTACCTTCCGTAAAAATCCCGCGGTTCCACCCCGATTGGCCAAAGGCCCGCTTCATCCTTATGATATTCGCTCCAAAGCGCCTTTCGCCCCTTGACCGCCTCCCACCGCCGCGGCCTCGCTGTCTCGGGTTACTCCCTCTTTCTCATCGCTCCCCGTTAGTGTAGCAAACCCCCGCCCCCTTGTCAATCGAGAAAATTAGCGGTCTCACTCCAGCGGTTTCATCGTGGGGAAGAGAAGTACATCACGGATGGAGGGGCTGTCGGTGAGGAACATGACCAGGCGGTCGATGCCGATGCCGACGCCGCCAGTGGGGGGGAGGCCGTACTCCAAGGCGGTGACATAGTCCTCGTCCATGACATGGGCCTCGGCATCCCCGGCGGCCCGCTGCTTCATCTGATCCACAAAGCGCTGGCGCTGATCGATGGGATCGTTCAGCTCCGTGAAGCCGTTGGCCAATTCCCGGCCATAAACGAAAAATTCAAAGCGGTCGGTAATCATGGGATTGTCCGGATTGCGCTTTGCCAATGGCGAAATTTCCGTGGGATGATGGGTAATGAACGTAGGCGCCATGAGAGTCTCCTCCACCTTTTCCTCAAAGGCCGCGTTTAGGATTGCGCCGATTCCGTGCCGCGCCTCATAGGGAACGCCGATCTCGTCAGCCATGGCCCGGGCCTCCTCCACGGTGGCGGCAGACAAGAAATCCTTGCCGGTAGCCTCTCTCACGGCATCGTTCATGCTGACGCGCCGAACATTGGCGAGATCGATTTCCGTGCCGTCGTAGGTGATCTTCGTCGTCCCCAAAACGTCTTTGGCGGCGGTGAGGATGATCTTTTCCGTCAGGTCCATCATGTCGCGATAGTCCGCGTAAGCCTGATAGAATTCCACCGAGGTAAATTCCGGATTGTGCCGAACGTCCATCCCCTCATTGCGAAAGACCCGTCCAATCTCGTAAACCCGCTCCAGTCCGCCGACGATGAGACGCTTCAAGGCCAATTCCGTAGCAATGCGAAGGTAAAGATCAATATCAAGGGTATTGTGATGAGTGATAAAAGGCTTCGCCGCCGCGCCTCCAGCCAAAGTTGCCAGCACCGGCGTTTCCACCTCTAAATAGCCCGCTTCGTCGAGGGTGCGGCGAACGGACTGAATGATCTTCGTGCGCCGCCGGAACGTCTCCGCGACTTCCGGGTTGACGATGAGATCAAGATAGCGCTGCCGATAGCGCAGATCCACGTCTTTTAAGCCATGAAACTTTTCCGGCAGCGGGCGCAGCGATTTTGCCAAGAGATCAAAATCGTTCACGATGACCGTGATTTCGCCCCGCTGCGTCTTAAAGACCCGCCCGGCGATTCCAATGAGATCGCCAATATCTAAGAGACGAAACTGCGCGTACTTCGCCTCCCCCAACACGTCGTACTTAAAATAGATCTGGATCTTTCCCGAAGCATCCATCAGCTCCGCGAAACTGGCTTTGCCGTGGCCGCGCTTCGCCGTCAACCGCCCGGCCAGGCGCACTACCGGGCCGTCTTCTTCCCCTTCCAGCTCGGCAAAGTGATCGCGGATATCCTGGGCGTGGTGGGTGACCTCATAGCGATGGCCAAAGGGCGCGACTCCCATGTCTGTGAACGTCTTGATCTTATCGCGGCGCAGCTGCATCATCTCGTTGAGATCAGCCGCCGACCGCTGCTCTTCGTTGTACTTCCCCACTGGTCTTACCTCTTATTCTTGATTTTCACGATCTTAAACTTCAAGACCCCCGACGGTGCGTGTACGTCCACCGTAGAACCGACCTTTTTCCCTAAAATGGCCGCGCCCACCGGCGATTCATTGGAGATCTTGCCCTCCGCCGGATCGGCCTCCGCCGAGCCTACCAGCGTGTACTCCATGTCTTCTTTCATCTCCATATCCCGGACGACGACGCAACACCCCATGCTCACCGTGGTGCGGGATTTTTTCTCGTCGGAAATGACTTCCACGTTGCGCAGTTTGACTTCTAATTCCTGGATACGGCCTTCGATAAACGCCTGTTCATTTTTGGCGTCGTCGTACTCCGAATTTTCACTGAGATCGCCCAGGGCGATGGCTTCCTTTAATCGTTCCGCCACTTCTTTGCGGCGCACAACCTTCAGCTTCTCCAGTTCCTCTTCTAATTTTTTGAGGCCATCCTTCGTCAGGATGAATTTTTTGTCCGTCATTGATCCTTCGCTCCTTACCGTTTTCCGTAACGGTTTCATTTCCCGTCCGCCCGACACCGCCGAAACGGACAAACCGAAACGAGTGTCAGGAACTTTCCCTGACACCCGCTTACACACGGCTTTATTATATGTATTTTCTCCGCCCTTGTCAATGCGGGACAATTCTCGCGGTAAAGAAGCCGACAGGCCGCCCCTTCGCCCATCGGGCACGACGGTATTCAAAAATCTTCCAGCCCGGCGCGAAGTTCCTCGACGGAAATCATCGTCACCTCCCGCGGCAAAAGTGACGGTGGGGCGACAATTCCCGCCATCGCGCCATCAAGCAGGGGAAAATTCCGCCCCGCCACGGGGCCTTGTCCCGCCCAGAGCGCCGCCACGTCGACGTCGTGCAGGCCCCCGGCCAATCCTTCGCCGGTGTACTTGAGATAGCTTTCCTTCATCGTCCAATAGCGGCGAAAGAGATCCCCCCGCGTTTCTTCCGGCGCATCCACGATCGCTTGGTACTCCTCGGGGCGAAAGAAGCGGGCGGCAACGGAGCAAAGGGACGCGCCCCGCCGAGGCCGTTCCACATCCACCCCCAACGCGCCGGAACCGACGCCGCAGAGGATCCAATCCCCGCTGTGCGCCCAATTGAAAAAAAAGCGGCCCGTCGGGCTGTAGGGTTTCCCTTTCGCCTGGCGGCGAATCGACAAAGCAAAGGGCGGCGGGCCTCCCGCGGCCGCCACCAGATAGCGCGCTAAAAGTTCTCCCCAGAGGGAACGGGTACGAAGCCCAGGTGAACGATACCGGAAAAATTCCTGTTGTCTCTCGCGGGAAAAGCGCGGAAAATAAACCTCTGCCGCCTCCGCCGCGCCTTCCTCAAGGTGCAGCGCGCAGAGTTTGATGCACTCCATGACGTCTCCCTTCTCACCGTAGCTCTCGGGCCTCAATCAGGGCCAGTTTTTCGGTACGGGAAAGACGCTTCAACGAGGCCTCCCGCCGGAGAGCCGCCTCCTTATCGGCGAAGACTTCATAGTAGCGCAGCCGCACCGGACCGCGCCCCCGGGTATACTTCGCCCCCTGCCCCGCGTTGTGCGCCGCCAAGCGCTTTTCCAAATCGTTCGTCCAGCCGGTATAGAGCGTCCCGTCGGCACACTCCAGAATATAAGTATAGGCCCTCATGACTCCTCTGACGGCTCAGGCAGTTCGTCGATAATGGTGATCTTCTTTATCACTACTTCCACCAGCGGCCGGTCCCCGGAATCGCAATCGACTTTCCCGATCTTTTTCACCACATCCATGCCCCGTACCACCTTGCCGAAGACTGCATGGTGCCCGTTTAGCCACGGGGTCGCCGCCAACGTAATAAAAAATTGAGAACCGCCGGTATTCGGCCCGGCATTGGCCATGGAGAGGACGCCCTCCCCGTCATGCTTGAGGTCGGGATGAAATTCGTCCGGGATCTCGTAACCCGGGCCTCCCGTCCCCGTTCCCGTAGGATCGCCTCCCTGAATCATGAAGCCGTCGATGACCCGATGGAAGATCAGGCCGTCGTAAAAGCCTTTTTCCGCCAAATCGATGAAATTTTTCGTCGTCAGAGGTGCCTTGTCCTCAAAGAGTTCCACGGTAAACGTCCCTTCGCTGGTCGCGAAGATCGCAAATCGATTCGCCACGTTTTCTTCTCCTTCCTGTATTTCCACTGCCACCACACTGGTCCCCATCATGAGAAACACCAGCGCAGCCATCATCCCTATTCGCTTCATTCGGTAAATTTTCCTCCCTGGGCCAAATGTCGCTTCTCTCCCGGCGTCACCGGCGACCAATAGGGAATTTCCCGCCCCGGCAGGAAAAAGTCCGGCTCCGGCCGCCAGCGGGGATAGCCCACGCTGTGCATCGTCACCAAGGCCCGCGTATCCGTCCGGCGGCAAAACTCCTTCGCGCCCCAGCTCCGCGCTTCTTCGAGCCGCCCGTCCGCGGGGAAAAAGGCCAAGTCAAAAAATGCGCCGTCCAGTTTTTTCATCTGCTTCATAAAGCCGTTGCGGGCAAAACCTATATTATCCGGGGTGTCTTCCCGCCAGTGCCACCAATTGAAATCCCCGGCGTGAAAAATCCGCCACCCCTCGAAGGTCACGGCAAAGGACGTCCCTTCATCCGTGGAATCATACGAGACCACCCGGATGCCGTCCCCCTCGTAGCTGTCGTAGACCCCCAGCCACGTCGTCTGATCCGCTGGGATCCGACGCGCGGAGGGAACCCCCGCGATGTCCCGGCTCAAAAAATAGCGCCGGGTTTTCTTCGCGTAGCGGGCAATCTCGGGGCTGAAATGATCGAAATGGGCGTGGGAGGCAAAGATATAAAGCTCCTCGATTTCCGGCAGCGCCTGGTCCACCGCCCCCGCCGGATCCTGAAAATCGTCAAAGAGCAGCGCCCAGCCGTCGCCGCGCACGAAAAAGCCGCTGTTCAAGAGATAGGTAATCGTCAATTCTTTTTTTCTATCCGTCATGGTGTTTCCCCCGCGTCTACCGGCAAAAATTTTCCCGCCTCTACGTCGACGAGACCGCGATCGGTAAGCTTTAGAGCCGGAATCACCGGCAGGCTCAAAAAAGCCAGCGTCATCAAAGGATCGCATCCCTCACCCACGCCTAACCGCCGAGCCGTTTGGATGAGCCAAGCATTGTCCCGGGCCACCTCCCGGGCTGCCCGGGAAGTCATCAGCCCTCCGATGGGAAGCGGCAGCGACGCCAGCACCTCACCCCCGGCGGCAATGACGAAACCGCCGCCGATGCGCTGGATCTCTCGGATCGCGGTCACCATGTCCTCATCGTCTGCTCCCGCCACAATAAGATTGTGGGAATCATGCCCCACCGTGGAGGCCACCGCCCCGCGCTTTAAGCCATACCCAGAGAGAAGCCCCAGCCCAATGCGTCCCGTGGCGTGATGGCGCTCGACGACTGCCAGCTTCAGGATGTCCCTCTCAGGATCCGCCACCGCCCGCCCTTCTTCCGTTTTCACAGGCAGCGTCAGCTTCTCGGTAAGGAGCTGTCCCGGCACCAGTCTGATGACGTGGGCGCGGCCGGAAGGCAAGGGAATAGCTAAATTCTCTTTCTCCACCGGGGCGATGTGCACCGTGTGGTAAAGCATCTCATCCTCCGTCTCCGGCAGGCCTAAAAGAAGACTCCCTTCCCGAGCCGCCAGCACCCCGCTTTTTAATACATGGGAAGGACGCCATGATCCATGCCCGTCAAAGAGCAGGATATCCGCTATACGGTGAGGAGCCAGTACGCCGCGCTCTTTGAGACCAAAATAACGAGCCGGGTTTACCGTAGCCATATTGATAGCCGCCGAGAGCGATACCCCCGCTTCCACGGCACTTTTGACAATAGAATTGATATGCCCTCGTTCCAAAATATCAGCGGGATGGCGGTCATCGGTGACGAAGAGGCAGAACGGTGCCGTCTGTTCGTTAATGACTGAGCGCAGCGCGGCCAGATTGTGCGCCGCTGACCCCTCGCGAATTTCCAAGTACATTCCTGCCGCCAGGCGCGCCCAGCCTTCTTCTGCCGTCACGCACTCGTGATCCGACGAGATCCCGGCCGCGGCGTAGGCCATGAGAGGCTTTCCCATCACCCCCGGCGCGTGCCCCTCGATCTGCAAGCCGTGACGCATCATCAGCTTATCGTACACCACGGGATCTCCCGCGAGGACCCCCGGTACATTCATCATTTCCGCCAATCCCAAGACCCGCGGCTCATCCAAAAGCGGCGCTAAATCCTTTGCCAAGAGATGCGCCCCGCCGTCCTCCAATTCCGTCGCCGGAACGCAGGAAGGGAGCATGAAAAACGTGTCCAGCGGCAGATTGCGGGACGCGTTCATCATGTAGCGAATCCCCGGAATCCCCGCTACATTGGCGATCTCGTGGGGATCGGTGACCACCGCCGTCGTCCCCGTCGGCACCACGGCCCGGGCAAATTCCCCGGGACTTAAGAGCGAACTCTCCACATGAATATGCCCGTCGATAAATCCCGGCAAAGCGTACCGGCCTTCAGCCGCAATCGTCTCCCGGCCCGCATAATCGCCCAGTCCCGCGATATAACCCTGATCGATGGCGATATCCCCAGCGGCAAAGGTACCGGTAAAGGACTGGTATATTTTCGCGCCCTGAATCACCAGTTCCGCTGGCGCTTTCCCTTGTGCCACGGCGGTAAAACGTTCCAAATCCTCAATCACTTCCCGCCGCCTCCTTCTTTCTCACTTGCTCCGCGGCCCGTTCCCGAAGCATTTTCTCAATCTTGACGCCGGGCAGCGTAAAGCCCCGTCCCATAACCTCATTGGCGTCCAACACGATCATGAACGCCTGGGGATCAAATTGATCCGTGATCCGCTTGATGCGGGCAATCTGGGTCAAATTCACCACCACGAACAGCACCCGCTTCGCGTGATGGGTAAAAGCGCCCTCCCCTTCGATATAAGTTACACCGCGCCCAATCTCATGAATGATGGCCTCAGCGATGGGTTCGGCCCGATCGGAAATCAAAAACAGCACCTTGCGGTGGACGAACCCGGCCACCACTTTATCCGTCACCGTCGCGCAAATGAACATGGAGATCAGCGTGTACATCGCCGGCATGATGCCGAACATACAGGCCGAGACCGCCATGATGACGCAGTTGAAGGTGAAGATCACGCCGCCCATATTGAAGGAGTAATATTTCCGCAAAATGGCGGCCACGATGTCCAGTCCGCCAGAGCTCCCGTCCAGCCGAAAGAGCAGCCCGTAGCCGAGGCCGTTAAAAACACCGCCGAAGATGGCTGCCAGCATGGGATCAGGCACGAGCGCAAAGCCGTTCAGAAAATGGGTGGCGTCGAGCCCCACGGAAAAGAGAACGGTACTGAACACGACGCCCTCGGTGTACTTCCATCCCAATGTCTTATAGGCAGCAAGGAAAAGGGGGATATTGTAGACGAGCGTCTGCACCCCCACGGGCAGCCCCGTCAGGAAATAAACAATGATACTGATGCCCGCCAGTCCTCCGCTCAGGAGATGGTTCGGGAGCAAAAACAGATTGATGGAGCTGGAGCTGATGAGGCAGCCGCAAAAGATGCCCAGGGAACGCCAAAACCGCGATCGAATCATGAGGCGGCCGCCTTCGCCCGCACCGTGCTGGGAGACGGATACCTGCGGCCTTCAGAGGTTTCCTCCCGGTTCTTCAGAGCACTCATATCAATTCCCTGCTCATTCATTTCCGCCGCGCCTAACTCCTGGTTTTCCCATTCCTCATCCCACCGCACATCCGCTTCTTCCTCCGTCAAGGGCAGACTGGTGATACGCCAGGAGAGGAGCGTCGCCCCGGGCATCTCCGCTTCGAGCATCAGCCGCTCTCCCGGCACCTCAGGATTTTGATAAATGTACCATGTCGCCCCGTCAATGAATTGACGATCCACCTTGCCAAAGACCTGGGTGATCTTATACGGTGTCGCGCCGTAGCGTACGCCATCCCGCCCAGTATAATCGTGATCGCGGATGACAATGTCCACCACCCGCCCGTCCTTCGGCGTCACGCCCACGACAAAATCCTCACGAAAGGTATAATACTTCACCCGGATACCAAATACGCCGCGTTCCTGGTTAAACAGCGGCCGGCCAAAAATCCCCGTCAGGGAGTCTTCCGTTGCCGTTGCCCCTAACGCCACCCCCCGGCAAGCGAAATCTTCCGGAACCGCCGCCAGAACCGGTGCCGCCAAAAGCCAAAGCGCCAATACCATACCGCTGATCCGCGTCCCCTTCATCTCTTTTCGCCTCCTCGCACACTGCCGATGCTCTGCCAGCAGTATACCACATAGGAAACCCTCACGCCATAAAAAATCCGAAACGACGACCGCCTCTCTCTGACAGTCGCCGTTTCGGCGTTATCTCTCCTCCGCGCCTCACGCCTTTTTCGTCAGCTTGCGCTGACGAACGCAGCGCAAGCCAGGATGAAGGCGGGCGATAACAAAACATCGATTGCAGCCCAGACAATTCGATCGCTCCTGCCCGGCCCGCAGCCGCGGCAGGAGATCCGGCTCGCAAATGAGAGGACGGCTCAAGGATACCATGTCAAGGCCGCTCGCGATTACTTCCTCCATATCGGCGAGGGAACGAACCCCGCCCACTAAGGACAGCGGTTCTTCTACCGCCCGGCGCAGGCGCTTGGCCCGCGGTAAATAGTAAAGAGTCGCCGTCCGCGGTTCGCTCAAAAAATCCACTCCGGAAAGCTCTACCAGCTCCGCCCCTAACCGCCGCGCCTCCCCCAGCATGTAAATTAAATCGCTCTCGTAAGCGGCGTCGTCCCCTTTCGTATCGCTGTTGATCTTGAGCAGCACGGGAAAATCCGCTCCACAGGCCGCCTTGATCCCCGCCACGATCTCCCCCACCAGGCGAAAACGGTTGGCCGCGTCGCCACCGTAAACGTCGGTACGCTGATTAAAAGTAGGATCTAAAAAACGCGACAGAAGATAAGAATGGGCCGCGTGAAGCTGGACGCCGTCAGCTCCCGCCTTTTTTACTCGCCGCGCCGCGGCGATAAACTCCTCCCGAATAGCCCCAATCTCTTCCCCCCGAAGTTCTCGGGCCGTCTTCCCCTTCTTTAAGGGCCGGGCCGTGACATCTGCTAAATCTTCGACGCCGATGGCCCGCGGCCCGGCATGGGACAGTTGAAAAATGAGGCGGCTGCCGGCTTCATGAACGAGCTTGACGGCCCGGGCGATATCTCCGACCGCACGATCATCAAAGACGTTAAGCTGCTCCTCGTTGGCCCGTCCCCGCGGCGATACGCAGCAATGTCCGCTGATGATGAGCCCGATGCCGTTCTCGGCCAGCGTTTCGTACATGGCGAAATCCGCCTCGCTCATCCGCCCTTCGGGCGTTCCCAGGAAGCTGTGGGTTGCCGACCGCACCAGCCGATTGCGGCAGGACAGACGCCCCAGCATAATCGGTTCATCTACACGTCCCATTCGGCTTCTCTCCCCATTTTGCTCATTTCTCTTCAGCTTCCCGCACATAGAGGCGATGATTGGGGAATTCCCCTAATTTCTGCCATTCATCCTTCCGAAAGAACTGATCAAAACGGGAATAAAAGCGGCTCTGCACCACCAGATAAATCCGCCGATCCGCCGGCAGATCCGCGATGTCAATGAAGGGCATGACATTTTTGGCGTTCCATGATTTGCCGTCGGGGCGCTTCTGGGCAATGTTCTCCGCCGTCTCCGCCTGATAGACGGGCAGATCGCTGTAATAGGGAATGGAGACCTTATAGTCCCCGCAGTTGACCACCAAATCCCCCGGCAAGACGCGTTCCCGCAGCGCCGCCGCTACGTCCCAGCAGGAATACCCCCCATAGGTAACCACCGGCACAGCGACAAAAAATGTCAGAAGAACAAGGGCGGCCGACCAAACCGCCAGTACCCGCCGCGCGAGCGTCAGACGACTCATGAAGAACCGCGCCGTCAACACGGCGATGGGAAGCGAAGCGGGCAGCGTGTACGTCGTATATTTCGTCGCCATCATCTGATAGAATCCATAGACGGCGACGGCCCAGACGACGAGGAACAGCTCCTTTTCGTCAAATTTGGGCAGCCGCCGCGCTTTGAACCAGCGCCATGCTGCCCAGGGAAGGATGAAGGACCAAGGAAACAGCACAAAAAAGAAGAGAGCGCTGTAGTACCACCACACATCCCACATGGGATGCTCCGACTGGGTGGCCCGCAGGATATTGTGTACACCTAAAAAATTATCGATAAAATCCTGCCCGTGGAGGGCGATCATCGGGCCGTACCAGAGGAGTGTCACGCCGAAAAAGAGGAGAAAACCCAGAGGTTTCATCTCCTTCACCGCCGCAAAATCCCGGCGCCAAAGGAGATAGATCGTCACGATGAACCCCGGCAGGAGAATGCCGATGGGTCCTTTCGTCAGCACCGCCAAAGCGGCCGCGGCATAACAAAGGTAGTAAAGATTTTTATTCGTCCCCGTGTAGGCGAGATAAAAAAAGACCAGCACGGCGTTAAAAAAGACAAACAGGGTCAGATCGGTGATCACTGTCTTAGCGATGAGCCAATAGCCAAAGGAAGTTCCTAAAATCAGGGCCGACCATAAGCCAGTCTTCGCGTCATAGAGGCGGCGGGCAAAAAAATACGTCATCCCTACGCCGATGACGCCGAAAATCCCCGGGAACATCCGCGCCGCGAAATCGTTCACGCCGAAGAGTCCAAAGGCCGCTATGAGCTCCCAATAGAAAAAGACCGGTTTATCATACCAATAATTCCCGAAGATCCGCGGCGAGATGAAATCTCCCGCCGCCAGCATTTCCTTCGCCGTCTGGGTATAATTCGTTTCCACCGGATCGGTGACGGGAATCACCCAGTTGCCCAGCCAATAGAGGACGAGCGCCGCTGCCGCTAACAAGAGAACTTTCTGCCCTTCGCTCTTTTCCATCCCGTCACTCCTCTATCCGGCGAATATCCGCCCCCAAGGCTACCAATTTCGGCACCAAATGATCGTATCCCCGATCGATGTGGTGAATGTAGCCGATCTGGGTCTCTCCTTCGGCAATCAGCCCCGCCAGCACCATGGCAGCTCCGGCGCGAAGATCCGTCGCCTTGACCTGACAGCCGGTGAGGGCGCCGACGCCTTCCACCACGGAGGTGCGCCCATCGATTTTGATGTTCGCCCCCATGCGCTTCAATTCATCCACGTGCATGAAGCGGTTTTCAAATACCGTCTCCGTCACCATTCCCGTGCCCTCAGACACCGCCAGCATCGCCATGAACTGTGCCTGCATATCGGTGGGAAAGCCGGGATAGGGCATGGTTTTAATGTCCACGGCTTGCGTCAGGCCGTCGCATCGCACCCGAATGCCGTCCACATGCTCCTCGATCTCCACCCCCGCTTCCTTGAGCTTGGCAATGACAGGTTTCAAGTGTTCGCTGATGGCGTTTTCAATGTAGACGTCGCCCCGGGTCATCGCCGCCGCCACCATGTACGTTCCCGCCTCAATGCGGTCGGGAATGACCGTATAGGCCGCGCCGGTGAGCTTTTTCACCCCTTCGATCTTGATGACGTTCGTCCCCGCGCCGCGAATCTTCGCCCCCATGACGTTGAGGAAATTCGCCAGATCGATGATTTCCGGCTCCTGCGCCGGATTTTCCAACACCGTCTGCCCAGCGGCCATAGAGGCCGCCATGATGATGTTCTCCGTGGCGCCCACGCTGGGGAAGTCCAGATATATCCTTGCCCCCTTCAGGCCTTTGGGGGCCTTCGCGTCGATGTAGCCGTGACCGATCTCAATGTCCGCTCCCAGCGCCTCGAAACCTTTGAGGTGCAGGTCAATAGGGCGCGTACCGATGGCACAGCCGCCGGGAAGCGAAATCTTCGCCCGGCCGCAGCGCGCCAAAAGCGGCCCCATGATGAGAAAGGAGGCCCGCATCTTTCGTACCAGATCGTAAGGCGCCTCGTATTCCGTGATGTCGGCGCTGTCCACCCAAAACTGGTTGGCCGCCGCGTCGAACCGCGCCTTTACCCCCAGCGACTGAATGACCTCCGCGATGGTTTCCACATCGTCGAGGGCCGGTACCTCGTCCAAGCGGCTGGGCTGCACCTGCCCCAAGAGCGTCGCCGCAATGATGGGCAGCACGGCGTTCTTCGCGCCGCTGATCTTGACCCTCCCCCGCAGAGGTTGTCCGCCCTTGATGATTAACTTTTCCATGGAAATAAACGTTCCTCCCGCGGTGAGAAAACCCTTGTCGTGATTTTCCCGACCCGTATATTAATAGATTTTATCATGCCTGTCGGCCCTTGGCAAGGGGGCAAAAGGCCATATATCAGGAAGAAACGACACGCCGGTAAAAAAGACGGCCCTGACAAGAGCGCCGCGGGGCGTCTGGCAAAAATGTTCGGCGATTAATCCTCATCTATGCTTTCCGCCGATCCGGCGGAACCTGATAGAGCACCAGATCAGGATTATTCTCTTGAATCCAGCCCAGCGCCCACTCGTTATTCACCAAGAGGACCGGCTGATGCGCCCGATCATAGACAAACATCCCCCGGTCGGCCCCCCGCAGGGAAGCGGGGGTGACTTCCCGTCCATCTTGAAAGACCAGCCAGCGAGCCACCTCAAAGGGCTGCATGACCAGCTCGATCTCCACGCCATACTCACCCTTGAGGCGATATTCCAAAACGTCAAATTGAAGCGTCCCCACCGTACCGACAATGTAGGCTTCCGTCCCGGCCCCCGCCTGCTGAAAGAGCTGGATGGCTCCCTCCTGGGTGAGCTGTTCGATCCCTTTGACGAACTGTTTGCGCTTCATGGTGTCCTTCGCCTGTACCCGGGCGAATTTTTCCGGAGGGAACACCGGAAAATCCGCGAAGCGGAATTTACTTCCCCCCTCGCACAGGGTGTCCCCAATGCCAAAGATGCCAGGATCAAACAATCCCACGATGTCCCCCGGCCAAGCCGTATCGATGATCTGGCGATCCTGGGCCAAAAACTGCTGAGGCTGCGCCAACTTGACAAGCTTCTCCGAGCGGCTGTGCCAAACGCTCATATTACGGGTAAAGCAGCCGGAAACGATGCGGATGAAAGCCAGCCGATCCCGATGGGCCGGGTTCATGTTCGCTTGGATCTTAAACACGAAGGCGGAGAAATTTTCCGCCGCCGGATCGATAATCCCCGCCGAGGATTCGCGGGGTGCAGGAGGCGGCGCGAGGCGCAGGTATTCCTCCAAAAAGTTCTGCACGCCGAAATTTGTCATCGCCGAGCCAAAGAAGAGGGGCGTCAACTCGCCGCAGGCAATGCGGTCAAGATCAAAGGGCTCCCCCGCTTCATCCAGCAGCGCCACATCCTCTAAAAGCGCCTGATACGTCGCCTCCTCCAACCGGTCGGCCAGCGCCGGATCTTTGAGGTCGTAGGTCGTCGACGCCCGCGCCTTCTGACCGTGGGTCTCGTCGGCCTCAAAGAGTTCCACCCGTTTCGTCTGGCGATCATAGACGCCGCGATAACGGCCGTCGGATCCCACCGGCCAGTTCATGGGATAGGAGCGTATGCCCAGCACGTTTTCCAGTTCATCCATGAGATCGATGGGGGCTTTCCCAAAGCGATCTAACTTATTGACGAAGGTGAAAATGGGAATGCGGCGCTCCCGACAGACCTTGAACAGCTTTTTCGTCTGGGTTTCCACCCCCTTTGCCGCGTCCAGCACCATGACCGCGCTGTCCACCGCCATCAGCGTCCGATAAGTATCCTCACTGAAATCCTGATGCCCCGGCGTATCTAAGATATTCACCCGGCAGCCGCCATAATCGAACTGCAGCACGCTGGAGGTCACCGAGATGCCGCGCTGTTTTTCTATTTCCATCCAGTCCGACACCGCGTGGCGCTGTGTCTTGCGGGATTTGATGGAGCCGGCCAAGTGAATGGCCCCGCCGTAAAGGAGCAGCTTCTCCGTCAGCGTCGTCTTCCCGGCATCCGGGTGGGAGATGATGGCAAAGGTTCGCCGTTTCTCAATCTCCTGCTTTAATTCCTCACGCAAAATCCTGTTTCTCCTCTCGTCTTTGGCGTCCAAAGAGAAGGGCGGCCTTTCCGCCGCCCTTCGTCATTTGGCTACTTTGACTTCCGTCCAAACCTTATCATACTTTGACAGGTTATCCCCCAAATCGTGGAAGAACTCGGCATTTTTCAGAAGTGCCTCCGACGGATAGGAAGCGATGTCCGCCTGCACCTCCGGCGGAAGCTGGCGCACCACCTCGGGGATCGGCGAAGCATAGCCGATGTACTCGACGTTCTTCTTAGCGATGTCGGGGCGGGTCATGAAGTTGATGAACTCCTCCGCCTCCGCCTTATGCTTGCCCCCCTTGAGGATGACCATGGCATCGATCCAGACGTTCGTCCCTTCTTTCGGAATGGCGTACGCCAGATCAGGATTCTTTTCCATCATGAACACCGCGTCCCCCGACCAGACGACGGCCAAGGCGCCTTCCCCGGCGATCATCTTATCCTTGACCTCATCCACGACGTAGGCCTGCACCAAAGGCTTCTGAGCGATGAGGGCATCTCGGGCCGCGGTAAGCGCCGCATCGTCGCTGGCGTTTAGAGAATAGCCGCGAAATTTCAGCGCCATGCCGATGGAATCCCGCAGGCTGTCCATGATAAAGATCTGCTTGGCATATTTCGGATTCCAGAGAATGGCCCAGCTGTCCACCGGTTCCTGCACCATCTTGCGGTTGTAGATGATCCCGATGGTCCCCCACATGTAGGGCACCGAGTATTCATTTTGAGGATCGTAGTAGAGATTCTTAAATTTCTCATCAATGAGGGCGTAGTTCGGAATCTTCGTGAAATCGATTTTTTCCAGCATATTTTCCCGCCGCATCCGCTCGATCATATAATCCGAAGGGATCACCAAATCGTAATCACTGCCCCCCGCCTTGACCTTGACATACATGTCTTCGTTGGTGGCCCAGGTATCGTAAATGATGCGGATCCCCGTTTCCTTTTCAAAGACCTTGATCAGATCCGGGTCGATGTAATCCCCGGCATTGTAGACTTTGAGCTCCCGCTTAGCCGTTTTCTCCCCACCGCAGCCGGAAACAATCAGCGCGCAGAGAGCCAGGGCCAGCAGCCCCAAAGTTTTAAGCACCTTCTTCATATCGCATACCCCCTTTTCAATCTCGAACCCGTTTGACTTTCGACGCCGCTACCCGTCGGTTCACCGCCAATAGAAGGAGCAGCACCGTCAAAAAGAGCAGCGTCGAGAGTGCGTTGATGGTGGGATGAATACCCCGCCGAGCCATGGAATAAATGAGAATAGACAGATTGTTGACCCCCGAACCGGTAGTAAAAAAGCTGATGACGAAATCGTCGATGGAGAGCGTAAACGCAAAGAGCGCCCCCGTCACAATGCCTGGCAGGATCTCCGGCAGCACGATGCGGCGAAACGCGTAAGCGGGACTAGCCCCAAGGTCAAGCGCCGCCTCGTAGAGATGAGCATCGAATTGCCGCAGTTTCGGCAGTACCGTCAAAATGACGTAGGGGACATTAAAAACCGTGTGGGCCAGAAGAAGCGACGTAAAACCTAAGTTCAGTTTCACAAAGATGAAGAGCAGCATAAGGGAAATACCGGTGACAATATCCGGGTTCAAGACTGGCAGATACGTCAGATTCATGACGATCTTCTTTTCCCACGGCCGCATCCCACGATACATGGCGAAGGCCGCCAAGGTACCGATGATCGTCGCCAGAAGCGCCGCCAAAATGGCGATAGAAAGGGTGTAATAGAGCGCGTCCAAAATGGCTCCATCCTCAAAGAGCGCTCCATACCAGCGAAAGGTAAAGCCCTCCCAGCTGGCCCGGGATTTCGAGGCATTAAAGGAAAAGACAATGAGGACAAAAATGGGAAGATAGAGAAAGCCGAAAATGATCGCAGCGTAAAAGCGCCGCAAAAAGCGCATCACAGGAACATCCCGCCTCCTCCCTCTTTATTGTACCGCGACAAGAGGATCATGCTGAGAAGGATCAGCGCCAGCATCAGCACCGACACCGCCGAACCGAAACTCCAGTTGCCGATGACAAGAAACTGCTGCTCGATGACGTTGCCGATGAGCATGTACTGTCCGCCGCCTAAGAGGCGGGAAATGACGAAAGTGGTCACCGCCGGCATGAATACCATCAGCATACCGGCATAAACTCCCGGCAAAGACAAAGGAAACGTCACCCGGCGAAAGGAAGTCCAGGCGTCCGCCCCCAAATCCCCCGCCGCTTCCAAGAGGCTCCGATCCATCTTCGTCAGCACCGAATAGATGGGCAGGATCATGAAGGGCAGAAAATTATAGACCATCCCTAAGAGCACCGCCCCGTCCGTATAGAGAATATGGAGGGGGCCCAAGTGAAAAAAACGTAGGATGGCGTTGATGAGACCGTTTTTTTCTAAAAGCGTCATCCAGGCGTAAGTGCGAAGGAGAAAATTCATCCACATGGGGATGATGATGAGCATGACCATCATGTGCCGGTACTTCACACGGCACTGGGCGAGGATCATTGCCATGGGATAGCCGATGAGAAAACAGCCCAGCGTGGCCAGCGCCGCCAGCCAGACGGAATGTCCCAACACTCGAAGGTAAAGCGGCCCCGCCGCCTGCCGGATATTATCCAGCGTAAAGCCGCCGCTCCCCGCCCCGCCGGGAACGGTAAAAGCAAAATAGAAGATGAGCGCCAGCGGCGCCACCGTGAACATCAACATCCACAGATGATACGGATACACCAGCCACCGTCTCTCCATCAACTTTCCACCCTCTTCATGACATGGATTTCATTGGGGCCGATGGTCATCCCCACCGCTGCCCCGGCCGGCGTCATGGCGGTGCTTTGCACCAGCCACTCGTAACCGTCGTCGGCGGTTACCACCATTTCATAGTGAACGCCCTTGAAGGTCACCGTGGTGACGGTGCCGGAGAGCATCCCCGCCTCAGCCTCCACAATGCGCACATCTTCCGGACGCACCACCACATCCACCGGAACATCTTCCCCGATCCCCCGGTCGACGCAGACAAATTCCCGCCCGGCGAAGGCCACCCGTTCGTCGCGCACCATGCGGCCCGGCAGGATATTGCTCTCGCCGATAAAATCCGCCACAAAGGGATTGCGCGGCTCGTTGTAGATATCCTCCGGTCGGCCGATCTGCTGGATGCGCCCGCCGTTCATCACCACCACCGTATCGCTCATGGTGAGCGCTTCTTCCTGATCGTGGGTGACGAAAATAAAGGTGGAGCCCACCTGCTTTTGAATGCGCTTTAATTCCACCTGCATGTCCCGGCGCAGCTTCAGGTCGAGCGCCGAAAGGGGCTCGTCCAAAAGGAGCACCTCCGGCTCGTTCACCAGCGCCCGAGCGATGGCGATGCGCTGCTGCTGTCCGCCGGAAAGGGCCTCCACCGACCGCTCGCCGTAGCCTTCCAAATTCACCAGCGCCAGCATTTTCTCCACCCGGGCGCGGATCTCCTTCGCCGGCGTTTTTTTCACCTGCAGCCCGAAGGCGATATTCTCGAACACGTTCATGTGGGGAAAGAGGGCGTGGCGCTGGAACACTGTATTCACGCGCCGGCGATAGGGCGGCATCTGGCTGATATCCTCCCCGTCGAACAAAATTTTTCCCCCGCTGGGCGTCTCAAACCCGGCGATAAGGCGAAGCGTCGTCGTCTTGCCGCAGCCTGACGGGCCTAAAAGCGTCAAAAATTCATTTTTCCGCACGGTCAGATTGATCTGATCCAAAACCGTATGTCCCTCAAAATGTTTTGTCAGCTCCACCAGTCTGACGATGCCCGTGTCCGGCATAAGCAACCCTTCTTCACCCTTAGGATGGCATGGGCCAACGCCCATATCTTACGGAAGCACTGATAAATTCAGCCCATCCTCCTGGCACATCTTTTTCGCCCTGCCGGCGTCAGCAAATCTTCCGCAGAGCGCTACTCTGCGGCCGCTTGATTTTCCGGCAGGACAAAAAATCTGCCCCAATCTGACAGACTTCATTTTATCAGTGCTTCCTTTATTATACATATTTTCCCCCGAAAAGGAAGCTATGATTTTAGAAAAGGCGGCTCGGCCGACGATTTTTCTTCCGCTCCCCCGCAGTGAGGGCAGTCCGCTTTACCCGCCGGGATCGGCTGCCCGCAATCGGGACACGTCGGCTTCAACACCATGCCGCAATGGGGGCACCGGCTGAAACTCTCCGGCACGTCGCTAGCGCACCGGGGGCAAGTCACTTTCTGACTCACGTCTAACGGTTCCTGCCCTTCTGCCTTTTGCGTCAACGCGGTATCCCGTTTCCTTTTTCCCGCCTTGCACCGCCCCCAGAGAAGATAGACCAGCGCCACAGGAACAAACGCCGCCGTCCCCAGCCCCCAAAGGAGCGCGTATTCCAAGGAATAGCCGCGCTTTTTCGCGTCCCAAAACACCACGAGGCCTAAAACGATCAAAAGCACCGAACGCACCGGCATCCGCATTTCCTCCCTTATCGCTCCCCGTCTGTCACTCTACCGCAGCATGGTCACGGCGAATCCTCCAACGCTTTCTGCTGGCCCAGATAATAATCCACGAACTGCCGCGCCGTCCGTCCGCTGCGCCCTGAATGTTCCATCTCCCATCGCTGCCCGGCAAGGCGCAGCTCCTCCGGCGGCAGGAGGACGCCCGCCGCCCGAAGATAATGGTCGATGATCGCCAAATACTCCTTCTGATTGGGCGCGGGATAATGGATCACCAGCCCGAAGCGATCCGAAAGAGAAATCGTCTCGTTCACGCTGTCCCCGCGATGTACCTCGTCAACCCCGTCGCGGTCATGCCAACTCTCCTTGATGAGATGACGGCGATTCGATGTCGCGTAGAGAAGGACATTATCCGGGCGCGTCTCCACACCGCCTTCGATGCCCGACTTCAGGGTTTTATATTCGGGCTCGCTGTCCTCAAAGGAAAGATCGTCCAAATAGACGATGAACCGTTTCGTCGTAAACCGCCCCAGCGTTCCCATGATGTACGGCAGTTCTACCAGCTGCGGTTTTGTCAGCTGGACGAGGCGCAACCCCTGATCGAAAAACTCATTGGCCAGCGCTTTCACCGAGGTCGATTTTCCCGTGCCCCGGGCCCCCACCAGAAGGACATTGTTCGCCGGACGGCCGCTGAGAAATGCCAGAGTATTGCCTAAGAGCGCCTGCTTTTGCTCCGTATAGCCGATGAGCTGCGCCAGGCGGAGGGGAGCAAAATTTTCAATGCCCACCAGCTTCTTTTTCTTATCCCAGCGAAACGCCCGATAGACGGCAATATCGCCGCTGCCATAGCGCTGATAGTGCGCCAGGAGAGCATCCGCCAGTGACGCCGCCGTCCAGGAATGATCCAGCAGCGCAAAGAGCGCCGCGCTCTCCGGCCCATCAGCGATGCGACCATCGGTGGGCACATAATCATCCAAAAAATTAAAAGGAAGATAAGCACCGGGCTTTTCCCGGAGCAGCGGCGCCAAGAGGCTAATGTCATGGATAAAAGCGGCCCGCAGGCTCTCTCCGATCCGGCCCTTCTGCTGCTCTATGGTGTCAGCGGCCAAATTCTCCTGGCGCGCCAGCTGCCAGACGAGATAATCGGCCACCAAATTCCCTGCCAATCCCCACCGCTCAGCCTCTCGAATCAAGGCCGCCGCAAAATCATAGGCGGCCCCCTCTTCATCGGGGCGGGCGAAAAAATCCATCAGCCGCCGCAGGATGGGATCCGAGAGCAGCGGTCGACAAACCAAGAGTTGATGAAGCTGTGGAATCTCCATGCACACGCCCCCGCTTTCTTGCGCCGCTTGTCAAATACTTAACGCCTCTCTCATCTTTATGCCTATCAGTATACAGGAAATCTCCCCGCTTGGCGACCGCCGGCGCAAAAATTTTTCCCGAGCAAAAGGCCGCTCCCCAGCGTGGCGGAAAGCGGCCTGCGGAAACTATAGTCAAATCATATTCTGCCGATAAGCGGCGTAGAGAGATTTCAACTCTTCAATCTTATCGTACATCTCCACCTGGAGATCCGAGGCCGTGGCGTAATCGCCCTCATGGAGCGCATCGACCAAGCGGGTGAAGAGGGACTTTTCATCGATGCTGTCCTTCGCCAGGTAAGCGCGAATCCCGCTGATCTTCGTCCAATTATAGGAATCCTGATCCGTGACGAGATCCGCCTCAATCTCCTTCGCCGCCCGCACGATGAGACGATTTTCCGGAATGATCCGGCTGATGAGCTCCGTCTTCCAGCGCAGGAGCGCGCTTTCTACGAAGGAATGCAGGATCGCGTCATTGAGCGCGCCTCCGGCCGTAATGACGGCCCGCTTGGCAGGATACTTTTTGAGATTTTCCATATTCTCCCACACCGTAGCCGGCGCCGTGCCAAAGAGGCGGTTCCGCTCCTCCGGCGTATAGTCCTCGAAAACATCGTTCTCGCTGCGATAGGCCCGGTTCTTTTCCAAATAAACGCCCTTCGTCCCCGTCTTTTTCGAGAGTTCCGCCAAAAGTTCCTTCGTCGTCCGGCCAAACGCCGACCGGATGCCGTCCAGCACCGCCGAATAGATGGCCGCCAGGGCAATGTAGGTATTCGTGTAGGGATTGCAGGCCCGAAGTTCAAATCGAGTCGCCCGAGGATTCTTGACATCTCGTACCAATCCCGCCAGGATCGTCCGATTGCGGGAGGGTACCGCCGGCGAATGGCCCAGCGACGTCACCACGCACACCGGCGCCTCAAAGCCAGGCTTCAAACGGTTCAAAGAATCGTTCGTAGCCGACACCAAAGGATTGATAACCTCGTAATTTTTCAAGAGTCCCATGAGGGCGCCGTACCCCGCTGCGCTCATGAAATCCTTCGTCATATCCTTCGGGCTGAAAAGATTGACCACCGATCCGTCCCGCATGACCGCTGCCATCCCGATATGGGTATGCTCGCCATTGCCCGCCAGCCCGATCATCGGCTTTGCCTTGAAAATGACCTCCAAGCCATTCTTGCGGAACGTCTCCTTTACCAGCGTGCGGACCAAAAGTTCATTATCGGCGGTTTGCAGGGCTTCGGCAAACTGCCAGTCCATCTCGATCTGCTCGCAGACGTGGGACATGTGCCCGGCCTCATCCATGTGCGCTTTGAGGCCGCCCACTTCCTTGTGGCCCATCTCCGCCTTAAGGCCGTACTTTTCCACCAAAAGTATGCTCTGCTCTAAAGCTGTCCGCACCGCTCCCCGAGTGCGCTGCCAATACTGCTCCTGCATCACCTGCGAGGCCGTCATCTCCGCGATATCCGCCTCTTCCAGCGGCGTTTTGACCCAAAATTCCAGCTCCGTCGCCGAAGTGAACTGAATATCGACGATCTTCTTCCCGTCGATATGCTCCAATCCCGAGACCTTGCCCGGCTTTCTGAAGAGCTTCAGCATTTCCTTTTTGACAAAATCCAATGTATCCTTCAGGATCGCCCGGGAATCCACGCGCTTTTTCTCGTGGATCAAAAAAGCCGGAATCCGCAGCGTCCCCACTGGCTTTCCCGTCTCTTCGTCGATATGCTCATCATTATAATCCACAAACCAATTCACGCCGGGATCGACAGGCATGTCCACCTTAGCGTTGTTCAGCGTCGCGATGCCCGTCAGCACCACCGACGAGCCGTCGGTCTGCACCGCCGTCCCCGCGTAAAAATCATCAATATCCTTCTGGAAGATGCGGATGGGAATCTTTTCGTCCGTATCGTTTCCGGCCAGATCAATACCCACCAGCGAGACAAACTTGATCTCCGGGTGCTTTTTCAGTTTGGCTAAAATCTCTTTTTTCCCCGTACCCGCCGGAATGACATACAGCAGATCTTCCATTTTCCTACCACCCTTTCGCTTCTCACCGGGGCGCGCGTATAAAAACAAAAAAGCCCCATGACGCCCTTGAACACTTCACGGCTTCATACGGCTCCATTTTCCGTCCCCTGTCTCATTTGGTATGAAGTATAGCATTTCCCTGCCTGGTTGTCCAGAAAAATTCCCTTCCTCTACCGGCTCTCTACTCTCCTTTTATCCATCTGGCGCCGCGGGTACCAGCCCCTTTTCAGTTTCATCCCCGATACTGTATTATAATGATGGGAAAAGTTTTGCCAAAGCCCGGGAAATGTAGTAAAATCAAAAGCGCCCCGGCTCGGGGCAGGAACCGTGAGGGAAGGACGCAGCACCCATGATGAACCGTATCACACAATACCGCCTGCAAACCGGCTGGTCCAAAGAGGACCTCAGCCGCCTCTTTTCCATCGCCCCTCGCATCGTAGAGCGCTGGGAGCGCGGCGAACTCCCCCCGCCCGCCTGGGTGGAGGCCATGATAGAACGCCACGCCCGAGAAGAAGTCCGCCGCCGGCAGACGAAGAAAACCAACGTGCCGCCACTGGCGGCACGGGGAACGGAAAGACGGCCATCATGCTGAAAAGCCCTGCTCTCTCATTTTCGCTTCCCCGCCTTCGCCACCGAGTTCTGGGGCTGTCTCTTCTCTGTCTTTTACTGGCGGTCCCCGCCCGGGAGACCCAAGGGGTGCACCTCACCCAGCCGCCCCCCTGCGGTCTCACCCGCTCCTCCGCTGAAGCCCCCCTCTCCTCCGCCCCGCTCCTTGACTGGCTGCCGGATCTTTCCGCCGTGTCCTATGAGATTGAAATTTTTCGTGAACGCCCGGAAAATATCGACGCCGACGCACCGGACGAACGGGCTGTCTTTCGCACTGCGGAAATTTACACCAATGCGGTCAATCTCTCCTGTGGCGATTTTCTCCCCGACCTGCAAGAAGGTGCCCCTCTCTGGTGGCGGGTCCGCAGCCTTGATTTGGAGCAGCAGGCCATCAGCCCCTTCAGCGAACTCGTTCCCCTCTACCTTGATCCGGGCCTGCCGTCCATGCAAGCTCCCGTTATTTATTCGCCCTACAATCAAGGAAACGGCTCCGTTCTTCTCTATCCCGTTTACACCTGGGTGCGCCCCCATGGTGCCGCGCGTTTTGAAATCGCCCTGTACGACGAAAACCCGGCCCAGACTGCGGCCGCGATGCCCATCGATCTCCTGTTTTCCGAGAGCACGGAATGTTATGACCCCACGCCCCGCATCGGAGATCGCCCCTTTTACTGGCGCGTGCGCGCCTTAGACAGCGACGGCGCTCCCTTAGGAGACTGGTCGGAACCAGGCTCCTTTCGTACCGCTCCCAGCGACGGCTGGGAAGTGGCCGTCTTCGGCGACAGCATCAGCCACGGCGGCGGGCACATCTCCTACGGCCCGGAAAATTTAGAATACAGTTGGCTCCGCTACCTCGCGTTTCCCGCCCTCAATCTCTCCCAAAGCGGCAACCTCACGGAAGACATGCTGGCCCGCTTTGAGCGTGACGTCATTCCCTTCCACCCCCGCTATCTTCTTATCATGGGAGGATCCAATGACCTGCGCTCCGGGGACTTCACCGTGGACACCGTCCGAGAAAACATGGAAGCCATCAAAGAAAAATGCCGCCAATACGGCATAAAGCCCATCTTTCTCACCCTTCCCCCCATCAATCCGCAAAAGATCGCCCGCGCCTTTGACGAACCCACCGATCCCCGCTGGCAGGAGAAATTCGCCGTCTTCAACGACTACCTGCGCTGCCAGCCCCACATTGACGTCGCCGCCACTTTCGCCGCTTACGCGGCTGACGGTGAACTGCCCGAATGGCTGGCTTTAGACGGGCTCCATCAAGACATCTTAGGAAAGAAACTTATCGCTGCCCGCGTCAACGCCCAATGGGAGGAAGCCAAAGAGGCCGCCGACAACTGGCCATAGGGGGAAAACCAATCATCACCCCTGACGACAAAGGAGGAACATTCATGCAAGCAATTGAGATCCGCCCCGACCTCTACTGGCTGGGCGCCATCGACTGGTCCATGCGGAGCTTTCACGGCTACGCTACCAGCCGCGGCTCGTCTTACAACGCTTACCTCATCTTGGACGACAAGATCACCCTCATCGACACGGTGAAACGCCCCTTTGCCGGGGAGCTTCTGGATCGCATCGCCTCCGTCATCGATCCGGCCCGCATTGACTACATCGTCTCCAATCATGCCGAACCGGACCATTCGGGGAGCATCCCCATCCTCTTATCCCATTGTCCCCATGCCAAAGTCTACACCAGCGACCCCCAGGGGCACAAAGCCCTTGCCGCCCGCTACGGGAACTTGCCCTACGAGGCGGTGAAAACTGGGGACACCCTCTCTTTAGGGCGGCGCACCCTCCATTTCGTCGCTACTCCCATGCTCCATTGGCCCGACAGCATGGTCACCTATTGCCCCGAGGAAAAAATTCTCTTCTCCAACGACGCCTTCGGCCAGCACTTGGCGTCAAACCGCCTCTTTGACGATGAAAACGACCTCTCCATCGTCATGGCGGAAGCGAAAAAATACTATGCCAACATCCTCATGCTCTACGGGCGCCAAGCGCAGACTGCGCTGAAAACCGTCCGCACCCTCGACCTCGACATGATCGCCGTAGGGCACGGCGTTCTCTGGCGGTCGCATATCGAAGATATCTTAGCCGCCTACGAAAAATGGAGTGAAGGCGTGCTGGAAGAGCGGGCCGTCGTCGTCTTCGACAGCATGTGGGGTTCCACGGAAAAGCTGGCCCGCACCATCACCGACGCCTTCACCGCCCGGAAAATCCCCGTCGCCTACTTCGACCTGCGGGTGGACGAACTCTCCGACGCCATCACCGAAATCCTGACCAGCCAATATTTAGCTGTGGGCTCTCCCACCCTGAACAACCAGATGATGCCCAACATCGCCGCTTTCCTCTCTTACCTCAAGGGCTTCGTGCCCAAGGGTCGGCAGGCGTTCGCCTTCGGTTCCTACGGCTGGGGCGGGCAAAGCGTCGCCCAGGTGGAAGCCGAGCTGCGCGCCGCGGGCTGCGATATCTGCCGCCCCATGGTGCGTATCGCCAACGTTCCCACCCCCGAGCAATTAGCCGCCCTCCACACCGAAATACAGGCTCTTTAATTTTCGAAAGAAGGTTTTCTCTATGTCAACCCTCCGTATTGTCACCCTCACCGTTTTTTTGACGCTGGCCTTGTCCGCCGTCGCCTTTGCCGAACGGCCGGAAGTCAGCGCCGACCGCCAATCCTTTGACGTAGCCACCATGCGCTACCTCTTAGATGGGCACGTCACCGTCCGTTTCCCAGAACGTACCATCACCGCCGACCACGCCCAAGTAAATTTAGTCACCATGGAAGTCTGGGCGCAGGATCACATCCGCCTCGTGGAAGGCGACATCCTCTTTACAGGGAAGACCCTCTACGTTAAAGGCAGCGAACGAACCGCCTACCTCAAAGACGGCGCAGACTTCACCCGAAGCGCCCTCGCCATCCGTTCCGACGAAGCTACCTTCAACTGGGACACCAAGATCGCCGACTTCACCGGGCACGTCCGTCTCACCCGGGAAAACACCACGGAAAAATTCACCCACGTCCGTTACAACGTCGTCACCGGCGAAGTGTTACTCACGGAATGACCTTCTACAGAAACAGAAGTCATCGCCGGACATTGAAGTAGCAATCCGGCCGTTTCGATTCCCGTTCTATGAACGGCCTGACAAGGAGGCGTGGACATGCAGCTGAAAGCGGTACTGACGATAGCCGGCAGCGACTCTGTCGGCGGAGCCGGGATCCAAGCGGATATTAAAACCCTGTTGGCCAACGGCGTCTACGCCATGAGTGCGGTGACGGCGCTGACGGCGCAGAACACCTTAGGCGTCACCGCCATCGAAGAAGCGACGCCTAAATTTTTGGCGGCGGAGATCGACGCGGTATTTGACGATATTCGTCCCAACGCCGTGAAAATCGGTATGGTAGCCAGTTCAGCCCTCATTCGTACCATTGCCGATCGGCTGCGCGCCCACCGCGGAGAATCTGTCGTCCTCGATCCGGTGATGGTGGCCACCAGCGGAGCACGCCTTCTCAAGGAAGACGCCATCGCCGCCCTGACAGCGGAACTTTTCCCATTGGCGACGATTATCACGCCGAATCTTCCCGAATTGGCGCTGCTGTCCGGCGGCGCTATACAAAGTCGGGAAGATCGCATATCGGCGGCCCAGCAGCTGTCAAAAACATGGGGCTGCGCCGTCCTGGCGAAGGGAGGGCATGACGCCGACCTGGATACCTGTGATGACATCCTCATCGCCGAAGAAGAAGTCACGGCGTTCTCTGGCCCGCGCCTCGATACCCCCAACACCCACGGCACGGGGTGTACGCTGTCCAGCGCCATCGCGGCGAATTTGGCCAAAGGATTTACCCTCACCGACGCCATCGCCCGGGCCAAGGAGTACGTCACTGGAGCGCTGGCCGCCGGTCTCACCATGGGTCATGGCTGCGGCCCCTTACACCACGGCTTCAATCTTCAGAGCCCATTCCTCGCCGCACCGGAGGATCGTGCTGACTTTAAAAACGCCTCCACCGACCAGCAGCGTCCACAATAAAGAACCAGAGAATCTTACACAGGGCGATAAAATAAGATACAGGACGAAAATCGGTTGCTCTTCCGGCGAAAAATGATTATAATGAAATAAATCTATGAATTTAACTGCCGGAAACGGTCAATATGAGAAAGCGGGGCGCAGAATATGCCAGTATCGCCAGCCATCATCGGCGGCCTTGCCGTCATCCTGATCTTTGGCATCGGATTGGGTAATTACGGAATGATGACCTACTACCATCTTCATGATCATGATGACCTGGAGTGGCTGTCCAACGGGCAGATCAACAATCGCGTCGCACTGGCCATCGTCCAGTTCATTTGCCTGGTGTTCATCATGGGCGGCTTCTGGGTCATCGACCTCACCACCACCCTGTAAAACATCGCCAGCGTTCCCTCCATCAGACTCCACCGCCACCCGCCGAACGCGGGTGGTTTTTTTGTTGGCCTTTTTCAGAAAGAAATGTTGACCCACAGCGGAAGATATACTTTCATCCGCTTCGCTTTCCCTATCCTCAAGGTTATACCGGTACATCGCGTTGCGCCCCTGAATCGATCCTGTTATACTAAGCGCAAAGAAAACAGTCGACAACAAACTATCGCCGACCTATCCCGGCAGAAAGAGGCGTTCACGATGGATAACCTGCCGTCTTCCGCGTTAAAGACGATCTTGCTCTCCAAACGGGCGAACATTTACTATTTAGAAAAGTGCCGCGTCATGCAAAAGGACGGACGCATCGTCTATCTGACGGAAGGGAAAAAAGAAAATCTCTACTGGAACATTCCCATCGCAAATACTACGGTCATCCTGCTGGGTACGGGTACCTCCATCACCCAGGCCGCCGTACGGGAATTAGCTGCTGCCAGCGTCATGATCGGCTTTTGCGGCGGCGGTGGAACGCCGCTCTTCGCAGGTACGGACATCGAATGGCTTAGCCCCCAGAGCGAATACCGTCCTACGGAATATGTCCAAAGGTGGCTGGCTTTCTGGTATGATGAAGCCGAGCGTCTGTCCGCGGCCAAGGAGTTTCAGGCAAAACGCTACGCGTATTTGACCAAGGTTTGGGATAAGGATCGTACTCTGCAGGAATATGGGTTTTACAGCGACGATCTCACTTCTATTGACGCTTCTTGGCTATCACGCATCAAGGATGCCTCTGGCGTAACCCAGTTGCTGAACATTGAGGCGACCTTCACCAAAGGTTTATACCGTTACGCCGCCCAGCGCACTGGGCAGGAAGGTTTTGTCCGCCAGCGCGAGGACGGCGATCGCGCCAACCATTTTCTTGATCACGGCAATTATCTGGCCTACGGACTGGCGGCCACAGCGCTCTGGGGCCTTGGGATCCCCCACGGATTCGCTGTCATGCACGGAAAAACGCGGCGCGGGGCCTTGGTCTTTGATGTCGCCGATCTCATCAAAGACGCCATCGTCCTTCCCTTCGCCTTTATTTCCGCCATGGAAGGAAAAACGGATCAAGAATTTCGCACCCTCTGCCTCACCAAGTTTACCGACTATGCTGCTCTGGATTTCATGTTTGATACCATAAAAGAGGTAAGTCAACGGGGTCAAAAAGGGGGCGCGCCACTATGATGGTTCTCTTCACCAGCCGCAGCGAGAAAAAAGCTCTCCTCTCCACACGGCGAATTTTAGACACCTTCGCAGATCGCATCGGCCACGACACTTGGCGCACCGTCATCACCAAAGAAGGACTGTTGACGGTCAAAAATCTCCTGCGGCAAAAAGCGACGAAAAGTACCGCCGTAGCCTGTCACTGGCTGCGTTCACGACAGCGGAGCCAGCTTCTCTGGATCGTGGGACGTCCCGATGCCTTCGACGAAACGGGGCGCGTTCCTGTCCATACCACCGCTAAAGACCTCCTCCACCAAGACTGGGAAGGCGGCTGGCCGTATATGCCGCTTCTCAAGGCTCTGACGGCGATGGCGGCCCTGCTGCACGACTGGGGAAAGGCCTCGGATCTGTTTCAGGAAAAATTGCGTCCCAAAAAGGGAACACCGAAGACAGCGCACACGGGGGACCCCCTGCGCCATGAGTGGATCTCCATTAAACTCTTAGAAGCCCTCGTCACTGTGAGCGGCAATCCATCTGACGATACGGGCTGGATCACCTATCTCCTGTCGGAAAAAGCGGAAGAAACCGCCCTGGAGAAGGAGTTTCAGGAAATCGTTGCCGCCGCCAAGGCCCCCGAAGTACAGAAATTCCCCCAAACAATGCCGCCATTGGCTCAGTGCGTCGCCTGGCTCATTCTCTCTCATCACCGTCTGCCTCAGCTCTGGGATAAAAACCTGCGGAATTTCTATGCCGACGGTTATGAAGCGGGGCACTCCTTCTCGGGCATGCTGCGAAGCGTGACCGCCCAGTGGCACTATGCCAATATCACGGACGACGACATGGCCGTCAAAACAGCCCAATGCTTTTCGTTTTCCCGGGGACTTTTGCTCACCGACGAGCGTTGGCGAAAATGTATTGCCAAATGGGGATCGCGGCTTCTATCAGAAAAAGAAACGGCGGCAAAACTGCTGGGAAAAGATCCCGCTGCTGTACCGGCACTGCGCCCGCTTCTTCTCTACGCCCGGGAAGCCCTCATGCTGGGGGATCATTATGTTTCTTCCCAAAAATCCGTCGCCCAAGTGGAAGAAACACAGCTCTTTGCCAACACGAACAGCGAAGGCGCTCTCAAGCAAACCCTCGTCGATCACCTCATCGGCGTCATGAAAGAAGCGGTCAACATTATCCATCTGCTGCCTGCGCTGTCGCAAAAGATGGGGCGGATCGAAGATCTCCGCCTTCCCCGCGCCAAGCAACCGGAATTTTTCTGGCAGGATAAAGCTGTGCAGGCCATCCGCCGAGAAAAAACGGATGCGGCGGACGCTTGGTTCATCGTGAATATGGCCAGTACCGGATGCGGCAAAACCTTCGCCAATGCCAAAATCATGCAGGGCATCGCCCCCGACGGTAAATCTCTGCGCTACATCTTAGCGCTGGGCCTGCGCTCTCTGACTCTTCAGACTGGCACCGAATACCGTGAACGCATGGGCATCAGCGCCGATGAATTTGCCGTTCTTATCGGTTCGGCGGCCATCCAGAAACTCTACGAAAATGACGCGAACGCTGACATTGACACAGCGGAAACCGTCTCATCCTTTACCGGCAGCAGTACAGAGGATCTCCTGCCCGACACCCTTACCTTTGAAGATAACTTTTCTCCAGAACAACTGAAATTTTTGGATCTTTTCCTCTCGCGAAATGCCGGACCCCAAGCGCGCAAAAACCAAGCGTTTCTCTATAAACCGGTGCTGGCTCTGACCATTGACCACCTCATGGGTGCCACGGAGACCATTCGCGGCGGGCGCCACCTCCTTCCATTTCTGCGGTTGATGTCCTCCGACCTCGTCATTGACGAAATCGACGATTTCACGCCGGAGGATCTCACCGCTATCGCCCGTCTCATACATTTAGCGGGCCTGTTTGGCCGAAATGTCCTCCTCTCCTCGGCAACCATTCCGCCGGACTTAGCCGAAGGCATGTATCGTACTTGGCAAAGCGGCGTTTCCGCCGGCAATCGCTTCGCTGCCGCCGCCAAAAAAATACACGTCGCTTGGGTCGACGAATTTGCTACTCTGACCAGTGCCATAGGAGAAAACGATCTGGCCTCCTATCGTCAAAAACATCAGGCGTTCATCGAAAAGCGCGTCAAAGCGCTTCTTACGGTTCCTTCCCAGCGAAAAGGCTATATCGCAGAATTTGACCGCTCCCTATGGCAGGACAAAACTCCAAAAGAACGGCTGAATCTCTATTTTGACACCATGCGAAGAGAAGCCGAAAAACTTCACACGCACCATCACGTCATTGACGCCTCCACCGGCAAGCGCATCTCCTTCGGTCTCATTCGGCTGGCACATATCGATCCCTGCGTCTACGGCACCCTGCGGCTTTTGGACACCTCACCCGAAAACGGCTTCGTCCTGCGGCCCATGTGTTATCACAGTCGGCAGGTTCTTTTGCTGCGCCACGAACAGGAACGCTATTTAGATCAAGTACTCCATCGCAAGGGTGAAGATCCCTCAGCTGCCGTCCTCACGGATCCCGTCCTCCGCCATCACATCGACAACACCCCGACAGAAGATATTCTCTTTATCGTCGTTGCCACCCCCGTGGAGGAAATCGGGCGCGACCACGATTTTGACTGGGCCGTCGTGGAGCCGTCTTCCTACCGCTCCCTCATCCAACTCGTAGGCCGACTGCTGCGCCATCGCCATCGCAAGGAACCCATCACCCATCCGAACCTTGCCGTCATGCCGTACAATCTCCGCAGCCTGCTTTCCAGCGATAACGGCCCAGTATTTTGCCATCCCGGCTTCGAAACAACAAAATGGAAATTGGACAGCCACAACCTAAGCGATATAGTGGATGCAACCGCCCTCAAGACCCGCATCGACGCCATCCCCCGCATCCAGCGCCCCATGGAGCTAAACCCAACACACCGCCTCATCGACCTTGAACATCAGGCGATGGCCGATTGGCAGGAGGTAAAACATCCAGCACCGAAAAACCCTGCGGGCTGGGAACAGGAATTTTGGTGGCTGACCGGTCTGCCCCAAATGCTTTGCCCCTTCCGGGCCAGCGATGGACGAGAAGAACGGCGGCGCTTTTATGTCTACGACGGAGCGGCCGCTTCCCCGCTCGCCTTCTGCGAGCGAGACGACAGCGGAAATTTCTTCCCGGGGCAGGAAACCGCCAACATTGACTTCTTTAGCATGTCCCTAGAAAGAAAAACTCACCTCTGGCTGACACGCGATTATCTCACCGCCCTGCAAAACTACTTGCCCCAAAATACGCCTCCTGACGAAGAGGATGACGCGCTGAAAAAGCTCTCCCAGTCCGTCGGTGAACTCCTCTGGCAAGACAGCCGCAAAGGCCAACGCTATTACTATTCTGACCAACTCGGTCTGTTCAAAAAAGATTGGCAGTCATAAAATCTCATCCATGCGTGCCATAAACTAAGCTACAAGAACGCCATTCATGGGCTTTAGAAAAGAAAAGACGCCTCGTTTTAATTTCATAAGATATCTGTAGGCTGCCGTCAACTACAAAAAAATATTTTATAAAATTTGACAAAACCACAAATTCACCCTATAATAAATTTGTAAGATAATTCTCCACCGCATAGGCGGCTTAGAGAAATTTGGTAATAAGGTCTTCCGCTGCATAAGCGGTTTATTTATAGGCCATATTTGTATCCAATTTTGTGATTAGGTAAAAGGAGTGAAGCCCATGGGTGAATTTATCGACCTCATCGCCGAAAAAGTATCCAAGAAAAATGGCAGCAAGCGGGAGTGGCTGGTGAAAAATGCAGAAAATCTGAAACGCTACGACATTGTCACGCATGTCGGAAAGTACACGAATCCCGATATTACAGAACTCCACCTGTGGGATGACAGCCGCGATGATGATGCTGGCTATGTGACCACAGCCAGCGTCGAGCAACGACAGGACATCGTCGTCGACGGTGGAGCCGCGTTCACCGGGTTAGCCTCCATCCTCGTGCGCACATTGGAGGACGGCAAGACGGTTCTGGAACATTTCCAAGAGGACACGCCGTTCATTCGGAAAGAAGTTGCCTCGTTGGGTGAAAATTACGAGGCCCTGCGCCAGAAGATTTTATCTGTACAGCGCCCCAATCAACCCAAGAGATCCAGTCCTTACATCAAACAGGTCTATTTCCCCGTAGGAGCCGACCAATATCATATCCTCTCCCTCGTGACCTCTACCACCGTCTTGACGGCTCTACGGGACACCGTGCGCACACAGCGGGAAACCGCCTTCAAATGTCGGAATCAAAAACTGATCCCCGAGGGCGCAGCGTATACGGAAATTCCCCAGCCCGCTCGCGTCGCCTTTGGCGGTGCCAATGCCCAAAACATATCAGCTCTGAACACATCCTACGGTGCCTTCATGCTCATGTCCCTTCCCCCGCTCATCCCTCCTCGGACAATACGACCGCCTCAGAAAAATTTCTTTCATGACACCATCCCCTACGGTTGGCAATTTGACACCTTCGTTCTCTTGGCGTATTGGATGAACGCCGCTGTCCCACGCAGTGAAGCCAAAGCCCATATAGACACTGCATTAGATGAATTAGCAGAAAATATAGAAATCTTAGCCCGTCATCTTCAAAGGCTTCCCGAAGGTTGGAGCGATAAACATACATCATTGCCCATGGCGCAGCGCCGTTGGCTGGACAAGAAATACCTCGCCGAAAGATATGAGGATACCGCTTGGATAAACGACGTCAGCCGAGACTTTGCCAGTTGGGTCATACGAATGTACCACGTCTACGTCAACCTCAAAAATAACACGGTACCTTTCAGCGATGATGAACATCGTCATATTGCCGATAGCCTGCGCGATATCCTTAAAGAGGAGGTGTGGCAAATATCATGACCCCCTATCTTCTCATCCGCAAGATAAAAATTCAAAACGCCAATGCCATGAGCAGCCCCATTACCATTGGCTTTCCCGCCATGACTGCTTGGCTAGGGGGTGCACATGCCCTTGAGCGCCGCCTCCGGCAAAGGCCAGAATGGGCCGATCTGCGCTTTTCTCGCTTGGCCGTTTCCTGTCACGAATACAATCTGCAAACGTATCGGGGACGAGGCGATTATGAACATTCCGTCATCATCACCGCCAATCCTTTGGTAAAAGGTTCTTCCGGCTGGACGCGCCCCTCGTTCATAGAAGAAGGGCGCATTCATCTGACGGTTTCCCTCCTGTTAGAACTACAATCCTCCTCACTGGATGCGAATAACAGCCATAAATTGGTCACAGCCGTCAGCGAAGCACTCGCACAAATGAAACTAGCCAGCGGGGACATCTTAGACTTTGATCCCACCATGGAAGTGGTTTTTATCTCAGAGGGTGATGCACAAACAGAACGCCGTATGCTGCGAAAGTTGATGCCCGGCTATGTTCTAATCGAGCGCCGTGATCTCATGGAAAAGGCAATGGCCGACGGAACAAACAGCTTGGAGGCGCTTCTTCACTTTTTAGAAATCCGCTATCAAGCCGAGACAAGCAAAGACAGCAAAATCATCAAATGGAAGGCAAAAAAGGAACCAAAGGGCTGGATCGTTCCCATCGCTGTCGGCTTTAAGGGACTATCCCCCTTAGAACGAGTAGATAGACAGCGCGACGCTGACACACCCCATCGTTTTGCGGAAAGCCTTATTACTTTGGGAGAATTCAAAATGCCCCATCATTTTGCGAACCTCACGGATATTCTCTGGCAATACGAATATCACCCAGAGCAAAACTTTTACCTCTGCACCAATCAACCCACACAATCATAAAAGGAGACGATATCATGACAAGAGAAAAAACAAAAGAAACTAAGTTAGCTTCCGTATTGTCCTTTGAAAAAAAGCTGGTTCCTTCTGACGGTCTCCTCTACGGCACGCGGTGGGAAGAGCGTGCCGAGAAGAGTAAAGCAACCCTTCTTTCCCTGCGGGAAAAATCCGTCCGCGGCACAATCTCCAATCGACTGAAAGCGACCACCCCAGACAACACCATGAAACTAAACGCCAACATTGAGGATGCTAACCTGCAAACCATTGACGCCGCTTCCCTGGGTACCGCGCAAGACACCTTAAAACTGTGCTTCACCCTGAAAATATTGCCTAACGCCGCTGTTCCCACTGCCTGCAATTTAGAATCTCATCGCCAGCGCATCCAGCAATTTGGCGCAGAATACAAAGCGGCATATGGCTTTTCTGAATTGGCCAAACGCTACGCCATGAATATCGCTAATGGGCGCTTTTTCTGGCGCAACCGGGTGGGCGCGGAAAAATTGGAAGTCAAGGTAACCTGCCGACAAGTAGCAAAGGCATGGACTTTTGATGCCTACCACTTCAATTTGAGTAACTTTGACACAGGTGCGCAAGAAGTTCGAGAACTGGCTGCGCTCATCGAAGAAACCCTAAGTTGGCAACAAGAACAGTCGAGAGAACAGCCTAAAATGCTCTTTTTGGAAATTGAAGCCTTCGCGCTCATCGGAAACGGGCAGGAAATTTATCCCAGTGAGGAACTCGTATTAGATAAAGGAAAAAAAAAGAAGAGCAAAATTCTCTACGAAGTGGAAGGCACCGCCGCCCTTCACTCTCAGAAAATCGGCAATGCGCTTCGTACCATTGATACATGGTATCCCACCGAGGAAGGGGATATCGGCCCTATTGCCATTGAACCTTACGGGGCAGTGACGCCGCGAGGGACTGCCTATCGTGCTGGCAGCGCCAGCTTCTATACTATTTTCGACAATTACTCCATCAATGACCAGAAACCACTTCCTGAAGCAGACCAGGCACATTATGTTATGGCTGTCCTCATCCGAGGCGGCGTTTTCGGGCAAAGCGGAAAGGACTGACCAACATGGAATACTATCAGGAAATCACCTTACGACCCGGGCCGGAAATTCCCCTAAACTTTCTTTGGACGAAGGTCTATACCCAAATCCATTTGGCCCTCGTCGCCCAAAAAGACACCCCCGAAGGCGGGTCCTTCGGGGTATCCTTTCCCGAATACACAGTGAAAGAAAAAACTGTGGAGCAGATACCCGATGCAGCCTTAATGCCCTCACAACCCGACACAAAACAAAACGCCTCCATTCCTAAGACACACCAAGGAAAAGGGCAACACGGACAAACCTTGGGGGGTAAATTGCGGATATTTGCCCCCTCGGAAGAAGCGCTGCAAAAACTGAACGTAGAAAAGGCCCTATCACGGCTCTTAGATTACGTCCGCCTGACCAACATCCGTCGAACCCCGGTAAAAATCATCAAAGGCTACGCCACTTACAGCCGTGAACACGCTGCTGCCAGCCAGCAGCAAAAAGCCAGACGCTTCGCCCGACGGCACAATCTATCCCTAACTGAAGCACTGTCCCGTTTCCCGGCAACAAACTCTACCCCCGCGTTACCCTACATCCAGATGAAAAGTTTAACCAACCAGAAAAAATTCAACCTTTTCATCAAAAAACAATCCGCTACTCACCCCCAGTTCCATCCATTTTCTTTCTATGGGCTAAGCCTACAATCCACCGTCCCCGAATTCTGACCTAAATTTTTCTTGGGGGCGTTGCAAGCCAAGAAAATCAAGGCATGACTAAAGAGAAAATATTTTTGGTCAAACGATCCCAAAATTCGTTCACTGTAAGGGAGATAATGGATACAAAATATCTCTCTCCTGTTCCCCGCCGCATAGGCGGCTTAGAAAAATGTCATGTCGGCCAAAAGGCGGGCACGCTTGTTCCCCGCCGCATAGGCGGCTTAGAAAGACGGTGACAGCAAGAGCAACGCCGGCAGCAAGTTCCCCGCCGCATAGGCGGCTTAGAAAATATCGTAATTTCCATGTTATCCGACACACGCGTTCCCCGCCGCATAGGCGGCTTAGAAATTCTCGGACGCTTTGAAGAATGCGCTGGCTCTGTTCCCCGCCGCATAGGCGGCTTAGAAATTTGCCCACCGAAGAATGTGACCATTGAGCTGGTTCCCCGCCGCATAGGCGGCTTAGAAATTTTAAGACCCCCTGACCACCTCTAGTTTCCAGTTCCCCGCCGCATAGGCGGCTTAGAAAGCATGGCGGAGGCAAAACGAATCATCGATGGCGTTCCCCGCCGCATAGGCGGCTTAGAAATGCAACTGATTCCGCAGCTCGCTGATTTGATTGTTCCCCGCCGCATAGGCGGCTTAGAAAACAGGAAGATGTTTTCGCTTCGATGATTTCTGGTTCCCCGCCGCATAGGCGGCTTAGAAAATTGCCCATTCCGCGCTGCTCGCGTCCTTTACGTTCCCCGCCGCATAGGCGGCTTAGAAAAGATTGCTCTCATCTACGACCAGGAATACTCGGGTTCCCCGCCGCATAGGCGGCTTAGAAAGAGAATTACTGCACTTCGCACCATCGTGAGCAGTTCCCCGCCGCATAGGCGGCTTAGAAACCATCGAAACGAGAGTACCCGCCATCCCAAGACGTTCCCCGCCGCATAGGCGGCTTAGAAAAAAACAACAGCGGCAGTAGCAAGATAATACTTGTTCCCCGCCGCATAGGCGGCTTAGAAACGCAGGAGGTGGATGTCAGAGATAAGAGAATAGTTCCCCGCCGCATAGGCGGCTTAGAAACAGGGGGCGGGCGGCGCTGGAGAAAGAGCGCGAGTTCCCCGCCGCATAGGCGGCTTAGAAAATACATCAACAAGAAAGAGAAGCGGTACGACAGTTCCCCGCCGCATAGGCGGCTTAGAAAATAACGGCAATCGTGAGTGAGTAGGGGAATTAGTTCCCCGCCGCATAGGCGGCTTAGAAATATCCTCAAAAGGTTTTGCCTGAGGAGCCTTGGTTCCCCGCCGCATAGGCGGCTTAGAAATGTAGGGTGTTTGGAATTTCAATAGATAAAAAGTTCCCCGCCGCATAGGCGGCTTAGAAAGTTTCATCCGGCGCACTGCTTCCGGCTTGCAAGTTCCCCGCCGCATAGGCGGCTTAGAAAGAGTGGAGGAAGCGCAGGAGAAGTGCCGGAACGTTCCCCGCCGCATAGGCGGCTTAGAAAAGCAGCTACAAAGTTCTGCGGTATGTTCCCGCGTTCCCCGCCGCATAGGCGGCTTAGAAAGTATACTTATCAAGTGAAAAAATCCGAGTGCTTGTTCCCCGCCGCATAGGCGGCTTAGAAAGAAGCCATATATATTGACCTTTGCAAAATGGAGTTCCCCGCCGCATAGGCGGCTTAGAAAAATTTCAGCCATGCGATCCTCTGCCGTCCCCGGTTCCCCGCCGCATAGGCGGCTTAGAAAAAACGGGAAAGATATCGAAGATAGGACACGGAGTTCCCCGCCGCATAGGCGGCTTAGAAAGCCCGGTTGGCGTACCCATCGGCGTACTCCTCGTTCCCCGCCGCATAGGCGGCTTAGAAATTAAGGAGGAATAAACAATGGCACAAGAGATGGTTCCCCGCCGCATAGGCGGCTTAGAAAATCCGGGTCATCCTGCTGTCTGTCGTAGCCGCGTTCCCCGCCGCATAGGCGGCTTAGAAATTCTCTGCCGCGCCTTTGCCTTGCTTCTTCGGGTTCCCCGCCGCATAGGCGGCTTAGAAACGCTCCCCTCTTGCCACGGCTGCGTTAAGGTGGTTCCCCGCCGCATAGGCGGCTTAGAAAACGTAGTCAAGGCAATCTTCGGAGAGCTTTTGGTTCCCCGCCGCATAGGCGGCTTAGAAATTCTCGAAAACCTTATAGACTCTGTGCGAGTCGTTCCCCGCCGCATAGGCGGCTTAGAAATGAATTCGTCAAATTCTTTATGCAGGGCATTCGTTCCCCGCCGCATAGGCGGCTTAGAAATCCGACACTCCAGCCAATATACCGGCGATTGTGTTCCCCGCCGCATAGGCGGCTTAGAAAGAGTATAATCTGAAACAGATTGCAACGAAAGGGTTCCCCGCCGCATAGGCGGCTTAGAAACGCAACATCAGCAATAGCAACAGAATCATTTAGTTCCCCGCCGCATAGGCGGCTTAGAAATATAAAGGGGACCGTCGAGTGACATTTATCGGGTTCCCCGCCGCATAGGCGGCTTAGAAAATAGTTGGTAATGCTTTCTGCGTTTCGTCGTAGTTCCCCGCCGCATAGGCGGCTTAGAAAAATCGTACCAATTTTTATAATTGCAGCGCTTTGTTCCCCGCCGCATAGGCGGCTTAGAAAGTTATAGCCGGATTGCGGCGCTGGCGAAGGGTGTTCCCCGCCGCATAGGCGGCTTAGAAAACCGCTAAAGCTATAATCCATAAAATTGCGTTGTTCCCCGCCGCATAGGCGGCTTAGAAAGTGGCGGCGGCCAGTCCGCACGCCCAATAAAAGTTCCCCGCCGCATAGGCGGCTTAGAAATCCTCTCCCATGAGCGCACCGATTGCCTTGTAGTTCCCCGCCGCATAGGCGGCTTAGAAAAGACGGTAGACCATGTTCTCGGGGAGGAAATCGTTCCCCGCCGCATAGGCGGCTTAGAAAGCTGACGGGCCATTTCCGCGATTTCAGCCTGCGTTCCCCGCCGCATAGGCGGCTTAGAAAGTTAAATCATCCCGCAGAAGATGGATATCGGAGTTCCCCGCCGCATAGGCGGCTTAGAAAATCAGCAATGTCCAGCGAAACTCGGATCATTTGTTCCCCGCCGCATAGGCGGCTTAGAAACGTGGATAAAACGAATGCGGACTTCATCGCGAGTTCCCCGCCGCATAGGCGGCTTAGAAATTGTCCTCGTAAGATTTACGCGATAGTATTTCGTTCCCCGCCGCATAGGCGGCTTAGAAAAGCTGCTCCGGCGGAACGGTCACGCTCTCCTCGTTCCCCGCCGCATAGGCGGCTTAGAAAAGACGAAGAAACGGGGATAGCGCCCATTGGTGGTTCCCCGCCGCATAGGCGGCTTAGAAATGATTCGTCACATATAACATGTTTTAATTCGTGTTCCCCGCCGCATAGGCGGCTTAGAAATTCATGTCCCCCATCTCCTTCAACGTCAGCTTGTTCCCCGCCGCATAGGCGGCTTAGAAATAAATCCTCACCCGAAGCCAACCCCAATTTCAGTTCCCCGCCGCATAGGCGGCTTAGAAATTATCCCCTTTATTTTCAACAACCGCGGATTCGTTCCCCGCCGCATAGGCGGCTTAGAAACGCGTCGTCCTTGAAGCTTGGGTGAAGTTAGCGTTCCCCGCCGCATAGGCGGCTTAGAAATCTCTTACACACCCTGGCGCGCGATGATCGTGGTTCCCCGCCGCATAGGCGGCTTAGAAATATCGTTGAAGTCGCTCGCCGCTTAGGACACGGTTCCCCGCCGCATAGGCGGCTTAGAAAATCAAGCAGGATCGAAAAGTAGAGACCCTCAAGTTCCCCGCCGCATAGGCGGCTTAAAAAATCATGCAGCCCCGGCTCTCGTGATAATCGTCGTTCCCCGCCGCATAGGCGGCTTAGAAATTCATTTGCGCGCAATCAGTCTCGCTTGCTTTGTTCCCCGCCGCATAGGCGGCTTAGAAAGCTATATTCGGCGTATTGCATGGCTGTCGTCCGTTCCCCGCCGCATAGGCGGCTTAGAAACGATCGCTGTTGCTGTAAGTATATAGGCTTTCGTTCCCCGCCGCATAGGCGGCTTAGAAAACATCCGTCATCACGATATGACTTTTATGCCAGTTCCCCGCCGCATAGGCGGCTTAGAAAATTGCGGAGCGTTCTTTAATCTGTTCGCGTTCGTTCCCCGCCGCATAGGCGGCTTAGAAACCATCCCGCTGCTTGCTCAGGGGCAAATCCATGTTCCCCGCCGCATAGGCGGCTTAGAAAATGCGTTCCTGCGGTTCGTAGGCTTTTGTCTGGTTCCCCGCCGCATAGGCGGCTTAGAAATTTGTCCGTTGCATCGCGGTCACCGGGTCTTTGTTCCCCGCCGCATAGGCGGCTTAGAAAGTATGCGTGCGCGCCGATCGCCCACGCCGGCCGTTCCCCGCCGCATAGGCGGCTTAGAAATACCAACAGCTCCACCGCCGCCATTCCACGCCGTTCCCCGCCGCATAGGCGGCTTAGAAAAAATATCGCCCCACTTGACCGGCATC
>ERZ773054.25-NODE-25-length-105757-cov-155.913899_pt1 | contig 105757 bp, 84 predicted proteins | sample MGYA00580630_ERZ773054 | MGnify/ENA primary metagenome ERZ773054 (study PRJEB29015, sample SAMEA2737994) | human oral metagenome | biome: human oral; feature: human-associated habitat; material: dental | place: China | collected 2115 ... | reverse complement strand
AATTCTTCTACCAGGGGAAAGGAAAACACCCGTCCAAAAAACCAACGACACTTCATATTCAATTGTCCGCCTGGCCGATCAGCTTATTTGTGGGAATTACGCTCTTTGTGCCGGCAACATTGGTTCCGTCTCAGGTGGCGTTGGCGGTTCGGTCGCTTCCGGCGTTGGAGCGGGTGCAGCGGAATGAGCATTTGGAGCTTGCCCGCGCGCTCACGCAGAAGCAGTATGTGCAGGCTATGACCGGTTGGTTGCGTTCACTTTTGTCGCTTGTCGACGACCCGGCCACCGCGGGGCTCATGCAGAAGCGATTGCGTGACGCTATCCGGTCCCCACTGTTGGATGTTCCCGAGCTGACGGCGGCGGTGTGGCAGGCTCGGGAAGCCGGCACCGAGGTGGTGCTTATCGACGCCCGAAGCGAGCAAGACCCCAATCCCGATCCGGTGGAGCATCCCGCCATCATTGCGAACGCTATCGCCGCCCTGGAGTCTCGACCCAGCAAGCTGACGCTGCGGCTTTTGCCGCCTGGCCGGAGCCGCTACGCCACCTTAGTGTATTACTGATCCGCTGGAGGGGGAGGCATCCGGGTCGGGGATGACGACTGTGGTTTCGGCCCGGCCGGCTTCTGGGGCAACAAGGGTGGCTTCCGCGTCTTGGTCTTCGGAGTCACCGCCGCACATGAAGATGATCGTCAGCGGATATCCGGGTGGCATGGTAAAGGCAAGCACGCCCTTGGGGCTGGTGTATTTTGCCACATCGGTTTGTATTGCCTCTTTTTCTTGGTATAGGCATCGTCGGCCATGACCGTATTGGTCGACCACCGTGAACACGATGTTTGCGTTGGGGTCGATGGGGTCACTGCCGCCGCCGAAGATGCTACTAATGATTGCTATGATTGCCGAAAGCAACAGGGATACGATCCCTAAACCGGATAGGGCATAGTGGCGGAGGCTCCGCAGGGTAGGGGCGATGGGAGGCATGGTATCTCCTGGAGCATATATACTGGAAGGGCTATAATTTTCAGTGTAATCACAGTAGCTATATAGCTTCTCCACAGTGCCCTAATTTTCATGGTCACCTAAATGACCCCCGCTATGACAATCATCCTTGGCGGACCATGGCGGCATTATGAATCGGGTTACATATCCAATAACTTGGGGATATTATGCACCTGTAGTCGCATTTTAAAGGTATACAATCGTAGATCATGGAAAGTTCGGTTCTCGCTCGTGTGGCCCAGCCCGCGCCCAAGATCCGTCAGTATTCGGATTTGGCGGCCCGTACCCCACCCCGACTTGCCGAACTCACGCTCATCCGGTGCATTACGCTCGTGTGTTTTTTTGCCTATCTTGGGTATTTGACGCTGAAGTGGGAAATACTGCGAGAGTATCTTGCAAAAGATTTTATTTTTCCGGTGTGGACCACGGTCTCCATATGGTTATTCGTCATCACGCTTGCGGGTTTGGTGGTTGCCGCAATTATTAATACTCGGATGGGTTATGTTGTTGCCCTGACCGGCTCGGCCGTGGCCTACAGTCAGTTTCCGCTGATTCAAATGATGGAGCTGTTCGACCGGGGAAATTCCCCGGTGGGAAATCTGCACTTGGCGGACTTCGGCGGCATCCCAACCTGCCTATTGGTGACGGTTTTTCCCAATGTGTATTGCTATATTTTCTGCCTGCTCAGCACCTGCATGATGGTGGCCTTGTCGGACGGCTATTTACCATTTTGGCATTACGACGATTTCAATGGCGCCTTCTATTCCACCTTGATCTGCGGCCCAGCTCTATTCATTGCGTACAATGGGATTCGGGTCTGCCGTGCGGCAGACCAAGCAGTGTTTCAGGAGTATCAGGCCACTACCGCGGTGTTGCGGTCGCGCTACCTGGCCGAATTGGAGGCCTATTTCATCCATCACATTAACGACAAGGTGCTCTCGACCCTGAATGCGGCCGCCGCCGGGCTCATCCCCATCAGCGATGTCACCAAGGCGGATATCACGAATGACACGAATGTTGGCACCATACCGGTGGAGAGTTTTATTGCCTCATTGCAGGATTCCGTCGACGAGTCCACCCGGGTCATCATCAATAGAACCGCCGACGCATCCACGCCGTTGCCGCTGAAAACAGCTATTTCCCTGGTTGATGCCATTGGCGAGGCGCACCACAATTCGGTGCGCTATGCCCCAAATGCGCATCGTGAGCTGATGATCAATTGGGATGGCACCATCATGTCTGTGGTATTTCGGGATACCGGGCCGGGGTTTCGCGTCGATAAGGTGTCGCGGAAGCACACGGGCGTGAACATCATTATGACGGATCGCCCGCAAATCTATGATGGGGTGACGGTCAATCTCACGTCCAGCCCAGAGCAGGGCACTCGCTATGAGGTAACGTGGGTGACGGACCATTCCGCCAGGTCACCGGGTGTTGCCGATAAACAAGACACGTATGTCCCGTCTGATGCGGAGTTATTGGGGATTCATAAGCTGTTTCGGATGCGGTGGGTGATAGTCATGCTCGCCGCGTTTGCGTTTGACACCATACAGTACGATCACACTGGTCAGTGGCATATTTTGCTTGCCGGCACCGGGTTTTTAGCAGGGGGGTTGTGGGCGCTCACGGATAGCTCGCAGGTGCAGTTGCCATGGCGTAATACCATCATTTTGGTTGCGTGCGTCAGTGCCCTTATATTTGTGGGCCAGTTGTCGCATTATCCCCGCCCCATACGAGACCAGCATTTTAGTTGGTTTTTATCGTATGCCCTGTTGGTGACCATGTATTTGGCGTTGCGGCTGCGGCCGGGGGTGGCGTGGTCGATGTGGCTGGGGTTTGCGGCGATCACCTATGTGGTGGATTCGTTGTTGGGGTTCTATTTGGTGGCACCGGCAAGCATGTTTTTGCGGTGTATTCCGTTGCTTATTCCGGCGACGCTGGTGCCGCTGCAGGCAAAGTGGGTGGTGCGGTTGCTGCCTGCGCTCCGGCGGGTGAATCGCAATGAGCATTTGCAGTGGGAAACGGCGTTGGCGCAGCAACAGTATACGGCAGAAATGACCGAGTGGCTGCGCTCCTTGCTTCAGCTTGTCGACAATCCGGCGACGGCGAAGCTCATGGAGGTGCGGATTCGTGACGCCATCCGATCCCCCCTGTTGGATGTCCCAGAGCTCACGATGGCGGTGTGGCGGGCGCGGGCGTCGGGCACCCAGGTCACGCTTATCGACAGTCGTAGCCCCGCCGATCCCGACCCCGAGGAGCACCAGCGCATCATTGCCGACGCGGTGGAGAAATTAGCGGGGTGTCCGGATAGGGTGACGATCCGGCTACTGCCGGCGGGGCGGGACCGGTACGCCACGTTTGTGGCGCGGTGACGGCACCTAGCTGCTGAATGAGGCTGATGGGGAGTTCGGATCAGGGATGACTACTTCTTGCAGGATTTTTCTGTCACCTTGCGGTGCGATGGCGCTCGCCTCCACGACCTGAGTGCCTGGCTCCGACGGTTTGCAATCAAAAATCCGGGTCACCGTGGAACCTGGTTCTGCTTTCACACCGTACGTTCCCAGCTGGGAGGTGCGCACTATGTTATCGGTGTGAAGAGCACCGGTCGGCTTGACGTGGCAAAGGCGCGGAAGTCCGTGCTGGTCCACGACTTTGAATACGACGTTGACATCCTTGTCACTGTCATCAAGTAATGATGATTGTGTGTTTGCCGATGGTGCGTTGGGGTTGGGGACCACGACTTTTTGCTCTAGCACACCGGTCTCTGGGGCGACGGCGGATACTTCCACGGTGTTTTTCTCACCATCTTCGTTGCGATCACAGCTAAATATTCTCGTTACTGTGGTGCCAGGTTCCGCTTTCACCGGCAAAGTTCCGTCTGCTTTATTAAAGTATATCCTATCCAATTGCAGATCCCCTGTCTGAATAACCTGGCAAACACGTGGCATCCCATGTTGGTCCACAACCTTGAAAATAACGTTAGCGTCTGCGCTACCTTTATCAGAGGAGGAGCCGCCCAGACCCAACCCACCGGCAACCGCAATGATCGCTGACACCAGCAGGGAGACAATTCCCAACGCCGGCAGAGCGTATTGTTGCAAGCTCCGCCAATCAAAATGAACAGGCATGATTGAAGTTATCCTTTCCAAAAATAATGCCGACAACCGCCTGAGTGAAAACAGTGCTATTGGCCACATAAAAACCTTAATAAAATTAAGATTTTCCTTGCGCAATCCATAGATTATTGTGCAAAACCGCGGCCATGTCATAAGTATAACCCTACTCTTCTCCAGGTAACAGCCCATATTTTTATGGGCCTCTACCTTAAGATATCCTTGTTGGATATTATGGGTTTAGGGTTGCCGTACAACCGAAACGGCACGTCGTCCCGGTTCCCTGTTGCTGCCCCAGAAGATTGGGGCCCTGATTAGGGGTCCTAGCTTGGAGAAAACCAATAGAATCTCAAGAATGAAGGATTCGGATTTGGTTCAGCTCGCACGCCCGGCACCGCGAAGTCACCATTACTCCGATTTCTTTATTCCTCAACAACCACGAATCACCGAGTTAAAGCTGATCCGCTACATCACTATTATCTGTTTGGTTTCTTACTGCGGATATTTGGTGATGAAGTCGAGCTTAATTTATTCATGCCTTTCCACCAATGACAGTTACGGCGGATGGATCATGGTTGCCATGGTCATGTTTGCTGGGTCGCTGGTGCTCTTGGCAATTGCCATCATGATGAATAAGCGGGTGCTGTACCTTCTGGCCCTGCCGAGCTCCGCCCTGGCGTATGCCCAGTTCCCGATGATTCAGATAGCGCAATTGGCTCATTATGGGCATTCGGCGATCGGGGACATACTGTTGGGGGATTTCGTGGGGATCCCAGCGTGTTTACTCATGATGCTATTTCCGCACTGGTGGTGGTTTGTCACTATGCTGATGACCACCTCGATGGTTGTGACATTGCACGATAATCAGCTGCCGTTTTGGCATATAGGTGATTTTGACGCGGCCCTGTATTCCACCCTGATTTCCGGGCCGGTGTTATTCATGGTGTATAGCGGGATCCACACGAGTCGGCAGACTGATGCAGCGATTTTTCAAAGTGCTCAGGCCAATATGACGTTTTTGCGGTCACAATCGTTTTCCGAGCTGGAGAACTATTTTACTAGCCGTATCCACGACAAGGTTTTGCCCACTTTGAATTCCGCCGCGGCGGGACTGACGCCTATTACCGATGTGCCGCGCATCAATATCATGGATGTGACGCAGGCGGACACCATGTCGGTCGGGAATTTTATTACTACGCTGCGGGATTCCGTGGCCGAATCTACCAAGATCACCATTCAGGCTGTTGCCGATCTCACCACGTCGTTGCCGTTTAAGACCGCCATGGCCCTTATTGATGCGGTGGCTGAGGCATCCCATAATTCGGTGCAGCACGCCCCACAGGCCACGCGGGAACTCACCATTAGTTGGAATGGCACCGTGATTAATGTTGTGTTTCAGGATTCGGGCCCGGGTTTTTGTATCGAGAAGGTCTCGCATAATCATGCGGGTGTGAAGATCACCATGCTCAAGCGCCCACAAATTTATAATGGGGTGTCCGTGAGTCTCACGTCCGACCCGGAACAGGGCACCCGATATGAGATTACTTGGAATGCGATGGATACCGTGGCGGCGCCTGAGGGGTCGAAAGAGCAGCAGAACATGCTTCTATACCAGGTGCAGAAGCTGGGGTTTGATCGGCTGTTTCGACCCTGGGTGGCGGCGTATGCACTTGCTATCTTTACTTTTGATGTGATGCCCTACGACCATACGGGGCAGTGGCATGTGCTGATTATCAGCATGGGGCTGGTGGCGGGCGCATTATGGTCGCTCACAGACCGGTCCCAATTGCGGCTACCGTGGCGGAACACCATTATTTTGATTGTGTGCGTGAGTGCCCTCATGACGATCGGACAATTCTCGCATTATCCGCAGCCGCCGCAACTCCAACGCTATGGCTGGTTTGTCTCCTATTCGGTGGTACTAGCAATGTATTTGGCATTACGGTTACGACCGGGGGTGGCGTGGGCGATGTGGGTGGGGTTTGCGGTGATAACGTATGTCGCCGAGTCGTGGCTGGGGCTGCACCTTTTGGCGTCGGCAAGCTCGATTATTGCGTGCATACCGCTACTTATTCCGGCGACGATTGTGCCACTCCAGCTCAATTGGGTGGTCAAGTCGCTGCCTACGCTCCAGCGGGTGGACAGCAACGCATATTTGGAGCCGGACCTGCAACGATACACCTCAGAGATGACGAAATGGCTGCACTCACTGCTCCAGCTTGTCGACGACCCCACGGTGGCAAAACTCATGGAACTACGGCTACGCGACGCCATCCGGTCCCCACTTTTGGACGTCCCGGAGCTCACGGTGGCGGTGTGGCGGGCCCGGGCGGCCGGCAGCCGAGTCACGCTTATCGACGACCGAAGCCCCACCTGTGCCGACCCCGAAGAGCACAGCAAAATCATCGCCAATACCACCGAAGCCTTGGCGAAGAACCCCCACACGTTAACATTGCGGCTGCTGCCCGCGGGGCGGGACCGATACGCCTCGCTGCGCTGGAATTAGGGATCCGTGGGACACCGCAGGATGCCGCTTTTAATCCCCTCCCGAACCAGGAGGACTCTCCCCTCGGGAGTACTGCCCGCTTTGGCAAAGCTGTCGCGGATTCGATTAATATAATCCCGAACCGTGTTGGGGGAAATGCCCATTTTTTTGGCGATCATTTTATCGGTTTCCCCGGCGGCCATGAGTTCCAGTACGGTTTTTTGTTGATCCGATAATTTTACGTTCAGTAGCTTATAGTTGCTGTCGATGATGGATGCCCATTCGGCGTCGGAGAAGGTATTCCCAGCGGCCACGAGTCGAATGGCGGATAATAGTTCGTCCATGGATCGGCTTTTTTCAAAGAGCCCGTGCGCCCCGGCACCGAGGACGCTTCGGAATCGGAAAGGGGATTCCAGGGAGGAGTAGATGAGAACCTTGAAGCCGAGCTTGATAAGAGCAATGGTGTTGTCGTAGGGGTTTGAGGAGTCCGCGAGTCGTAAATCCAGAAGTACCACGTCCACCGGGTAGATCACTGCCTTCCGGGAGGGTCCGTACACGTTTTCATAAAATTCTGGGAGGGTGGCGTACCCATTATAAAATTCCATGTCATTGGTCTGGTTGACCGCGGTTTTTACCCCCAAAATAGTTGATGGGTGGTCATCAATCATTGCTACTTTTATAGTTCTCATGAACTCACCATATCGAAATCAGTACTGGATAAATAGGGGTCTTCACCAGAAGACCCCAGAATAAAGGGCACCATTTTTATACCCATGAGCAGGTGTTTAGTTCCGAGGATCGGATGGCCCAGGCAAAATACCGCTGTACATACCCTGCTTAATCAGTTCCCCCCTCCCCTCGGTCTCGCAACCGGCCTGCGCAAATTTGGTGCGGATACGGTTGACATAGTCGTTGACCGTGCTTTGCCGAATATTGAGCATTTCGGCGATAGCTCGATCGGTTTCCCCGGAGGCAATGAGTTCTAGGACCTCTTGTTGCCGTGGGGATAGGTCCACTCCTAGCGCCTGGTAATTACTATCAATGATAGATGCCCATTCAGTTGTTGCGTGCGTGTTTCCGGCGCTCACGATTCTGATGGCATCCAATAGTTCTTCGGCGCTTCTATTCTTTTCGAAGACCCCATGGACGCCGGCACGTAATACGTCTCGAATAAGATAGGGAGATTCTAATGATGAATAAACTAATACCTTTAATTTTTGGTCGATGAGGGCTTTGGCATTGTCGTAGGGCATGGAGAGGTCCGCCAGGCGCAAGTCCAAGAGGACCACATCGACTGGGTGGAGGGCGATACCGGTTCGAACGAACCGAACATAGTCAAAAAAGGCCGTTACGGTGGGGAATCCTTTGACGAATTCTATATCTTTCGCGTTCTCAAGCATGCTCTTCACCCCCAAAATGGTTGTCGGATGATCTTCAATGAGCGCCACTCGAATAGTCATAGGCTAAGAGTATCGAATCTTAGGAAAGAAAAACATGGCTTTCAGCTTAAACCCCTCAGAAATTGGGGCACCAAACCTGCATTAATGCCTCTGGTAAAATGACGAGTTTTCCAGTGTTTTTATGCGATCTTTTTTCATAATGTCACAGGTTCTCAAATTAATTATCGAAAACATGAACGGTATAATTGAAAATGGTAAATCAGCTATTTACCGACATATTCCTTATTAATCTTCCGGTTTTCCGGTAATAACCAGAAAAACCAGCACCATCTTCTCAGCTATATCGAGAAAGTAAAGCATACCATACAAATCATTGTATAATACACAGCTAATATAAGCTGGGGAAATAATGGAATACTCCCAAGTTCTAGGGCATGCGATAATAATTAGCGCACATCTGAATGACAGGGCACCGTCACTCGGGATCGTAATAGAAAATATTTTCGATTAGCTCTATTTTTCATCACGCTTCATTACATCGCCACCGCGGCAAAAACTCCACCTGTCAACCGTGTGGACACCACCCTGGTTTTTATTCAGTCAGTTCTCGCCAGCTTCCGGCACCTCCCCGGTCTCTAGCCAATGACTATCAACGCCGGTGATCGCCGCGATGGCCAGTAATTCCCCACGCCGCGGTTCACGAACCCCTTGCTCCGTCTTGGCATACGTGGCGCGGCCAATGCCGATCTTTTTGGCCATTTCTTCCTGGTTGAGGCCGGCGTTTTCCCGGGATATCCGCATGCGTTGCTGTAGTGACATCACTGGTATAGATCCCCTTGATTCCATATGGCCAGGTTAGCTAATCGACTGGAAAAGCACAATGAAACTTCTTCGGTGACCAATAATAATTAGGAGGTATCGACTCCGGTGGTCAGTGCAATCAGTAGTAATATGGTTCTGCGTGGCTTAGGGCAATATAGGTGTTCACATTGGTATTTTATCGCTTTATGGTTTCGGTAGCTCCCGACGTCTCGACGATTTTCATTGCACACCATGCAATAACTGCGAATGGCGGCCACCCGGACGAGGAGCCGCCATAGCGCAAGATTTATTGCAATTATGAGTGCTTGGTGTGGGCCTTAAACTTGGCCACCAGCTCATCTAGCTGGGATTTAAGCTGGTCGTGTCCGGCCTCAACGTCGTGCTTCACATGCTCCTCAAACTTGTCGAGCACATTCTTGAGTTTCGTTTCAATAGCGACATGATCCGCATGTGACTGGTCGTCATCACCAGCGTGATGATGCTTCACGTGCTCGTCGAACGCCGCATTGATGTCCTGTAATTGTTGTTTTAAAACCTCATGGTCATGGGGGCCTGCCTGCTGCACATGAGAGTCCAATGTGGTTTTTACCTTGTCGATGAGCTGCTCTAGGTGTTCGTGTTCTTGATGTTCATTATGCTTGGTCATGCCGCCCATTATGGCACGACGCCGAAGAAAGCTACAGGGCAGATGAATAAAACACTTTAGACAACGTCGTAAAGCTATGGGGTGCTGGCGGAGAACACCGCCAACGTCACCGGAATCACCGTAATCAGCACCACGGCTACGGCGAAGAGTCCCCAGGTGAGCTTCGCCGGCTTGTGGTACATGTAGCTGGCGAACGATCCGCCGAAGCAGAGAAATCCCATAAAGACGCTTCCCATTGTGGCGATTGTGGTGCTGTCCATGTGTGCTTCCTATAGGCTCGGCGGCGAGTTTTGGGGATGTGGGGAATATTGTCACGCAGCATCACCCACACCAGCATTAATAATAAACCGCCGCGGATAATCAACATGAAATCCAGCATGCCGCCCGGCAGCCCCAGGTGGTCTTTCCCCAACATATGCAGCGCCTGCACATACCATAGCACTGCTTCTACCGCTCCCCAGGCAAAGACCAGCCGCCATTTCGGCACCGCTAGCACGATGATTGGCACCAGCCATAGGGAAAACTGGGAGCTCCACTCTTTCGTGCTCAACAGCCACGCAACAAGTAGCAGGAGCGTAACCTCGGGGACACCGGGTGTGCTGGGGGATTGGGCGATCACCGCGATAATCATGACCAGCAGGACTGAGAACATGCCAACCGTCACCAGGTTGAGTGTGGTGGCGCGGTCGAACCCTAACCAATTCGTCTCCCGGATCAGTAGCGCAAAACCGGACTGCCAGTCCCACATTTGTAGGTACACGTCAACGAAGTACCGAAACCATGTGTGCGGAAACAGTACCGCCACCGGGATGTTGATGGCCGCCCAGCTTAGAATGGTGAATTCTGTGCATCGCAGGGTCTCCCACCACTGGTCGTTGCGGCCGGCAATGATATACAGCGCAAGTAGTAAAAACACCGGCCATATTTGGGCGCTGATGCCCAGGCCAATGAACACACCCGCGTACCCGAAGTGTTGGCGGGACAGGCACCATAATGCGCCCACCACGGTGGTGATAGACAGGATTTCCCAGTGAGTGAATGCGTGCACAATCACCACCGGTGAACAGGTGAGCAGCAGCGTGTCCCACACCCGGCTGCCCGTCAGGTCTACCATGATCCGCACGGTAATCATCCACAGTATCGATAGCGTCACCGCGGTCACCGCGAAGTACACCACTGGCGGCGCTATCTGCAAACCCACCAGCCGCACCACCACACCGACCATGCCCGAAATCCAGTACATGATCCACCCGAAGAGTGTCGACAGGACTGGGCTTTTGGGGGCGTCCGCTACAGGCACATTGTAGGGGAAGCTGTAGGAAAACTGGGTGTAGCCGGCAATGGTATCGCTATAGCAGGCGGCGGTATATTGGCGATTCCCGGACCAGTTCAATAGCGCATCCCCAGCCCGGGCGGTATCACCTGCCCCACCGCTACTACCAGCGCTTCCTACGCCGCCGAGGCCGGCACCTGGCAGTACCGATTCCAGGCAGTAGGCTTTACTGAGGTATGCCAGCCCTAAAAATATGACCGCGAACATGAGAAGCACCCGCAGGGGCGTCCAGTATCGTTGCGTCCCCACCTGGGCATAGCGGCCGAGTTTGCCACCAATGAATTCGATAAAACCCGCAGCCATGGGTTCCTCGACTGCGGGTGAGTATCGGTTGTGTACGGTGGCGTTCATCGCGCTTTAGCGTAGCGCAGTTTTACCCCGTTGGGCGGTTATGCTCGCCATAACCGCCTCATTATTCTTCAATCTCATTGATTTTGGGTGGTGTTCTGCCCTCGGGGATTCTCTAATTGTTGCTGTAAGTCTTGGAGATTCCCCGGCATGGTGCCGGGCATGTTGTTGGGCACGTTATTGGTCACATTCCCCGGCAGGGTAATGTCCGGCAGCCCAGGAATTTCGATGGTTTCCTGCCGCCCGGTGTTGGTGTCCGGCGTGTTTGTCACGACGGGTGCCTGATGGGTCGGTACCGACTGTGGTTGCGCAACCACCGGCCCGATAGCGCCACCGCTGCGGGTGAAGCCCATGGATTCCGCGGCCGGGAAGGTTTCGGCCGGCTGCCCTTCGAGTGCGCCATCCATAATGTTTTTCCACACGGTTGCGGGCAGGTTAGCGCCGTAAATATCGGCACCGTATTGGCTAATCAGCGCTTCACCGCTGTCGGTGCCGGCCCACACTGCGGTGGCGAGTTGCGGGGTGGCGCCGATCATCCAGGCGTCCTTGTTTTGGCCAGTGTCGCCCAGCTGGGTGGTGCCGGTTTTCGCGGCGGAGGTGCGACCGGCAAGGTTATTGCCGCCAGACCACCCGGCGATAGGAGCCATAGCTTCGAGCACGTTGGTGGCTACCTTTTTTGCTAGACGACGCTCGCCCGCGCCGGCGTCGAACTGGTAGAGGACCTGCCCGTCCGCGGCTTCCACCCGTTCCACGAAGTGTGCGTCATGGTAAACCCCCAGGTTAGCGAGGGTTGCCAGGGCGTGGGCCATGTCGAGGGGCCTGGACTGGTATTGGCCCAGGGTGATGCCTTCGAAGGGGGCTGCCCCGTTTTCGGTGAGGGTTTTTTCAATGCCGGGCAAGGACCTAGCGACGCCGAGGGCGTGGGCCATGTCGGCCGTGTCTTGGGTGGTGTGGGCCAGTTCCCCCTGCAACCGGAGGAATGGGGGGTTGAGTGATCGTTTGAGGGCTTCCTTAATGGTGCAGCCGCCCCGGCACCCGCCGCCGGGCACCACGGTGTTGGGGAGTTGGTAGCTGGCGTCGGAAACTACCTGGCTAGTGGGGATGCCTTGGGATACCGCAGCTGCCAGGGTGAAGATTTTGAAGGTGGAGCCGGTTTGCAGGGGAGCATTGGCGTAGTCCCACCCATTGCCGTCGTTACCGCCAAAGTAGGCGCGAACCGCCCCGGTTTTTGGTTCCACGGACACCGCGGCCATCCGCACGTTTTCCCGCTGTTTGGCCAGTTCGGCATTGACCATGTCGACGGTGGTGTTTTGGGCTTTCATGTCGATAGTGGTGGTGACCTTCAGACCCCGGGTTTGGACTTCGCTTTCGTCAATACCAAGATTGCCCAGCTCGGCGAGCACCTGGTTTTTAATGAGCCCATTGGGCCCAGAAACTTCGGGCGCCTGTTCCGGGATGGTGGCTGGGTCGATGGTTTCGGGGTAGGTTTGAGAAGCCCGATCGGAGGGGCTGAGCCAGCCTTCTTCAGCCATGCCATCGAGCACGTACCGCCAGCGTTCCTCCGCCTCGGCGAAGTTGTTTCGGGGGTCAAGCTGGCTGGGCCGCTGGATACAGGCCGCCAGCACGGCTGCCTGGCTGGCGTTGAGTTCCTGGACGGGGATGCCGAAGTAGGCGCGGGCAGCAGCGTCGATGCCGTAGGCGTTACGCCCAAAATAAATGGTGTTGAGGTAGGCGCCGAGCACTTCTTCTTTGCTCCACTCGTTGGCCATTTTCACGGAATACACTAATTCTTTGGCCTTGCGCTTAAAGGATGACTCGTCGCCCACTAAGGTTTTCTTCACATATTGCTGGGTGATGGTCGAGCCACCACCGGCGGAGGAATTGCCGGTCAGCTGGCCTAATATAGCGCGACCAAACCCGGTGAAGGAGAAGCCGCTATTGGTGTAAAACTGCCGGTCCTCAGCGGCTAACACGGCATGCTGCACCACTTCGGGTATTTGTTCGAAAGGCACTTCTTGGCGGTTGCCATCAGCTGGAACGATGCGGGCCAATTCGGTGGTTGAATCGCTGGCATAAATATGGGAGATCTGCTTGTTCTGTAACTCACTGGGTTTCGGCACATCCGCCATGAGATAAGCAACCATAAAAAGAAGAAATGGGCTTAAGAACATGACGAGTATAGTGCTTATGACACCAATTTTTAGCCATTTATTGCGGTTTTTCTTCTTGCTGGTGGGCCGCTTTTTATTGCGGGGTCGACTAGGCCGCGAGCCCACGGGTTTGCGAGTGTTGCGTTTGTTTGTCACGACAGTTCTTCCTCAATGTTAAGCAGCCTTGATTAACCTATGACTTTAGTATGTTCTCTAGCGTGGTCACACTCTCGTTCGAGATGGTTTTAACCCCGTGTGTTAGCATAATCACCACTCAGGGGCTTTATGTGTTAAGTATCACTTTTATAAGAAGGAGCTGCAATTGCAGTCATGAGTAAATAATTCCATTTGCAGTTCGTGCACACCTCGACTCGGTGGACGGTAAAGGTTAATCCAGCGGCTGCAAATTGTTCAATTTCTGTAAGTGATCGAGCACTGCCCGCAGCTCGTTTTAATTCGTCGCCATAGACCCACAGCACCTCTCGAAGGTTGGTTTTGTTACAGATAGGACAGGGAGTGGATGCCGGAACTCCATGAAACTTAGCCGCAGCTAGAAGCAAGGAATCAGCATCGCAAATAGTATCTTGTTTCACCTTGTTAGCCCGCCAAGCGGCGAGGGTTTTAGCCCGGGCAAACCGATGTGAAATTTGGCCTTGAAATTCCACCACCTCATACAGTGTAGCGTCATTGATGCATACTCCTAATCTTTACCACAAAAGGGAAAATTACCCCCATCTGAACCAAAGATTCTTCTGACATTACTGTAATAATGCAGCCTATTAAAGGTTTATAAAATACCTTGGAATCAATCATAAAATCAAAGTTTTTCGGGGTTTCTGGCACCTCGGGCGGTAGGTTTGTTGACAAACCGATAGAATGTGTTTCATGACATCACAAGCACATCGAGAGTTGGCGGCACGGATTCGGCCCGCCCTAACTAAGTTGTACGTATTATATTTCCGACTAGCGGAAACGTCCGATCTCACGGGTCCGCAATTAACGATTTTGAGCCGGCTCGATAATGAGGGCCCGGCGCGCATCAGCCAGATCGCTAAGGCTGAGGGGATTCGTATGCCTACGGCATCGAATGCTTTGCACCAGTTAGAGGACCGCGGCATGATTGAGCGGATTCGGGAGGAGACTGACCGTCGTGGTGTTAAGGTGCAGTTGACGCCGTTTGGTAAGTCTGAGTTGGAGCGGGTTGGTAATGAACGCACCGCCTACCTAGCAAATATGCTGGCAGCTTTGCCGGAGGAGAAGCTGGGCGATATCACCAAACTGGCCAATTTGATCAATGAACTATCAGAAGCCTATGACACCGAAGAAGCACTTAAAGCGTTCGAAAAGGCATCTCGCCGCTCCAATGTTCAAGCGATTTTGGACGGCACTCTCGACAATAACTAGTGACGTTTCCGCAAGCGCCAGGGTATATAGGTTTACCCAATGGCGCTTTTTTGATACTTTAGTTTGATTCTATTTTCCCTTGTTGATCGCTATAATTCGGGTATGATCCCCCACGCAATTGTCACCGGTGCTAGCCGTGGCGTGGGCCTGTCGGTCACAAGGTTATTGCTCGATCGGGGCTATCGAGTATTTGCCCATTACCGTACTGCCCCCGCCGATCTTCAACATTCGCGGTTGACATGGTGGCAGGCGGATTTTTTGGTTCCGCTTGACGACGCCGCCCCGGGCGTCGACAAGCTTAATGCGCTGGTGCATTGTGCTGGGATTGCGAGCGTTGGGCGGGGCCAGTCGCGGGAGGTTGCGGCGCAGCACATGGCGGTGAATTATTTGGCGCCGGTGGAGTTGACGCAACGGTTCTTGCCGGCATTGCGGGCTGCGCGGGGGACGATGGTGTATCTCAATTCGGGGGCGGGCAGGCAGGCTGCGGCCGGCTGGAGTGCCTATAGTGCCAGCAAGCATGCGGCGCGGGGGTGGTGTGATGCGTTGCGGACCGAGGAGCCGGAGATTCGGGTGACCAGTGTTTTTCCTGGGCGGATTGCTACGGATATGCAGCGGGCGATTCGGGCCCAGGAGGGGTTGCCGTATATCCCGGATGAGTATCTCGATCCGAATACCGTTGCCCGGGTTGTGGGGGATGTGTTAGAGACGCCACGTGATGCAAGCCTTACTGATGTTGTTGTTCGCCCTGCCTTGCCCCCGTTGTTGTAAAGGGATCCCATGTTGAATCAATCGTATCTCGATCACCCAGAGAATGACCTTATTACCGACGCCGATTTCACCAATATGATGCGGCCGGCGCCGCGTGATTTTGATGAGTTGGCGGATGCCCCGGACCCGTTGGTGGTGGCGCAGGCGAATCGGCGTTCCACTCGCCAGGCTATATTGTGGGCGGTGCTCACGCCGGTGGTAACGTTGCTGGTTGCCGGGTTCTTGGCGATGGTGGCTCGGATGCAGGGTGGGGAGTATTGCGAGGCAGGGACGGCCACGTGGTTTTGTTCGCGGCAGTCGGAGATTTGGTGGCCGTTTGCCACCAGCATGATTCCTATCGCTAGTATGTTCGGCACGGCGATTATGATGTATCGCAAATTAGTATCGTATACCAGGTGGCGGCCGTGGATGGGCACGTTTTGGTTTGTCATCCCCTTTGCCATGTTGTGGATGACCACGACGTTCCAAATGGCACTGGTGCATCATTAATAGGTGAAACCTACATTATTGGCTTGTGATAACATAGAGACCAACGGTTTATTACGATAAGATCGACCCCGACCAGCCGTTACTGAATTATATTTTCATGAAGGCTGGTGTGCTTTCTTATCAATGAAAGGTCCACCAATGAAAGCCACCCTCATGTTTGGTGCCGGTGATGTGCGCATCGCTGACGTTCCCGAACCCACCATCAAACACCCCACCGACGCCATCGTGCGCACAGTCCGCGCCTGCGTGTGCGGCTCCGACCTGCACCCCTACCACAACATGCCCCGCAACGACGCCGGCAACCCCATGGGCCACGAACTCATTGCTGTCGTGGAAGAAGTCGGTAGCGACGTCACCACCGTCCGACCCGGTGACTTCGTTATCGTCCCCTTCGCCTACCAAGACAACACCTGCGTCTACTGCCAAGAAGGCATGCAAACCTCCTGCATCCACGGCGGCTTCTACGGCCAACCCGACCCCGGCGGACTCCAGGCCCAATACGCCCGCATCCCCCTCGCCGACGGCTCCATGGTGAAAGTCCCCGACATCAACCCCGACGCCGCCAGCGACGAACTGCTCGCATCCCTGCTCACGCTTTCCGATGTCTACCTCACCGGCTACCACGCCGCCCACATGGGCGAAGTCACCCCCGGCAAAATCGTCACCGTCATCGGCGACGGCGCCGTCGGCCTGTCCGCGGTACTCGCCGCCAAATCCCTCGGCGCCGAACGCATCATCCTCATGGGTCGGCACAAAGACCGCACCGACCTGGGCCGCGAATTCGGGGCCACCGACGTGGTGGCCGAACGTGGCGAAGCCGGCATCACCCAAGTCATGGACATCACCGGCGGCTACGGCTCCCACGTGGTACTCGAAGCCGTAGGCCACATGCCCGCCTACGACCAAGCGGTAGGCGTGGTCCGCCCCGGCGGCATCATCTCCCGGGTTGGGGTTCCCCAATACGAAGAAGCACCCATCGGATTCGGCTCCCTCTTCGGCAAAAACGCCCGCCTGGCCGGCGGCCCCGCACCAGTCCGCAACTACCTCGAAGCAGGAATCGCCGACGTGCTCTCCGGCAAAATCAACCCGGGCAAAGTCTTCGACCTCACCCTGCCGCTCGAACAAGTAGCCGACGCCTACCAGGCAATGGACTCCCGCACCGCCCTCAAGGTCATGCTCACCCCCTAAAACGCTTCCGCCTGCACCGTCAACGAAATCGTATGATTCCCCCCGGGCTCAATTACCACCCCCTGATAATCCTCACCCAACAGTGCCGGCTCCACACACACAAAATGCCGCCACTCGTCACCAATATCGGCAATAGTGTTCTCGCCAGGGTTCCACACCACCACACTATCCGCCGCCGACGAACTCACAATAATGCGACGCCGTAACCCCGGGTCGGAAATCACATACTCATAATCCCCACCCCGGGTAATGCGATCATACTCACCAGCCGTAAACGTCAAATCCCCCTGCTGGGTCACGTGCGTCTTCGTGACTGCATCATACACATCGGCGCCATCCACCCCAGACACCGTCACCTTCTCCACATCGGCAACCCGGAAATACGGGTGGAACGCCAACTGGATCTTCCTAGGCTCATCACCCACATTCCGGGCACTATACGTCATGGTGAACCCAGTCGCATGATCCACCACAACCACCTGAAGTTCCAGACCATCCTTCGTGATCCGTGCGGTAGCGTCGTTGATAAGCTGCCACTGCGACACCCGGGCCCACCCATGCTTCGGCTCCTGGCCGGTGAGCGCCGCAAACCACGGCCCAATAATCGGCACACCGCCACGAATCGCCCCCGGCCCATCAAGTTTCGCAACCGGGCTCAACCACAATAATTCGCCAAGCTTATTATCGACGCTAGTCACATGCGCGCCATGCGCTAAAAGTTTTGATGCCATGGTAGACATTTTTCCATCAAAACCCCACCCCATGGGACGAAGGTGGTCAACACCTCACCAAATACTAACCCGCCACAGCAGCCACCTGAGCAGCAACTTCGGCACACTCCGGCCTGCCACAATGCCGCGTCGCCGGGTTCGCATAACAATCTTCACACATCAGCACCAAATCCCGACAATTATCCTCATTCACACAATGCTCAAACTTATTAGTCGGCTTCCCGCACTTACAATGCCCCAACTGCACAAACCCCGGGTCCTTCGTGCCTAACCCAAACTCCATATGCATGCGCTTGTCAAACACATACAACGACCCCTCCCACAAACCATGGTTCCCATACTTCTCCCCATAGCGCACAATCCCCCCATCAATCTGATATACCTCGGTAAACCCACGATTCTTCATCAGCGCCGACAAAATCTCGCACCGAATCCCCCCAGTGCAATACGACACCACCGGCCGATCCTTCATCCAATCATATTTGCCGGACTCCAACTCCCGAATAAAATCATGCGTCGTCCGCACATCCGGCACCACCGCATTCTTAAACTTACCGATCTGGGCCTCCATCGCATTCCGCCCATCAAAAAACACCACATCATCACCGCGATCCGCAACCAACTGGTTCACCTCCTCCGGCTTCAAATGCACGCCCCCACCAACAACACCATGCTCATCCACCCGCAACTCCTGCGGCGCCCCAAACGCCACAATCTCATCCCGAACCTTCACCGACAACTTCGGAAAATCATCGGCCCCACCAGCCGACCACTTAAACTCCGTATCCTTAAACCCCGGATACTCCCGAAACTTCCGCACATACCGCTTACAATCCTCCATGTCACCCCCCAAAGTGCCGTTAATACCATGCTCCGAAATCAAAATCCGGCCCGTAAGACCAAGCAGCTCACACAGGTCACGCTGCCACAACCGCATCGCCTGCGGATCCGCAATAGGGGTGAACTTATAAAACAGGAGAATCTTGCCAAGGCTCATGTCTCCCCAGCCTAGTAGCCAACAACACGGCACCCCAAAACCCACAAAAACCTCCCCGAACCCAAAAGTCCGGGGAGGCCACACGCGCCTAGGCGGCAAGCGCCAACAAGCTCACTACGAAGCCTCCACGCTGCCGGAATGCGGACGCAACCCATCAATGGATGTGGTTTCGCTCAAATTTATCCTGGCGACACCACCGGTAAACTCGCGGCGGAACAAATCCCCGTCACGAATCACATCCGAGGTGGGATCGCCAAGATCAACCTCGGGAACCAGCGGCACACCATTGAAATCATCGGCGCCCGTCGCCGCAACCGACACCTCACGCTGTGGGAAAAACACCCACGCTGCCGCCAACGCCAACCCCAAATGGCGAATATAGTTACGGTTCGCGCCCGGGGCCCGGAGAATAATCTGTCCCTCGGCCTCGTTCAAACGACGGGCCTGCTCCACGCACTCATCGGCGCTCAACCACCCATCGCCGGCGCCGCCCCAACCCAACCAATTGGATTCGAACACGCCACCGAAGCGGCCCTGACCCCGCCAATTACCATCCCGAGCCGGGAAATTCGGCACAACTATCTTCCCCATGGAAGTCAACCGTTCACCAGCCCGATTGAACAGCTTTTCTATGCCCTCATACATTTGTTCTCTGTCCAATTCGTGGCGGAAAAACCTTTCATCAAGATCAGAATCAACCACCACCCCATCGAACGGGCTATCGACCATCTCCGCGGCAACACCACCCAACCAAGCCTGCTGGTAGGTGAGATCCCACACCCGCTGGTGGTCACGACCCTTGTGCGAAACGCGCCGGGTCAGCCGGGCGCTCGTACCCAGATTCTGGGCCATGACTGGATGTATGCCGGAGGTGTAAATCGGGCCTTTTTCTTCGGCCGCGGCGGTGGGCACCGAGCTGAGATTCTTATAGGCCAGCACCTTCATGTGCGGGTTGTGCTTTTTAAGATTGTGGGCGGCACGAAGCTCCCACGGGTTCAGAATCGCAACATGGTACCTACCTGCGGCCTTTTTCAACTGCCACGACGATATCGGATGCCCATGCCGAACCCAGGAAAGCCGGGGATGCGGTTTTAATGGTTCCCCGGATTCCGCCGAGGTTGTCTCCGCCGCTATTTCCGACTCGCTGGTCGCCGATGCGACACGGCTGAACTCGGGGAACGGCACGGCATCAATGGCGTCAGCAAGATCGGTTTTGGATGCCGCAGCGGCTTCGGGAGCCTCGGCGGAGTTCACCGATTCGGTGCCCCCAACCTCGGCTGATGCAGCATCGGCAGACGCAGCGTCTGCCTCAGTAGATGCGACTTCGAACGGGTCTTCTGATGTGGAATTAATGGGTGAATCTTCAGGCGTAGAGATGTCAGCCACCTCCTCTAGTAGCTGGTACGAATGTGGTTATATGCTCACTGCTGTAAGCCACCAGAACCGCCACGAACAGCACACGATGCAACAAAATTCCGTCATGATTGTGCCCCAGCATTGTTTTCAACAAAGCCATTGCACAATCAATAACGTTTCCGCGGCACCATGTACAACCGCAGCATCATCACGGCACCATCGCCATGCCACCAATTACTTTGTGTTTCCCTGCCCCAAGATTGCGATAGATCGCGTTATAGCGACGCATAACCTGTGGCAAAAGGTAAAAAGCCTTGATGCGAGCGAGGGCATTTTCATGCCATGCACGATAAAGTTCTGGGCTTTGCGTAAGCTTTGCCATAAGTGTAGCAAGAGCCGCTGAATCACCGGGGGGAACTAATTCCCCACTTGCACCAATCTTCTTATGCTGCGCATCCGATAATTCTTCGGTGACTAGAGCGTTCATGCCACCCACACTGGAGCCAATAATCGGCACACCCATGGTCATGGCCACGAGTGCCGCATGGGGTTGGCTCTCCTGGAAACTGGGCACTACCAGTGCATCGTATTCGTGCATCACGTCACGAGCGTCTTTCACATCACGCAACCGCACATAGTTTTCCACCGACAATTGCTTAATGTGAGCAACACAACGCGAATAATATTCCGGTTCATCGGTGGTGCTGCCGTCGGCGGGCTTGAGCAGGTCGACGCGCACATCGGTTTTCCCGCCATCCACCATTATTTTGACCGCATCAATGAGCTCAATGATGCCCTTGCTCGGCTGGAAATCTCCCACAACTGCGAGTTTCCAACTGATTTTGCGCTCCAGCTTCGGCACTGCCTGCTGCCGCCAAATGCGGGGAATCTCCAGGTCTTCCCACTCAATACCGTCAGGAAGAACTTCCGCTTTCTCCTGGGCGCCGCCTAGCTCTTGGGCATCGGTAACAGCCTGCGGATACAGGTAAGTAATCAACTCTGCTTCCGCATAGTTTAATGCCCCAAGTTCGAGCCACCACTGAGTCCAGAAGCGTTCGAACGTATCTGTGGTTAGCTTTAGTGGTGCTTCACTGGTAACCCGCCGATTGAGGTCCCGGCTCAATAGTTTGTTAATGGAGTCACGAATATTGAGGTTGTGCTCGGTGAGGAAGAATTTGCCCTTGTTCTGCACCGCACCTGCCGCGGCCACGAGGCCGGCATTGCCACTGGAATGCGCGTGATACACCCGCGCGGTAGGCAGCACCCGATCGAGTAGCGTATAGATCCGCAAGAAGAAATTATAGGCGAGGTCGAAGAGCTGACTGAGGCTAATATCATCGGCTTTACCTGCGGCTTTAATTGCGGCGTTCATGAATTCCCGGTGCCCAAGCGCGCCCCACGCCGACCATGTGCGGGTTTGCGGATTGATGGCATTCTCGTACAACGCATGCATCGGTTCATGGTTGCCGGTCACAGATGATTCAATAGCGTCAAGCACTTCTCGGACTTGCTCATCGGTCACCGGTGACGATACTAGGCCGGAAAATTTTTCCGAGACTTCCGTCGATTCGAGATAAATGACGTCAACCCACTTCACATTCGCGGGAAGCTCAAACATGCTTTTCGCAGGTGCGTTCGAATTATCTGCGATGTGGATAACGCCGAATGTGAGGTCTGGATTGTGCCGAATAATGTTCTGCACCGACACCGCAGTGTCACCCGCCGTAAACGGATATGTGGATTCCATCACAACCGCAATGTCGACCTCCTGCAACACCTGACTGTCGCCTGGAAAGCGGTACACCAATGATGGCCCGCCCACCTTGGATTTCTTCTTATCCTGCGGTTTCTTTGACCCCAGCTGTGGCATGGACGCCCAAGCGCCCCACTCGCTCAATTCGGCTTTGAGCTTGTCGACGTCCACAGGTTTCCGCGCCTTCGACGGCTTTACCGGCGGAGCCTCAGGGACGGCGGGCGCGGGAGTGGTGGCAGCCGTGGGGATCCTGGCTGGCGCTGGTGCCGCCGGTGGCGTCAGAGAATCCGGGGCTGCCGGAACTTCCGGTGCCTCCGGCACAGTCGACGCAGTTGGCGAGGTTGGCACAGTTGGTGTTACCTGTGTCACTGATTCTGAGACCTCTGCTACCCCCAATGTGGGGTCCTGCATGGCTTCGGGCTCGGGCTCCGGCGACGCCAGGGGTTGCCGCACTATTGCGGAAAACGGGTTAGTGGATGGTTTCAGATCCGCCTGGTGTCCAATGATGAGCGGCTTTATGACCCCCAACTCGTCGGATGCCTCCGGCTCTTCCGGCTCAGGTTCGGGTTCAGGTTCCGGCTCGGGTTCAGGTTTCGCCGCCGACTCGGCCTTCGACGCCGCCACCTGGGCCCCCAACTCGTTAAAGAGTGGGGTGTAGTCGAAGTCATCGTCATCATCGAAATGAGTGATGGTGGGCGGCAAGGGGGTAATGGGTTTCAGTGAGCTGAAACCATCAGTCCATATGCTTGATGTGGGTAGTTCTTCCCCAATGCCGGTGGTTTCCGGGTCTTCCGGCACTTCCACCGCCTCGGTTGGTTCGACAGCTTCAGTTACTCCCGTTGCTTCAGACTCAGGTGCTTCGGCCGCCGCCACGGTTGGTGTTGGTAGCTCGTCAGGTTCCGTAGGCTGGGATTTTGGTTCGGGGGCTTTGACAAAATCAAAGCTGCCGAGCATAGATGATGCCTGTTCGTGTTTAGGTAATTCCGGCTTGATGGTTGCGGAATCCGATGTATCGGACACGGCCAACGTGTCCGGCGCATCCGATGTTTCAGATACATCAGGCACGTCCACGTCCGCAACGTCCGGCGTAGATGGTGCGGTCGGCACGGTTGGTGTCGATGCCGACTGCGGTGGGGCCGCCGGGGTCTTGGATACCGGTGGTGTCGATTGCTCGGGTGGTGCCGGTGCCGGCTCGGGTTCCGGCGTGACGTCCACGGTGGGCGACACCGCCTCTGGCGCCGCGGGAGTCTCAGCCGCTTTGGGGGTCTTCAGCGCCGCGGGAGCCTCGGGCTGCACCTGAGGAGCTTCAGCCTTTGGGGCGGGCTCCGGTTCGGACTCCGGCTTGATGAACTTGAAATCATCGAAAATAGATGCGGGTCGATCCTGCTTTGACGTTTCGGGTTTCGGCCGGGACGCCGGCTTCGATGGCTTGGGTTTCTGTACCGGTGGTGGTGTGGGATTATCCATCATCGTGAACCCACTGAAAATGGATATCGGATCGTGCGACTGAGTCTTCGACTGCCGAAAACCGCCGGTAGACGGGAACAGCGGCTTGTCCGGGATATCGGGGTCGTCACCAGATGATCGTGGTTTCGAATTTGACGATGGGAACAGCGGAGTCTTGGGCTTCTCTACATCAGAACCATTTGCCGAATGCCGATTCGGGTTTGTTGACGACGACCGGGACGGGAACAAAGGTTCGGATGGCTTGGCCGTCTCCATGGGACGTGTGGGGGGCCGCTCGTTATGCCATGACGGAAATAGGGGGGTACGTGGCGGCTCGGGATCGGATTTTTCCGACTTTTCCGAATGCCACGACGGGAACAGCGGAGTGCGAGGCTTCTCCGGCTCATCGGCCACCTTGGGAGGGGTGGGCATGTCGGTGCGGGAGGGGAATAAGGGTTCCTTCCGCAGCTGCCCACTGCCTTTGATGGCCGATTTGGGTGTGGTTGGTCGGCTTGCCGGCTTGGGATGATTAAGTTTTGACGCATCCCGTGATACGTCCGTCGGCAAGCTCGATGTGTCTTTATCGTTTTCATTATTGGGCATCATGCCACCGCCTTTTGCCAGAAGAGTTCATATGGTGCATCAACCACGCTGCGCTCCACTCGGACCGCCGCCAACATAGCCACAACCGACGAAACCAACAACGCCATAACCAAACCCACCAATGGTGACAGGAATGCGAACGCCACCGTCACCAATACCAAATAGCCGCCGGCGCCAACCGCCGCGTTCACGTGCCGCCGCACCTGACTTAACTGCGCCATACTGACATATGCCGCCACCAATGTGGCCGGCAATAGGAACAGCAACAAACTGGTGTACCCATGTTGAATGCCAAAAACACCACCCATGAGCAACGAGCCTAAACTTGCAGACGTGCTGACCGCAATAGTGCTAGCCACCAAATAGGCCAGGTTCCCCCGAGAATTTGAAATATCGCTCCCCAATTGCGACAACGGCCGGTGGGCCACATCATCCACTAGCTTGTCGAAACTGTGCTGTAGGTCCGGGAACTTCGTGGCATTACACACCGCGAGCGTTACCGTGACGGGAATAATGGCGGTGTATGCCAGCCAAAGGTTCTCCTCATTCGGCGTGAGCACCAGAACCAAGAATTTATCCATCCACAGCACCCCACCAATGAGCACCCCATACACGGCCTTGGCCAGCATGCTTTGCAGATCCATGGCGGGAGCCTGGAATAAACCAAGCAGCCCCTTCCCAAGGAAGGGGATTTGCAGCACCGCACCGGCGAGGGGGGCAAGGTACCAGAACCCGGGGAGGAAGAAGAACACCGCCCCGTAGGCAACCCAGCCGGCCACGACCGCTTCCTTGCGGATCTCCATGGTGGGTATGAGGCAATGCAGGAAAAACACATTACTCATGACGCCGGCAATATAGAGGCCAATATTGCCGGCGGACCAACCACAGATAAGAAGGAGGAGCGAAAAAATCCCCACCGGGATGAGCGTGAAGACCAGCATGAGCAGCCAGCCGCGGCAGAATTCCCGAACAAAATCCTGCTTGGCCTGTTTATCCGTGCCGGACAGCCTAGCCACCGGCCGGAACGCCGGCAGCATTGCGGTACCAACCAACCATGGCGTGGTGATGGCCACAAGCACCACAATGGTGGTTTGCGCACCAAGTTGCTTGGTCACAAAGGGCAATATTGCAAGCAGTAAGGCCGTGGGGGCTAGATTCATGATGATCTGCCAGGCACGCCGATTCGCTAAAAGCGCCGCCGCCACCACTACAACGGCAACGATACCGACAATGAGTGCCACCATTCGCTCAGGTGGGTAGGTGACATACCAAGCCCACCCGGCGCCGGTACCGATCAATGCGGCCACTGCAATGACCAAATACACGATTAGCGGCAAGCTGCGGGTTGTGGGGCGCTTACTGGACACGAATTTCTCCTTGTTCGACAAAGCAACTGCTTGTGGTCAAGCACGCAACGCGAACCGGATGTTTCTATATCAACTCCGATTCTGTGAGTTCTTAAGCTATGCAGTTACTGCCTAAGTTTAATAGTGGCTGTTCGAAACACCCACTGCGACCCACCTAGGGGTAGGCATAATACTGGTATTTATTACTTTTTCTTGCCCCCACGATGACATGCCATCCATAAGTCATGGTTTATACGAGCACGGTGCGAGGGCATTCCCCAATTCGCGCCACACCCCCGCAACACCCCCGTAAACCATTCTGAACAGGAAGTTTATTGGGGTACCCGCCCTCCCCCTCCTTCCCTCCTTGCTTGACGACGCCCTCCCGCACGCAAACCCCATCCCCTGCGCCCACCGCGACCGCACATTTGCCACATGCCGAACGCCCCAGATGTACCAAATGTGCCAGATATGCCTTGTATATGTGGAGGCTGACACGGCCATATCACAATGCTACATGCTTCCTGAGCAGGGAATCTGATACAGGAGCCATCCAACAGCACTGGCCGCGACAGAAACCCCGCTTAGCACCCGTGAAGCAGTAGGGCTGCATATTATCTAAGCAGGGTTTCTGGTTTGGGCGCCTTGTTTCGGCTGAAGCGTGTTGGCCCACTGGGAGAAACCCCGCTTAGAACTCTTGCAGCTCCAGGCTGTGGCGGGGCGACGCGGATAGCAGGTGTTCTAAGCTGCGTTTCTGTCAAAACGTGGTGCTTTTGAAGCGTCTCTGGGAGGGTTTTACAGCTTAGATATTGTGCTACGGGGTGCAACAGGTTCATGGAACACCTGGATGAAGAGGAGACACGGCCAAAGTCAAGCTCAGCACATGTTCTAAGCGGGGTTTTCGGTTGGGTACGGTTCAATTCGCCTGGGATAGCACGAACCTGTTGGGAGAAACCCCGCTTAGAACTCTTGCAGCCCCAGAGAGAAACGGGTAGTGCATGTTCTAAGCTCCACTTCCGCCAAAACCCAAGGCGCCCAAGCTCAATCGGGAGGGTTTTACAGCTTAGGCGTAGTGCTACATAGTCGGCTGCATCAGTACTAAGCTTGAGTTCGGGGTAGCAAATATACGTAACAACAAGAGAAGCATGGGGAGGGAATCCGAAGTCTAGCTCAGCACTTCTGATAAGCGGGGTTTCCGGTTCAAGGAGCACCCAAAGGCATCAGTTTCAGGTGGAAACCCCGCTTAGCATTCATGCAGCCTCGCGGATACGCGAAAGCAGTACTGGTAGTAATTGTTCTAAGCTGCGTTTCTGTCGAAACGTCAGCCCCCAGGCTTGCCCCAGGAGGGTTTTGCAGCTTAGAAGAAAAGCTACATGGTTAGCTGCAATAGTACTGAGCTTGAGTTCCAGGTAGCAGATTTATAAAACGACTGGAGGGTGAACAGGGCAGATTACGAAGTCCAGCTCAGCACAGATGCTGCCAGATCAAACAGTTGAAGCTGCACATCTTCTAAGCTGCTAATCCAGTTTAGGAGCTACCGAAAAGCTCTGATTTCGGCGGAAACCCCGCTTAGAACAATTATAGCCCCAAGAAAGCGGGAGTAGTAATTGTTCTAAGCTCCACTTCCAACAAAACTAGGGGTTTTCAATCCGCCTCGGGAGAGTTTTACAGCTTAGAGATTGCGATACAGGGCCAGCTGCACCAGTCCTGAGCTTGAGTTCCAGGTAGCAGGTGTGCATACCAGCAGGAGTAGCAACAGGCAGAAACCCGAAGTCCAGCTCAGCACATCTTCTAAACGGGGTTTCTGTCTGAAACTGGTACCTTTGGGTGGCCCTGAAACCGGAAACCCCGCTTAGCACCCATGAAGCCCCGGCCAGGGCGCAGGTAGTAACTGTTCTAAGCTCCACTTCCACCGAAACGTAAGCCCCCCAGGCTTGCCCCGGAGGATTTCGCAGCTTAGAAGAACAGCTACAGGCAAGCTTGGTGCCGCACAAGTGCTGAGCTGGAGTTTGTAGCCGCTGAGGTGCTGGGGCTGGGTCCGGGAATCTCCCATGAAGCATGTGGACGCAATGCGGTTCCACCGCTCCACTAGTAGACATGCTTTGGAAGGGGAATCGGACTAGACTACACACCTATGCCTGAAGGCCACGTCATTCATCGTCTTGCCCAACATCTCAATCGTGAATTCACGGACACCAGCCCAATAGTCACCTCGCCGCAGGGCAGATTTGATGCCCAAGCCCGGACCCTGGATGGTCAACCGTACCTGGAGTCGGATGCCTATGGGAAGCATCTGTTTATCGAGTTTGATGTTTCCCAACCGGAGCGCATTATCTATATACATTTGGGGCTCATCGGTTCGTTGCATTTCGAGGACCCTGCGGAAACCAAGGGGCAGATTCGGCTGCATATGGCCACCGATACTATTGCTGCAAACCTGCGGGGGCCACAGTGGTGTCGGCTGATTACGGCGGAGGAGAAGGCGGTGGCCGTCGATAAGCTGGGGGCGGATCCGCTGCGGGCCGATGCGGACCCGAAGCCCATTAAAGAGAAGGTCAATAAGTCGAACCGGAGTATTGCGTCGCTGCTTATGGATCAGTCGTTGTTTCCTGGCGTGGGCAATATTTACCGTGCTGAGACGCTATTTCGGCTGGGGATTGACCCGTTTAGCAGCGGTAAGGATGCGGATTTCGATGCGATTTGGGCTGATTTGGTGCAGCTCATGGCCGAGGGGGTCAAGGCGGGGCGCATCGACACCGTGCGACCCGAACACACACCCGAGGCAATGAACCGCCCGCCGCGTGTCGACGACCATGGCGGGGAGGTATATGTGTATAGGCGTGCCAGTCAGAAATGTTATATATGCGGCACACCTATCAGCGAGCAGGTGATGGAGGGGCGGAATCTTTTCTGGTGTCCCACCTGCCAAAAAGGTGACTAGCCTGCGCTTTCTCTTTTGCGCTTGGTTACGACGTGTTTTTGGACGGCGTCGAGCGTGCCGAATTCAGCAAGCAGCTGGTAGGCGGTGGACAGGTCGTCGTCTTCCTCGGTCACCCCGAATCCTTCCACTGCTTCTATGCGACGCCGTAACGTTTGGCGCTCCTCCAACCAATGCTCAATTATTTCGGAAAGCCGGGTTCCGGTATCTGCGAACAGGGCATTTGTGCGATTAAGCTGAATGATTGCCCAGGTCTTGTCGCTCATGCCGACGGAGTTCATTTCCTCAACAGTTGTTCCGAATAATTGTGCGATTGCGAGGGCTTCGGCAACTCTAGCAATTCGGTCGCCTTTTTCAATCCGCGCCAACACTGTGGCGTGCATGCAGTAGCCGATTTTGTCTAATTCGCGCAGCAAATCAGCCCGGGTCCACCCGCGAGCTTCACGCATTTGCCGGACTGTATCGCCGAATGACTCGGAGTGGTCGACCCATGAAGTATTGTTCATACCTCAATTTTTACCGGAAAAACCAACGGGGTTATATACAAAATGTCATAGTGCTGAAATCACAATATGTGTTTAGAGTATTGTCTACTCCTCGCTAGTATTAGTATCCAGGGTTAATGCGCGTTTCTGGATGGCATCAAGTGTGCCAAACTCAGCCAAGAGTCGATATGCGGCAGCTAAATTCTCATCGTCGTTTTCGGTAAGTCCAATTTTTTCGGCTTCTTCCACATAATCCCGCAATGTTTGCCGCTTTTGCGACCATTGCGCCACGAGATCGGCAAGCCGGGTACTGGTATCGGAGAACAGCGCATTGGCGTGCTTGAGATGAACGAGTATTTGTTTCTCGTCATCAGTCCCGAACTCCCCCATTTCTTCAATGGTCATGCCGAATATCTTGGCGATCATCAGGGCTTCGTGAACTCGCGCTATTTTTTCACCGTCTTCAATGCGTTTGAGCGTGGTTGCGTGCATGTAATAGCCGGTGGCTTTCCCTAGCTGTCGCAGAAAATCGGCCCGGGTCCAGCCGCGAATCTCCCGCAGTTTCCGCATTGCCACACCGAATGATTCGGGGTTTTCGCTTATAAATACCGGTTCAGCCATACCCTAATTTTTACCGCATGGTTTCGCCCATCTTCTGATCTTCCGGGGAAAGTACACCCATTAGTCACACGCCTGAGACAATTGAACTATTATGTGAATTAAGATCACGATTTAGTTCTCCAAAATATGAGAATCAAAAAATACAAATTGTGAATACAGCCTTTAGCTGCACATATGATGCAGCAACCACCTCCGGCAACGATGAGGAGCCCCACATGTCCATCTATTTTCCGGTCGACGTCAATTTCTACGACAGTCCCGAATTCTTCGAAGTCAATATGTCCGCCCGCGGCCTCTGGGTCACCTGCGGCACCTGGTGCAAGCGACACCTCACCGACGGGGTCATCCCCGCCAAAATCGTCCGTCATCTTGGCGGCACCGTGCGACAAATTAAGACACTCATCAAGAACAATGTATGGGCAGAATCCGAACAAAATGGAACCAAAGTGTACATCTTTTGCCACTGGTTTGAACACAATTTGTCCCGAGAAGAGGTGGAAGAACGACGCAGAAAATGGCGGGAATCAAAACAGCGATCACGAGCCCAAAACCGGCCTGAGCAGCGAAAACCAGCAAAACCGCAAAGCGGCCCACCCCAGGATGTCCACCACAATGTCCACGATGACGTCCCTCACGTAAGAGAAGAAGTAATAGAAGAGAATAAGAGAGGAGGGGGACAAGTCACCGCCGATCCCCCGCCCAACCCCGCTGCAGCCCGCTGCGCCGACCATGCGCACATCCCACCAAACGGCTACGTGCCGGCATGCCACGCATGCCGAGCCGAGCGGGAAAGAGCCGAAGCCTTGGTGGTGGAGTGGGAAAACCGGGAGGCTGAGCGTCGTAAAGCGAGCATTGCGGCGTGCCCACACTGCGACGACCGAGGCATGGCCCAAACCGAAGACACCAACGGAAACAGCCTGGTCATCCGGTGTACGCACGACGGGCCGCCCCCAATCGTGCCGGCGGCGGAACCCGAACGCCACACACCCCCGCCGCCAGAAGTGCGCCGAATGATCGCGGGGTTAGGGCGACGTGCGGCATCGTAAAAACCGTTATCCTGGGGTCATGTATGCCTATTCCGTGCAGGCCATCCGGGACGCTGAGGCGCCGCTGATCGGCCCCGATGACGCTCTCATGAAGCAGGCCGCCGGCCATGTCGCGCAGGCTGCCGCAACGCTGCTGGCAGAAACGCTGCCGAATGCCGCCTATCCGGGAAACGTGCTGGTCGTGGCCGGATCCGGGGGCAATGGCGGCGACGGGCTGTACGCCGGCGCCGAGCTGGCCCGCGCCGGGCATCACGTCGAGGCAATCAGAGTCGGCACCCGAATTCACGAACGCGCCGCCGCGGCATTCGAACATGCTGGCGGCCAATTTGTCACCAAGCTTGGGGATTATGACCTGGTGATTGATGGCATTATCGGATTGGGTGGTTCGAAAGGACTATCGGATGATGTGGCCACATTACTGGCCCGGTGCGCGGGCACGCCGATCCTGGCCATCGACGTCCCCAGTGGTATCAATCCCGATACTGGGGTGCCGATGGGGGCGCACATAACCGCGACCGCAACGGTGACGTTCGGGACGCTGCGGTACGCCCACGCGGTGTCCCCGGCCTGCGGTGAGGTGGTGGTGGGCGACATTGGGATCGCACCGCAGGGAAGCCACGTGCAAGTTTACCGGTCAGTGGGCACAGGTCGGGTATGGCCGGAAGGGCTGCATCCAATCCCGCGCATCCCCGCAATTGAGTCCCTGGAGCCGGGCCCGGACGACCACAAGTATTCACGGGGCGTGGTGGGGTTGCTGGCCGGCAGCGAGCGGTATCCCGGCGCGGGCGTTTTGTGTGTTCAGGGCGCAGTTCGGGCCACACCGTCGATGGTTCGTTACGTTGGTGCCGCCCGGGATTTCGTGTTGGATGCCACCCCCGAGGTTATTGCCAGCAGTCTTGCGACGGCCGGTAAGGTGCAGGCATGGGTGGCCGGGCCCGGCGGCGCCACAACCGCAGAGTTGCGGGATTTGCTTAGCCGCAATATCCCCCTGCTTATTGACGCCGATGGCATTAAACTCCTCGCCAAAAACGCGGACCTCATGGATTTATTGGCCCACCGGACGGCTGCAACGGTGGTCACGCCCCACGATGCGGAGTTCGCCACCCTGGCCGAGGTCGCCGGCATCTCCAGGACGGATCGGCTCACCGACACCCAGGCGTTGGCTGAACAGTTGGGGCTCATTGTGGTGCGGAAGGGCCGGTTCACGCTTGTCGCCACCCCCGGTTCGGAGCCGATCACCAGCATTAATTCCGGGCATTCCTGGTCGGCCACGCCGGGGAGCGGCGATGTGTTGGCTGGGGTGATGGGGGCATGGTTGGCGCGGTATGCGGCCTTGGGCCGGCCCCTGCATGAGGCGGCGATCATTGCGGTGCACCTGTGTGCGGATGCCGCCTGGTTGGCGGCCCAAACCCCTTACGGTCCGGCGCCGACGTCGGCATCACCCATCGCGGCACATGTGCAGGATGCCACGGCCCGGCTCACGGCCACCACCCGCAGGTAATCCCGTCATGGCGGACAATCGTACCGTTGAGCAGCGGCTTGCCGCGGTGGCGGCCTCGATGACGATGGCCGGCTACACCATGACCGAGGCGGATCGGGCGGAGTCCCGGAGGATCCTTCGGGGTGAGGTTTCGGCGGACGAGTCGGTCCGGCAGGTCCTGGCGGATGCCGGCTGTGATGCCGGCTGTGATGCCGCTAATTTGGTTGGGAAAACCGCGTTTCGGCGGCTCAGCAAGCTGGAGTCGTCACAGCCCCTGACGGTGTTCACCAGGGAGACGCTGTTGACAACGCACGCCTACCTTTGTGGTGACGTGTATCCGTGGGCTGGGACGATCCGAACCGGTGAGGTGGGGGCCATGGGGCTCGCCATGTGCCGGGCCACATACGTGGACCAGGAATTAGACCGGCTCTTTCGGCGCATCAGCAAGAATCCGCCGTCGGCAACGGATCGGGAGGCTGCGCTCCGCACGGTGGCCGAACATTGGGGAGAATTAACAATCATTCACCCGTTCCTTGATGGGAATTCCCGAACTCAACGGTATTTTTTCGACCACATGCTGCGCCACGCCGGGTGGTCGCTCGATTGGCGCCGGATTGTAGCCGCCGAGGTACATGCGGCCCGCTATGTTGCCGCCGCAACGCTGGACTCTTCCCTGCTTGTCGACGCCCTACGACCGGGTCTCTCCACAGGGGAGGACTGCCCCCAGCTACCGACCGAACCGGCTGCCGTGTTGTTTCACCGCATGATGGAGTTTCGGCATGCCCACCCGCACGAATCCTTCCACAAACTATTTTTTGCGGACAAACAGTCGGATAAGTTGCGGCAACCAGCCTGCGATAATCAGGATGGGTAACAGCCGAATGATTTGGACAGAAGCAACAACCTGGCCGGAATTGGCTTCGTTTGACAAGGCCAGCACGGCTTCCAGACCTCCGGGTGTGGTGGCTAGATAAGCATCAAGATAGGACACGTCAAGCCAACCGTGCAGCAGCCACGCCATTGCCGCGCACCCGGCAAGGAGGGTTGCGATAAAGGCAATAGTGATGGGGAGTTGACGTGCAAAACTGGTGAGGGCAGACGTCGATAAGCCGCCACCAGCCATCCAGCCAATAACAGCGAATGCTGCCACCAGCACCGCATCCGGCGGGAGCAGTGATGTGCCTGCCGGCAGCAGAAAATACGCCACGACCGTGAGAACCAGCGGCGTAGAGAGCCCTGCGGCGGGAAAGTGGAGGAGTTTACCCACCCGTTCGCCGAAAACAACGATGAAGATCATCACTACCCAGCTCATCCACGTGAATGCGCCATGAGGTTGCGTGGCAACAGCACCCTGCGAATGCAGACCTAATAATGGTGTGATCAGCGGCAAAGTAATGGTAACCGTGAACAGGCGTAAATACTGGGAGAGCGCAACATAACGGTAATCTGCTCCCAGTTCTTGGGCTAGGGGCGGCATTATGGACGCCCCGCCTGCCAGCAGCGATAAAATTGCTGTCTCCTGGGTGATCTCGCCCGAGCTCGCCCGTGCGAGCACGAACCCACCTGCAAAACTCATGACCAGAGTCACGGCGGCGACCATGAGACCTGGAAGAATAAAGAGCGCCAACTGCTGTGGTGGGGTTGTGATCAATGGGACTGCCGTAATCATGGCGATCAATGCCTTGGCGAATCCTTCAACTTCAGAGTGTACTGTCAGTTCACGGCCGGTCAATAGTGCGCAGCCGCCGGCGCAGAGAATCGCCGCGAGAATCCATGCGGCAGGAACATTCCACCTGTAAAAGATAAATCCCACGGCAATGCTTAACGGAGCAACCGCAAGCCAGCGTTTATCAAAAACGGGAAGTTCGGGAATTTGCTTCACTGTTTTAAGTGTAGGAGGCGGTGCTGTTTGCGTCTAAAACCCTTGGTTGCTCACCTGAATATCTAGACACCTAGGGCTCATCCGTGTTGTCGTTCAGCTGGTTCCCGATCTCCTACGCCTATCAGGCTTCCTTATCCAAGGGAACGGGGGTTTCTTGATCCCCAGTGAAAATACTTCGTTTTGGTCGATTGTGTTCTCCAGCTCATCCAAGTAGCAGTCGCGTTGCTTTCGGGGCAGGAATCGGGAGATCGTCAGCAGGGCAATGAACTGGGCCTGCTTGTGTTTCTCTTTAAAATCATAGTTCCGATACTTCCGAATCAAATCTTTGGACAGTCCCGGACTTTTCGGCATGGGGCGTATCCACAGCCGTTGGTGGTGAAACAGGAGGTTTCGGGTGATGCCGAAACTCTCAACGGCGGTACCAAAATATTTCGCCGTAATACCCAGCTCTCCGGCGATGACCTTAAACAGTGGATTTTCTTGCGACTGCACGCCACAGCGCATAATAAACTTCCCCAATGTGCCCATCGAAAAACTATCGACAACCGCCCACAACGGTAGCCCGCTGCAGAGCTCCAGCCACAGCTCGTGTTCGTGGTTGTCATAGACTTTCGGCCGGTCACCAGTGTGGGTTTTTGCCCATTTCCTATCCAAGTGCTCTGTCACATGGGGTTCGCCACAGCGGGAAATACTATTCAGCAATGCTCCTTGCAGGCGTTTGTCATCCCCTTCCTGCATGCGCGTCCACCGGCTAATATCCAGGTAGCCGTCGCCAAACTGGTGGCCTGCGCAATAATGTTTCAATGTCAGGGCCCGAAGATTCAGCTCGGCCGTACGCATCCATGGCATCAAAATGGCCGCTAATTGGGCGTCCGCCTCAACAATCCCCCGAATGTTGTTGAGGGTTTTGGGTTCGGTGATTTGGTTTTGTTCAACCAGCAACTGGTAGTTGCGTGCATAACTAATCAGGTAGTGGGGGTTAATGAAATAGAGCCACTCGCGGTCATCGTCAGATATGTCGCCTTCTATCAATCCCTTGGAACGCAGGTAGGCTTCTCGGTTTTCCGGCAACAGATAGGGGCTCACCATGTAAAGTTTTTCTATCTTCAAAGACTAGAGGGCCCCCAGGAGGCGCATCGTTGAGAGGCGTTGGGGGTGCTGTTGCACTCAGTATAAACACAAAACCGGTTTTCCACCAGACCATATGTCATTTGTCGCATTTCCCCACACCTGAATGAAAAATCACACGCCTGGGGTTGGCGTCGCAAAGCTTGGGCTAGGGAACCTCTTTCAGATGACAGAACGCATTCAGGCCGGTGCTGCACGGCACATTGCTCACAAACACCAGGACGATGAACGCGGTGGCGGCAAGCAGCGCCAGCACTGTCCACACCAAATGCCAGCGGGGACCGAACCAATGTGCGAATAGTGCGCCGACGTAGGCGCCGATAGTGTTGCAGATGAGGTCGTCAATGTCGGTGCGGCCCACGGAAAACACATACTGGGCAACCTCAATGGCCAGGCTAAACAGGAAACCGGCGATCACAACGGTGAGGATCCGCCGCGGCCGCGACCTGGGAAGCACCATGTATAACATCAGCCCGAATGGCACAAACATGCTAATATTCCCCAGGGTTTCAAACAGGGGATAAAACCAGTGCTTTCCACTGAAAAACATGTCGAAAGGCACAAGCTCTAAGGCCCGCGCATGCTGCCGTTCCGGGCGCCACAATTTGCCGATGCGGTAGAAAATCTTCAGAGTCGTGAGGGCGACGATCATCCCCATTGTGGAAACCAACGCCAGATACTGGAGCTTCTGTCTCATAGCACCAGGGTAACGAACCCACATCCTACAAGCCGCGGGTACCCCCAGGTCAGGGCCTATTTGGGGCTACCGGTTGCTTATCGACACCCAAAGGTTGCGCGCATGCCAACGGGAGACCTATTCAAAGAAATTAGTGACATGTCTCAAGGATCTTGGAAATCTAGGTCATACTTTTCCAGCAATTGAATAAACCTCACGGTAGTCCCGAAGTCATTCGGCAGCTTCTAAAGCGCGGGATTATCAAGCAATCGGGGGTGAAATCTGCAGCATAATTTATACGATTTACCCCACACAGTAATTTCTTATCAATACAGGTATGCTCATCTATAGCATGATGGCATTTTATTTGGAATATTTATCCCTCATTGAAAAGAAACGATGGAGAAAGATGACATCTACAACTATTCGATACAAAATAGCAAGACATGTCAATGACAAATATCACGATAATTATTCAATTATACAAGGTCAGACATATCACAAAACCTACAATAAAAGCCCTGTTGTATTCATTTCAACCATAAAATAAATACAACAGGGCTTTTAAGAAATGGATAAACATAACGCTCTGATAAAGATTACTCCATCGATATTTCCCACTTAGATACCATGATTGACCATATAAGAGAATTCTTATATGTAGCAAAATCCAACTTCAGTTGAGACAATAATTAAAGTTATCTACCCATAATATAAGATGTACCTCCGTGGCAAACTAAGCTAATTAAAGCAGCAAATATTAAAACATATAACAAAAATAACCCTTTATATTCAGGTTAATGCGATCATCTATTAGCTCCCCACAAGTATCGGGGGTAGCCATATTGACGTAGAGAAATTAGTGCAAATATTCTTATGGCATGCCCACAAGGGAAACAGGGCATATGTCATATATTCATCATTTTTGATAAGGAGTTAATGGCTGCAATGAAGAATAAGATTCTTGCTGCTATGCTGGCAGGCATTCTGCCGATCTCGTTCTCACTGTCTACCCAGGCCATGGCAGTAGAGAAGAACACCGAAAAGACCACTGCTACTGCTACAACTGCTGTGAAGGCTGATCAGAAGCCTCAAAATCAACAGGCGAAAAATCCCACGATGTATTTCGGCGACAAAGGCAATGTTCGTACTGTTAAAGCTGTGGATGAGGCTAATGGTACGGGCGCATTGCAATTTGAACTAGATGATTCTGACTCAATCACGCTTAAAGGAAAAGATGTGGTTGTGACAAATGAATCAGGAAAAGAAATCGTCAAGGTTTCACCTGATCTTGAATTTGGTGAGAAAGTTCATCTGGATCAAAAAACTAAGAAAGTGTCTGTCGTAAATGAATCGACAAACGAAGGATGCACGAATAATAAGTGGGTTCATTGGGGTATGCAAGGCGCTTGGGATGGACTTGTATGCTTACCAGGTACCCTTGCAGCTACACCCGGATCACCGCTAGTCCAAGGTGCTGTAGCCGCTGGCTGCCATACCGCAGGGAATGCACTGGTAACAGCCGTAAAGTGCTAACGATTTAACGATTGAGATCTTCCATCATGGAGAAGCCAAAAGTCTATAAAGTATTCTGGATCTTGTTGCTATCAACAATTTTCACTATTGATTTTGAGCTGTTTGGAAATAATCACGTTCCTTACTGGGCATATCTCATCAAATTCGTTGTGATTGCATTGCTTCTTGCGTTAGGTCAAAAAGCAATGTCTGGTGATACGAAAACAGTGAAAGACAAACAACAATCCCTCCTGCTCTTATCTGCAGTCTCAGCAGGTATCATCTGCGTGATGGTCATGTGGTTCTTACACACCTGATTCTTTAAGAAGCTGTCCGAAGTTCAAGCGATGCAAGTAATACACTCGATATACTTGCTACTGAACTTATCGGAATTTCGCAAGTACATAATAAATGCTTCTACTACTATGGGGTTCTTATGAAACTAGCAAATATCTTCCTATATTGTGGTTACGTAGGACTTGCACTTCTAGCCGTACTCTGTTTCACCGGTGGGCAGTACGTTTTTGCAATAATAATGTGCCTCGTCTTGGGAATGTTTTTGCTAGATTCACTCCTATCCCGCCAAACCGCTTTCGATAGTGATGTGAATGGAGAAATCCCAGATCCAGCGGTAATCAAACAATATCGTATTGATCATCCAGGAACATCAATTCCAGAAGCAGTCAATGCGATCATGAAAAATCGCAATGACGGAACTCAAGCATAGTACTTGTATGACCTAAATAACATCAACTGGTTCGCACACAATTATTATTGTGTGCGAACCAGTTTCATGGAAAAATAACCAATGTATCCCGCGTAAGGCATTTCGATTCAAAATGATCATAAATAGAAAGTTACTATTAAATCTTATAACAGCTTTTACTACCATCTTATTTTCAGCACTAATCCCTGTCAGCGTTGCGCATGCTGAATCGACGAAAAATATCTCTATTGAACCAGTTGGCTACAATATCATCAATGGTCATCTAGACACCAAAAATCCCATAGAAAATCCAAATTTGATGGAAGATCCAGGCTACTCCAGAACTGATTCAAATCCAGGCTCTCTTCCTGATTCAGACATTGCAACCGAAGAAAAAATCATCAAAGAAGATAACCGCGCTCTTATTACTAACACTACAGATACCCCATATCGCTGGCTGGGAATGATCGATTACACTACATCTGCCAATAATGAGGGTATTTGCACGGGGGCACTTATTTCTAAAGACACAGTACTCACTGCTGGACATTGTGTCGCTAGAGGGAACCGTAATTTTACTTTCACACCTGGAAGAAATGGAAATAATCGTCCTTTCGGAACTATTCAGGTAACTCAAGTATGGTATGATAAAGGTTTTGACTATATCAATAATGACTGGGGAATACTAAAATTAGCAACCCCTATTGGAGATAAAATAGGATGGTTTGGCATGCATGTCGCTAACAAGACCACGCTTTTCAATCAGTATGCAACGATTGCTGGATACCCCAGTGATAAACCGGAAAATACCCTATGGAAAGATAAAAGCACTATCATTAAAATGACTGATAAACAAGTCTACTACAACACTGATACTTACCGTGGACAATCAGGGGCTCCGGTCTTAGATGACAAGGCAAGCATTTATGCCATCCATACCAATGGAAATTCTCAACATAATTGGGGAACTCTCCTCACAAACGAGCTCTTCAGCGTAGTTGCGAACATTTCACATATGACTCAATCATCTGAAGATTAGCTTACTACTTTAAACGCTATACAGATGTTTTTTGGAAGATAACCACACCGACAGGTTATATAAATATCTTTTATCTATAGGATTAAGGTGAATGTCGCTCACGGTAAAACAACACCAACCTTGTGCCCATAATACATACACAACAATTTTCCAGATCTTCCATTAGGAAACCATCATGAACCTGACAAAGACTCTTCGCTACAGCGGTTATGCCCTATTAGCCGTGTCCATTCTGACGTACGTCATTATGGACGTTCTTCTCATTGCGCTCATCGTAGCCCTCATCGCGGTGTGCCTGTTGGTGTCATCATATTTCCTGTTTAAAGACATCCCCACAAAGATTCCCGAAGGCAAGATCCCGGATCCTGCGGTAATTAAGCAATACCGCATCGACCACCCGGGAACTTCAATCCAGGACGCCATGACCGCCCTCATGACAAAACCCGACGATAAAGCGTAGGCGTTTTAGGCCTCGTCGATAAGCTCAAGGAGCTTCTGGAAGGTCTTGCCGTTGCGGATGGTCAGTTGCTTATAAAAACTAGCCTTGAGCAGCTTCTTGTGATAGTTGGACTTGAGATAATCCGCCTGATTGGTGTTGCTGTAAAAGAAGGCCGTGTGGCCGAAATGCAGCCGCTCCGTGTCGGTGGCCCAATCCGCGGTGGCTGCTTCAATCTCGTCTTTCTTCGCGTCGGGCAGGTAAAAGAGCGCATCCCGCCGGTAGGCCGTCTCGTCCCGCCACCAATCCGGCACCTGGGCGGCCTCCTTGCGGAGCATGGTAGCGCTGATGAGGATAAACGGGAGGGGAAAATCATAGGTGCTGCGGAAATAGTCCGTCAGGGTTTCCGTGATCTTCGCCTCTCGGTTTTCGCTGTCAAAAACGAGGTTGCCACTATTGATATAGGAGACCGGGTTTTGGAACCCCAGCGCCGCCAAATCGGCCTTGAGATCAGCCATGACTACCTTGTTTTTGCCGCCAACGTTAATGCCGCGGAGCAATAAAACATAGCGCATATTTCCCCTTGTCGAGTCGGTAAATGATAGCAAAGGAGGCTTATTCAGTTGCCAGGAACTTGAATAAGCCTCGAATATAGCAGCCATATGGCGTTGCTGCACGAAACATGATACTTCGCGGAGCAACGCCACCGTGCTCCTTGGTTGTGTTCTTGCTGGTTATTGCTTACGACGGTTGATCACCGCGATAACCCCTAGCCACAGGGCGCCAACGACTACGACAGCGGCACAGTATCCCACGCCCACCGATGCGAGAGTATCGCGCACAATATCACTGTAGCTGCCTTCCTTGACCAGGGGAGCGACCAGCACGCAGTAGGCAATCACACCCACAATCACGGCACCAAATGCCTTGAGAACCCGCCGGGGATCCATGAATAATTCTTTCATCATAACCTCCTCAAATATGATTAAATTTTAAGCATAAAAAACATCCAAAGTAAATGGTGTTATCGAAACTTACTCATTTTTTTATTGTGACTTAATATCGGCAAGTCCTCGTTGTTTTAGCTCTGACTCAACCCATGAATAAACCTCCTCCGGGGATGCTGGTTTTGATTGGTGGCTCGCCCATTTCTGCCAGTTATCCGCATCGATAAGCGGAATCAGAAATCCCAGCTGTCTCGAAACCAGAATGTTGGCAAAATGACCATATATTTCATTTTTATCCACGCTGTCTGTGAAGGGCAGCGGCGAGTTCGGTTCCCCCAGCATCCATGATGATTCATTGATGACACCAATCTTAAAGTTGGGGTCCGGGCTGATCGCAGGCGTGGTCGGTGACATTGGCGGCAACCATTGGGCCGGCATTGTTGCGCGAATCTGGTCGTATGCTGCACTATTAGCCGCGATCTGTTCCTCCGTGTGCTCCGGCCAGAAACACATGCCATTCCGGCACACGGATTCCCTGATGTCTCGGGGTTGAGTGGCGGCAAAGTTTTCCAATGATTGGGCTATCATTGCGGAACCACCAAACCCGCCCACACCAATGACCATGAGGACGCCGGAAATCACCCGCGTGACCTGCATGGCCGGGATACCACGCACAAATAGGATAAGTGCTACGCCGATAGTAGACATGCTGGTTAAACACAAGATTGAGGCAAGAACCATATTCGTATTGAGCGTTGAGGATAATCCGCAACAAAACGATGGAACCCCAAACATATGCCGCCACCTGAAATCGGGAAGAGTCCAGGCAAAAGACGTCACCGTAAATGGCATAATAATGGCCATAAGCAACCCGACAATATGTGGTAGTACCCAGACAAAAACTATTCCCAAAATGGACCATGTTGTCCCCATAATTACGGCCAGTAAAAGCGTCAATGGGTGCGGGTAAATCACCGCATCCATGACGATAATTTGGTATCCCCAGAGCAGGAGAAACGCCACGAGAATCCACGCCCAGCAGGGGATGAGAATCCACCCGACAAGCTTGAGTAGTTGGCTGCGGCGGCCCATGATGCGTGCTACCTCATGGAGCCTTGCGGCATCCCACGCCACGGACACGGCCAATCCGCTGGTCATAAAGGTCATTCCGCGAAGGATAACGGACCCTACCGATGAAGGCAGCGTGTTCTCTAGGTTCAATTTTGAGCAAGCGAAAACAGCGAATGCTGCGGCCACTCCGGGAAGCCATAATGATGGCCGCGCCAAAAACCTATTGCAATTCACCATTTCACGCCATCATGAGGGAATAAAAATCACGCACATCATGAAGATGTAATGATGACAATAAGTTACTATTCCCACTGTGGCCAATGGCGCAATCGTGAGCTCAAAATAAGAAACTAATATATTACCCCTATTATGATTCGACCTGATTTTCGATTACCAACATTCCCCCGTAATCCACCGTAAAAATCAGTTCCGCTACCGGCGTAAATCGCCTTGTAAATACCCAGCTTTTCCCAACCCCACACCCCGCAGGCACCCCCAAAACCCCATGGTGATCCTTAAAAAGTGCTATCAGCTTAACAGTTGATCTTTCCACTCTTTTCGGGGGTATTTTTGCAGACGATGGAAGCAAGCTGCTAAAACCACTCACCACTACCGAACTATCATACCTCCAGTTCATACGCCATTTTTGTCAAAAATAGTTACGCGACACCCCATCCTGGCCAAACGTGCCTAAACTGAAAGAAAACCAAAAAGTGAGGAGACACCATGGGTTTTCCCGAAGGATTCTTATGGGGTGGCGCCACTGCCGCTAACCAAATTGAGGGCGCCTACGCGGAGGATGGCAAGGGGCTCAGTGTGCAGGATGTGCTGCCGGGAGGCGTCGTCAAGCCGGCAAGTGCGGGGCCCACACCGGACAATCTAAAGCTGGAGGCGATTGATTTCTACCATCGCTACCAGGAGGATATTGCGCTATTTGCGGAGATGGGGTTTAAGGTATTCCGCCTGTCTATCGCGTGGTCGCGGATTTTCCCGCGGGGCGACGAGGCAGAGCCGAATGCTGCGGGGCTGGCGTTTTACGATCGCGTCATCGACGAATTGCTTGCACACAATATTGTGCCGTTGGTGACGCTCAGCCACTACGAGCTGCCGCTGTACCTGGCGCAGGAGTACGGCGGGTGGACGAACCGGAAGCTCATTGGGTTCTACGAGAATTTCGCCCGGACGGTCTTTGAACACTTCCGAGGGCGGGTGCAGTATTGGCTCACGTTTAATGAGATCAATTCGATTCTGCACTTCCCCATCCTGGCTGGGATCATGAGCACTACTGACAAACAGGACCTCTACCAGGCGATTCACCATGAGCTGGTGGCGTCGGCTCGGGTGACAAAGATCGCTCACGAGGTGGACGCTACCAATAAGATTGGTTGCATGATTCTGGCAATGCCGCGCTATCCGCTCACCCCGAACCCTGACGATGTGTGGGCCGCACTCGATGCCGCCCATGACGATTTCACGTTCGGCGACGTGCATTGCCGCGGCACCTACCCTGGCTATTTTCTGCGCAAGCTGCGGGAGGCTGGCATCGAGCTCGATATTACCGAGCAGGACCGCATTGACCTGCGCAACACGGTGGATTTCGTGTCGTTCTCTTACTACATGTCCGTGTGCGAGTCGGCGACGGACACCACGCGCGGCCCCGGCAACCTCATCGGCGGTGTCCCCAACCCCACGCTCGCGGCGTCGCAGTGGGGGTGGCAGATCGACCCGGTGGGCCTGCGCATCGTCCTCAACGAGTATTGGGATCGGTGGCAAAAACCCCTGTTTATTGTGGAGAACGGCTTGGGTGCCCGCGACGAGCTTGTCGACGGCACGGTGGCCGACGATTACCGGATCTCCTACATGAATGACCATTTGGCGCAGGTCGGCGAGGCACTAAGCGACGGCGTGGCGGTGCTGGGCTACACCTCCTGGGGGTGCATCGACCTGGTGTCCATGTCCACTGCGGAAATGTCTAAACGCTACGGCTTCATTTACGTTGATCGCAATGATGATGGTTCGGGCACGCTGCAACGGTATCGGAAGAAGTCGTTCTACTGGTACAAGGATGTGATCGCCAGCAATGGGGCCACGCTCACACCATGATGGATGCCCTGCTCACCGAACTCAACCGGTCTGACCTGGCCGTTGTGGACGCACCCGCACTGGCCTACCAGTTGCAGGCCCTGCAGCAGAAGCAAAGGCCAACCGCACCGGTACGGGACGTGTCGTCCTGGTTTCCCACCGAATACCAGGTGGCGCAACGGCTAATCGCACATCACCTGCGGAACGCCGACCCTAACCTGGTGGCATTGCACCTGGTGGCGGCCAGTGTTGTCGGCGGCACCGTGGCGGACGCCCACCTCATGGCCGCCGAACTCGACCACATCACCCGCCTGCTGCCGGCGCAAATGGGCATGAAGTTCCTCACCCACGTGCGGCTATTTCTCACCCGGGTGCTGGGCGGCCAGCAGTTAGACACCGGGTTGAGCGCGGTGCGGGCTTCCCTGGTGACAAGCCACCCCGAAGCCATGCGGGTGGGCCGAAACATTGCACACCTGGTGGCCGACGACCTGGGGGTGGACATCACCGAGGACGAGGAAACCTTCCTCGCCCTGCACGCGGCCCGGCTACTTGACCACTAGGTTCACCATGCGGCCAGGCACCACGATCTGCTTCACCACCGTCTTATCCGCAATGTGGGATTGGATGGTGGCGTCGGCAAGCGCGATGGCGGCAATCTGGTCGCGGTCAGCCTCGGTGGGAACCATGATGCGACTGCGCACCTTGCCATTGATCTGCACCGGCAATTCGATTTCATCGTCAACCAGCCACTTCTCATCGAAGGTGGGGAAGTTGGCATAGGTGATGGTGTCGTCGTGGCCCAGGCGCTGCCACAGTTCCTCGGCGATGTGGGGGGCGATCGGGGCGATCATGATGACGATCGGGGTGACGGCCGCCCGCGGCACCGGGGTGGTGGCAAAATGCTTGGTCAGGAAATTCACATACTCGATCGCCTTGGCCACCACGGTATTGAGCCGCAGGTTTTCGTAGTCGTCCCGGATACCGGCGATGGTGCGGTGGAGTGCCTTGGCGGTGTCGTCGTCAAGTTCCGTGTCGGAGACGGTCACATCGCCGGTTTCCTCATCCACCACCAGGCGCCACAGGCGTTGCAGGAACCGTTGGGCGCCCACAACATCCTTGGTGGCCCAGGGGCGTGACGTGTCCAGGGGACCCATCGCCATTTCGTAAACCCGCAGGGTGTCGGCACCGTAATCGTCGCAAATCTCGTCGGGGCTTACCGAATTTTTGAGCGACTTGCCCATCTTGCCGTACTCCTGGGTGACCTCCTCACCCTGATAGTAGAACTTGCCGTCGCGCTCCTCAACCTCGGCGGCGGGCACGTACACGCCCCGGGAATCAGTGTAGGCAAACGCCTGAATGTAGCCCTGGTTATATAGGCGGCGGTACGGCTCGTAGGAGGAAACATAGCCCAGGTCAAACAGGACTTTATGCCAGAACCGGGCGTACATGAGGTGCAGTACCGCGTGTTCGACGCCGCCCACATACAGGTCCACCCCACCGCAGTCGCCAGGGGATTGGGGGCCGGTCCAGTACCGTTCGTTTTCCAGGGCACAGAACTCGTCGGGATTCTGCGGATCAATATAGCGCAGCTGGTACCAGGAGGAGCCGGCCCACTGCGGCATGACATTGGTGTCCCGCCGATAGTGCTTCAGGCCATCGCCCAGGTCCAATTCCACATTCACCCAGTCGGTGGCCTTGGCCAGCGGGGGGTGGGGGACGGAATCGGCGTCGTCCGGGTCGAAGGACACCGGCTTGTAGTCTTCCACCTCGGGCAAGACCACGGGCAGGGACGATTCGGGCAGGGCGTGCGCCACATCGTTCTCATCGTACACAATGGGGAACGGTTCACCCCAGTAGCGTTGGCGGGCAAACAGCCAATCGCGCAGCTTATACTGAATTTTCTCCGTACCAGCATTGTGCGCAACCAGCCAGGTGATGGTGTCCGCAATGGCGGTGGGGGTGTCCTTGCCGTTGATGTCAAGGCCGTCGGCGTTGGCGGAGTTAATGTGCGGCGCGTCACCAACAAACGCCTCGGTAGTCACGTCCCCGTCGAGCACCGGCACAATGGGCAGGCCAAACACGGTAGCAAACTCATAGTCGCGGGTGTCGTGCGCGGGCACGGCCATGATCGCCCCCGTGCCGTAGCCGGTGAGCACATAGTCAGCGATAAAGATCGGCACCTGCTCACCATTGACCGGGTTGGTGGCATAGGTTCCCAGGAACACGCCGGTTTTGTCCTTATTTTCTTGCCTTTCGACGTCCGACTTTGCGGCAATGGCCGCCCGGTAGGCGGCCACCGCCGCCGCGGGAGTCGCCTGGCCGCCGGTCCAGCGGGAATCGGTACCCTCCGGGTAGGGAGTATCGGCCGTGAGGGCGTCGACAAGCTCATGCTCGGGGGCCAACACCAGGTAGGTTGCACCAAACAGAGTGTCGGGGCGAGTGGTAAACACCGTGATCGAATGGCCGCCGGCGGTGAAATCCACCTCAGCGCCGCGGGACCGGCCGATCCAATTCCGCTGCATGTTCTTGACCTTATCGGGCCAATCCAGAACCTCAAGATCATCAATAAGCCGGTCGGCATATGCGGTAATGCGCATCATCCACTGGGACAACTTTTTCCGGAACACCGGGAAGTTACCGCGCTCGGAACGGCCGTCGGCAGTCACTTCCTCGTTCGCCAACACCGTGCCCAGGCCAGGGCACCAATTCACCATGGAATACGACCGGTAGACCAGCCGGTATTCATCAATCACCTTGGCCTGCTGCACCTTATCCAACTTTGTAAAGTCCGAGGTACCGAACTCCTGTGCGAGTTTCTCCGGGACGGGCCGGGAACCGTCCTCCAGGAGGGGGACAAGTTCGGTGATGCGGCGCGCCTTATTGGACTCGGTGTCGAACCAAGCGTTGAAGATCTGGAGGAAAATCCACTGGGTCCAGCGGTAATAGTCCTCATCGGTGGTGGCGATGGCGCGGCGCTTATCGTGCCCCAACCCCAAACGGCCCAGCTGACGCTCCATGTTTTCGATAGATTCCTGCGTTTTAATCGCCGGGTGCGTGCCGGTTTGGATGGCGTATTGCTCCGCCGGCAGGCCGAACGCATCATAGCCCAAGGTGTGCAGCACATTCTTGCCGAGCATGCGGTTGAACCGGGCGAATGTGTCGGTGGCAATATATCCGAGCGGATGGCCCACGTGTAGGCCGGCACCGGAAGGGAATGGGAACATGTCCTGCACAAACAACTTATTGCTGGGGAGCTCAGCCCCGGTAGCAAGGGTGCCGACCGGGTTGGGGGCCTGGAACGTGCCGTTCTCCCGCCATAGTGTTTGCCATTTCTTCTCGATAACACCCGCTAGTTCCGGGGAATAGCGATGTGCTGGTACCTCACTCGGATTGTTCATGGGTAAATAGTGTAGTCGGTTTGCTCTAGCACTGTTCCCACCCACCGGCAATGGCATAAACCCGCAGCTGGGGGTGGGTTTCCTCGACCTAGAATAGTGGATAAGCCCTAGAAACCAGTTGGTCTCTAAGGCTTATCAGGGCCACTACAGCGGGACGCTTCCAAGAGAGGCGGCTGCGGGAACTACTCATCTGAAGATATTCCATCTCACCACATACCGCAATAGTGCTTGGAGCAAGGGTTATTTTTCGGATATCTGTTGTGAAACTATAGCCATCGGAATCTATTGCGCATCTCGTGATTCCGATTCCTACGATGGCTTCTAATGTCCCATCATTGGTTTTTGTCACTCGATACACCCAGACGTCAGTTACGGGGGCGCTCAGGGTCACATAGTTACCGCGCCATTTGAGGTTGAATCGTTCATACTGGGTGAATACGGCCCGGTCTGGGGGCATTCCGGGGAGTGATTTACTGGATTTTGGACAATGCTCCAGAGTGCAGTCCTTGTCTATCCATTGGGCGTCGAGAAGTTTTTCGTATTGTTGGATGGCGGCGCCTACCGCGTTGATCCTCTTGTATTGCATGGTAGCCCAGCCCCCGGCTGCGACCAGCAGGATTATTGCTACAAGCATGCACCGTTGACGGGTTTTTGTTTTCATGGGCCACCAAAAGCCTTACGCAATGAATCTCGATTATTCACGTCATTACCTCACCGCTTGCGACCCTACGGCATATCCACCGTGCCGTCTAGATTCGGCCGGCGGCCTGGGGCTAGCATCGAAAACATGGTCGACACGCGATGGGTCGCGCTTATCAGGAAACCGCATGGCGCCACCAGAGGGCTTTATGCCACCATTATCTCGCTATCAGTCGAATATATGAGCGCCATGATCCCACCCCCGCCGCCGCAAAAGCAGATGACCGCATCCACCTGCGACACGAACCAAACCCCCAAAAAAGGGGCATTGATAGATTTGACCTTTTTGGATTGATAAGATGAGGAAAAAATATTGTGGATCAAATAAATTAGGAAAAATTTATGGGTCAACTTTTTCGTACTGCCCTACTATCCTGCACTGTAACACTCACCTGCCTTACTGGCGTGGCCCAGGCGCAGCCGCTGGATGCGGAAACCCGGGCACCCAACTGTATTGAAATGAAAACCGAATGGGGTTTCGTCCAGGCCTACAACAACTGCGACACCACAAAAACCCTCAATCTGAAGGCCAAAATGGCGTTCGGCCCGGACACTAAATGCCTGCCGGTCAAACCCGGAACCCGGGCAAACATTGGCCCAGCCTTGGGCCGCTTCGATGGGGTAGTGGTGTGCCCCGGTGACTACGGCACCGAACCGGAAGGCAGCAACCGTGATAGTTTGGGGATGTTCACGGTGAAATGTCCCATGGTGAATCCCGCACTGGGCAAGCGCAACGAGGTTGTGGGCTACATTGTGGGCACGAGCGACAAGAGCGTGAAAGATGCGGAAACTATGGCTGAAATGTTCGCCTCCCTGGTTGTGACCAATCAGCAAGAAACCGCAGTGAAGCAAGAATGCATGCCGCAGAAACAGTACATCGCTATGGGCGCCTACAACGCAAACGAGCTAGGAACCTAGCCGCACCAATCAGGCGGGCACGATCAGAGGTCCGCCCACCATGCTACCTGGGCAAAGTCCTGTCATAATAGGGTAAATTGTTCGCCCACCCTGGGGCGATCCCGCCGGGACACGGCACACAACCTACGCATAATGGTGGGTTTCCGGCCCGGCTTGTGCCAGGTGGTTTGCTCAATGGTGCAATCCAAAGTGAGCTCCGGACCGTGGCTGGCCACAAGCCCCGTGACCTGCCGCACCTGCTCGTCGGTAGCCTTGATGGCGTAGGATGTGCCATCAATCATGAGGAAAATCGTGTCCGACGACCCCTGAAAACCATCAAATTGGAACACATCTTCGATGGTTTCGGTGACGACTCTTTTCGTCTGAAACTCCGTGATAAGACCCGCCATATGCTCAATATTGCCTGAATAGTTGATGGTATCCGTTCCGCGTTGTTGCAGTGTAACACTGAAACTATGATGCCGCTTCGCCATAACACTTGCGGCATTCGCCAAGGGGCGCTGCGCGGCATGCGGCAGGCTGGTGAGGCTGCGGGAATCGTCGAAAAGCGTATCGACGACCGTGCGGAGCGCAACATCATCAATATCATGCACCACAAAATCCAACTCCACATCGGCCGAATCCTTAGGGCGGGGCGCCGCCGCAAGCCTAAACCCATCATGGGTTGCCGTAAACACCAGCGGGCGGGCATACGACCCCTGCGCGCCCGTGGCCTCGGCCTGGGCCTTTGCCGTAGCAGTAATGGCAGTAGCAATATTGCCGACTAGGGACGCAAACTCGGGGGCCTGAAGCGAACCGGTGGTGAAAATTGCCTCAGCGCGTTCGGAAACAGTCATATCAAAGCACCTTTCTTCTCGCGGGAAAGTTTAATGCACCCCACCCCCGATAATCCCGAACGACGCAAACCACACAGTGGACGTCACGCACGTTAAATCAATAAAGTCACGCATAATGGGCCTATCCTATTGGTTATTTTGGGGGTAGTGTAGGAAGACGCAAGCCCACCAATAGGAAGGACAACAGCATGGCAACTACCCCAGTCAGCCAATCCGGCGTCTACACCAACACTTACACCGACCTACCGATCTCCAAGGAAGCCACCACCTCCCGCGTCCTCGTCAATAACGATGTTTTGCGGCACGTCATGTTCACCATGGATGCCGGGCAGGTCCTCACGGAACACACCTCCACCCGGGCCGTCATCATTAATATCCTCGAAGGACGATTCCGGTTCACAATAAACGGCAAGGACAACGAAGTCGCACCCGGCGATGTTATTTACCTTGCACCCAATGATCCCCACGCGGTCGAGGCCCTCGAACCCTCCCGCATGTCCCTCACACTCGTCGTGGTGTAGGCGCGGAGACACCCCCACAATGCTTGGTTGATAGCATGCGCTATCAACCAAATTTTTTGGCTCTATTGGCGTCCGTTATCCAGTTAGAACTTGGACACATAGATGGACAAGAAAGTGGACAAAAAACCACCATAAATTTAAAATGGCGCTATGAAACAGCGGAAATATCAAGAAACCCACCCATGGATTTCCTTCAGTTTTAATCCCATGACCTTAGGACCTGGAACCCTTATTAAACTGGGCGAAGCATTATCGAAATGCGACCATGTTTCCGGCGCACCACTGCCACCATCAGAAGCCGATCTACTCGAAAATATATTCCTAACAAAAGGGATCCATGCCACCACGAGCATTGAGGGAAACACTCTGACCGAGGAAGAGGTGGAAAAACGTATCGATGGGAAGCTCACGCTACCGGACTCTCTTGAATACCAAGGGGCGGAAATTGATAACCTTCTGGAAATATTCAACGAGCTTGCTGATTTGAGCATCAACCAGGAATTACCGCCGCTTTCCATCGAACTCATCAAAAGTTGGAATGAACGCATCCTCCAAGACCAGCCCCTGGGAGAAGACGTTACACCAGGCGAATTCCGATATCACAGCGTTATGGTGGGTAAAGATTACCGCGGTGCACCGGCGGAAGATTGCCCATATCTCATGGACAGGTTTATCTCATTCATCACCGAGGAGTTACAAACAGACGATGCCACCTGGCACAAACCGCTATGGATTATTCGACCGATTATCGCCCATCTGTATTTCGCATGGATCCATCCGTTTGGTGATGGAAATGGTCGCACCGCTCGACTCATCGAACTATACCTCCTTCTCAATGCAGGTATTCCTTTCCCAGCCGCACACATTCCCTCCGACTATTACAACCGCTCACGAGGACGGTATTACCAGGCGTTAAAACAAGCAATCAAAACCGGCGACTGCGAACAGGGGATGGCAAGTTTTATCGACTATGCCGTAACCGGGTTCGTCGAAGGTTTGCAAGAACAAGTGGCCAGCATTGAAAACATCCAAATCCATATTGCATGGGAGTCCTTTACTAACCAAACCATTGCCGCTCACGGGCATAACGAAGCCTGGTCCCGCCGACGGACCTTAGCTCAGAACTTGCCTTACATCACTAACGATGATGGTTATATTCGGAAATCTGATATCCGTTACGCAAACACGGAACTCGCCAAGCTTTACGAGGGGAAATCCCAGAAAACTATGACACGTGACCTGAATGCGCTCGTAGAATGCCATTTAGCACGACAGCAAGGAGACCGTTACGCCAGCAATATTGAACTCATGGCGGCATTCCTGCCACATTCAGACAATCAAGCCTAACGCACCGTCACCGAACTACCCAGCAGCGGGAACGTGCCCGTCGTGCCGGAAATAGTGCCCAGCTCACGGCGCACCACCACTGTACACCGCCGCATATTAGCGTTCAGAGATATAATCCCAAAACCAACACCCCTCCAAGAATCACATTGAAAGTGTTCTAATCATCGGATCCCTTTTCAGTATCAACAGTTCTCGCAAAAACAAATCCTAACGCTGTGGTAGTCACAAGTTTGAGCAATTCAATTGTATTACCAATAGCACCCGAATTTCTGGGCCAGAAATAGTTGATTAGCGTCAGTACAATGATTAGGAAAATACACCATGCAATGAGTTTTTGCCCATACTGTAATTTGTTATAGGCAAGCCTTTGCGCCCAAGTTTTCGGCTCTGGCACAACTGCTTCCTTCATGCGGGCAGAAGGAACGCTTTTAGCGCGAGGAGAACTGGAATCATTTCCCACAGGGAGAACCTCATCTTCTTCCTTATCAACAGCTGGCGCTTTCTTTCGGTTACCAGAATCTCGTTTGCTCATAAACCAAGTGGCTGTTTATAGGTTTCATCAAGGAGTATGTCCTCTGGCTGTAGTGTTTCTTTATCTGCTTGAAATGCTTTATCCCATGCTGAATCTTCGGCATGAGTGAGCTCGGATAACTCTTTTGCACCCATACTTTGCGTCGCATTCCAAATCCGATCTAGTGCATCCCGTAACGCTACATCCTCAGACTCATCCACAATCAACGTCTGGTTTTTTGCATTCCGAGCATATCGGGAAATCTTTTCCTTGCTAAACGCCCTAAACTCGTTAAAAACGGAATAAAGCACTGGCCCGTACGCCCAAGTTGAAAATGGCTCCTCAAATAAACGCGCCTTTGTTGTCTTCTGATATTCACTGGCAACAAAATACAGAATCTTCTGCAGCTTCATTGGGCTAACTGAAATTTTCTCAGCAAAAGCCCGAGATAAAACATTATTAGCTACATCAGTAGAACTATACATTATAATCTTGCACCTCCTCTAGCAATTTTCAAGTATAACCAGTCCAATCGACATTTTATTCAAGGCTAAATAGGATTTGTCAAGTATCGAATATTTAACACTTGAAAGTCTACTCAGTTGCGGGAAAACTCACCTGCACCAACAGGTGGGAAATTACAAAGAACATGCCATCTAGCTTGCCTTTCCTTACTTTCAGAAACCAGTCATACGTAGGGGCTTCTTAATAAGACCAATGAAACTTATTCAGGCATTTGAAATTACGACCCCCGCCATCCTGGTGAACGATCACCCCTGAAAGCATGGGAAAACGAGGCCAGTAGTGTACTTATAGTAAGTGTGAACAAAAATAAAATACTCTATCGACCCCGCACCGCTGATCCTAGCACACTCACCATGAATAATCCTCTCACCCTAGCGAACATCATCACCACATCAAACATCCCGCATCATTGCCCACCAAGCCTGGGAGTCTTCACCAGCGTGCAGGTCACCATGCTCTACCTGCAAGAAAACCTGCGGCAACAAACCCTAGCTGGTATTTTCGGTACATCCCAACCCACTATCTCCAGGGCGATTAATCAAGCAACGGCATCAGATCAAACTGACCCCCTTTACCATTTTTCAGGGATCCCATCACCTGGTAGCACAAACGGTAAGCAGAACCGTCGAAAAGCCCAATGCTAGTCTCATAGTTAGTGAAGTCTAACCTAAGGAGATAACCCATGGGAAGCCCCAGGAACCTAGTACTCATCGGCGTATTCTGCTGCGTTTATTTTGTAGTCATGTTCTCCGGTGGAATGCTCGGAATCTTCTCACCCATCATGATTATGGTCGGCGGAATCATCAGCACCCTCATCAACGGCATTGTGGTCATGTTATACCTTGCGAAAGTGCCGCAATTCGGGTCACTCACCATCCTCGGCCTCATCACCGGGCTGGGCATGATGCTCACCGGGCACGTCTGGTACGTTGTCCCCACCGCCATCATCACCGGACTCATCGGCGACGCCATCGCCCGCAGTGGCAACTACCAGGGAAAACTCACCAACCCCCTGGCGTACGCCGTCTTCCAACTCTGGTCCATGGCACTCGTCGCACCCATATTCACTAACTCCGACGACTATTTCGCCGACATTGAAGCCCAAATGAAAAGCGCCGAATACGCCGACACCATGCGGCACATCTTCACCCCAACCATGATCCTCATTTGGGGTGCTGCAACCTTTATCGTTTGCCTCATCGCCGGCTTCATCGGAATGCGTACCCTCAAAAAACACTTCACCCGCGCCGGGATAGTGTAATGACCAGCAACAACACCACCGCCAACGCCACTCACGCCGCTAACGGGAGTGCACTGGGCGACCGCACGAACATCCGCACCAATATTGATGCCCGCATAAAACTGCTTTACCTCATTGTCTGTAATGTGCTGGTCATGGGCCTCAACACCCGATCAACTCTCTGGCCCATCATCATTTGCCTGGGGATACTCATTGCCTGTGACATGTCCCGGAGATTCTTCCTGGGATACCTGGCCATTATCCTCATCAGCTTCGGGGCAACGCTACTCCCCGGGGTACCGGGAATGAATAACTGGCTTGGGGTGGCCCTCGGCATTGTCGGCTATTGGGTGCTGCGCTTCACCGTCAGTCTCTCTGTGGCCATATGGATGTTCAGCACCACCCGCATCAGCGAATTCACCACCGCATTCCACCAAATGCGGCTCCCCAAGATAATTGTGATTCCCCTCAGCGTCATGTTCCGATTTTTCCCCGTTGTCATTGACGAAATGCGGGGAATCGTCGAAGCGATGAAACTGCGGGGCTATCAAAAACCCTGGCTGCACCCCATACGCACCGCCGAATACATTGTGGTGCCCCTGCTCTCGGCGGTGGCCCGGATCGCCGACGAGCTCGCAGCCGCAGCCCTCATTCGCGGGCTGGGTGCGCCGGGTCGGCCAACGCAGCTGTCTATCCACAGGTTTGGGGCGTGGGATGCGGTGATGGTGCTGGCCATTCTTGGTTTTATTGGCCTGACGATTGCGCAACGGGCATGACGGGAACTGGAGGTAATGATGGCGGACACCAGCGCAGATACGAATGCGGCAACTAATGCGGAAGCAAGCATGATCGACATAGATAATGTCAGCGTGACCTACGCCGCGGCACCGGAACGGCCGGTACTAGAGAACGTAAATTTCACCCCACAACCAGGGATTACCCTATTATGTGGCGCCAGTGGTAGCGGGAAGTCCTCGGTATTGCGGTTGATCAATGGGCTGATTCCGCATTTTCATGCGGTTACCCAAACCGGCACGGTGCGATTAGGGTCCAAATCGGTTGCGGACATGCAGCTCTACGAGATCGGGAAGTCGTGCGCAACCGTGTTTCAGAACCCGCACACCCAGTTTTTCACCACTGAGGTGGACTCCGAACTGGCATTTGCCGGCCAGAATTTCCAGGTTCCGGCGGATGAACTGCGCAGACGATCGGCCGCGGCATTGCGGGATGTGGGGATCACGGATTTGGCTGGGCGATCGCTACGCACCCTATCGGGTGGGCAGGTGCAGAAGGTGGCCTGCGCCCAAGCCGTGGCGCAAACCACCCCGATCATATTATTTGATGAGCCCACTTCCAACCTGGATCCGGCGGCAATAACCGAGTTTGCGGCGCTCTTGGGCCGGCTGAAAGCGCAGGGTAAGACCATTATTATTGCGGAACACCGCCTGTATTTTCTCCGCGGGCTGGTCGACCAGGTGCTGCTGATTGTAGACGGCCGGGTTGCCCACACGTACCCGGGGGAGGAGTTCTTCAGCCTTGGCGCCAAGGCCCAAGAGTTAGGGTTGCGCACGCTCGAAAAACCGCAGCTGAATAAGGTTCCCGAGCCGTCTCCGACGGAGCGGGGAGTGCATGTGCGTGGGGTGCGGGTGTCGTTTGGTGGCAGGCGCGTGCTCGACATTACCGACATGTGTTTCCCAGAAGGCAAGGTCACCGGCATTATTGGCCCCAATGGTGCTGGTAAAACTACCTTGGCCCGGGTGCTGTGTGGTTTGCAACGGGTGCAGGCCGGCACGGTTGAGTTTTCGGCGAAGCCGGGCCGGGCGTTCCTGGTCATGCAGGATGTGCACCGCCAACTGTTTACCGAAAGCGTTGCGCAGGAGGCGGGCCCAGAATTTTTGGCGCAGCTCGGCCTGGACCAGTTGGCGGACCGGCACCCATTATCGCTGTCTGGCGGCCAGAAACAACGACTGGTGTGCGCCACCGCCCTCAGCATGGACGTACCAGTTTTGCTTTTCGACGAGCCAACCTCCGGCGTTGACTACCATCACCTCAAACTGGTGGCCGAATTACTTCGCGGCCTGGCAGCCGATGGGAAAACCGTGATCGTCATCAGCCACGACATTGAATTCCTCAACCACTGCGTGGACCACATCGTGCAGCTAGCACCGCTTGGTTAGCGTTTTTGATAAAGCTTCTTGCGTTGGAACTTCGGGTCGGAGGTCACCAAGATGCCCAGGTTGCGGAAGATGGTTTCATCCACCGAGCCCAAAATGGTGGTGGTGTGCACGTCGCAACCCCGGAGCTGTTTCAGCTGCTCCAGGGCCAGTCGGGAATCCTCATTGCTGGCGGCGGACACCGACAGGGCGATCAGCACCTCGTCGGTGTGCAGCCGGGGATTGCGGCTGCCCAGGTGCACCGTTTTGAGGGTTTGGATCGGTTCGATGGACTCCACCGACAACAAATGCACTTCACTATCAATACCGGCAAGATATTTCAGGGCATTCAATAACATGGCGGCGGAGCACCCCAGAAGTTCCGAGGTAGCACCGGTAATGATGGTGCCGTCGTGAAGCTGAATGGCGGAGCCGGGCTCCCCGGTTGCGGCCTCCACGGCACGGGCGGGGGCGACTACGGCCCGCTTGTCGACGGTGATGCCGGCCTTCGCCATGATGACGGCGGCCCGATCGGATTGGGTAGAGTCGGAGTTGTCCCGGGCTTCGTCGACAAGTGCCTTGAAGTAGCGGCGAATGATTTCCTGGTTACTCGCATCCCAACAAACTTTATCGTCCACAATGCAATAGCCGGCCATGTTCACTCCCATGTCGGTAGGGGATTGGTAGGGGGTAGTGCCGGTCAGTCGCTCTAGCATGCTTTTGAGCAGGGGAAATGCCTCAACATCCCGGTTATAGTTCACGGTCTGCTCGCCGTGGGCGGAGAGGTGAAAATGGTCGATGACATTGGCATCGTTCAGGTCCACGGTGGCGGCCTCGTAGGCAAGATTCACCGGATGTTCCAGCGGCAGGTTCCAAACGGGGAACGTCTCAAACTTGGCGTAGCCGGCATTCACCCCCCGACGGTGCTCGTGATACACCTGGCTGAGGCAGGTGGCAAGCTTCCCCGAACCCGGCCCCGGCGCGGTCACAACCACCAGGTCACGGGTGGTTTCGGCATATTCGTTGCGGCCGAATCCTTCGGGGGAGACGATTAAATCCAAATTGGTTGGGTAGCCGGGAATCACGCGGTGGCGGGCAACTTTGAGCCCCAGTCGTTGCAACCGTTCCGCGAAGGCAACGGCCAGGCGATTGTCGTCCTCCATTTGGGTGATGACCACGTGTTCGACGAGGAAGCCTCGATCGCGGAAGACGTCGACAAGCCGGAGAACGTCATCCTCATAGCTAATGCCAAGGTCGGCGCGCATTTTATGGCGTTCCAGGTCCTTGGCATTGATGCAGATGAGGATTTCCAGCTCGTCGCGTATTTGTTCCAGCATGGCGATCTTATTGTCAGGGGTGAAACCGGGAAGCACCCGGCTGGCGTGGAGATCGTCGAAAAGCTTGCCCCCCATTTCTAGATAAAGTTTGCCACCAATTTCGGCGCGGCGCTCCTTGATGTGTTGGGATTGCAGCTCGATGTATTTTTCCCGATCGAAACCTAACATGGAATTCTATTAAACCATAGAATTACCGGGTTTAGCATCTTTGACAGGTTCGGGCGGGTAGGGTGACTCACCGGTTTCTAACCAATATAAATTCACCCCAGTGGCGAAAGCTTAAGAATGTTGCTGCACTGGGGTACTCGGAGCTGAACAGCTTGCTTAGATGTGGACTAGGGTCCTGTCGCAGTTTCAACGCAGAAATCATCACATTGTTCCAACATTAAGAGCGAGAACTACCGCACTGAGTGCTGTCATGCCAAGACAATTAACCCAGAATTCTTGCTTGAGGAAACCTGCCTTAATGTGGGCGATGATGGCGAAGATGAAGTATCCAAGTACACCTATAGAAACTGTTGTTGTAATCGAAGTATCACCGATGGTGGCTCCTGCAACTAGACCTGTTGCTGCGAGCGACTTGATCCCGATGAGCGCCCACCACCAGTCCTTAGGGAAATTGACTCCGCTTAGGCATTGGCTAATGAACTTCGGAGGCTTAATCGACATCAGCGCGTCGCCTGCAAGAACCGCAGCCAAGAGATAGCTGCCACCTACTGCAAGTGAACTCATTTAGGTACCTTTCTAAAGAAAATGCTTGATGATGGTTACTTTCCCAGGGAAGATAAATTTTCTTTACCGAGAGTATCCATAAGCTTACACTCAAAAAGCAAGCATACTACCCATAACTAGCAATTTTTTACTATTTTCACTCTACGCAGTGATCTGTGTCAATTGGGGTTGTCCACAAGTTGCGGGCATCTTGTGTGGTTGCGGAGGTTAGGCAGATATCACCAACGTAGACTTGATTGGGTTCAGCCGCGGTAAAATTCCGCTGAACCAAATCAGGAAACACCCTGGTGTGAACACGCTTTACCAGTGGTGATGACCTTTAGGTTTGTAGGAAAACCCATAAAGCCCTAGTAGTTTCATGATCCTAGCAACCCGCTTATGGTTGACAGAGGTCATATTTTGCTGTGGGGGTGTGTGGTCGAGTGTTCAGTTGGCTGGCGATGGCGTTGTGTGTGTTGCTGGTAGGTGGCGAGATTGGTTTTCTTTGGTGTGAAGTGTCCTAGGTTTTGTTCTGTTTGAGTAGATGGGGAAATTTTCGATTATGTCGGAGAAGTTTGATCAGGGTGCGAAGGATCGTGTGGTCGGTTTAGTTGAGGATCGAATTCTAGCAGAGGCTATCTTTATGTAGGAGGCGTGTAAGATTGTGGCGCCAAAGTTGGGTATTTCTTGTCATACAGTCCGACAATGGATGCAGGCAGCTCGCTGTGAGGGTTGTGTTGTTGAACCGGCACCTTTGGCCTTGTTGCTGAGAACGCATGGTTGTGTCGTGAGGTTCAGCAGCTGCGGAACACCAGCGAGTTGTTGAAGGCTGCGTCGGTTTTTGCATCTAGACTCGGCCCGTAACGTCGGAGATGATTTGGTTCATCGATGAGTACCGCGGATTGTTTCTGTGTTGAGTTTATCTGCAAGACGTTATACACCTATCGTATTGGTGGTTTTCTCACCTGTGGTGGGTACCGCCAGCACTAATCCCGTGGCATGAGTGCTCGCTGTCTTCATAACGCCGCCCCTAGTAGAGCACATCCGTGAGGTTCACGCCGCGAATTACGGCGTGTACGTCCATCTGTAAGATGTGGCATGCTCCTTTGCCGTGAAGGAATTAATAGTGGTTGTGAGCAGACTGCTTGTTTGATGCGCCTTGCTGGGGTCACCGGTAAAGGCAAAGGCTGCTGTCCTGTGACAACTCGCAGGCCTAAAGGGGGTCGGATTATCGCCCGGATTTGGTCGGCCGTGAGTTTCGAGCCACTAGGCCGAATCGGTTGTGGGTAGCTGACATTACCTATGTGCGCACTCGTTAAGGGTTCGTGTAGAGGGTGTTTGATGGTTTGTGTGTGGGAATCTATCCCGCATAAGGAGATAAGCCAGAATGACTACTGTGGCACGACGAGATCCGGCTGATAAAGCCAAAATTGATGCGATTGAGGCAAAGCTGCTTGCTAACCCTGAAATTGCGAAGCTGATTGACGAGCTAGGCATGTCCACCACGGACGCTAATGACTTGGTTCGTGGTATGTTGCAAGCCTCGATTACTAGGGGCTTGAACGCGGAAATGGACGCCCACCTGGGTTATGGCCCTGGTGACCGGGACGTTAAAGCGGCTGTTGGTACTGATAATCACTGCAACGGAACGTATTCAAAGACCGTTGATTCCAACTACGGGCCAGTGATCATAGACGTACCCAGAGACAGGGCTGGAACGTTCCTGTTGACGATGGTTCCCAAGGGCTCGAGGTGTTTGACTGATGTTGATGACATGATCATCAGTTTGTATGCCGGCGGGATGACCATCCGCGATAGTCAACACCATATGGCGACTGCGATGCGGGTGGATATTTCCCATGAGCCGATCTCCGCTGTGACTGACGCGGTGTTGGATGAAGTCATGGTGTGGCAAAACCGCCAGTTAGACGAGTTCTACCCCGTTGTATTCCTCGACGCTTTACGTATCAAAGTCCGTGACGGTGGCCGGGTGATCAACAAGTCTGCCTACATGGCCATCGGCGTTGATATCGAGGGGATCAAGCACATCCTGGGCTTGTGGATTGCCAAGGAAGAAGGCGCGTCGTTTTGGGCACAAGTGTGCTCTAACGTGTCGAACCGTGGGGTCAAAGACGTCTTCATTGTCTGCTGTGACGGGCTTAAAGGCCTGCCTGAAGCAGTAGAGGCTTTCTTGGCCAGGTTCGATGGTGCAAACCTGTGTGGTGCACCTTATTCGTGCCGCCAACCGGTGGGTAGCCTACGGGGACCGTAAGAAAGTGTCAGCGGCGTTGAAGAAGGTTTATACCGCCCCTGATGAGGCCAGTGCTGCCGCGGCGTTGGAGGAATTTGCAGGCTCTGAGCTGGGTGAGAAATACCCCAGGTCCGTCAAGGTCTGGCAGGACGCGTGGGAGCGGTTCGTGCCGTTTTTGCAGTTCCCGCCGGCAGCCCGCAAGGTCATCTACACCACGAATTCGATTGAGTCGTTTAACAATGAGCTGCGTAAAGCTACCCGCAACCGCGTCCAATTTACTAATAATGAGTCGGCGTTGAAGACATTGTGGTTGATGATCTGCAATATCAAAGATAAACGCTCAGCTAAGCGAGCCAAGGAAGGCCAGCAAGTTGCCGCCTCAACTAGCCGCCTTGTCGAAGGCGAAAAAGTCTCCAGATGGAAACAAACCATCAACCAAATGACTGTCGCCTACCCAGACCACTTCGACAAACACCTCTAAGAAACCAACCCCCACACACAAACAACCAGACACGCTCGGTTCGCCAATTGGATGATGTGTACTTCTTTCGTGCACCGGTCTACCAAAGTGGCAACTTGGGAAAAGTTCGTTCCTAATACGAGGTCGCCTTCCCAATGACCAGGAATGAGTCGGTTGTTAGCTTCTGTTGGGCATTGATCAATACTCTGGGCATTTTTGATCTGCGATCGCCATTGACCACGAGTGAAATAGTATTTGCCGTACCTTATCGGCCGACAGCAGCGTAAACAGTGATAAATACCCTTTGGTAGCACTGCATGAGACTTGCGCAGATAAATCGCCCGATAGATAGCTTCATGACTGATATGCATGCGGGGGTTATCAGGGTATTACAGCCGTAATCTGCCTGCAATCTGCTCAGGAGACCAGTAGCATTTCAGCCTTGCTATCACATAGTTTCGTAAGACAGGATTCTTCTCAAGACGGTAGCTTTTGCGGTCGCGCGCGGGCACGAATAGCACGGTCTTGAGCATCAACAGCACGGTAGTTCTCACGGCCTTTATTCCGACTGATTTCTCGGCTGACACTTGACGCAGCCCGATTAATCCGTTGGGTAATCCCCCAGATTGATAGTCCTTTTGCTAAACCTCGTGATATTTCCTCACGTTCAGCCAAAGTCAAAGCACTAGCCCGGGCGGTAGGTTTCGGATAGTAAATTCCTCCCCTAGATTGAAGAATGGAAAAAATTGATCCGGGCGGCCGATCCACCAAACGAGCAATCTCAGAAAACGTGTGTCCTTGTTTCCACAGTTCCCACACCCTACGACGTTGATCATCAGACAACCCAGGACGCCCGATTTTAGCCATACTCCACCTCTAACATCTCAAAGCAACCACAGTGTTGCACTCACGATCTGAGTCTAAGGCCGCTTTTTTTAAAACGCATTCTCTGCTTCCAGCTCAAGAAGTCGTTTTTCCATCTGCTCCACCGACATACCACCAGCAGCAGTGGTAGTGGTGCTGGTGGTTTTTGGCCTGGGTTCACTGGATTCAACCCACCGCTGCACTGTGCTCAACCCTACCTCGTAGGTAGCAGCTGCTTCCTTCTGGGGCATCCCCATCACAGTCACAGCATCGATCACAGTCTGACGCAAAACATCAGGATACTTCCTAGGCATAACAACGATCCTTCCATGTGAACAACTGCCCAACAACAAGATCACACGCCACACTTTTGCGAAAATAACCATGGTACCAACAAGGAGCCACCGAGCCTACCCAACCTATTCCGATGATATTATGTTTTAACGTTACAGCGTTTTAGCTGTTTATTGTTTTAACGCTTGAGTGTTTTCTTTCGTTTTTCCAGGTAATCGGTAGCGAGTTGTTCAACAAGCTGGGAAAGATTAGTACCGTCTTCTATTGTGGCGATTTTTAATTGCTGCCACATATCAGCATTAAGATATATCGTTGTTCTTCTGGTGCGTTTATTTTCCCCTGTTTGCAATGTGTCTTTTACTGTGGTGCTGGATGTTTTCACTTTTGGTTTACGAATAGTATCAGCCAGTCGGCTGTTTTTTTGAGTCATAGTTGGTTTCACTCCTCAATCTCTAGAATTTCTGAACAGATATCATCAAAGGTGTATAACTGACGCGGGTTTGTCCCGAAGACTGTTTTTATCTCTTCCCTTTCCGGGATAGTGTTGTAAAAAGTAGCAACTCCTTGCTCTTCGAAGAGGTTTCGGGTCTCGCGGTATAACCGTCGACGCTCGTGCACCCCTACCAACAGCACTCCCACCATTCGATGCTCAATTGCTTCAAGCGTTGGCCACACCCTATCAAGATCCATAGGGGATGGATGCGTGGGAACTATGACCAAATCCGCAATATCGATAGCAGCTTGAATTTCAGCGGCACTACCTGGAGGAGTGTCAATAATATGCCACCCCGCAGAATCGGAAGAAAGATTACGTAAAAACTGCGCATTAACCCGTTTCACCTCAAAGCCAAGCGGATCATCTCTAGCAATCGCAACTTCCGCCCATCGCGATGCCGACGCCTGAGGATCCGCATCATACACAACAACAGGTATCCCTCGTTTCTCCACAGCAGCCGCAAGCATGATAGATGCCGTAGTCTTCCCTACCCCACCTTTTGTATGAGCAAAAGCAATCCGCATATTCAACACCCTTCCCACTAGCACCACAACACACTAACGCTTAAAAGCTACAACATTATAACATACTAACATCATAGCATTAGAGCGTTATGTGGGGTTGTCCGCAAGTTGTGGACATGTTGTGTGGTTTTTTGGGGGTTAGGTAGCTGATTTAGCGTCTTGTGTTTTACAGGTTATTCGGGTTTCGAATTCTATTGGTGGGATCATGCCGATTGCGGAGTGGCGTCGTTTGTGGTTGTAGAAAACGTCAATCCATTCGGCGACGGCTCGTCTTGCTTGGTTCTTGGTGGGGTGTGTCAAATTTTGTTGTCGGAAGCTTATTCAGTTGCTGGGGAAATAGGGTTCAGCTGGTGGTTGGTAGAACATTATTCTGCGTATCACATTGATTGCCCGGATGGTTGTGATTCGGGGGAGCCTGCTAGGGGTAGAAAGGATCCGCCATACTTTCAGATGGGCTATGGATCGTTCTACTACATACCGGATCTGGTTGATTCCTTTGTTGAATCGCCTCTGCCAGCCTAGCAGGGGTTTGCCTGGTCTTCTCTTGAAAGGTGTATCGCATCCTAACCCCACATATCCTTTATCCGCAGTACAGTGCCAGGGCTGCATATAGCCGAATAAACCAGTGCTTCTTATAGCTGTAATGTCATGCGTTGATCCTGGTAATGGCTTTAGAAATATAGAATATTTCACCCGCCTGGTCTGTTAAAACTTGTAGGTTATGTCCTGCCCTATGATGCTTCCCGCTGTACAAGTTCCTGGCGTTTTTCCACCACCAACACGGTATGAGCGTGCCGTCAAGCACATACAACCTATTAGGGTTAAGTTCCACTGGTTGTGGTGGGGGTGGAAGCACCACATCAAGGATATTGAGTACGTTATTGATCGCTCTGGAGATAGTGGGTTGGGATGTACCAAAAATACCAGCTAGGGTTTGTTGCCTTAGGTTTTCTTGCAGGTAGAGCATGGTGATTTGCACACTGGTGAACACTCCCAGGCTTGGTGGGCAGTGGTGGTCTATCCCTGATGTGGTGATGATATTGGCTAGGGTGAGGAGATTATCCGTGGTGAGTGTGCAAGCAATCAGCGGTGCGGGGTCGATAGGATATTTTATTTTTGTTCACACTTACTATAAGTACACTACCGGCCTCGTTTTTCCTATGCTTTCGGGGGTGATCAGTTACCGGGTAGTGAGGGGCATATTTAAAAACGCTTGAATAAGCTTCATGGATAAAAAATGATTGAAGAGAGCTTATGGAATCAATGAACTATTAACATTTTTAAGAATATGTTCTTGAAAATACCCTGTTGTCTTAAATAAGAAATATGTCTGATTCGGACATAACCCAAACACTTCCAATTACTACATGTTGTGTGCCCGAGTATGTTAACAATACGGGTAGGTCGATCAATCATCGATGCCGTCCCGGGTTAGAGCCGGATCATCTCCCCACTCACCCTCCCGCGCGGTAAAGGCAGGCCTGGACGCGCAAAACAGTGATTGGTGAATCAATGCGAGATACATTGAGGAGAGCCAGTGAACATCCCGGCCCTGACGTTAGCAGATCAATTTCCTGTAACGTGCAATAAAAAATGCCGATCGACCGACTAATGGAAAGTTGAAAACATCAAAATTTTTTGCCCAAAGCCTTTAAGGGCAAAGTCTACCTTCCTCCCTTCTTCCGGAAAGCTATTACGGCAGTCCACAGGGTTAGTAGCATACGAATACCGTATTATTCTCACGCACAAAACCACCAGTTGAAAAACTCAACCAGCCTATTTCAGTCATGAGCACTACCCAATCAACAAAGATAATCATCCGGCCCTATCTCGTATCGGGGTTACCCGTTTCGGTGATATAAACCGGCGCATTGCCGGTGGCGAGCCATTCACGGTCAACCCCGGTCGCTGATGCGATGATCGTGATGGTTTTCTTGCGTGGTTTGGTACGGCCTGTCTCCATGTTTGCAATGGAGGTCCTGCTCAACCCAGTTTTATCTGCCAGATCATGCTGCTGCATGCCGGCATATTCTCGGGCGAGCTTCACTCTATGATTGATCCCAAATTGGGGTATAGCACCAGTTTTTCCAACTAAAACCAACATATGTCAATTATATGGGGGTATTTTTAAATTTCTAGGCACCCCCAGTTCTGACTGAGTGGAAAAGTGGCCGACCACCCAACCTTTGCAAGGGGTCGGCCCGTTGGTGCGTCGTTAAGCGTCCTTACTGGTTGCCTGGTCGGCAGATTGCTTCTCTGCTCCTCCTTCCGCTTCCTTTTCTTCTGTCTCCTCGATGCCTGCGATGGCTGCGGCAAGCCCGAGCTCATCATCGTCGTCAAGTTCATTGCGCTGGATCGTGCCTTTCGCAAGCTTGTCGATGACCAATGCGATAGCACCATCGCCGGTAACGTTGCAGGCGGTGCCGAACGAGTCGATCGCAATATACGCGGCAATCATCAACGCCACCTGGTCGTCGTTGAACCCCAGGCTGGCGCTCAGCAACCCCACCGCGGCCGTAATCGCGCCGCCCGGCACGCCTGGCGCGGCCACCATGGTGACGCCCAGCATGAGAATGAAGCCCACGGCCACGCCCAGGGGAATGTGCATGCCGTCCATGAACATGACAGCAAACGCGAAAAGCGTGATCTTCAGCATCGACCCCGAGAGGTGGATTGTTGCACACAATGGGATGACGAAGCCGGCGACGGATGCGGACACCCCGTTTTTGCGGGTGCATTCGTAGGTGACGGGGATGGTTGCGGCCGACGAGGAAGTGCCCAGGGCGGTGAAGTATGCGGGCATCATGTTTTTCAGGCTGCGGAATGGGTTTTTGCGCACGATGGTCCCGGCGATGCTGTATTGGACGATCAGCATGATGAATGAGACAACAATGGCGAGTACCAGCACCTTCGAGAACGCGGAGAGCACGTCGACGAGTTTGCCGTTCATGCCAAGGGAGAGGAACAGGCCGAAAATGTAGACGGGCAGCAGGGGGATAATCATGACGGTGATGACTTTCATGACTACGCGCCGCAGGTCGGCAACCCCACCGTAGAGGGTGTCGGATTTGACGCTGGTCATGGCGACGCCGACAACGAAGGCGAGGATGAGGGCGGTCATGACCTCCATGGGTGCTGGCATGTCGACCTTGAGGTAGGGCTCTAGGGCGCCTTTTTCAATGTCGCCGGTTTTGACGCTTTCTTGGCCGGCGAGGAGGATGGGGTAGAGGACGGTGGCCAGCCCCCAGGAGATCAGGCCTGCTACCAGGGCGGAGAGGTAGGCGATGGCGGTGGTGACGGCTAACCATTTGCCGGCGCCGCGGCCCAGGCCGGCGATGGCTGGGGTGATGAGGGCGAAGATGAGGACGGGGACGAAGAATCCGAGGAAGTTACCGAACAGGCCGTTGAAGGTGGCGAAGACGCGGGCGAGCCATACGGGGAAGAAGAAGCTGCATGCGATGCCGAGAATGATGGCCACAACGATTTTGAAGAGCAGCGATGAGGTTATTCGCTTAAGGTCCATGATGGATGGCTCCTTGTGTTGGGTATTTTGGTCAGGTTTTAACCTAATTGGTGTACCCCACATTCTCCTATTTTGTGTTAACCATATCGCATTCTTGGTTTTGGTTTACGGCATGGTTATGGCACGTCTGCGGTGTATTGCCGGTGCGCCGGTGGTGTGTTGGTGGCGTGGTTGCGGCACGGTACAGTGGTGTCCATGGTCGTTCTTGGATGTGTTCTTGCTGCCCTTGCCGTGGTGTTGCTGCTGGTTGGCGCGTTGGCGTGGACTCGCCATTTGCCGGGGAATAAGTATGTGGGTATTAAGGTGCCGGAGGTGCGGGAGTCCCGGGAGGTGTGGGATGCGGTACACCAGTTTGCTGGCCCGCTGTGGTTGGCGTCCGGGGTGGCGATGGCTGTGGCCGCGGTACCGCCGTTTAGTGGTGTGAGCTGGTTGTTGATTATTTCGCTGGTGGGGGTTGCGGCGTCGGTGTACTTTTTTGGCTTGGGTTCGAGCATGGGGGCGCGGGCCGCCGGAGTGTTGGTGCGGGAAGAGTCGTCGGGCGGCTGCTGCGGCGGTGACAGCAGTGATGCTTCCGATGCGGCGCCTGCGCCCCAGGTTGATTTTGATGCGTTACGACGTGCGGCTGGTACCGCCGACGCGTAATCGGTTGCGCAGGATCATGACAGGGGCTAGAATTTTTAAGCTATGAACACGATGAAGAAACTTTGGTGGTGGCGCGCTTAATAGCGGGCCAACTTTAGTGACTTCATCATTCAGGCCCAATAACCACAGCTGACCACGGCGGCGATGGGCCTGTGAGGGAACCTGACCCGCATGAAGGAGGTTCCCGTTACCATGACTCATCCTCGTCCTACCCTGATTGATGCTTATTTCGGCGAGTATGGCGGCCAATATGTGCCCGAGGTGTTGTATCCATCGCTTGACCAGTTAGAACAGGCGTATGTGGATGCGCTGAATGATCCTGAGTTTTTGCGGGAGCTTGACGACCTGCGCCGGAATTATTTGGGGCGACCCACCCCCATCACCGAGTGCGCTAACCTGCCGCTTTCCGGGAACGCCCGGATATTTTTGAAGCGTGAGGATCTGCTGCATGGCGGCGCCCATAAGGGAAATCAGGTGCTTGCGCAGGCGTTATTGGCGAAGCGCATGGGCAAGACCCGGCTTATTGCCGAGACCGGTGCGGGGCAGCATGGGATGGCCACCGCCATGGTTGCGGCGCTCATGGGCATGGAGTGCACCATTTATATGGGGGCGCGGGATGTGGCCCGGCAGCAGCCGAATGTGTATCGGATGCGGCTGATGGGGGCGAAGGTGGTGCCGGTTTCGAACGAGCACGGTGAAGCACTGTCTGATGCTATTGATGTGGCGTTGGCGGATTGGGTGGAAAGCTTAGGAACCACCCACTATTTGTTGGGGACGGCCGCCGGCCCGCACCCGTTCCCGAAGCTGGTGAAGCAGTTCCAGAAGGTTATTTCGGAGGAGTCTCGGCAGCAAATGCTGGAGCGCACCGGCCGGCTGCCGGATGCGGTGGTGGCGTGTGTTGGTGGGGGTTCGAACGCCATTGGGGCGTTTACCGAATATTTGCCGGATGAGGAGGTGCGGCTCATTGGTGTGGAACCCGCCGGTGAAGGGCTGGATTCCGGCAAGCATGGTGCACCATTGAACCGCGGCAAGGTGGGGGTTTTGCATGGGTCGAAATCGTATGTGATGTTGGGCAGCGATGGTGAGGTGATGCATTCGCATTCGGTGTCGGCCGGCCTGGATTATCCGGGAGTTGGGCCGGAGCATGCTTATCTGTTGGATAGTGGCCGGGCCGAGTATGTTGGGATCACGGATGCGGAGGCGTTGCAGGCATTTCGGATGCTCAGCTGGTATGAGGGGATCATTCCGGCGTTGGAGTCGTCGCACGCACTCGCGTATGCATTGAAGCTGGCGGAGCATGCGGATCCGCAGGGGGAGCCGCTGAATATTTTGGTGAATTTGTCGGGCCGGGGCGATAAGGACGTGGACTATGTGCAGCATATTTTGGGGGATTTAGCCGCGGAGGATCCGGCAACCACCAAAGTCACGGACCCGCATGTGGCGGAGGTGTTGGAGAAGATGACCGACGAGTCGAATGCCCGGGAGGGTGTGGGCCGGTACGCGCACCATGATGATGAGCAGGTGGGGGAGTAGGCATGGTTCAGGTGATTCGGATTCCGGTGCGCTACCACGAGGATGCGTCACTGCTCTTTGCGCATCTTGGCGGGGTGGCCCGGCCGGACACGCTGCTCCTGGAGAGCGCTGATATTGATTCGAAGAAGAACACTGGCTGCATTGCGGTGCTGGAGGCTGCGGCCCGGGTGACGTGCCACGGCCAGACGGTGACGGTGGTGGCATTGACCACGGCCGGCACCCACATTACCGAACGGTTGTGCGACCAGTTGGGGGAGTTTGTGTCTGGTCGTGACGAACAGCCGTTGGTGGCCACGTTCGAATTCCCACCGGTGGCGGTCACCGACGAACGAGAACGATTGCGGGCAATCAGTAACGTGGAGGTGCTCCGCCAACTCCAGCAGCACGCCGACTACCAAGGGGAGGTGTTGCCGCTGCTTGGCGGCGGGTTCGCCTTCGACTACCTGGGCACCTACGAGCAGCTGCCACCGGTCGCCGACGGGCCGAACACGTTCCCCGACTACCAGTTCCTGCTGGCCGAAACCGTGCTCACCATCGACCATTTGACCAAGGAAGCGTTCGTGGAGTCGCTGAACCCGGCGTCGGCAGGCGAATGGGCGGCACGCATCGCCGACACCCCACCCAGCTTTGCGACGGACGCACCGGCGGGGGCGGCGTCGCAAAGCACGGAACCACTCACGGTGCGGGCCAGCATGGACGACGCCGAATTCCGCGGCCACGTGCGTGACATGCAGGAATACATCCACAACGGGGATATTTACCAGGGCATGCCCGCCCGCATGTTTACCGCCGACTGCCCCGACGCGTTCGCCGCCTACCGGGCGCTGCGGGACACCAACCCCAGCCCCTACATGTTCTACCTGCACGGACCCGACTATGAACTATTCGGCGCCTCCCCGGAATCCAACCTCAAATTCGACGCCGCCAGCCGGCTCGTGCAGGTCTACCCGGTGGCGGGCACCCGGCCGCGCGGCACCAACCCGGAGCTGGACATCCGCGCCGAACTAGAAATGCGCACCGACAGCAAGGAAGTCGCCGAACACACCATGCTGGTCGACCTGGCCCGCAACGACCTGGCCCGGGTGGCGGTCCCCACCACCCGCAAAGTCGCCGACCTGCTCCAAGTCGACCGGTACTCCCGGGTAATGCACCTGGTCAGCCGGGTCACCGCAACCCTCCACCCCGACTTTGATTGCCTCGACGCCTACCGGGCATGCATGAACATGGGCACCCTGACCGGCGCCCCGAAACTCCGCGCCACCGAACTCTTACGGCAAGTCGAAGGCCGCCGGCGTGGCTCCTACGGCGGGGCAATCGGCTACCTCAAGGGCGACGGCTCCATGGACACCGCCATAGTGATCCGCTCCGCATTCGTCCGCAACGGCACCGCAATCGTACAGGCGGGCGCCGGGGTGGTGCGGGACTCCCAACCACAATCCGAAGCGAACGAAACCCTGCACAAGGCATACGCCGTGCTCACCGCGATCGCTAGCGCGCAAGGGAAGAAAGTAGAGGTACTGCGATAATGCCCACCACCCCAGCACCCCACGAAACGCATGTGGCCATGATCGACAACCAAGACTCGTTCGTCTACAACCTGGTCGATGCGTTCGCGGTCGCCGGCTACCGCCACACGGTGTTCCGCAACACCATCCCCGTGGCCGACGTGCTCGCCGCAAAACCCGACCTCATCTGTCTCTCCCCCGGGCCCGGGCATCCCCGCGACGCCAATAACCTCATGGGCATCCTCGCCGCCGCCCTCGACCACAACATTCCCGTGCTCGGCATCTGCCTCGGCTTCCAAGCACTCCTCGAACACTTTGGCGGATCCGTCCGCCCATGCGGGCCAATGCACGGGGTCACCGACATTATGGAACTCACCGAAGCCGGCCTCACCAGCAAGCTTTTCGACGGCCTCACAGTCGACGCCGGGCCCGAAAACAACTTCACTGGAACACAAGTTCCCATCGCCCGCTACCATTCCCTCGGCTGCCTCACCACCGAAATCCCCACCAATCTCACCCCACTCGGCACCTCACAAGCCACCACCGGCCCCGTCGTCATGGCAGCCACCACCAACACCACCGAAGGCGCGGCAATCGGACTGCAATTCCACCCAGAAAGCATCCTCAGCCCCACCGGCCCCATCATCCTCGACCGGTGCATCACCGCCCTCCTCAACCAACACTAACCACCCTCAACGAAACCCGAAAGGACCAGATCATGGACCTCATCGACAACCTCATCACCTACCTCACCAACCCCAATCCCACCGCCGACGAAGCCCAAGCCGCTTTTGAACCCCTCACCAACGGCGACTACTCCGACATCCACATCGCCGCCCTCCTCGCCACCCTCAAAGCCCGCGGCGAAACCGCAGCGGACATCACCGGTGCCGCCCGCGCCTTCCTCAAAGCCGCCAGGCCCTTCCCAATCACCGGCGCCGGCGTCCTCGACACCGCCGGAACCGGCGGCGACGGCGCCAACACCATCAACATCTCCACCGGCGCCTCCCTCATCGTCGCCGCCGGCGGCTGCCGCGTCATCAAATGCGGCAACCGATCCGTCAGCTCCCGCTCCGGCTCCGCCGACGTCCTCGAAGCCCTCAACATTCCCCTTGACCTCAACCCCGAACGAGCCGTCCACCAAGTCGAAGCCTCCAACTTCACCTTCCTCTTCGCCCCCGCCTACCACCCGGCAGTCGCCCACGTCATGCCAGTTCGACGTGCCCTCCGCATGCCCACCATCTTCAACACCCTCGGGCCCATCCTCTCCCCGGCGCGACCCGCCCTCCAAATCATGGGCATCGCCAACCCCGACCTGGGACAAATCATCGCCGAAGTATTCCTCGAACTAGGGCGCGAACGAGCCCTCGTCGTCCACGGCTCCGGCGTCGACGAAATCGCTGTCCACGGGCCCACCACCATATGGGAACTCCGCAACGGCATCATTACTAACTACACCATCACCCCCGAAGACCTCGGGCTTTCCCGACACCCCCTCGCCGAACTCGCCGGCGGCGACGGCCCGGAAAACGCCGCCATCCTCCGCGAAATCTTCGCCGGCCGCGGCACCCCCGCCCAACGCGACGCCCTCGCCGCCTCCGCCGGCGCCATGTTCTACCTCCACGACCGCACCCCCACCATGCGGGAAGGCGCCCAACTCGCTCTCCGGCTCCTCGATGACGGCACCGTCGCCACCTGGCTCCGCACCCACGAAGAGGCAAACTATGCATAACCACACCCCCGACGCCACGCCCACCATCCTCGCCGACATTGTTCGGGCCCGGCGCACCCACCTCCCCAACATTGCCCACCGAATCCGCAACATTCCCGAACCCCAGCCCTCAACCCGAAGCCTCTACCACAACCTCAAGGCCGGCAATGCCTTCATCATGGAATGCAAATCCGCATCCCCATCCCTGGGGCTCATCCGGGCCGACTACAACCCCAGCGCGATCGCCCAAATCTACTCCCAGTACGCGGCCGGCATCTCCGTGCTCTGCGAACCCGAACGCTTCGGCGGCGACTACGACCACCTGGCGGCAGTAGCCGCCACCACGCACCTTCCCGTCCTCTGCAAAGACTTCATTATCGACCCCATCCAAATCCGGGCCGCCCGCCACTATGGTGCCGACGCCATCCTTCTCATGCTCAGCGTCCTCACCGATGCGGAATACCGCACCCTCGCGGCCGAAGCCCACCGATGGAACCTGGACATCCTCACCGAAGTCATCACCGAGACCGAGGTGGCGCGGGCCATAAACCTTGGGGCAAACATTTTCGGCATCAATAACCGAAACCTTCACGACCTCAGTATCGACCTCACCCGCACCCCAACACTGGCGCGGCACATTCCCGATGACGCCGTCATCATCTCTGAATCCGGCATCCGCAATAATGTCACCGTCCGCACCCTCAAACCGTATGTTCATGGATTCCTGGTTGGCTCACAGCTCACCAGCCAACCAAACATCGACTATGCCGCCCGGGAACTCATCTACGGAACCACGAAAATCTGTGGCCTCACCAGCCCGGCCGCGGCCCAAGCCGCCCGCGCCGCCGGCGCCACCCACGGCGGACTCATTTTTGAACAAGCCTCACCACGCGCCATCACCCCTACTACCGCCCGCACCATTATCGCCGCGGAGCCCGGCCTGAAATTCGTGGCGGTGTCCCGAAGCACCAACCCGGAAGAATGGGCAGAGCTGGCGGCAATCCCCGGAATCGCCGCGCTGCAAATCCACAGCCCCTACCAGGGCAGTGTTGAGGCCGAACACACGCTCATCGACGCCATCCGGCAGGCCACCGGCAACCGGGCGGAAATCTGGCGGGCCGTCTCCATGACCGGCCCCACGGGCACCGCCGGGACCGCTAACCAACCGGGTGAATCCGACCAGGCCGGGCCAGCCAGCCAGGCGGAGGCCGGCCAGGAGTGGGCCCGAGCGGTAGCTGACCGCGTCGACAAGCTTGTTCTTGACGCCGGCGATGGCGGTAGCGGCACCAGCTTTAATTGGGAGACCATCCCCGCCGAGCTTGCCGGAAAAACCCTGCTTGCCGGCGGTATTCACCCGCAGAATCTCGTCGAGGCGCTCGCCGCGGGGACGGCCGGGTTGGACCTCAACTCGGGGTTTGAATACGCGCCGGGGAAGAAGGACACCGGGGCACTTAATAGCGCTTTTGATATTATCCGCGCATACTATCCGCATGATCCGCGGGCATAAGGAAGGACGATAAGCATGACATTATTGCCAGCATATTTTGGGGAGTTTGGGGGGCAGTTCGTGCCGGAATCCCTCATTCCCGCACTCGACCAGTTAGAACAAGCATTCGTTGATGCACAGAATGATCCAGAATTCCATAAGGAATTTGCTGGTTATTTGCGGGATTATTTGGGTCGGCCAACACCGTTGACGGAGTGTTCGAACTTACCGTTGGCTGGTGCCGGCCGGGGTTATGCCCGAATTTTTCTCAAGCGGGAGGATTTAGTGCATGGGGGTGCGCATAAAACCAACCAGGTGATTGGTCAAGCGCTGCTTGCCAAACGTATGGGGAAAACCCGGATCATTGCCGAAACCGGGGCGGGGCAGCATGGGACGGCGACGGCGTTGGCGTGTGCGCTGCTCGGGTTGGATTGTGTGATCTACATGGGGGAAAAGGATGTGGCGCGGCAGCAGCCGAATGTGTATCGCATGCAGCTCATGGGGGCGAAGGTGGTGCCGGTGGATTCCGGTTCGGGCACGTTGAAGGATGCGGTGAATGAGGCGCTGCGGGATTGGACCGCAACGTTCCACGAGTCGCATTATTTGCTGGGGACCGCGGCGGGCCCGCACCCGTTTCCGACGATAGTGCGCGAATTCCACAAGGTCATTTCGGCGGAGGCCAAGGCACAGCTGCTGGAGCGAACCGGTGGGTTGCCGGATGTGGTGGTGGCCTGCGTGGGCGGCGGTTCGAACGCCATTGGCATGTTTGCCGAGTTCATTGATGATCCCAATGTGGAGCTGGTGGGCGTGGAACCCGGCGGTCATGGCCTGGATTCGGGGGAGCATGGGGCAACCATTAATAATGGTTCGATTGGGATTTTGCATGGGGCGCGCAGCTATGTGATGCGCACCAGCGAGGGCCAGGTAGAGGAGTCGTACAGTATTTCCGCCGGGCTGGATTATCCGGGTGTGGGGCCGCAGCATGCGCACCTGTCTGACACTGGCCGGGCCAGCTATGTGGCGGTGACGGACGCGGAGGCGTTGCAGGCGTTCCAGTTGTTGTCCCGCAAGGAGGGCATCATTCCGGCGTTGGAGTCGTCGCACGCGCTGGCCTACGCCTTGAAGCGGGCGGCTGCAGCCGAGCGCGACCAGCAGCCGGTGACCATTGTGGTGTCGCTGTCGGGTCGGGGCGATAAGGATGTTGAGCATGTGCGGCGCACGCTGGAAGCGCACCCGGAACTAGTATTGGAGAATATGTAATTATGGACCGTTACGCAGCGCTTTTCTCTCGCTTGTCGACGTCTCACGAGGGCGCATTTGTCCCCTTCATTATGCTGGGCGACCCCGGCCCGGAGGAGTCTTTGGAGATTATTCGCACCGTCATTGCCGCCGGCGCGGACGCCCTGGAGTTAGGGGTGCCGTTCTCGGATCCGGTGGCCGACGGCCCCACGATCCAGAAATCCCACCTGCGGGCGCTCGATAATGGGGCCACGGTGGCGGGCTCTATTGCCCTCATCACGCAGGTGCGGGCGGAGTTCCCCGACATCCCCATTGGCCTGCTCATTTACGGGAATGTGCCCTTCAGCCAGGGGTTGGATAACTTCTATCGGGAGTTCGCGGCGGCGGGCGCCGACAGTGTGCTCATCCCCGACGTGCCGGTGCGGGAAGGCGCCCCCTTTGTGGCCGCCGCCCAGAAGGCGGGCATCGCCCCCATCTTTATTGCACCGGCCCAGGCTTTGGAAACGACCCTCGCCGGGGTGGCGAAAGCGTCGGAAGGCTACATTTATGCGATCTCTCGTGACGGTGTGACCGGCACGGAAAAGGAGTCATCCACAGTGGGCCTGCGCGACGTGGTTGCCAATATCACCCGATTCGGCGGGGCACCGGTGCTGTTGGGCTTTGGGATTTCTACCCCCCAACATGTCGCCAACGCCATTGCCGCCGGCGCTCGCGGGGCGATTACCGGCTCAGCGATCACGAAAATCATCGAAAGCCATTGCGTTGGCAACCACCCAGAACCAGCGCATATTGACAACATGGATGAGCTAAAGCGGGAATTATACGATTTTGTTAGTGTGATGAAGTCGGCCACTATACTAGGGGAATGACCTCCCATAACCATACGTGCAGCCGCCGGGCATTCCTGCTCGGGACGGCAACCACATTCGCGGGCGCCCTCCTGGTGGCCTGCGGTTCTTCTGGAACCAAAACCGCCGCCAACGATGTCCCGGTAGGCAGTGCAATAATCACTGGCGACGCCATTATTGCCCGACCGGCCGCCGACGAATATAAAGTGTATTCCACCGTATGCCCTCACCAAGGCTCACCCATCACCCAGGTGTCTGGCGACACCGTGAAATGCACCCGCCACGGCTCTGTGTTCTCTATCAAGGATGGCTCTGTGATTTCCGGCCCGTCGCAGGCCGGCTTGAGCCCCAAAGAATTCAGCAAAGATGGTGACAGCATCGTGGTGAAGTAGCCCAATAGCCCGATCGCCCAACCATCTTCGTGACCGCACATCCGCCCCATCCCGCCTCGCGTTCACCACAAGTAGGGGAGGGGCGATTTTGCGACTTCAGCCGTAACCCTCCAAGACTTCACAAACCCCTATCAATAGTCATAGTAATGTTAAGGTAGCATTATCCCACCGCATTGCCACAGGATCTGGGGACACCAATAATTAGGACACTTTACTTTTTGTCATATGACTTTTTACCTGTAGACATTGCGCTATGTCGCGTCACATGTTTCACGTGAAACGTCAACCCCCACCCGACAACCAGTAGGGGAGAGACAATACACTTCAACCCCTATCACCTACGCCTCAACTATCCGACTATATTTCATGTGAAACCACTCCCACATTGCGCACCCACCAAACCTACGTTTCACGTGAAACATCGCACCCCGCTTTACGACGCCCACAGCAACCCGCCGCGTTTCACGTGAAACATGGAGAACCTAGTTCAAACATCGAGGAACATAACCCTGACTTCCCACGACTGCCAAGCCACTCAACCAACTCTTTGGGGAACAGGAGAACAAGAAACTGGATGGCAGACCTTAAGTCAATTCAGCGCTTATTTGTATGCGCCCCACCCGTCCCTCGAAATAAACCATATGGATTCCAAAGAATATGCGGGATAAGGGCCAACGCTTTCTACAAAGCATAACTGCCGATGCAGAGAATCCTGTCTACGAAAATGCCAATGTTTCACGTGAAACACTTGAGTTTATTCAAAGCTGTTTGTGGGGATGATTATGTTGATGGATAGTGAATTCTTGATTGGCAGGAAGCAGGCATGAGTGCGTCAGGTTGGAAAACCGAATGTTGTTTCTCGGTGTTCAATAAATTTTTGTCGTGTTACTGGAATGGTTTCACGTGAAACATGGTGGGGTTGGTTGGTTCGCAGGTTGATTGTTTGAGAGTGTTGTTTCTCCTCTGTGAGTTGCCGGGGATTAGGGTGGGTCTATTAATTGCGTGTTTCACGTGAAACATCAATCCTCACAACAACTGATAGGGGAGGGGAGGCGCACTCAAAGCCATCCCCAACAACTCAACCACCAACCCACCACGTTTCACGTGAAACAATCGCAATTACAAAATCACGAAAGGAAAGCTGAAAATAGCCGTTTAGGAAACACACCTCCCCCTTTCCAACTATTCCCACGATCAGTGTTTCACGTGAAACATCAATTGATCTTTCAAGCTGTCACACACATCGAAGCCTCAAAATCCCACAAACACATCCAAACAAATTATCTCAATTCCAACACCCTCACGTTTCACGTGAAACACCAAGCCTCAGCAACCAATAGGGGAAAGGCAACGCACCCTGAACGCTATCTCCTGCAACTCAACCATCCGATCATGTTTCACGTGAAACCACTCTTCCATATTCCGCACTCAACAAACTTACGTTTCACGTGAAACATCGAGAAGCTATCAAACATCGGGAAAGCACAAAAATAAATAACCGACTTTCAGCAATTCAACATTCATCCGTATAAACATGCCCCACATATTCCTCAAAACAAGCTTTATGATTTTAAACTTGTAGAGAGATACCAACATTTTCTGCAAAACAGGACTGTAGTCGCAGAGGATTCTATTTACAAGCATTACCAGTGTTTCACGTGAAACGATGAGGCTGATTCAGCGTCTCCACACATGATTAGTCTCTGGACGTTAAGGAAGACCAAGATAGATGGCATGTTCTTTCTGATTTTCCACTTGCTAGGGTAGATGAGTTTCCCAATGACTGAATAAGCTTCAGTGCAGGGTGATGAGAAAGATTCTATCCATTAGCGGAATAGTTTCACGTGAAACATCAAGCCACTAAAAACTCCAACCCCCACAACAACCGGTAGGGGAGAAGTGACGTAATCAAAAATCATCCCCTCATTCTTCAGCATCACACACATCCCCACCCACGTTTCACGTGAAACACCGATATGTTGCCATGAATGAAATAGTGATTTCTAGGATTCCTGTTCTTTCAGTTGGAGAGCAAATATAACTTATCCAAACAGAAAAGAATCACCACAACACACCCCAAACACCACCCCTAACAACTCAACCATCCAACTACGTTTCACGTGAAACATCCCCAAACACACAACCAACCACAACACAAAAACCTTACAGTGAAGCCCACACAAAAGGATCCACAACAAGCAAATCATCAAAAAGCAGTCACACATCGAAGCTTATTCAGCCGCTGGAAGAATCCATTCATGCCAACAGACGACAAACCGGAAATAATACGTCATCTGTCTTACTTTTCCTTACTTCTAAAAAGTAGTCATGCATGTCAATGCCTTGAGACGCTGAACCGCATTTCCCAGCAACTGAATAAGATTCAAAACCAATGTTTCACGTGAAACACCACCTCCTCAACAACGACAAGAGAAAGAGCTCTCAAAAACCATCACCAGCAACTTAACCACCCCACCATGCATTTCACGTGAAACACATTGACATCCTTGGGACGTCGTAAAGCAAAAACAACGTTTCACGTGAAACAAATGGGTTGTTGTAAAAACGTCGTGTTTCACGTGAAACATCGAAAAGCATTCAAACACCAGAAAGCACAAAACTAAATGACAATCCCCCGGCCAATCCAACATTCATTTGTGCGAATACGCCACGCCCACCCCATAAAACAAGCTTCAAAACACGACCGCAGGCGCAAAAGATTTCCTTCACAAGCATTACCCATGTTCCACGTGAAACACAGCAAGTAAATAAACTCCAACAACCCACCACGTTTCACGTGAAACACCAACCATCTGCAAACATGACAAGTCCGCTCATTCAACCGTTAGGGAAATACGATTCCATCTCTCAAAACCACAGCGACTAATCCCAACGAATCATCCCAAACAGACTTCCACGTTTCACGTGAAACACTCCATTAAAAGCCTCATCTCCAATTCCCAACAACACCCCCAAACCCATAACCACAACTGTTCCACGTGAAACACCAACCACCAACAACTAACAGAGAAGAAACAACGCTCTCAAACAACCAACCCGCGAACCGACCAACCCCACAGTGTTTCACGTGGAACACGACACCTCGCTCAATAAACTCACCACTCCAACTACGCCAACTCATGAAGCTTATTCAGCTGCTGGAGAAATGTGGCTCAGCCGCTCTAGACATAACTGGTCTCTGGGGGCAAGAAAAACCAAGCTAGATGACATGTTCTTTCTGATTTTCTACCTGTTAGTGTAGGTGAATTTTCCCAGCAGCTGAATAAGCTTCCATGTTCCACGTGAAACCAAAACCCGAAACTAAAATTCCCCTCCAGCAACGCAACTACCTCCCACTAACCAACCCTTCTAAATAAACCTCAATACGACCAAACAGTTTCACGTGAAACACCACTCCCCAAACACACGACGACCCCCAGGGCTCAATAAACTACGTAGCATTACCGAGATGGTTTCACGTGAAACACGACAGGATGGTTCAACCTTATTTCAGACGAGTAGGAAAGGAACACCCTGACAAATGCTAAATCAGCAAAAGCACGCCATCTAGTCTGCGTCTCCCGGTTCTCAAAGAGAGCAAAGCCATACACTCCAGCGACCACAAAAAGCTGGATCACACGTTTCCCCAACAATTGAATAAACTTCCACGTTTCACGTGAAACACTGCCCCCTCGACAGCACGTGGGGAAGCGGCACTTCTCAAATTGCCAACCCCAAGGCTCAACTACCCCACCATGTTTCACGTGAAACGCGCTAACTGCCTTGGGGCGTCGTAAAGCAAGAAGCAATGTTTCACGTGAAACATCACGAAACTAGCCCCACACGCCTCGGATATAGCTAGGAGCGACCGGCCAATCATCGGAAGGAAGGCCAAGCTCGCGGGCGGCACGGAGGGGCCACTGGGGTTCGAAGAGCGCAGCCCGCCCAACGTCGATGGCGTCCGCCAGGCCGTCGACAAGCACCTGCTGGGCGGTGAGCGGATCCCCCAATTCACCAACGGCGACGACGGGAATGCCTGCGGCCTCACGGACAGCATTTGCCAATGGAACTTGGTAACCAGGGCCCGTAGAAATAGGGGCAGGAACGAGCCCACCACTGGAAACGTCGACCATGTCTACCCCATGTTCTTGGGCAAGCGTCGCCAACTGAATCGTTTCAGGGATACCCCACGACTCCACACCCGGCACATTCTCCAGCCAATCAGTTGCAGACAATCGAAGCAATAATGGCATGTCAGCAGGGATGACCTCGCGGATAGCATCAATAATTTCGATCACGATCCGGGCCCGATTATCAAGACTTCCACCATAATCATCAGTGCGATGATTCGACACCGGGGAAAGGAACTGGTGCAGCAGGTAGCCGTGGGCACCATGAATCTCGACCGTATCAAACCCAGCAGCAACCGCCCGGCGCGCCGCCGCCTGGAAATCCGCAACAACGGCAGCAATATCCGAAACGGTCAGCTCCTGCGGCGGCACATACCCGGGGAAAGGCTCCGGGCTGGGGGCCTTTGTTACCCAACCGCCTTCTTCCAGGGGAACCGTACCACTGGCATACCCGGGCAACCCAGGGAAACTAGAGGCCTTACGACCAGCATGAATGAGCTGCACACCGATTGCTGCCCTTAGGGAATGGGCGAATTTTACAATGGGCTTCCATGCTTCAGCCTGCTCATCGTTCCAAAGGCCGACACAGTTCGGGGAAATCCGGGCTTCCGGGGAAACGCCGGTTGCCTCAACCATGATGAGCCCGAAGCCACCAGCCGCCCGAGCACCATAATGCACGAGGTGCCAGTCGGTAGGAATGCCGTCTTCACCAGCCTGGTATTGACACATTGGTGGGAGGAAAATGCGATTTTTTATAGTGAGCCCGCGGAGAGTGAGGGGAGCAAAAAGGGGACTGATAGTCATTCCCTGATGCTACCTGCGATAACGGTAAGGCGCCAGTATTTCATGCAGCCCCATACCGCCACCGAACCTAATGTTTGCGCTGTTCAGAGTACGTAACCAGACTGTAGAATGTTACATTGACCACTATTACGGTCGCACAGCTATTGCCAGTCCGGCACCGCCGTTGCGACACGCCGGGTCCACCTCGCAGGCCCCACCACCACACCCGCCACGATCCACCACACACCACAACCCACATCCCCAATCACGCACGTAACCAGCGGTTTTCCCGAGTTTTCTCACCTGGCGCCATAGAATATAACTATGCTTAGCAAGTTTGGTAGCAAAGTAAGTTCCAGATTTGGCAGCCTGGATCCGCTCATCATTTTTATTGTGCTGGCGGTGATTGTTGCGATCTTTTTCCCGATTTCGGGGCGGCCCGCAGAGTGGTTTAGTACCGCCACCGTCGTCGCTGTGGCTGTGCTGTTTTTCCTTTACGGCGCGCGGTTATCCACCAGGGAGGCACTGGATGGGTTAACAAATTGGCGGTTGCACGCAACTATTTTGGCGTTTACGTTTGTGCTGTTTCCGCTGATTGGAGTGGCATTACGGCCGGTGGGCATGGCATATAATCCAGAGCTGTACATGGGGGTGTTGTATTTGACGCTGGTCCCATCGACGGTGCAGTCGTCGGTGGCGTTCACGTCGATTGCGCGTGGCAATGTTGCGGGGGCGATCGTGAGCGCGTCGGCAAGCAATGTGCTTGGCGTGGTGGCGACACCGGCATTGGTCATGTCGCTCATGTCACAGCGTAGTGGTGGCGGCAGCGGTGTGGTTATTGATGCGCATGTGTTTGGTGATATTGCGCTTCAGCTGTTGTTGCCGTTTATTTTGGGGCAGTTCGCCCGCCGGTGGGGGAGCGTGGCGGAGTTTGCGGCGCGGAAGGCAACAAAGCTGGTGGACCGCGGTTCGATCGTCATGGTGGTGTATTCGGCGTTTTCGGCCGGAGTGGTTGCCGGGGTGTGGTCAACAATTGGGGTGCGGGACATCGTGATTTTGTGCGTATTTTCGGTGGTTTTGGTGGCCTTTATGCTGTGGTTGTCTCGGTTTGTAGCATTACGGCTAGGGTTTGACAATGCCGACATGAAGGCGATTCAGTTCTGCGGTTCGAAGAAATCATTAGCGTCTGGTTTACCTATGGCTGCGGTGATTTTCGGGAGTTCGTCGATTGGTTTATTAATTGTTCCCTTGATGATTTTCCACCAAATCCAGCTAATGATGTGTTCGTGGCTAGCCTCACGCTATGCTCAACTACCATAAGTGCTATGTCTACGTTATATATTCGGGTTGATTTGACCGTACCGCAGATTGGCGTGAGCACGCATATTGCCGAGTTGGTGGAGCAGTCGCCTCAGTTGTGCGCTATGCAACGCATCATCGAGCTTGATCCCAGCGGCGCAATCCAAGGTGCCGCAACGCCTAAGGTCACCGTGGGGATGGCAAGTGCGCCCGAGCCGATTGTGCCGCACCCCGACACGTATGCAGACTTCCCCGACATTACGAGCACCCCCATTGACGTGGAGCTTTTCGACGCCCTCTGGGCCGAAGCCATCGCCAAGTTCCCCGAGCTCGCCTAATCTCCAGCCTCTAGCCTGTCGACGCCCACCTCTCGGCAATGAGAGGTGGTAGGTGGGCGACACGCCAAGAACACATGCCCTCCTGTCCACCCACCGGCCTTACCGCATCACCCCATATCAAACCATACTTCAGTTGCGCTACCAAGTTAGTGTTGATTCAACACTTTATTTCACGTTTGTAATGTTTCACGTGAAACGCTGCGCGTTTCCGGCATTTCCCCAGCAAATAATAAAGTCATGTGACGTAATCGCCCCAACCTTTTTCTTTTTCCACGGTTCCCCTTCGTGATCCTTCGACGGCCTCTAGCGAGCCCTCACCGCCTTCGCCTTCACTCCTTCGCTATCTGAACCGGGAGTGTTCACGAGTCCGGTGTTTCACGTGAAACACCAACCCCCGCCCAGCACCCAGTAGGGGAGAGGCAATACACTTCAACCGCTATCTCCTACACCTCAACTATTCGGTCGTGTTTCACGTGAAACCACTCTCGCATTGCGCACCCACCAAACTTACGTTTCACGTGAAACATCGCACCCCGCTTTACGACGCCCACAGCAACCCACCATGTTTCACGTGAAACGTGGAGAAACTAGTTCAAACACCAGGGAAACGCAACCCAGCCCCAAGACAGCTAAGACACGCTCCACCTATCCTTCGAAATAAGCTCTCTGGATTTAAACATGTAGAGCGACACTAACGCTTTCCATAAAACACGACTGCAGGCACGGGAAATATTGCTTGTAGAAATGCCGATGTTTCACGTGAAACATGGCGGGGCGACGAGAAGGATTCTTTCCATTAGCGGAATGGTTTCACGTGAAACATCAATCCTCACAACAGCTAGTAGGGGAGGGGAGCCACACCCCAAAGCCATCCCCAACCCACCACGTTTCACGTGAAACATCAACAAATTCATGAAGCAATGAGGCTCATTCAGTCGTTGGGAAATGCGGTTCAGCCTCCCAAGGCATTAACACGCATAACCACTTTTTAGGCGTAAGGAAAAGCAGGATAGATGACACATTCTTTCTGACTCCCACCATTGGTTTCCCCAACCGCTGAATAGACTTCCAAAACACGATGTTTCACGTGAAACCTCGAAGCTTATTCAGCCGCTAGGAAAATCCATCCGCATCAACAGGTAGAGAATCAGAGAGAACACACTATCTAGCTTGATCTTCCTTACCTGCAGAGACTAGTTATGTTGGAGGACGCTGAATAACCTTCCTCAATTGATCTTTCAAGCCACCACACACATCTAAGTTTCAAAATCCCACAAACACATCCAAACAAGTTACCTCAATTCCAGTATCCCCCACGTTTCACGTGAAACACCGACATGTCGCCATAAATGAAATAGTGATTTCTAGGATCCCTGTTCCTTCACTTGGGGAGCAAATATAACTTATCCAAACAGAAAAGAATCACCACAACACGCCACCCGACCTACCCATTAAACATCACCATAGCTAGCCATAAAAATAGGTAGGAGAGATGTTCCACGTGAAACACCAACCACCCTCAAACACGACGAAACCACAACAACCAACTACCCCGATAAACCACCACGTTTCACGTGAAACAATCGCAATTACGAAATCACGAAAGGAAAGCCGAAAATAGCCGTTTGGAAACGCCACTCTCCCTTACCAGCTATTCCCACGATCAGTGTTTCACGTGAAACCTCATTTGATCCACCAATCTAGCCCAAAAAGAAAATTAGTCAGCCATCAAAAATACAAGATCTAACATCCCATGTAACACATCCAAACAAGTTACCTGAATTCCAGCCTCCCCACCCACGTTTCACGTGAAACATGGAAGCTTATTCAACGTCCCCAAACATGACTAGTCTCTGTAAGTAAAGAAAGACAAGCTAGATAGCATGTTCTTCCTGATTTCCCACCTGTTAGTGTAGATGAGTTTTCCTAGCGACTGAATAAGCTTCATAGACGCGAGGGATTTCATTACAGGTATTACCCATGTTTCACGTGAAACACGCCATTAAAAGACCCACCCAATCTCAGACCGCTAGCAGAAAAGAGACAACCACCCCACCCTGCGTTTCACGTGAAACATCCAAACCGTCATGAAACCAGTAACGCTTGGTCAGCTGTGAAGAGGACGCAATCCAACTTCCATATACATCCGAATATGGAAGCTTATTGAGTTGCTGGTAACTCCATCCACGCCAATGGGGAACAAATCGAAAGAAGATACCATTCAGCTTGCTTTTCCAAACCTCCAAAGAATGGTCACATGCATCAATGTCTTGAGAAGCTGAATCATATTTTCCCGGCAACTGAAGCTTCCATGTTCCACGTGAAACATCCACCTCCAACAAGAAAAACTAAAACCCAAAACACCACCCCCCTACAACAAAAACAACCAACGTTTCACATAAAACAATTGGGTTATTGTAGAAACGTCGTGTTTCACGTGAAACATCGAGAAACTTTCAAGCACCAAGAAACATGACTGCAGTCGCAAAAGATTTCCTTTACAAGCATTGCCCATGTTCCACGTGAAACCACCACATCACCATAAAACCAAAAAGAACGAAACAGCCCAGCTTCCCATAAACACACCTCCCCAACCCCAACACGTCACGCACCCACGTTTCACGTGAAACACTGACCCCTCGATAGCGTGTGGGGGAGAAGTGGTACTTTTCAAATTGCCGACCCCATAGCTCAGCCATCCCACTATGTTTCACGTGAAACACGACAACCCACTCAATAACCCCACCACTCCAACCACAACACAAAACCCCTACGGTGAAACCCACCCAAAGAAACCCGCACACCAAGCAAATACACTCACAGAAAACGAATTACTAAAAAGCAGTCACGCATTATGACCGACAGAGAAGTCGAACCGCATTCCTCCAACAGTCAAAAAGAACTTCCGACTATTCTCCGGTTCCACGTGAAACACCAACTCCTCGACAACAATGGGATGAAAACAGTTCTCAAAAACCATCCCCCCATAACTCAACCCCCCCATCCTACGTTTCACGTGAAACAATTGGTTTGTTGTAGAGACGCCATGTTTCACGTGAAACATTCCGCGGAATATCCACCAACTTCCCAATATCACTCCACAACGCTCAGACCGACCCATCCTTGATACCGATTCCGTTGCGGGGAAAGCCTCTATTCCCTGAAGCTATGACAACCGGGAGGAGTGAAATGGGCGACCTGTTTTTGTGATTTACCATTTGCTTGAATGAGCTTTCCACGCACACCAAAACGTCAATGTTTCACGTGAAACACGGCCGGCTGCTATAGACGTCGTAAAGCAAGAATTGGTGTTTCACGTGAAACATGGGGGTTAATTCTCGCCCAGGCGCGCAGGAAACGTGCTGAAAAGCGGCAATGGCATAGCTTGTCGACGCATAACGTCGCCCCAAATATCCACGCTACCTGCGGCAGTCACGTCGGAGGGAAGACAGGGGGCAACATACCATTCGCCGGCCGCAATCTCCTCATCGAGCTGTCCGGGGCTCCACTCGGCATAACCTATAAACATGCGCATGCCGGTAATATCCGCCTTGACCTCGGAAGGAGGCGCACCAAGGTCAACCAAAGCGAGACGGTTAGCCAGCTTCTTAAAATAGGGTCGGGAATTAATATCCAGGTCAGGCTTAGTCACGCACACGCCAACCGCCGACTGGGGACTGACCGGGCCACCAGCATACATGGCCTGCGGCTTAGAAATGCAATCCACCCAATCGGGGAGCACATTCGCCACCGCGATGTCCATGCGGTGGGCAAGGTCGACGCCAAAGGTAGTATTGGCATCATGCTCCAATAATAGAACAACAGTTCGAGAAAAGGCGGTCGATTGCATACCAGGGGCTGCGACTAAAAGCTTTCCTGCCGCTGGTTCTTCTCGTTCCATGCCATTAAATAACCGGTCGGCAAAAATTTCTGACACGTGATTCCTCCTTGAGAGTCTTTAGGCCTTACGTTACCGCTCATCCTGCTGGACTTGGTGGATTTGTTGGTCTTGTTGCTCCTGCTGACCTTGTCGATCCGCCCACCACATTGTTAACACTTTGATCGCTTCGTCTCGATCCAACGGGCCCCGCTCCAGGCGAACCTCTTTCAAATACGACCATGCCTTCCCCACATCCGGGCCGGGCTGCAATCCCAAGATTGCCATGATCTCTTTACCATCCAAGTCTGGGCGCACCTTCGCCAAGTCTTCCTTCGCCGCAAGATCAGCAATACGCTCCTCAAGCTGCGCATACATCTGCCGCAACCATGCTGCCTTTCGTTTATTCCGCGTCGTGCAATCCGCCCGCACCAATTTGTGCAGCCGCGGCAATAAATCCCCCGCATCCGTCACATACCGGCGCACCGCCGAATCCGTCCACTGGCCCTCCGAAAACCCATGGAACCGCATGTGTAAATACACCAACTGGCTCACATCCCGCACCATGGCCTTCGAATACTTCAACTTCCGCATTCGATTTCGCACAAGTTTTGCCCCAACCACCTCATGTTGGTGAAAACTCACCCGACCGTCCTCGGTGAACTCCCGCGTATCTGGCTTGCCGATATCGTGCACCAGTGCCGCCCACCGCAACACCAGATCTGGCTCACCCGCAGCCTCTTGATCCATCGCCTGCCGGAGCACCTGCAAGCTATGCGCATACACATCCTTGTGTTGGTGGTGTTCATCCTGCGCCAGCTGCAACCGCGGCAACTCTGGGAACACATAATCCGCCAACCCCGTGGTTACCATGAGATCAATCCCCAACCACGGCTGCGCCCCCAACAGCATCTTATCCAACTCCACCTGCACTCGCTCCACCGTGATCCGCTGGATCTCTGAAGCCAAATCGGTCATGGCCGCCCGCACCCGATCGCTCACCGTAAACCCCAACTGGGAACTAAACCGGGCCGCCCGCAGCAACCGCAATGGATCATCGGCAAAACTCTGGTCCGGTGCCGCCGGCGTATCAATCACCCCCTTCATGAGATCCGCAAACCCACCCATGGGGTCGAAAAACTCCAACTCGGCCGCGGCAGGCGTGGCACCTGCGGCATCGGGGGCCGACGTGATCTCCACCGCCATGGCATTAATCGTAAAATCGCGGCGCACCAAATCCCCCGCCAATGTGTCCCCAAACACCACCTCAGGATTGCGGGATTCCCCATCATAAATATCGGAACGAAACGTGGTAATTTCTATCTGTTGCCCCGATTTTTCCGCCGACACGGTGCCATATTCAATACCGGTATCCCAAGTGATATCGGCAAAGTGTTCTAGAATTTCTAGTATGGTTTCTGGACGAGCGTCGGTAGTGAAATCCACATCATTGCCCAGCCTGCCAAGAAGCGCATCACGAACCGATCCCCCCACCAAATACAGGTGATGACCGCGAGTGTTGAACTCAGCAGCCAAAGGCTGAATGATGGGCATCAGCGCCGAAAACGAGGCTTCAGCACGCGCAAGGACTTCGATTTCTTGTGGTTGTGTCACAGGGAATGATTCTACCCGTCTAGGGAAGGTATCATTGAATACTTCAATATTCCACAGGAAGGGCCAATACCCCACTACAACTTATTTAAGGATTACGATCACAGGATGACTGAGAAGAACAACGACACCCGCGAGGCACGCTCCACCCGACGGCGTAACCGGCGTCGATCCCGGCAGCGCACCCCCAAATCTCAGCCACCCACTACAACGCTTGTCGACGCCACAACCTCCGGCAAACAAGCCAAAACCAGCGGGAAAACCAGTGGCAAAAAACGTCGAAAAGCAACCGCCACCAACCGAACCCGATCCGCAAAACCCCGCACCGCCGAAACCAGCATGGAAACCCGCAACGAGACCTCCGCCGGCGGGCTCGTTATTTCCGGCCTCTCGGAAGCTGTAGCGGCCGACGGCAGCGTAGACTTAAGTCGTGTCTACGTCGCGCTCATTGGCCGGCTAGACCGCCGTGGCCGCCTTCTGTGGTCCATGCCCAAAGGACACGTCGAAACCGGGGAAGACATTACCGCAACCGCCGCCCGCGAAGTTTGGGAGGAAACCGGCATCCACGGCGAAGTCTTCGCCGAACTTGGCGTCATCGACTATTGGTTCGTCTCGGAAGGTACCCGCATCCACAAAACCGTGCACCACCACCTGCTACGCTACGTCGACGGCGAACTCAACGACGAAGACCCCGAAGTCACCGAAGTCGCCTGGATCCCCGCATCCGGCCTCATCGAACGCTTCGCCTACGCCGACGAACGCAAACTCGCCCGCATCGCCCACGATCTGCTACCCGACCTGGCCCGTGACGAGCAGGCGGCGGGGAGGTCCACACCCCGATGACCCACCATATTCCACGCCTATCAATCGGCCCACTCAACCGGATACGACGCCGACTCCACCACAGTATCATTCTCGGGCTCACCGCCCTCACCACAGCCACCGCCACCACCTTATGTAGCACCAGTGCCATCCCCGCTGCCCACGCCGACGCACTCCCTAATTTTCCCACAAACCCCATAGCCAAAGCCCGATGGGTCAACCCAAACCTCCGCACCGGCGAAGAAACCAGCAACTACAAAATCGAAATCCTCCGCGTCCCCCAACACATCAAACTCGGCGAAGAACTTAAGGTTACTCTCAAAGTTGTTAATAATTCACCCGAATCAATTGCGGGCTTCAAAATTGTTCCCGCCCACGCCGACGCCCCCAAAGATTTAGCTACCGCACGCATCGTATTATCCCAAGAACCCGGGGCATACCCTTATCAAGCCAAAACGATTAGTAGGGATGATATTATTGCACCTGGTCATAGTGTAGATATTGATGTTATTATTCCTACAGCACCCGGAGCGACGGGTGGGTTCAATATCAGTGAGGCAGATTTTTATCCCGTGTTATTCGCGTTACGGTCATTAGAGAACGATGCACTGCTCTACACACAACGCTTCCTCCTCAACGTCAACGCCAAAAACACCACCGGATCGGGGGCAACCACAGGAGCCACGCGCCAAGAAAGCTCCGGGACAAATACCGGCAGCCAAACCGCCGACACTAATTCGAAAACCAGTTCGCAATTATCGCCTGGGGTGACCGTAGTTTATCCCCTCACCGCCACCGTCGATAGTGTGGGCGGTGAAACTGGTGAAGCACCAAACCACCCACCCCTCATCCTCGAAAGTGAACAACTAGCAGAACAGCTACGATCCGGCGGCCGCCTTGACACCCTCCTCAAAGACTATTCCACCTACACCAAGGCGTCAGAAAGCCTAGCCACCGCAACCTGCCTCGCCATCGACCCGCAACTCGTCAGCATCGTCGAACGCATGGCCGGCGGGTACACCATTGCCCACGACCGGCCCAGCACCGTATCCCAAAAACGCCGACTCCGCGACTCCTGGGGCACCGACGACGAACCCGAATCCGGCACCCCCGGCACCGGCGCCGACGACGCCGGCCGCTGGCTCGCCGAACTGCGGAAAACCGCGCAACGCGCCAAATGCACCATCGCCCTCCCCTGGGGAAACACCGACCTCAACTCGGTGGCCGCCACCGGCAACGACTGGCTCATGCGGGAAGCCGTCCAAACCGGACCGGGCATTATCGCCAACATCCTCGGTATCACCCCAGAAACAAACATTGTGATCCCCGGGGCCGGCTACGTCACCACCCAAGCCGCAGGTAACCTCGGCTGGGCCGACCTCGCCCCCTACCGATCCCGCAACGAATACCCAAACATTTCCGAAGAATGGCAAACAGACTCCAAACAGGTAGGCGCCCCCGTCCCTACCGCCCCCGTAGACGTGCTAGTCGCCGACAACACCGTGTGGGGAATCCCTAAGGTTGATAGGTTCGGGGTACTCGACACCGCCGGGGCAACCAAAAACGCCACCACCAACAGTAATATCGGCGGCGGCATCCGCGCCGTCACATATTTAGGATCCCTCGCTGCATCCCTCGCCGAAGCAACCGACACCGCAACAACCGTCGGATACAGCAACTATAATGCCCGCTTCAACTACGACCTGGATTCACTGCCGGCACGCCGGGCAACCGCGACTTCTGCCCTGCAAATGAGCATTATGAAGGCCAACAACGAGGGGAATATGAGCGATTCCCGGGGCGGCGGCCAGGGCGACTCGCCAGCATCCGGGGCGAGTTCACCGCAGCCACTACTGGTACAACTGCCGTCAGCGATGTCCAATACGGCACAATGGCTCGATGCTCTTGTAAAAATGTTCGAATCGAATGCGGCCACCCCCATGAAGCTGTCGGACTATGTGAACCCCTCCCTGCAACAGGTAGAACAGTTGGCAAGCATGGCGGCGGCCACCTCAGCCGCGACCTCCGCGGCAGCTGATGCGGCAACCGAGGCGGATGAGCAACAACGGCTCACGCAGTCAGCGCAGGCGGTGCAGTCAGGGCGATCTGCACAGGTGGCGGGCTCGGTGCGGCTGGCGAGTTCGGTGGACTCCCAGCGGACACAACGGGCGCCGGCGCCAACAACAACGGCAACGGGCACGGCAAGCGCCGCAACTACGGCGGAGCAGTCGCAACCAAACTCCACCCCATTTGGGGCGCCACACGAGGATCCCGGCGTGATTTCCGACTCAGAAATCTTCCGGGCCACCAGCCTCCTCGAATCAATCGACAATCTCACCCAACTCGTCATCAGCGACCCCACCATTGCCCTCACACCCTACGGCTTTACCGAGCCCCTACGACAGGATATTTTGCGGGCACTCAGCCGGGACCGACGGCGGGCCATGTCCACCTACGACACGAATGTCCGAGACGTGCAGCGCCTCCTCGACAACGAAGACATCGTGCTCAAAGAACTACGCAGTTCGGTGGCCCTGATTCCGCCAGGGAATGTGTACACCCGGATTTCGGAGTCATCACCACTCCTTATTGTTGCCCGCAATGGGTTGCCGTTGCCGGTCGATACGCGCATCCACTATTGGGGCCCAACGGGGGCAAAGATTAATATGCCAGAAACGATTTTCATACCAGCCAAAGGTTCAATTACGGTACAAATGACCGCCAGCTTGCCGACGGATACTGCGTGGGATGAACGCACCGATCTGAACCTATGGTTAGCCACAAATAGTGGGTCACGGTTTTCGGACGAGATTACGATTGGGGTACGAACCCGTTCGGGTGTACTTGGAACATCCGGTAGTTTAGCCAGTTTGGCAGTCATAGTGTTGTCAATTGCGCTACTAGGACGGTTAACGTTACGACGTCGTAAAGCCAAATCCGAGGCCGCAGCCGACTCAAAGAGTACAGTAAGCACAAATTCTGACTGATAATCTGAAATATTCCATAAAGATTATTAAGGAGTATCCCTTTGAATGACAACGACCAGCAATCGGGATTCCGACGTCGAATCATTCCGCCGGCACCCCCCTCGCCGGTGCCTGCTCGTCGGGAGCTTCGTCGACGACGACCGGCAAACGACCGCTCGCTCTTAAAACAAGCCCCCTCCGCGGAGGAAGCACCCGGGCTCTTAGCGGCAATGCACAACGATGCGGCGTTCATGCCTGCCGGGACTGCGGTGAAAACTAGGCCCAGCCGGCCAGCCGCGGAGGCACCACCCGACGATGCCGACAGCGACACTGGCGATGACAACGCCTCGGACTCGGAGGTCCTGCAATCATCCGGGTCCATGGCGATTGCCACGCTGTTGAGCCGACTCACGGGTTTCCTCCGCAATATGCTCATCACCGCCTCACTGGGTGGAGCAATCGCATCGGCGTTCAACACAGCGAATCAGCTACCCAATATTATTACGGAAATTGTGCTGGGCGCGGTGCTGACCTCGCTGGTTGTACCGGTGCTGGTGCGGGCGGAAAAGGAAGACCCCGATCACGGTGAAGCGTTTATCCGCCGGCTATTTACCCTATCGGTGTCACTCCTAGGCGCTGTTACGATACTCTCGGTCATTCTTGCGCCCAACCTGGTGAAAATGGCCCTAAGCTCCGAGAGTAAGGTGAACCTTGCTATCTCCACGAGTTTCGCCTACTGGCTACTGCCGCAGATTTTCTTCTACGGGGTGTTTGCGTTGCTCATGGCCGTGCTGAACACAAAGAATGTGTTCAAGCCTGGGGCATGGGCTCCGGTGATTAATAATATCATCACCCTGACCGTCTTGGTGCTTTATTGGGTCTTGCCGGGGGAGCTCGACCCCAAAGACCACAGCGTGGGCATTTTCAACCCACACGTGCTGCTGCTGGGCATTGGCACCACCACCGGTGTGATCGTGCAAGCGCTCATCATGCTGCCCTATATCAGGAAATCCCGGGTATCCCTCAAACCCCTCTGGGGAATCGACTCTCGCCTGAAACAATTCGGTGGCATGGCGGCCGCAATCGTCGTCTACGTGGGCATTTCCCAATTTGGCTACTTTGTGACCTCCCGAATCGCAGCCTCCGCCGACGCGCTGGCCCCCAACATTTACCAGCAGGCATGGCTGCTGCTGCAGGTGCCCTACGGCATTATTGGTGTTACCCTGCTCACCGCAATCATGCCGCGGCTCTCCCGCAACGCCGCCGACGGTGACGACAAAGCCGTGGTCGAAGACCTGGTCATGGGCTCAAAGATGACCTATATCGCGCTCATCCCAATCGTCATCTTCTTCACCATTTTCGGCACCGACATCGCCAAAGGCCTCTTCGCCTACGGCAAATTCGACGTCGAAGCCGCAACAGTACTGGGTTGGACGCTCAGCTTCTCCGCCTTCACCCTCCTGCCCTACTCCACGGTGCTCCTGCACCTGCGGGTGTTCTACGCCCGGGAAGAGGCCTGGACCCCCACCTTCATCATCGCCGGCATCACCGTGACCAAAGTCGCCCTGTCGTGGCTGGCAACCATGGTGGGCACCGAGCCACAGAAACTCGTTATCCTCCTGGGTGCGGCCAATGGCTTCGGCTTCGTGGCCGGCGCCCTCATCGGCGGCTTCCTGCTGCGACGCCAACTAGGGGACCTCGGCACCAAACAAGTTACCCGAACATGTGTTTGGGCGCTCATGTCCTCCCTCGTGGGCGGCAGCATGGCCTTCGGCCTGCACTACCTACTCAAATTCGCAATGCGGCCCGTGATTATGCGGATAGGCAGCATCGGCTTCATCCTCGACCTGGCCATCACCGGTGTGGTCTTCCTCGTGATTACCGGCATCGTGCTCTCCCGATCCGGCCTGCCCGAACTATCAGTGCTCTCCCGGGTGGCCCGCCGCATCCCCGGCCTCAGCCGGTTCATTGCCGAACCAGAACGCAACGAATACTACGAAGAAGTCGCCACCCCGCAGCTCCGGGCAGCCGCCACCTATGTGGACGACACCTTCAACGCCACCCCGGTGCCGCCGCCAATGTCGGCTGGTATTGTGCGCGGACCGCGCCTGGTCCCCGGCGCGGAAGTGTCTGACGGCTCCTTCAGGCTTTTGGCAGACCACGGTTCGGTGCCGGGTGCCCGCTTCTGGCATGCCCGGGAAAAAGCCACCGGCAAGGAAGTAGCCCTCACGTTTGTGGACACCTCCGGTTTAGCCCCCATGGCCCCAGCAACCCCGGCTGCGGCCCGGGCGGCCAGTGAGCTTGTGGCGGCGCGTACCATGAAACTGGGGCGAATCAATAATGCGGCCATTGCCTCAGATATCGAGGTCCGTTCCTACCGCAGTGGTTGCCTGGTCATCGCTGAGTGGGTGCCGGGCAGTTCACTGGCGGCGGTGGCGCATGGTGATGTGAACCCGTATGCGGCAGCCCACGCCATGCAGCCCCTGGTGGAGGCGTCCCAGGTTGGGGTGTTGGGCCTGGATAATCACGCCCGGATCCGCATTAACACCCAGGGTATTGCGGTGTTAGCGTTCCCTGCGGTGTTGGAGTCGGCATCGCATGAGAAGGACCTGCGCTCCATCCGTACCGCACTCAGCTCGCTTATCGACGCCCCAACGGCGCCCCCCGGCATCCACAATCTTTTGACCTGTGAGCTGGAGGATATGCCGGAGGCCTATGCCGCCCTGATGATGAGCCCATCACCAGCCACCAATGTAGAGCAGCCGCTAGAAATCGAAGAAGAGGAAGTCCCACAAGTGACGGCCGCCCCCGGCTTCGGCCGAGGCTATTCCCGGATGACCACGGGCATTGTGCTGGTGGGGGCCACGATCCTGGTGATTATTGCGGCCATGCTCACCGCCTTCCTCATCACCCTGTTCAACCAAAACAAGGATTCCCCACTGCGGCAGGATTCGCTCACTTCCCGGATTGCATCACCGCCAAAGAAGCCGGACGAGTTGCTGCCAATCAAATCGGCTTCCGCCTGGGGCCTGGAGAATCCGACCGCCGCCTACACCATTGACGACAATCCGGCAACCATGTGGGAAACCGGCCCGGAAACCGGCCTGGTGTTGAGCCTGAATTCGGCCCATCGGATTAAGACCGTGGTGTTGTCCGGTGTAACCCAGGGCACAAACGTGCAGGTGATTGGTTTGGATACGACAAATCCAACCCCGAGTCCCACGAGTTCAGCCCAAATCACATCAGCGATCAACCAACTGTTGGCGAATAATGTGATTGGCAGCACTGATGTGAACAGCACCAAGATGAATGTTGACATTAAATCCACCAAGAAGTTCAATCAGATCCTCCTGTGGGTAGTCACCCCCAATGGCAGCCCTCTGGTGATTAAGGATGTCACGGTAGTGGGCGAGCCCTAAGCGCCCTAGTTTGGTCGATCCCCGACCCTAGCCCCAGCCTTGTTCTTCGGCTGGGGTTTCGTTGTGCCGGCCAGCCGCCAGCCCCGCAACCGCAAGGCTTCACTGGTGCTAAGCGGGGTTTCTGCGTCAAGCAGCGCCCTGTGGCCCGCCGCGAACCGGAAACCCCGCTTAGAACATTTGCAGTGGGGGATGGGGTTTGGCAGCACTTTCGATAAGCGGGGTTTCTACCCGGGGAAGCTCCGCAGGATGGTACCTGATGGAGAAACCCCGCTTAGAACATTTGCGGCAGGGAGGGTGGGATTGCCGTCCCGGGTCCGCTTAGCGGATATGAAGCTGGATTGTTGGGGGCCGGGAGGGCGTCGTAAAGCAACCGGATGCAATAGGGAAGCATGGGGTAGAGAGATAACCACCATTAATTATACGAATGCATGTGCTATAATTTTAGAAGAGTGCTACCAGGTTGCGGCAAACATGAAGCAGTAAAATACGCATTATACCTGCGGTTTTGCGCGCGCCACTCCAGTTACAAATGTATTGGGAAATTACCTCTATTCCAGAGTGCAGTAAGCGTGGTTGAATATTAATCAAATCAATGCAGCACCTGTGTAACCAAGAGGTCAACATGAATACCAGAGAAGATGAGCGGCACCTCATCGCTCAATTGGCGGGCAAGAGTCTCTATCACCGCCTCAACCATCTGCCAAAATCCCTCACCGAACTCAGCGACAGCGAACTCATCACCGCATACCTGGATGGCAACACCGCTGCCTTCACCGTCATCGTTTCCAGGTATTACCGGCTCATGCTGTGGGTAGCGCACAAATACACCGATCGGATCATCGACGCCGAAGACCTGCTACAAGACGCCCTGCTTCGGGCCGCGAAGGGCCTCCACCTGTACCGGGGCGAATGCAGCCTCGGGGCCTGGCTTCACCGCCTTGTCGCCAACGCCGGCTACGATTACCTGCAGAAAGAGCCCACAGCGCACCCGGCAGCACTGGACGACGACAACCAACGCCGCACCATCGAAGGCATGCTAGCGCACAACCCGGTCGACATGGAGATCACCGCCCTCGAAATCCGGCGGGCCATCAACTATCTCACCGGAATATCTGCCGAGCTTGGGGAGGTGTTCATACTGATGGATTTAAAAGGCTACAACCAGCATGAGGCTGCCCGCATCACCGGGGTTTCCGGCAGCACCGTCAAAACCCGAAGATTTCAAGCCCGAACGTACCTGCGTGACACCCTCGCCGCATAATCCTGGGTAGGGTTGGGTACCGGAAACAAGCCCGGCGGGAATACACCAGCATCTGGGACTGTTACTGTGGTTAGCGAAGAATAACCCATAAACAAGAACCCAGATGAAAGGTTTACCGTAACTATGACAGTGCATGATGTCATCATCATTGGCTCGGGTCCCGCCGGCTACACGGCCGCACTCTACAGCGCCCGGGCCGACCTAAAACCCCTGGTCTTTGAGGGATACGAATACGGTGGCGCGCTCATGACCACCACTGAGGTGGAGAATTTCCCCGGCTTCCCGGACGGCATTATGGGACCAGACCTCATGGAGGCAATGCGGAACCAGGCGGAACGGTTCGGCGCCGACCTGCGCCCCGAGCTGGTCACCAAGGTGGATCTTACGGGGGACACGAAAAAGGTGTGGGTTGATGACGAGGAATTTCAGGCCCGCGTCGTTATTCTCGCCACCGGTTCGGCAGCCCGCTACCTGGGGGTTCCCGGGGAACAAGAGCTCCTAGGGCATGGGGTTTCCGCCTGCGCCACCTGCGATGGGTTCTTCTTCCGGGACCATGACATTGCGGTGGTTGGGGGCGGCGACTCCGCCATGGAGGAGGCTATTTTCCTCACCAAGTTCGCCAAATCCGTGACCATTGTGCACCGCCGGGAGGGGTTCCGGGCTTCGGCAATCATGCTGGAGCGCGCCCGGGCCAACGATAAAATCCGGTTCGCCACCAATAAGGTGGTGGAGAAAGTCTTGGGTGAGAGCGCCGTCACCGGGCTGGAGCTCCGCGACACCCAGACCGGGGAAACCTCCGTCCTGGATGTGACCGCCATGTTTGTGGCCATCGGGCATGATCCGCGCACCCAACTGTTCCGGGATGTGATCGACACCGACGAGGCCGGGTATGTTACGGTCCAGCACCCCACCACCAAGACCAATATTCCCGGGGTGTTTGCCGTTGGTGATTTGGTGGATAATCACTACCAGCAAGCAATCACCGCAGCTGGCAGCGGTGCCAGGGGCGCCATTGATGCCGAACACTACCTGGCGGCGCTGTAAAACCTGTGGGCGTCGACAAGCAAAAAATAAGGAGACAACATGAAACCTATTGAAGTTACCGAAACAACGTTCCGCTCTGTCGTGGTGGAATCCGACAAACCTGTGCTCGTGGATTTTTGGGCGGAATGGTGCGGACCGTGCAAGAAGCTGGCGCCGGTCATTGACCAGGTGGCGGAGGAATTCGACGGGCAAGTCGTGGTAGCGAAAGTCAACGTTGATAACGAACGCAACCTGGGGGCCATGTTCCAAATCATGTCCATCCCCACCCTGCTCATCTTCAAGGACGGTAAAAAGGTCGAGCAATTCATAGCCCGCGGTTCCAAAACTGAAATCGTGGCACAATTGAAGAAACACCTTTAGGGGAACTCCACTGTGCTACCGGATTTGACTGGTATCCTGACAAACAACATAGTTCACCCGTGAGGATAGGAGAAGCGTGTCTGATGTTTTAAAGGTGGGCGATAATAGCCCCCGTGTTGCTGAAGTGCGAAAGTCGCTCGCACGTTTGGGGTTGCTACCTAACTATAATGAAAGCGGCAACCCCGACCACGCAATTTACAACGCGGACACGCTTTTCGACGACGAACTAGAAGCAGCGCTCCGCGGATTCCAGCAAGCCCGCGGCATCATCGCCAGCGGCGAAATCAACGAAATGACCCTCCGCGTCCTTAGGGAGGCATCCTACGAGCTCGGGGCCCGCGTCCTCAACTACCAGCCGCATAACGAAATGAGCGGCGATGACGTGGTTCAGCTGCAACAACAACTCCAAGAGCTTGGCTTCTACTCCGACCGCATCGACGGCCACTTTGGCGAACACACCTACCGGGCCCTCCTGAAATATCAGATGAACTACGGGCTCAATATGGATGGCATTTGTGGACCCAACACCATCAGATCACTGAATCGGTTGGGGCGCCGCATCACCGGTGGGTCACCCCAAAAACTTAGGGAACGCGAACGCATGCGTGCCGCCGGCCCCCGCCTCACCGGCAAACGCGTTGTCATCGACCCCTCCCTGGGCGGGCCGGACAAAGGCATGACCGTCCGTGGCCTCTACGGCGAAATCACCGAAGAAGAACTCATGTGGGACCTGGCATCCCGGGTGGAAGGCCGCATGATCGCCGCCGGCATGGAAACCATTGTTTCCCGACCCCGGCACGACAACCCTTCCCTCCGGCAGCGGGCCGACATCGCCAACGCCTTCAATGCCGACCTCATGATCTGTCTACAGGCCGACCGCTACCAAAACGACAAGGCCTCCGGCTGCGCCACCTTCTACTTTGGCTCCGAACAGGGCAATTACTCCATGACCGGGGAGCTCCTCTCCGGGTTCATCCAGCGGGAGATAGCGCACCGCACCAAGCTCGTCAACTGCGGCAACCACGCCCGCACCTGGGATCTACTGCGCATGACCCAAATGCCCTGCGTGGAAGTGGTCACCGGCTACCTCACTAACCCTGGTGACGTGCGGATACTCACCAACCCCGCCAAACGCGATGCTATAGCCGAATCCATTGTGGTCGCCGTGAAACGGCTGTACCTCATGGATAATGACGATAAACCCACCGGCACCTTCAAATTCAGCGAGCTGCTGGCCCAAGAAATGCTCAGCTAGCCGGCGCCGCTGGTGTTCAGCGTTGGGGTGGGTGTTTGAGCACCTGGCGCCCACCCCGGCACCCGGCCACAGCGTGCCCAGCCTTATACCATTTGCCGCCAGTTTCGGCCACCTTCAGCACACTTGCTTACCCCCGCTGTTTGCCCCCTGACACGCAGCCCCATTGGTCAACCCCGCCCTGGCACTCCCATAAGGTGGTTGGTGTGGAACAGTTACAATTGGTGGCCTGGCCTAGAAAACCGCAGGTGCCGGCGTCGCAAAGCGGCGGCTGGAGTGCCTCGGACGCCTTCGAATACCGCTATATACAGCTAACAAAACGGCTGGGATCGTTACGGTTTGCCTATGAGGAGGCTCCGTATTTCCTGCGATTTCTGCTGCATATCCAGGTTGCGCAGCTGTCGTGCCGCACGGCGGTGATTAGTTGCCTGGCGGCGGCGCGGGTGCACGGGATCCCCACGCTGAACCGCGAGCACTCCACGGTGGTCGAGCTGAACCTGCCGGGCCACGGGAAGCCGTCGTCGACATACCCGGAGATTTTTCATTACCGCTGCGCCTACCTGCCTGAATCCGACATTACGGTGGTGAACGGATACCGGGTCACCACGATAGAGCGCACCTTTGTAGATATTTGTGCGGTCAACGGCGCGCTAGAAGGGCTGGCGTTTATCGAGGCAGCGCTGCGGCAGGGCTTCCGAAAACGGCAATTCCAAATGTATTTGGATTCGCATCGGGGCAAGTGGGGGATTACGAAAGCCCAGGAGGTGCTGAACCAGGCGCTGTACGGGATTGATTCGGTGCATGAGACGCACGCCAGGTATGTGATTATGACCTGCCTGCCGCAACTCTCCGTGTCCGCCCAGGTAGTTTTCCACACCCTGAACTCGTATTATCGAGTTGATTTATTGATCGCGGACTCTTTGATCCTTGAGGTTGATGGCCGCGAGAAGTACGCTGGCCCCGACAGGCAGGCACGCCAGGTCTACAGGAAGCAGATCGCCCGCGAGCAGTTCCTCCTCGACCTGGGCTACCATGTGGCGCGCATCCACCCAGACGAGATCGCCACAAAGCTGGTGAACAAGGTGGCGTTCCTTACCAACAAGCCCCCACTAGACCGACACGTGATTGTGGACTTATACCATCAGCCGCCCTGGTGGCAGCGCACCTAGCTCGCTTTACGACGCACTCTGCACCCCATTCCACAATCCTGGCCCCTCCCTGGGCCCTCCGCACCCCAACCCCGCCCAGCAGATCTGCTGGGCGGGGTTTTTGGGCGTTGCGCCGCCCCGGAGCCCCTGCCGCACAGGTGCTAAGCGGGGTTTCGGGGACAAACAGCACCCCACAGCCCGCCCCAAGTCAGAAACCCCGCTTAGAACATATGCTACCGCGGGGGGCTGGGGCGGGGATCCCGCCGTGGGAGGCGTCGTAAAGCTAAAAATGCGGGGACAGCACACATGCTAAACGGGGTTTCTGCCACAACATACCCCACAACTGTGCGCTGGAAGGGGGGAACGGACTGGGCTGCACGGATGCTAAACGGGGTTTCTCCGGTGAGCGGCATCCTGTGGCGCCGTTTGGGACGGAAACCCCGCTTAGCACAAGTGCAGCGGGGCGGGGGCGGGCTATACCACGATGCTATTCAGCAATTCTTCGGCGGCCTGCACAGTCAGCAGCTCGCGGGCCGGCGGCAAATCCAGGCGCAGCTTCGGCAACACCCGATGGTCTTGCGCAACCACAAACCCCGCGGCCTGGAGCACCTCAACGTCCAACAAACCAATATCATGAGTGCGGGCCAAAATATCACACTGGTCGGGCGGCAGGGGCAGGTCCGGATCCTCCACAAAATCGGCGTAGTAGCCGAAAGCCTCCAGGGCGGAAAGATCGGCGGCAACCGCATCCATGATGACGGCATCCAACAACACCGCCTCCAGGCCAATACCAGCATAAACCGGGTTAATGTGCAGGGAAGACACCAACCAGGCGTCATCAGAAACGGGGGCGGACGGAAGCTGCGCGGCACCCGGCGCGAACGTAGGGGAGCAGTACAAGATGGTGGCAATGGCGCGCAGGGTCGGTATGCTGTCGGGGCGGTCGTAGCGCAGATTAAACCCCCGGCACACACCATCGAGCATGCCGGTCGCCAACCACGCCTCCTTCTCGAACATACTATCGAGATTTTTGGTGTGCTGGTTTTGGGCACTGAGCTCCCAGAACACACTGCCGGCACACTCGTGCTGCACGAGGGGGATAGTTTCCGCGGTCAGCGCCTGTAGCTGCACATCCATCGGCCAGGGCTACTCCGTGGAATCCGCAGGATCCGGGGCATCCGCAGGCGGCAGCACGGCATCGGTGATTCCCGCGGTTTCCGCCAAGTCGGCGACTGGCCCAGCACTTTCGTCACCGCTGAGCAGCCCCATGATGCGTTCGAAATCGTCTTTGCCGCCGAACTCCACCACGATGCGCCCTTTGTGTTTGCCCATAGACACGGATACCTTCGTGTCCAGGTTGTCGGCCAGGGATTCCGCAGCGGTGGTCAGGTATTCCGGCATGGGGGCTTTGGCGCGCTTCCGCACCGGCCCGGTTTCCCCATGGCTGAGCAGCACCACGGCCTCCTCGGTGGCCCGGACGGAAAGCCCTTCGGACACAATGCGGTTGGCGAGTCGTTCCTGCCCTTCCTGGTCCTCGTTGATAGCGAGAAGCGCCCGCGCATGGCCGGCACTAAGAACTCCGGCGGCGACTTTTTGCTGCACGGCAACCGGCAGTTTGAGCAGCCGGAGCATATTGGTAACCACCGGCCGAGACCGCCCCAGCTTGTCCGCCAGTTCGCTTTGGGTGATCCCAAACTCTTCGAGCAATTGTTCGTACGCTGCGGCCTCTTCGAGGGGATTGAGTTGGACGCGGTGCACGTTTTCCAGCAGCGCGTCGCGGAGCATGGAGTCATCGTCGGTTTTGCGGACAATAGCGGGAATGGTGTCGAGCCCGGCCTGGGTGGCGGCCCGCCAGCGCCGTTCGCCCATGACCAGTTCGTACCGGTCGCCGGATCGCCGCACCACAATGGGTTGGAGCAGGCCAAATTCCTTAATGGAGTGGACGAGCTCGTCAAGATCGAAGTTGTCAAAGACTTTGCGGGGATTTTTGGGGTTGGGGTCGATGAGGTCGGTGGGGATTTCTTGGTAGTGGGCGGCGAGCTCGGTTTCGGGCACGACCTCCAGCTGCGGCCGCAGTGCCGCACTTGTGGGGGTTTCTTCGTCGTCGGGTTCTGGCTTACGGGCACCGCCGATCACGATGTCTGCGGCGTTATCGCCCAGTCGGGAGTCTGGTTGGTTGGTGATGAGCGCAGCCAGCCCCCGCCCTAAACCACCTTTTCGAGCGGTCACGGTTTTCCCTTTCTCTGGTTTTTAGCTTTTCGACGAGCGTTGCCCGCCTCGCTACTTCACGAAGCGAACGTCTCCCCGGTTGGCGAGTTCCTTCGCCGCATCCATGTACGCCATGGACCCGCGGGACCCGGGGTCATAATCCAGCACGGTTTGGCCGAACCCGGGGGCTTCGGACACCTTCACGGATCGGGGTATTCGGTTGCGAAGCACCAGTGCCCCGAAGGTGTTGCGCACATCGGCGGAGACTTCTTCCGCCAGTTTGGTCCGGCCGTCAAACATGGTGAGCAGGATGGCGGAAATGTGCAGTTGGGGGTTGAGCTGGTGCTGCACCATTGTTATGTATTTGAGCAGCTGGTTCACGCCTTCGAGTGCATAGTATTCGCACTGGATGGGGATGAGGACTTCCTCGACCGCGTTGAGGGCGTTGGTGGTCAGAAGCCCCAGGGAGGGCGGGCAGTCGACGAAAACATAGTCGAAGCCGGCTTCTTTGATGAATTCGGGGCTGAGCGCGTCCCGAAGTCGGTATTCGCGGCGAACCTTGGACACCAGTTCGATTTCAACGGCGGCCAGGTCGATGGTGGCTGGGATACAGAACAGATTGCCATTGGCGGTGGACCGTTGGATCACCTGTTCGGGGGTGCAGGCGCCGAGGAGGAGTTCGTAACTGGAGACGGTTCCTTCCCGATGCTCCACCCCTAATGCTGTGGAGGCGTTGCCCTGGGGGTCGAGGTCAACCACCAGGATTTTCAGCCCGTTGCGGGCCAAGCCTGCGGCCAGGTTGACGGTGGTGGTGGTTTTGCCGACCCCGCCTTTTTGATTGGAGATGGCCAGGCGCCGGGGGCGTTCCGGGCGGGGGAGTTTCAGTGCGTGCGGCGTCAATATTTGGGCTGCACGCTGGGCTTCCGCAGCGATGGGGGTGTCATCCCAGTCTTGTTCTTCCATGACCACCTAACTACCTGCTTGTTGTGTTTGTATTAAGTATCAATTCTAACATCACAGTTTCTTTGGGATGTCGATCACGGTGGTGGGTTCCGGCAGGTCGTTTCCTACGGTGAATATTGTGGCGGTGCCGCCGCCGGCTTTGCGGATTTCGACCCGGTCCCGGGCGAGTTCGTCGTATACGGAGGCGCCTTTCATGGCGAGCATGTGGCCGCCGGGTTTGACGAGGGGGAGTGACCAGCCGGCGAGTTTCCCCAAGGGGGCCACGGCCCGGGAGGTCACGACGTCGACAAGCCCAAGGGCGGCTTTGACCTCGCGTTCTTCGGCGCGGCCACGGATGACTGTCACGTTTTCCAGGCCCAGTTCGCGGACAACCTCGGTGAGGAACGTTGAGCGTTTCAGGAGGGGCTCCACCAGGTAGATGGTGAGGTCGGGGCGGGCGATGGCGAGGGGGATGCCGGGCAGGCCGGCGCCGGAGCCAATGTCGGCGACGGTGAGGCCGGCTGCGATAGCCTCGCCGAGGACGGCACAGTTGAGGATGTGGCGGTCCCACAGTTTGGGGGTTTCGCGGGGGCCAATGAAGCCGCGGGTGGTGCCGGTGGTGGCCAGCAGGTCGTGGTAGCGTTCGGCTCGCGCCAGGTTGTCACCGAAGATGCGAGCTGCGTGCGTCATGGGGTCTCCTTGGGATAGTGAGAAGCCGCCGCATATGAGGCTGTGCGACGGCTTCCTCTAAAGTTAGCGTTTCCGCTTCTTCTTTTTGGTTTGGTCGGTGGGTTTCTGCCCAACCTTGGGGGCGGATGCTCGTTTGGCATCTTTCTTGGCCTGGAGTTCGGCTTCTTCCTCAGTATCCATCAGTTTGAACACCCAGCGTTGTTGGAAGAAGGTCCACACGTTATTGGACACCATGTAGAACAACAGCCCAATATGCCAGAAGGTGCAGGTGAGCAGGATGGTGCCGGGCAGGAACCACAGCATCATCTTGTTCATCATGTCGGCCTGCATTTGCATTTGGTCGTTGGCCGCGGGTTTTTGTTTCCCGGACGCGATGCGAGCCTTCTGCCGGTCCACGGACAACCTGGCGTTCATGTGGATGGCCACCACGATAATGACCACCAGGGGGGCCGCCAACATGATGATGTTGGTTTTGGTGAAATCCCCGGGGAAGGCCTGATACATGGACTCCGGCATGGAGATATAGGCCGAGAGCGGCACCTTAAACAGGCGGGCGTCCAGGAAGGATTGCACGTCTTCCGCGGAGAAGAAATAGTTGGGGGTCATCCGGTTTTGTTCCGGGGTGAGCCCTAACTGGCCGGCACCGGTGCCGGTGCGGTTGAATGAGCGCAGCACGTGGTAAAGCCCGAGGAAGACGGGCATTTGCACCAGGATCGGCAGGCAGCCGGCGAGCGGATTGAAACCCATTTCCTTTTGCAGTTTCTGGGTTTCCTGCATCATTTTCTGCTGGTCGTTTTTGTATTTATTGCGGATCTCCTGCATTTGGGGCTGGATTTCCTGCATTTTCCGCATGGAGCGCATTTGGTTGATTGTGGGGCGAACCAGGAGGATGCGCACGGTGAAGGTGAGCAACACAATGGCTAGCACCCAGGTCAGACCGGAGTCTGGGTTGAGCACAAAACTTAAGGCTTTGTGCCATAACCAGAGTATGACCGAGATTGGCCAATAAACGAAGTTAAGCACAGGGGTCGTTACTCCTCGAATTGGTAAAGGGTTGTTTGCGGCACTGGGTCGAAACCACCCGGATGCCAGGGCCCGCACTTGGATAGTCGCACCAAGGCTAACACTATGCCTTTGAGGGCGCCATGGACCCGCACTGCGGTAATGGCATACGAACTACAGGTTGGTTCGAACCGGCAGGAGGGCCCGCCTTTGAGGCCGGAAAGATAGTGTTGGTAAAAATGCCCCGCGGCAATGAGCAGTCGGGCGGCCGGGCTGATGTTAACGCTCACGGATTTTTGCGAGTGCTCGCTGCACATCGTGGCTCAACTCCTCCGAATTTGCGTGTGCCGCTGCTGGCAGGGCACGAATGACAATGAGCGTGCCGGGCGGTAAGTCGTCGAAAAGCGGGCGGATGATGGCGCGGAGTTTCCGGCTCACCGCATGCCGGGTTACCGCATTGCCAACGGCTTTGGATACCACTAAACCGCAGCGGGGTTTAGGGGTCAGCACATCTCGGGAGAATAATACATGAAGCACAACGGTGCCCCCGCCTGCACGCTTACCACTCCGAATGGTTTTTCGAAACTCTTCGGAGGAAGTGATTTTGTGCTGAGACGGGAGCACCGTTATTTCAAGGGTGACAAGCCGACTATGCGGTCAGCTTTGCCCGACCCTTGCTTCGACGTGCGGCGACAATTGCACGGCCGGCACGAGTGCGCATCCGAATGCGGAAGCCATGCTTACGTGCGCGCCGCCGATTATTCGGCTGGAACGTCCGCTTACCCTTGGTCACGGTAGTTACTCCTATATATGTTGCAAGACGTATCAAACGCCTCAAGCTGAATGATGATACGGAGCAGGCATATCCATTGTGCTTTCGAATCTTATTGCTAAAACCCAGCTCAAGCACATAAATGCGGCAAGTCCGCACAATAATTTCCTTACTCCAGACACGATCGGTATCTCGATATTTCATCGGTTCCGATGTGACAGACCTGTACAGACTACGTGAATTTTCCAGCTCAGGCCAAATCGCCCCATAAATACCCCCGATATACCCAGTAATTACAAATCTGTAATTAAGGATCTTTTTAGTAGTAGGTAGTGCTTATATCCACCCGAAAGGTCACTAATAGGTAACAATCCATCACCCCACCCGACCACCCCCGTCGCACCGGCACCACCGCCGCTCCGCAGCCAAATTGCCGCCACACAC